>Ga0129333_10000645_pt1 | contig 29594 bp, 25 predicted proteins | sample CPB6_08_DNA_FD_94474 | JGI IMG/M metagenome (GOLD analysis project Ga0129333, IMG submission 94474) | Freshwater to marine salinity gradient microbial communities from Chesapeake Bay, USA - CPBay_Sum_0.6_0.8_DNA | ecosystem: Environmental > Aquatic > Marine > Coastal | place: USA: Chesapeake... | reverse complement strand
TCTTTATGATGATAGTAGTAGTGATTATGGGATTTATGTACTTTGAAGAGTTTGAGATAGGAGTAGAATTCCTACCTAAAGGATACAATAGTTTTGAGCTAGGTGTATCTAATAGAAACTATGTTCTAGAAGACGATGGACTAGAGCAAGAACTGAGGATAGGACTGCTATTATTTAGCTTTATTATCCTGTTTAGGAGATTTGATGCATAATATAGCATTAAGTTTTACAATAACTAAAATAGTTATTTGACAATCAAGGGAATATACATACCTTTGTGTTAATTATATATGGAAACCAAACCAACAAATACAACTCCTATTGTACAACGACTGAAAACCTCAGTCAATGACAGTATTGTTATGTCTGAAAAGTATTACAGAATACTGTCAGCTGTAAATGATCTGAAGTTGACCAATAGGGAGATTCAGTTGATTGCGTTTGCTGCTAACAAGGGTAATATATCCTATGCTAACATACGTAAGGAATTCTGTGAGAAGTATGGAAGTACACCACCTGCTATAAATAACATAGTAAGTAAGCTGAAGAAGATGGGCATCTTTATAAAGGATGGCACCAAGGTGAAAGTTAATCCAATCATCTTGCTCAACTTCGACAAGGATATTATATTGCAAATAAGTCTAATACATGGATAAGCCTATAAGTATGTCTGTCAAGGACTACCTAGTTAGGACCCTTGCAGTTAAGATGATGGTCTCTGAGAAGACAATTGAGACAGTGGTAAACCACCAGTTTCAATCTGCCAACGAGGCAATGGACTTAAACAATAGTATTGAGATAGCCAGTTTTGGCAAATTCTACTTTAACGAGAAGAAAGCTCAAAAACGACTAGGAGCATTGAGTGCCAAGAAGAAGGCAATGGAAGATATAATAGCAGATGAGACCACATCTGACCAGAAGAGACGTTCGTCTCAAGTGACACTAGAAAAAACAGAAGCTCTGATCAATTTGTTAAAAACAAAAACTACGTATGAAGATCAACTTCTCTCAGATTTACGAGGGGTGGAAGAATAACCTCTTTCCAGCAGATGATATGAAGGAGCACATTAGAACAATTAGCCAAGAACGAATGGCTATATGTGATGCTTGTGAATGGTGCTCTGAAAACAGACCCAAAAAACCTCGTAGGTTTGATAAACATTGCACACATTGTGGATGTGTCCTAGCAGCCAAGACTAAGTGTTTATCTTGTTCCTGTCCCATAGAAAAATGGGGGCCAGAAATGGAATCTAGGGAAGCTGAAGAACAATTAATCCAAACAATATATGGAAAACAGGGAAGTGAAAATAGAGAAGATTCCACTGGACAAGTTAATTGATACGTTAGTTGACTTGTATAACAAAGGAATAGACTATATTGATATAGCAGGTGTACCTGGCAAAGAGTTTGATAGGATGGCAATAGCCTTTACTAGAGACTACATGACTGAACAGGGAAAGAAAAACTTTGGAGAGTTTGATCTTGACTTAGAGATCAAGCCTGACAAACTAACTGATGATGATTTAAACGAACTAATATAAAACTGATGAGTAAAAAGACTCACTATACAGAAGTCCTACATATACTACAGGAACTACATAAAGACTTTCCTACATACAACCTAGGAAGACACTTAGCCACAGCTCTTGCAGATTATGGAGATATATGGGGTATAACAGACAAAGAACTTGCTTTTGCTCTAAGCAAATACAAAGCTGAGATTGAAATGGATGTTCCACATACAGACGAATCTGAATTAGAAAAAATAATCAAAGAGGGCATGGACCTCGACAATATCCTCAAGGAGGAGGATGAAGATGGCGACTATTAAAAAAACTACATACATTAATACAGAGCTTGAATGGGCTGAGTCACAACTTGTCTCATGGAAAGCTTATGTAGATGCTAACCCACTACATGAATTGAAAGATAGGATTGAGTGGAAACCTACAGCAAAAGGAGGAATGCTACCTATGGTCATAGCCTCTATAGAAGCACAAGGTAAGTTCGTTCAGGAAACAATGAAGAACTACTTAGCTTTAGTTGAGGTGGTAGATAAGTTAAGAAGTGCAGAAGAAGCTAAGGTAGAGATTAGAGGTAAAGGTGAGTTATCAGGAGCTGCTGCTGAGTTCTTAGCAAATAGAAAATAATGGAACTACAAAGTATAGATTATAAAGACTGGTTTATAAATCAGAAGCGTATCCCTGATAAGGATAGTGCAGAGTGTAAGCCATTCTTTGACTTTCACAAACAACTATGCTTAAATGGTGCAATAATGGGGGGTGTTTATATCAACCCCTTTTTGTATTGGCACTTGAACATCTGGCACACAGAAGTTGACGTAATAGATGATTATGGAAGGATTGCACAGAAATATGCTAATCCTCTATTGAGAGATAATGAATGGCTTGTGACGAACGAAATTGACAGAGCTCAACAAGAAAAGAGGGGCTTAGTCATTCTAGGTATTAGACGTTTTGCCAAGTCAGTTTTAGAAGCATCCTATATTGCATGGGGTGCAACCTTTGATGAAAACAGTCAGAATATCATAGCAGGCTTAAATGCCCCAGATATTAAACTGATTACTGATAAGATTGACAAGGGATTGAATTTCATTCCTGAGTATTGGAGGTGGCAGAGGATTGAGGACAACTGGAAGAACCAAGTGACACTAGGTATAAAAACCAGGTCTGGTGAACGTATCCCATTCTCTTCCATTCTAATACGTAACCTTGATGAAGGTAATAATGAAGAGGCAATTGCAGGTACTAAACCACGTAAATTAATTATAGATGAGATTGGTAAAGGTAATTTCCTTAGAGGTTTACAGGCAGCTATTCCTGGCTTCACTACACCCTTTGGCTGGGGATGTAGTCCTATCCTTACTGGGACTGGTGGTGATATGAAGAAATTCATGGACGCTAAGTCCTTGATGTTTGATGTAGATAACTTTAACTTCCTTACGTATAACAATGCCAAAGATGAAAAACGCATACATGGCTTGTTCATCCCAGCAAAGTATAGAATGGAGGCAAAGGAGGAATCTAATTTAGGAACATTCTTAAATGAGCCTGAGGATTCAGACTTATATCAAGTTAAAATGCTGGTAAGCAATGAAGAGAAAGCCCTTAAAATAACTAGTGATAACTTAGACAGACTTAAGAAGGCTGGTGATCGTATAGCTTACTTGAAAGAAAAAATGTACTACCCAATGGAGGTAGATGATATCTTTTTGAACGAGGATACAAATATATTTGACATTGAGAGTGCTAAGAGACAGAAGTTTAGACTGTTACAACAAGAGAGAACAGGAACTCCTGTTATATTGTTTAATGATGGTGAGAAGATAGCTCATGAGTTTACAGATAAAACTCCTATCTCTAACTTCCCTCTAAAGAACTCAGATCTCAAAGAAGCACCAGTTGTTATATATGAATTCCCTATAGATAATCCACCTTATGGATTGTATGTAGCTGGAGTTGACCCCTACAGACAAGGTAAGTCTGCATATAGCTCCTCATTAGGGGCTGTATATATTTACAAAAGGATGCATGAAATATCAGGTGAGAAATATCAGGATATGTTCGTAGCATCATATGTAGCTAGACCTGATAAGAAAGAAACATGGGAAGAGCAAGCTAGATTTCTTATAAAGTATTACAATGCTAGAGCTCTTTGTGAGAATGATGATATATCCTTTATTGAATACATGAAGAGTAAAGGAGATGCCCATTACTTAGAGAAACAACCTGAATGGTTAAAAGAGATTGTACCAAATACGACTGTAAAGAGAGATTATGGTATACATCGTTCATCTGATAAGATTATTGATTATTTACACACATGTCTCAAGAAGTACATGGAAAGTCCTATCTTTGTAGAGAAAAATGAGGCTGGTGAGATAATTAGAGAAGTGTTAGGTGTGAGTAAGATATTTGATCCTGTATTGCTTGAAGAGATTATCCAATACAATGATCAAGGTAACTTTGATAGAATTGTAGCTGCAGAGTTAGCCATAGCACAAGCTTTAAAGATGGACCCAATCATGGGTAAGATTGGAGGTACATCAGATGAAAGAGTAGCATCTATGTTTAGAAAGAAAAGAGGAAATATTCTTTTTACAGATGCTAGAAATGAGATGTTTGGAAGATCAAAAAATAAATATAAACGCAATAAATTGTTTTCATAATGGCAATTATAAGATATACGAAAGACGCAACCATAAGATATGCCTACCTGAATATCTTTCCTGATCAGTTCAAAACTGAGAGAGAAAAGATGGATGAGAGTTGGATAAAAAATACAATGGACTACTTTGCTAACAAGGCATATGCTGAGTATGTAAAAAGTAGAGATACATTTGTAAAGAACTATGATCTTGTTAAAGGTATTTTAAGAAGAGAGGACTTTTATGTAGAACCAGAAGTTAGAAGTTTTACAGATGTGCTTACAGCAGATCTTGATCTTCCTGCCTATGTAAAACATTACTCTATCATGACTACTCCTATCAATGAATTGGTAGGCGAGATATCAAAAAGACCTGATGCATTTCGTGTCAAAGCATTTGATGATGATAGTAAAGCAGAAGAATTAGAGTTTAAAACTCAGATGTTAAATGATTATATTCTTAATCAAGCAAAACAAAAGATACAAGAGAAGGCTGCTGCTAGTGGTGAAGAGATTGAGGAAGAAGAGTTAAATCAAATGACGTTAGATGATATTAAGGATGAATTAGATACTTATACATCTATTGCTGAGAAATGGGCAAACCATATTCTTACAGCTCAGAAGCTAGAGTTTAATCTAAAAGAAAAAGGTGAAGATTCATTTAGAGATCTTTTAATATCTGCTAGAGAATTCTTCCATATATATGAAGACAACTCAAAGTTAGGATTTAATGTAGAGGTAGCCAATCCAAAGAACACTTGGTTCTTAACTACTCCTGATAGAAAGTGGATTTCAGATGTTACAGGTAGAGCACAAGGTGCATATGCTGCTGGTATTGTGCAGGTAATGGAACTATCTGAAATCATTGAGTCTGTTCCTGATCTTACTAAAGATGAGATTGATCACTTACGTAGTTCATTACAAGACTATGGACTAATTAATGTGCGTGAGTCTAACTTGGGTAATCCTAATGCTATTCCAGGTAATGACTCTATTCAATATGATACATATGATCCATTAGTTCTACAAACTAGAATGATCATTGAATCAGAGATGAAGGAAAACAATGATGGACTTAAAGACTTCTTAGGATTAACTTCTAATGTTAGTTCTTTTGGTTACAAGTATGTAGTGGTAAGAGCATATTGGATTTCTAAGAAAAAGATTGGTAAGTTAATCTATACAGATGAGATGGGCAATGAACAATCTATCTTAGTAGATGAAAACTATAAGTCTGGAACTATTCCTACACAAATTTCGTTAGAGTGGGGATGGATTAACCAATGGTATCAAGGTATTAAAATTGGTCCAGATATCTACCACATTAAACCTTATACGTTATTACCTTATTGTCCTATCATAGGTCAAACATTTGAAGTTAAGAATACAGAAGCTAAGAGCTTGGTAGATATGATGAAACCTTTCCAAGTAATTTATAATGTTTGTATGAATCAACTTTATAAGTTATTAGAGAAAGAGGTAGGTAAAGTACAGTTAATGTCTATTAGACACATTCCTATTCCAAAGGATGGTGATGCCCAAGATGCGTTAGACATATGGGAAATGGAAGCACGTAACAGAGGTGTGGTATTTGTAGATGATAGCCCAGAGAACTTAAAGAGTCCATCTAGCTTTAATCAATACACTAGCTTAGACCTTACACGTACGCAGGAGATCCAAGCAAGATATACATTAGCTCAACAGATTAAGAATGAATGTTGGGAATTAATAGGTATGTCAAGACAAAGATTAGGATCTGTAAGTGCTAGTGAATCTGCAACAGGAACTAACACAGCTATTCAACAATCTTATGCTCAGACAGAACCATTGTTTGTGGCACATGAATATATAATGGGTCAGTTGTATCAAGCTATTATTGATGCAGCTTTATATGTAGAAAGTAAAAAACCACAGTCTACTATATCTTACATCACAAGTGAAGGTGAGTCAGCATTTGTAACTGTAAATGGTACAGATCTTAGATTTAGAGATTTGAAAGTATACTTAACTAACAGACCTGAAGATAAGGAAATGTTTAATGAGATCAGAGGATTATCTCAAGCTGTTATCCAAAATGGTGGTAGTTTACATGATGTTATTGAGCTTTACAGTACTAACTCTGTTAGACAAATGAAGAGAGTATTTAAGACTCTTAAGAATAGACAAGATCAATTACAAGATCAACAATTACAGCAAAAGCAACAACAATTAGATCAACAAAATGAACAGGCTCAAGCTCAATTGTTGCAGGCTCAACAACAACACGAAGAGAAAATTGCTAATGATGATTATCAAAAAGAACTTGATAGAATAAATAAAGTTGAAATTGCTACCATCATGGCTGAATCTAAAGGTATTCCTGTAACAGATGCAGATCAAAACAAAGTACCTGATGCATTAGAAATCAGCAAATTAGATAATGAGCAAACTAAAGCATCTAGAGAGTATCAAATGAAGATGAATGAAATTCAAAACAAAAATAGACTTGCTGCTGAGAAGTTACAATTAGAAAGAGAGAAATTACAACTAGCTCGAGAAAACCAAGCAAATGATCTTGCTGTAGCAAAGGAAAACGCTAAGGGTAGAGCTAAGAAAACTAAATAATTATGTTTGACAAACTCATTGAGATAATAACTAACTGGTGGTTACAGTTAACCCCAGTTATTATTATCAGAGATTATGAAGAAGCTGTAATGCTCAGATTTGGAAAATTTCATGCAGTTCTTAAACCAGGAATGCATGTTAAAATTCCTTTGTTAGATGAGGTGATAGATCAGCATGTTGTAGTTACAACATTGAGCTTGGATGCTCAATCTTTATATACCTTGGACAAACAAAATATAGTTGTTAAGGGACTAATTAAATATAAAATAGCTGATGTTAAAACATTCTTACTTGAGGTGTATGATGCACAGGATGCATTGTCAGACATGTCTCAAAGTATAATAAAAAACATTATTATGTCTATGACCTTAGAGGAATGTACTGATCAGGAACTTGACAACACTTTGACAAAGAAAGTAAGAGTAGAAGCTAGGAAGTGGGGTGTTGAGGTTCAACAAGTTACCCTTACAGATCTAGCTCCAATCAGAAGTTTTAGACTAATAAATGACAACTTTGTTAACAAATTAGATTAGAGTAAAAAATATTAATGCTATATTATACTGAATAATGGTCTATATAGAGCCTTGTCTCTTTGCTATTAATTTAACTTAATATACTTTTACATTGAAAACCAAATAAATACAACTACATATGGCTGAAAATCTAGATAATCCCCAATTGGGTAACTTTAGTATTCAAGATACTATGGACATGGGTATGGGTAGTCAAGAGCTATTAGATGGCTTATTTGCACCTGAAACTGCTACAGGCAATCCTGATGATATTAAAGACATTAAGGACGAACCTGCTCCAGCACCTGCTCCAGGAAAGAAAACTACTTCTAAGACACCAGCTCCTCCTGCAACTAATACAGAAGAAGGAGAAGAAAAGAAAGATGAAAATCCTGTAAAGGATATTCAAAGTTTCTTATATGGTGAAGATAATGATGAAGAAGATGATGAAGAAGATGAACCAGCACCTGCACCAGCTAAGAAAGCTGCACAAGGTACTGATAATCAAGAAGATAGTGAGGAAGATGAGGAAGGTGAAGATGCTCCTGTGAGCCAATTCACTGCTTTATCAAATGACCTTTTCAAATTAGGTGTGTTCTCTAAAGATGAAGACGAGGAAGATGTTGCAATAGATACTCCTGAAGCATTCTTAGAACGCTTCCAAGCAGAAAAGAAAAAAGGAGCTATTGAAATTGTAGACAACTTCATTGGACAGTTTGGAGAAGATTATCGTAATGCATTTGATGCCATATTTGTAAAAGGTGTAGATCCTAAAGACTACTTTAGTACATTTAACCAGATTCAGTCATTTGCTGAAATGGATCTAACTCAGGAAAACAATCAAGTAGCTATTATCAAACAAGCTCTTGCAGATCAAGGTTTTGAACCTGAGGATATTACAACAGAAGTTGAAAGATTAAAAAACTATGGTGACCTCGAGAACGTTGCTGCTAAACACCATAAAGTTCTTATAAAGAAAGAAGCTGCAAAGCTTCAACAAATTGAGCAACAAAAAGAAGCTCAATTGCAACAGCAACAAGCCATCAAGCAACAATATCTTCAAAATGTAAACGCTGTTTTACAGGAGAAGTTGAAAGCTAAAGAATTTGATGGCATACCAATTAACCCTAAATTAGCTGGTGAACTACAAGATTTCCTAGTAACAGACAAGTACAAAACAAATTCTGGTGAAACATTAACAGACTTTGATCGTGCTATTCTGGAGCTTAAGCGTCCTGAGAATCATGCAACCAAAGTAAAGCTTGCGTTGCTTATGAAGATAATGGAGAAAGATCCTACATTATCTACTATTCAAAAGACAGGTATCACCAAAAAGTCTAATGAATTATTTGGTGAGGTTGCCAGACAAGCCCAGAAGAGTTCAGTGAAATCTAAATCAGCAGCTAGACCCACTTCTTGGTTTCAATAACAATTTATATAACAAAAATTAAAAAAGGATAACAAATGGCAATTCAAACAATCCCAGGTTTAACTGGTTTTACCTATGCTAGAGTAGCTTCTATGGACAAGCGTGCAGTAGGTAAATTGACTGATGCAAACCATTTAGAGAGCTTCCACTCAACTGAGCCTGCTGATTATGATAAAAAGATCATCAGCTTGTATACTCAGAGTTCTCTTTATAGTAATGATTTCTTAGACATGATTAACAAGTCTACTCCTTACTATATTGATAACAATAGTGATGCTTGGAAATGGCAAGTACAAGTACCTTACAAGTTCCCTAAAATCATTGACGTTCCAACTTCTACACAGGAATTAAACAAGCCTGGTATTGATGGACAAGAGTTTCAATTAATCATTGACACCAATGAATTTTCTAAGAACGCAATCATCTCTGTAGGTACACGTCAATATGGTCCACGTTTCTATGTAGTAAAAGATCCAGTTCCTTGGAACGTAGGTTTCTTGTACACTTTCACTTTAGTAAGTGACAACCCAACTGTAGATTTCGTAAGCCCTATCTTCTTGCAAGTAGGTGTGGAATTAGAGTTAGTTGATGCTGCTATTGGTGAATTCGATCAAGACTTATTAGGTCTTCCTCGTTTAGGTGAGCAAATCACAATGTTTGAATCTTTAGGTTCTGCATATGGTTATGAGCACAAGATTACAGAATGGGCTGACGACAAGATGATGAGAGACAGTAAAGGTAATCCTTTGGATATCTTAGTGTATGCTCCTCAAAGACGTAACCAATTACCTTTAACTCGTAATGATGTTAAGTGGGAACCATTCATTGAGTTCTGGATGCGTAAGTCTATGTTAGAATTAAAAGTTAAGCGTATGATCTGGGCTCGTCCTGGAACTGTGAAGACTAATGGTTCTAAGCAAGAATTAAAGCGTACTTCTGCTGGTGTATATCACAGAATGCGTAACAATGGTAACTTAGTACAGTATAACAGAGGTGAGTTCACTGCGAACTTAATTCGTTCTGTATTTGGTGACTTATTCTACAGACGTGTGGATGTTAAAGACAGACGTGTTAAAATGTACACTAATGAAGCTGGCTTTGACGTATTCCAACAAGCTTTAAAAACAGATGCTTTAAATTCTGGTTTGACTTTCATGGCTGATTCTGGTAACAGATACATGCAAGGAGAAGGCCAACACATCACATACAACTTTGCATTCGATGCAATGGTAACTCGTGAGACTGGTCGTGTTGAGTTAATTCACTTGAAAGAGTTAGACTTACCTCAAACAAACTTGGAATTTGGTCAGAATAAAAAATCTACTCCTGTATTCATGGTATTTGATGTATCTCCAATGAGTGATGGTTCTATGGTGAACAACATTCGTGAAGTACGTATGAAGGGTGCACCTTCTATGACTTGGGGTTATATTGATGGTACTCGTCACCACTTAGGCTTTGCTAAGTCTCAAGGTATGAGTTCTGCAAACAAATTCCCTGGATATGAGATCTGGATGAAAGATCGTTGCGATGTGTTTATTGAAGATTTATCTAGAACAGTATTGATCGAAGAGATTCCTCAATTCTAATAAATGCCCCTCTCAGGATAGTAATCCTAAGACTGACACCAATGGTGTTTCGCAAAAAACTCAGAAGACATTCCCCCCACCTCCTAGTGGGGGAGTCTTCTAAACACAGATGGACATGTACAAGTAAATGCTGTACAGTGTTCCCTTCGATGGGGGCCATCTGCAAATAAACCAAATAAAAACAACTACATATGGGTAAGATAGGAAAAATCTCTACTATTAAGAAAGAGTACAACAACTCTCAATTGCAAACAATGCAAGGTGGTCTTGCTATGAAAGGTTACACAAGAATCCCTGGTACAGGTGTATTTAAGTATCCTTACAAGGAATTAGATGGTCAGTATAGAACAGGCTTAGATCCTAAGGCTTCTTATATCAGAAGAATTTCTGATCCTCTTGAAAGAGAGATGGAAGTTGAAAGAGTAACAGAGTTAAGAGATAGACTTGAAGCTGCTTTGAATGTTGACTTAGGTCCTCGTTCTCAGTTTTGGAACTATGGTTTATCAACTTCTGTTGATGATTCTTTGCATGTTCAACCAGTTAAATTATTAGATGGTGATAACTACTTTGATTTAACATTACCATTGCAAGAGTTAGCATTCTCATGGTTACGAGTTCATCCAACAATTGCTTCTAGCTACCAAGCTTGGGAGAGAGGTGAATTCCCTGCTGACATACAATACTATGTTGCTGATGATGAAATTGAGAATAAGGTGGTGTTCAAGAAGAAACAACTTATTAACAAGGCAATTATCAAGTTTGACCAAATGACTCCTGAGAAGAAGAAGAAAGTTGCTCGTTTACTTGGACTTCCAGTATCAGATGATTCCAAAGAAGAAGCTGTTTACAATCAGGTTGATAACCTGTTGAAGCAGACAGAATTCAAGAATGGCAAATATCAAGGTTTGAATCCAATTGAGGTGTTCAACAGATTTGCAGATATGAAAGAAAACTTACTCCATATTAAAGACTTGGTTAAACAAGCTATTGCTCACTCAGTTTATAGAGTTAGACCTAATGGCAAAGTTTATGAAGGTGAATTTGAAATAGCTGCTGATGAAGATGATTTAGTGAAGTTCTTAGCAGATGAAGATAACCAAGATCAATTGTTGACTTTAGAAGGTAAATTAAAAAGTAAAAAAATAGCTTCAGTATGATCCCAGTAGATAGTTTATTATATAAGATTGATCAGAAACTAAATAAACTATCCACCAACGAGCATCAAGTAGTAAACCTAGAAGACAAAATCCTAGCTTTGAATGAAGCTCAAATAAAGCTTATCAAGCAAAAAGTTGATGGATGGAGTACAAATTCTGGTTATGGCATGGATGCGTTTAAGAAACGCTATGAAGACTTGCAAAGTTTAGTTGTTCAATATAACAATCAGCCTTTGACATTGACTTTGAAAAATGCTGAACTAAATCAATGGTTTGCAAACTTACACGATCTTAATCCTAAATACATGTTCTACGTTGATAGTTATGTATTAGCAGATAAGGGAAGATGTACAGATAGAAAGATATGGATTAATAGAGACTTGGCTAAGCATGGTGATTTACAGTTTTGCTTAAACAATGTCCACTACAAACCTTCTTTTGAATATCAAGAGACATTTAACTTTATATCCTCTGATGAGATATCTATATTTACAGATGGTACATTTACACCAAAAACTATAAATATATCTTACATGAGATATCCAGTTTATATAAATAAAACAGGATACATTATGTTAGATGGATTACCATCATTTGATCAGGATTGTGAGCTTGAAACATACTTAGAAGATGAATTGTTAGATTTGACAGTACAGAACTTGGCAATGTATACAGAAAACCAAAGTGCTGTTCAAAGCTCAATCTATAGAATACAAACAAACGAATAATTTTTATAACCTAAAATACAATCAAAATGGCTGATTTTTCATTAACCACGCTCTTTGTGGTTCCAGTAGGAAATACTCTACCTAGCTCTGGATCTACACAAGACTTAACAGCTGGTCAAGTAGGCATTTTTGGTAGTGATTACACTGTAGCAACTGCAGGTAACATTGCAAACTTCCCTTACTTCTATGTGGCTCAAGGTAGAGTAAATACATACTTACAAGGTTCTAAGCGTTCAGACAAAATTGCTGGATGTCCTAGTGGTAACTCTTGTAAAACAAACGTAACTGAATGGTATAAATCTTCTGGTTGTGCTACAGCTGTGAATCAAGTAACTGACGTTGTTGATTTCACTGTAAAACCAGGCGAGATTGTTACTTTGACATTACGTGGTTTTTCTAGCTATTTGAATACTTTATATTTCAATGGCTTCACTCGTTCTGTAACTGTGAATGCTCCATGCTTAGAGTGTGGTGGTGATCCTTGTACAGACGTTGATGTTCCTGCTTTAATTGATGAATTAATCTTAAAGTTAGAAGCACATGCACCTGGTGATAACCCAGATAACATCTATTTGACTCAGTTCTATCAATTCCAAAGAATTGGTAATGATCAAAATGCGTTATTACGTATCACTGGTAAACCATTAACTAAATATGGCCAGCCTTGTGACGTTGCTGCATTCCCTTGGGAGTATGACAGATTCTATTTCAGAACTTTCATCTTCTCTGGTCCTGCAACTACTGCTGACTTCATTGTTGATGATCCTTGTAACAGAGTAGCTACTCCAGTAATCACTCAAAGATCTAACTATCCTGTTGGTACTTCTGCTGAAGTTCAACAATTAGAGAAGAACTTCTATAGCTACCAAGCTGGTTACTTGAAGCACTTATACAGAATGAATGGTTACAACGAGAACTTTGAGTCTTGGGTAACTGATGGTACAATCTATGATTTGTATTATATTAAGTTCAACGAGTATAATAAGAGTGCTTATCAATGGGGTGATTACATCATGGAAGATAGCACTGTAATTATTGCTGTTCCTCAAGGTGAAACAACTGCTATTGAAGCTGTATTAGAAGCTGGTTTAGGACCTGTAGCTGGTGACACTTCTTGTGTTACAACTACTAGTACTACAACTACTGTATGGCCTAGTACTTCAACAACAACTACTTTGATTCCTTAATTAGGGTAGTATCATATTAACCTATGCCAGAGGGTGAGAGGATATCTCAAATCCTCTGGCATTTTTATTAGAATAAACCATGACACTAGATTTTTTAGTAATTAATACATATACCACAGAAACATTGGGTATAGCTGATATATCTGTCTATGATACAGATCCACCTAATGTTAGTGCTCCTACTATGCAGATTACTGTTCCTGGTTTCACAACACCTGTTTCTATTCCATTCAATGTGAATAGCTTTAATGTTTACAACTCAATTATTTTAGGATTAACTCCATTCCCAGCAACATCTCCTTTGCCTGATGGAATTTACTACATGAAATATTCAGTTGCCCCAGCTGCTACAAACTTTGTAGAGAAGAACATTATGCGTACAGAACTTATCCAAGAGAAGTTTGACAATGCGTTTATGAAATTGGATATGATGGAATGTGATTCAGCAATTAGAACCCAAGCAAAAGTAGTTTTGAGTAGCATCAATTTCTTAATTCAAGGCTCCATAGCAGCAGCTAATAACTGTGCCATTGATACAGCCAATAAATTATACACACAAGCGAACAGACAGTTGGATTACTTTATTGCAAACCAATGTGGTTGTACAGGAAACAACTACGTACTTAATTTCCCTTAATATGGCAAACTGTAGAGGATGTGGCATGAAGGTGGGCTGTGGCTGTCAATTAATTAATGGCCTGTGTTCAGCATGCAACAACAAACTTAAAAACGCTACAAATAGAATAAAAGATGTTATCACCAAGATTAACAGACTGTGTTATTGATGCTAGCATTCCTGCTACATTAACACAGATTGATGAAAGATTAACTTATTGGGCAAATCTCCAATATAATAATATTGTCTTCTCTGTGAATAATTATATTCCAGGGGAGGTAATACAGGATTTATTAAATTACAAACAAATATTAACATATAGACTTTGTAATCCTACCTACGCAATGATATGTGGACTTCCCACTACACCTCAGGTAGTTAGTAGAGTTAAAGTGTTAATTCATAAATAAATTAAACCATGTCTTGCGAAAGTTGCTACAATGGCTGTGTTGAAACTGTATCTGACCAATGTGTTAGATATACAGGTCTTGACAGCATACCTTTAGATATACAATCTGGAGATAATCTTCAGACTGTCTTACAAAACATAATTGATGGTTTAGTTCCATTGTTCAGTGGAACTGGAGATCAAATTACTCTTAGCTCAGCAATACGTTGTGCTATCATAAATGGTTACTTACCTACTCCATCTACACCAAATCAGTGGACTTCTGAACAAATATTCCAAGCACTTACTAAAGTAGTTTGTAATCTAGACGCTCAGATTACTGTTGTAGAAGGAGATATAGCTACATTAAATGCTAACTATACAATTGGATGTTTGACTGGTGTAACAGCTAGCTCAGACACTCATGACATTGTCCAAGCAATCATAACTAAGCTTTGTGCAACAGCAAGTTCTCTAACTGCATTAGCTCTTGATGTAGATACAAACTATGTTAAGCTTGCAGATCTTGATGCTTTGATTGCTGCATATCTAGCTAGTCAAGGTAGTGGTAGTTCAAATCAACAATATTTAAAAATGGTGCCATATGTAGCATATGAATACTATGGACCATTAACTAACTTTGATGGTACAGGTGCAGGTATAAATGCTAATGGATTCTACAAAGTATATTTATGTAATGGTCTTAATGGTACTCCTGATAAAAGAGGACGTGTTGCTGTTGGAGCTATTGCTAATGTACCTCCAGTGGGAGTTGGCTTAGACGCTGCTGTAAATCCAGCAAATCCAGGCAATCCAAACTATGCAGTATTTAATACAGCTGGAGCAAATACTGTTACTCTTATCACAGCTCAAATTCCTTCACACTCACACTCTGCGTCAGTAGTAGCATCTGGAAGTGTGGATAATCATACTCACGTTATTATGGGAGGTGGAGGTCCTGGTTCAGGAAGTGTTCCTAATTCTACACAAGTTATGTCAAATGAAACTGCACAAGGTGGAAACTCTTCATATAAGATGTTACCTGCCAATGTTCAATCACATAACTCTGGTATAACAAGTGCAAGTGGAGCTGGACCAGTATCACTTAGCATAGCTGTTACAAATGCTAATACAGGTTCTGGTCAGTCTCATGCAAACATTCAACCTGTCATAGCTGCATACTATATCATGTACATTCCTTAATCTTCTTAAACTAATTATAAAATGGCTTGCAATCCTGGAGACCCTTGCTATAATGCGTATTATCATCCCAATGAAAACTGTAATTCACTTCCTTGTGCAACTACAGCAGACCTTGTTATATATAATGGCCCTAACTTACCTTACACAGGAATTCACACTGGACAAAACTTAGACTGTGCACTATCATTAATAGATGATGCATTTAGTAATGGTGTTGTTGGTCTCAATGGTACCTCTGGAACATCTGGCTCTAGTGGTCGCACAGGCACAGCTGGAACATCTGGTGCTTCAGGAGTTGATGGTACTAAGGGTACATCTGGTACTTCTGGTATTAGTGGTGCCACTGGTGCTGCTGGTACAGCTGGTACAAGTGGTGTATCTGGCTCTAGTGGAACATCAGCTACTGCTGGTAGAGATGGTTCTAGTGGAGTTTCTGGTTCATCAGGAATTAGTGGAACAGCAGGTGTGTCTGGATCATCAGGTACTTCTGCAGCTTCTGGTACGTCTGGAACTGATGGCAGTTCAGGTACATCAGGTACCACTGGAACTGATGGATCATCTGGTACTTCAGGACAAGATGCTACTGCAGGTACAAGTGGTTCTAGTGGGTCATCTGGTACATCAGGTAGTTCTGCATCTAGTGGAACTAGTGGAACATCTGCTTCTTCTGGAAGCTCTGGTACTGCAGGCCAAGATGGAGATAGATATTTAACAACTTCTACAACATCTGTAACAATAGTAAATACTGGTACAGTTACAATTACTGTTGAGACAGGACTTGCATACAGCGTATTACAAGCAGTTATTATGACTCATGATGATATGCACTACATGCAAGGTGATGTAGTTTCTTATAATTCTGGAACAGGTGTTATGCAGATTTCTGTAAATTCTGCAGTGGGTGTAGGATTGACAGAATCAATGTGGACAGTAAACTTATATGGTGCTGCTGGTGGTAATGGTACATCTGGTACAAGTGGTACAAATGGAACCAATGGATCATCAGGTACATCTGCAACAGCAGGCACTAGTGGATCTACTGGAACATCTGGAACATCAGCTTCTTCTGGTTCATCTGGAACAGCTGCTACAGCTGGAACAAGTGGATCTTCAGCTACAGCAGGTACATCTGCTACAGCAGGTACAGCAGGGTCATCTGGAACCAGTACAGGTACAAGTGGAACATCAGGTGCAAATGGTGCAACTGGTACAAGTGGTACAGCAGGTATAACAGGTACTTCTGGAACATCAGGTGGTACAGGTGCGTCAGGTACTAGTGGTACTTCAGGTTCATCAGGAACTAGTGGAAGTAGTGGTTCATCAGGATCAAGTGGATCTTCAGGGTCCAGTGGATCTAGTGGATCTAGTGGAGTGAGTGGAAGTCCTGGTGGTACTGGATCTAGTGGTACATCAGGGTCATCAGGTTCTTCTGGTTCATCAGGATCTAGTGGTGCAGGTACAATAAGTGGCACAACTTCATATCTTGCTAAGTTTACAAGTAGTACAGCAATTGGTGATTCTGGTATGTATGATGATGGAACAAATCTTGTAACTGGTCGTGTAATATATTCAAGCAATCAAATAAAATCATCTGGTTGGTTTGTTAATGATGTTGTAAACTATGGTGTATATAATACAGCTACAGGTGCACAATGGTATGCTAATGGTAATGACTGGATTAGTAACAAGAATATTGTTGCACCAGGTTTTTATCAAAGCTCTGACTTAAGACTTAAAACTGTTATCACTGCTGTACCTTCTAATGATATTGAAACTGTAATGTTCGTTTGGAATGATGCAGATATAGATACTAAAAATCATTGGGGATACGTAGCACAACAAGTGCAAAGACATCTACCAGATGCTGTGAGTGAAGATGATAAAGGATTCTTAAGAATTGATTATGATCAAGTACATAGTTGGAAGATTGCACAATTAGAAAAAAGAATTGCTGAACTAGAAGCTAAATTAAGTAAATAATGAGTTGGAATTCATTAGCAAATAATCAATGTATATCATTTAATAATTTACAAGATGCTTGTAATCAATTATTATTTTTTTCAACTCAACCAATACCTAGTAGTGACTTTCAAATAACTAAACAAAACTTTCAAGATTATATACTTGTACCTGATAGTGTATCTAACTATCCTGCCTTTGTAAACAAAGCTCAAAATCAACTAGTTGTAAAATCAGATATTGAAGTGTATGGAAATGCTACATTAGTTCCTAATTATGGAATTTATTTTACAGGATTAGATTATTATGACTTTTCTACACAAATACCAACAGGATTATTTACTTATCCTGTAACTTCAACTACAACTACTCAGTACTATTCTTCATTTGGTTTATCAGGATTTTCTTATTTGTATGTATCAGTTGATGGTACAAGTACAAGTCCACAAGGTTTTGTTAGTGTACAGGTATCTGTAAATGGAAACGTAGTAGGTTCTGGTAGCTTTTTTTACACAAGTGGAGCACAATCTACTGTTGTCTTTTTTCCTAATCTTGTATATGCTCCAAATGGAATTGAAATAAGTATAATTGATGGACAAGCAATTCCTATAAATGCTAGCTTCCAAGATCAGAATGGAGGAATTCCTATAGCATCAGTTTTAGCAAGTAGAGGGTCTGGTCAGTATCAAATGGTAGCAACTGGATCTAATGGTAGTAGAATGAACTTTTTAAAAGGAAGTTTGTATAGATCTATTGACTATGGTGCCACTTTCCAAAAAGCTTCTGGTGATACAGAATATTATTGGGATAGAATAGCAATGTCTGATACAGGTCAATATATGCTTGCTTCTTCATTAAATGGTCCACTCTTCTTATCTAGCAACACTGGTGCAAGCTATACTGATATAACTACTAGAATACGAGGTAATGCTACAGAATATTTTGAAGGAGTGGGAATGTCTGGAAATGGACAGTATATAATAGTTTGCTATGAACAAGGTGGTGGTGCAGTAGGATTCACTACAAAAATTTCAAACAACTATGGAGCTGCTGGATCTTGGTCAACTATTACAGGAATATCATATGCTCTTAATGTAAGAGATGGTGTAAGTATTCAAGGAGTGGCAATAAGTAATGATGGACAATATATGTATCTTTCATATACTAGTAATGGCTTGGCAGGAATTGTTATAAGATCATCTAACTATGGTGCAAGTTGGCAAGATATAAGTGTTGGAACTCAGTATGTAAGAGATGTAAGTTGTAGTAGTGATGGTTCAACTGTTGTTGTAACAGGTGCTGTGCAAAATTATGGTGCAGAATATTTAACAAGAGGATTTATGTTTACCTCTACTAACTATGGAGCATCTTATACTGGTATTCAAAATGGAGACTATTTACAAAACTGGTACAGAGTTGGACAATTGTATACAGTTACAACTCCTTATTCTGGATATGGCACTGTAATGACTTATCTTCCTCCTGACATTACTCAAAATACTTTCCCAGCAGAAACCTATCCTTTTGGTGGTAACACTTTAGGATCTGTTGTTAATGGTAGTGTTAGTGGTATGGGACAAAGGAAATTTACAGACTATGCAGTAGGTGGTACAGATGGAGTATATAGATTAATTGGATCAACAACTGGATTATTTAGATCAGTAAATGGAGGAGGATCATGGACTCAACTTTAAAATAAACCAATATGACAGTAACAATAACACTTACCCTAGCAGGATCAGATACAGGTCCTTTTAACTTATACTCAGATGTAGATGGATATACCTCTGCATTTCAAACTAATGTACCTAGAGGTGATTTTTTAACAGGACTTACAACTGGTACAGTTCCTGATGGAACTACAGAGATCTTAGTAAGATCTATAGGAGTTTGTCAGAGAGACCTTTACTTATCTGTAGCAGGTGCTCCTGCAATAAGTACTACTACTACTAGTACGTCTAGCACTAGCACTACAAGTACCACAACTACAAGTACACCATTTAGTTGTATCACAGGTGATAGAAACGCTGTTGCTACATGTTCTAATGGAGAGAGTGCTCAATTTACAATAGCTCCAGGATATACAGCAGCAATCATTCCAGGTGGATACTATTACAGTGGAAGTGGTACAAGAACATACTATGCATACATTTATGATAGTACAGACAGTATAATGTTGTATAGCCTAACATACACGCAAGTAGGATCTACTCCTGGTACTTGGACTACATTTGGAATAGGAAACACTCTAACATCAGGTACTTACTACCTACACTTAAATACAGTAAATTGTTCAATCAATGGCTCTGGTACGTTCACTTTACAAGTGGGAGACTGCCAACCAGTTTAATATTTAAAAACCTCTGTTTGTTGGTTTACAGAAGGTCTCCCCTAGGGTTTCTACCCTGGGGGTTTTTGTTTAAAAACTAACTAAAAAAGTTATTCTATATAATTAAAATAGTTAGGTTATTTTTGGGAAATTCAGAAATAGTTCATACCTTTACATCAATTTTAACTAAACTTAACTCTACATGTCTGAGAACCAACCCCTTTTACAGCAGCTTCAGCAGATGTTACATTGGAAGAAATCAAAGAAATACTACGCTGAGAAGCTAGGAATTACAGAGTCTGAGATTGATGAATTACTAGAAGAGATTAGAAAACAAGAAAGAGTTGTAGAAGATGCTGAGGTTGGGAACTACATATCTGATTTGGAAGATGTGGTAATTAAATACATAGAGGACATAAGCAAGGGAACAGGTGAGGTCATAGCAAATGTATCTCAAGAGATCAAGAGCTTAGAGGAACTTATAGAAAAGTGTAAGATTGACACAGAGAAATGGGAAGTAACTAAATACGTACAAAACTTCTGGGGCAATGGAGAACATCCCCACTGGCAGGTGAAAGCCTGGTTAGGTAAGAAGTCTACAGAGCAAGTGTTTCAAGATAGCTTTGTAGACTTTTTAAGTTCATATGAGCCTGTGTGTCAAGCAATTGCAACCCCTAAGATAGAAGTAACTAAGGAGAACGCAATGTTAATTATTAACAAACAAGACTCTCATTTGAACAAGTATGATGTTGATGGAGACAACAACATCACAAACAGATTAGCTGAGATTATGTACAAGGTTGAAGTTATTGCTTCTCAAGCAGAGATGACTAATAACCTAGAAAAGATAACTTATATAATTGGTTCTGATGAATTCAACAGTGAATACACCAGTGCTACAACAAAAGGAACTCCTCAGCAAAACACACATACATATCATACTTCTTTTAAATACATATGTGACCATGAGATATTAATGATATCAATGTTATTGTCCCATGCTCAACAGGTAGAGGTTATATACGTAGCTGGGAACCATGATGAGTTTGTGGGATGGCATATGGTAAATTGGTTGAAGATGTTCTTCAGAAATGAACCAAGGATAATTATAGATGATTCTCCTAAGTATAGAAAGTATGTAAGTTATGGTAATTCTGCAATGATGTTCAACCATGGAGATACAATTAAGCCTGCTAAGTTAGCTGGTATATTCCCAATGGAATATAAAGATGGTTGGTCTTTTCATAGTAACTACTATATCTTCACAGGAGATAAGCACCATGAAGTAAGTCAAGACTTTAATGGTATCAAGTTTTATCAAATTCCAGCATTCTCTAAAGCTAAAAGCTTATGGGATGATAAAATGGGTCATGTATGTTCTAAAGCAGAAGTTACAGGATTCCTAATTGAGTTTGATAATGGTATGACAAATATATTCAAACAATATTTATAATGGCTACATTACGTAAAATGGTTTCAGATGTGCGTGCAACACATAAACTATTATCAACAGACAACTTGATAACAGATAGAGTTGTTGCGTCTGAAATTAGAAACAATACATTTTTATTAGTAAAGAGGGAAACAAACCTTAGAAAGCTTTGGGCTACTGATACAGTATTCCAAACACTTCCTTGTTTAGAGATGATAGAGGTTCCTATCTCTGATTGCTGTGAATATGTAGATCCATGTAACGTAGCAAGAAGCAAATATAAACTTCCTCGCATCAGTGAGGGAAACTACCAATATCTAATCCAAGGTGTTTATTCTATCAACGCTATGGGTGGTAAAGGTAAAAGATTTAAAGAGATTACAATTAACAGATACTTAAACTTATTAAAGCTGCCTATCATTAAGAGCGAGCAGTATTACTGGATAGCAAATGGAGGATACTTATATGTTAACAATCCTAATTTACAATCAGTAAGAATCTCTGCATTCTTTGAAGAAGATGTTCCTAATGATATACTGTATCCTCAAGATTGTGCATGTGGACCTACTCCTCCAGTAAGTGATGAAGATTACTGTATGAACCCACTAGATAAAGAGTTTGGATGTCCAGGTTACTTAGAGAAGCAAGTTCTTGAACTAACATCTCAAAAACTATTATCTACTTACTTTAGCATTAAGACTGACATGACATTTGAAGGTATAGATGGTCAAGCTCCTAATGCTAAACCAACTAGTTAATGCGAACAAAGATAGACTGGAGAAGCTCCAGTAAAGAAAACTACAACAACTTCTGCAGAAAAAATCCCACCATAAAAATTACATTTAATGAGTGGAGAAACATTATATATCAATATAATGAACATTTCAAAAACTATATTCTAGAAACAGGAGAGAAAGCAAGACTTCCTTTTGGCTTTGGTGAGTTCTCTATCAACAAGAAGAAGAGAAAGAAAATGAAAACAGTTGATGGTAAGGATATGGTAAACCTACCAGTTGATTGGAAACGAAGTAGAGAAAAAGGAAAGATCATCTACAACTTTAATTATCACACAGAAGGATATTTCTTTGGCTGGATGTGGTTTAAAGAATCTGCTAGACTTAGAAACATAAACCTTTGGTACTTCAAGCCCTCTCGTACTACTTCTAGATTATTGTCACATTACATAAAAACAGATGATAAATACCAGCACCTTTACAGGGAATGGAAAAAATAAAAGACTATGTCATACTACTACAAATACAACTTTGTCTCTCCTGAGCCAATCTACTCTATTGTTAAAGAAGAGTTAAAATCTTATTTTGATACAGGAGCAGTTGATGATTTGATGTTCCCCACTTATTTAGACAAGTGTCTACAAAAGATGGGCAGATCTAGTTATGTCATTGCTGAACAAACATTAGATATTTCTGGGTATGAAGCTAGACTTCCTGACAACTTCTTTGCTGTTAGAGAAGCTTGGATGTGTACAGAAATTCCTCAGCTTCCATATCAAACAGCAAACTCGTTCTATTCTCAAGCAGCTAGCCAAACAACCATACAAGTCTCTCCTATTATCAGTGGAACAGTACCATGTACCAATCCTCAATGTACAACAGGATGTCCTACTTGTATGCCTGATCTTATCCAAGCTGTGTATAAGACCAATCAACAGGTAGCTAGAGCAATAAGAAAAGAGTATTTATTAAAACCAGGTAATATATCCTGTCAAGGTAAATGTGATGTGAGTTATACAGATGCTTGGCAGTTCTATACAAACTTACCTCCTGTGCACGAGTTCACTCCAGGAAGTGCTGGTTATGATAGCTTTGACATTAGAGATAATAAGTTTGTTACAAACTTCCAGTGTGGTGTAGTGCACATAATTTTCTATGCTACAGACTATGATGCTGTAGGTAATCAATTGATCCCTGACAACTATCGTGTAAGAGAATACATAGAAGCATTCCTTAAATATAAAGTTTTTGAAACCTTATCTAACCAAATTAATGATGAGACATTCAACCAAATACAAGCTAAGTTAGCTTACTATAAGCAGCTTTCAGAAGAAGCCTTTATTATGGCATATACTGAAATCAAGAAGCAAGATGCATGGACGAAGCAAAGAAGAGTAAGAAATGATTTACAACGCTTTGCACAATATGAATTACCAAATAGAAGCTCAAGATATGGCAATGGATGGAACAGCTAACCAAGGAACGTCTAATATAAGACAAGAATATAATCTTGGAAGAATTGGATTAGATATGGACTCTTCTGTAAATCAGGTACAGAAGGGTAAACTTTCCTATGCCCTAAACGCAGCATTGGAAAACTTTGATGCTAATTCTGTAAGTTATCAAAACGAACCATCTAATGAGCTTTGTTTGAATTTTCCTGCAGGTTACCATGTAATTGGAAACCATTTTATCCAAGAGAAAAATAAACATATATTCTTCTTAGCTAATCCTGAAACAGGAGACAGTGAGATTGGATATATGGATAATAATGATTGTGTATATCATACATTATGTAGTGAAACAACTACAGGAGAAACTGTATGTGCTAATTCTCCATGTTTGAACTTTAACATTAACTATCCTATTCACAAAGCTGTACATAAGATTACAAACTGTACAACTGAAGTGTATTGGACTGATGGATTAAATCCAAGAAGATATATTAACATTGAACAAGTTCCATATATTACCATATATGGAGATAGTCCAGCCAGTAGTGTTTGCGATCCAACTGTCGAAGCAGTATTAGATTGTAATAAATTAAAAGTACAACCTAACTTCTCTATTCCTAGTATAGAAATTACTGGTACACCTGTAGGTGGAGATTTAGTAGCTGGTACCTATCAGTTTGCTATTCAGTATTGTAATGCTTCAGGAGATGGATACACATCTTACTATTCTGTAACTAACCCCACTGCTATTGCAAATACTGACATCACTACACCTGACTTTAACTATCGTGTAGGTAAGTCTATTGAATTAAGTATTGGTAACATAGATATTACAGGATACTTCCAATATTTTAACTTGGCTGTTATCAAGACAATTAATAATGGCACAAGTGTAGAGCTTGTAGGAACTTATAACATTGAAGATAAAACAACAACAGCAGTTTATACAGGTCAAAACGTAACTCAGATACCTTTAAGTCTTGGTGATATATTAGAAAAGTTTCCTTACTATGACATTGCACAGGATGTTACAAGCGTGCAAGACTATATAGTTTGGGATAATCTTACATCTGTTGATAGAATCAACTATCAATCAATTGCTAACAATATTACCCTACAATGGGAAACTTATAAGTTACCAGCAGGTAATGACTACTCAGATCCTTTCTATACAGCCAATCTTAGAGGTTATTTAAGAGATGAAGTGTATGCATTTGAGATAGTATTCTTATTAGATAATGGTAAACAAACTGATGGCTTCCATATCCCTGGTAGAGTTAAAAATGCTCAGGAGCTAGCCCAACCAGATGTTACCACAGCAAATCCAGACTATGTTGGAGATGGAACTCCTCAACCTTATTGGAAGATATACAACACTGCCACTGTATTAAATACATATCCTCCTGGAGGATCTGAAAAAATAGGAGAGGCATATCCTTACCAATCTGGAGAATTTGCTTACTGGGAATCTGATGAAGAGTATCCTTGTAATGTAGATGTGTGGGGAGATCTTGCTAATACAAAGATTAGACATCACAAATTTCCTGATGTATTAGTAAGTCCTCTGTTTGAGTCAACAGCAACACCAGCAGACTTTGCTGCTCCTGTTATGCAAAATAGAGCAATATATCCAATAGGAGTAAAGATAGATGTACAACAAGTAGCGTTCTTAATTGAAACTTCTAATTTAACAGATGCAGAGAAAGCAGCTATTGTTGGATTTAAAATAGTTAGAGGTAATAGAAGTACAAATAAATCTATTATTGCTAAAGGTATATTAAGAAATGTAGGTAAATATACTAGACAAGGTACAGACTTTTACTATCCTAATTATCCATACAATGACCTTGACGTTGATCCTTTCTTATTAGAAAAGAACAATGCATATATGTCTGAGTGTGATACTTATCAAATAGCAGCTACAGCTGATGGTGTATATCAATATACAGATTGTTATACAGGAACTGTAACAACTGCTAACTTTACTACAGCTAGTAGTAGAGTATATTCTCTTACACTTCCTGTTGTAAATTCAGGTGCAGCTACATTTACAAATGTTACTTTTACTACATATATTATTACTGCACAAACTGGAGGATGTTTTGCTATACCATCTCCTAAGTTTCAATATATAGATCCTACTACTGGTGCAGTAACATTTGTTACTGTAACAAAAGGAACATCAGTAACAATTAATTCTTTAGGAGCTCCTACATATGTGTCAGGTTGTACTCGTTATAATATTGTAGCAAGTGGTAATGTGAATGTTGATGCCTTTCCAAAAAACTTAGATGGATTTAACAATACTGAATCTCCATATAGACAAGTATTCAACTCACCAGAAACTTCTTTTGGACAACCTACACTAGGTAACGTTCTTAAGTTAGAGAGTGTGTTGTTTGGTGGTGGTAGATCTCATTTTGTTGAAGTACAGAAACATGCTATGTATAAGCTTATTACTAGACAAGCTCAGATTGATGCTTTGAACTCTAGTAAAACAATAGCTGACCTTGGAGGATTTAGTGCTACAGCATTCTTCACAGCATATCAAACTTACTTACAGATCTATATCACTGGTATTAGCAGAAAGAACTTTGCACAGTCATTTAACTCTATCTCTAGCTATGATTATAGTGCAGATGTTCCTAATAATCAAGGAGTTAAACAAAGACAACTAGATAGATGTCAGTATGTATTTCCTGGTGTGCAGAATGTAGGTGATCTTCATGATCTTAATAACTGGAACAGAGAGTCTTCAGTTTATACAAAAACAATTGAAACTAGACCTGGAGTTGGTATTGTTACACCACTGCCTTATCCAAATCAAAGTCCTTCATTATATGTAGGTGGTACGAGTCTGATATCTGATAATTCAAGATTTACTATCTCTCAAAAGGATAGTTGCAGTGCTCCTGAATTTCAACATGAAATCAAAGTAGTATCTTACTATGGATCAATAAAAGCCATTAACAATAGTCAATGGGGACAGATATATTCATATCAGACAATTGATACAGGATTCCAAAGATTATTTAATGCTCTTCCAACAAATGATTCTGAAGTTATTTTTGGTGGTGATACATTTATTGGTAAGTTTGGATTCAAGACTAAGCTTCCTTTCTTTATTGATAACAGAGTGAATGCTCCAGATGATTCTGACATTTATTATGATGAGTTAGGTAATGTGGCTTATCCACAATATTGGTATTCAGCAAGATCTATATTATCAGATTACTATGTAGGTACTTCTTTGATGAAGAACCTTATCTCTGTCAAAGCTCACTATTTAGATTGTCCTAATGATAGTATTGTAGATAATATTTCTACAACCACTACAAGTACTTCTACAACTCCTCCTCCAGGAACTGTAATACAAGGTTCACAAAATTATATATATGATGGTAAGATGTACTCTTTTGCATATGGAGTTCCTTACTACTATGTAGAAAGTTCTATCAATGTAGACTTACGTCAGGCATTCAATAACTTAGAAGGTGACTTCTATCCACACGTTGGCTCAGGTATTCCTGATAGCTGGTTCCAGGAAAGTAGAGTACCTATTGCTCTTGATAATACATATTACTATAACACTACATATTCTAAACAGAATACAGAGAACTATTTCTCTCACTTACCTGTAGATTGGATAAAGCAACTTTGCTATACACACTTCCCATTCAGAGCAATATACTCTGATGCACAACAAAGCTATTCTGATAACAGAGTTAATAGTTGGTTGATATATCGTCCAGTGAGTTTCTTTGACTTCCCACAAAACTATGGTCAGTTGGTATCATTAGATGGTATTCAAAACAGAGCTACATTAGCTAGATTTGAGAACAAGACATTGTTGTATGGTAACTTATTAACAATAGATACAAGTAACCCTCAAGCAGCATACTTAGGTAATCCTTCATTGTTTGGTGCTACTCCTCCAGTAGACTATGCTGAGACAGACTTAGGGTATGTAGGATCTCAAAACAAGTTCTTGCTTAAAATACCTAATGGACAGATTACTATAGATGCTAAGAGAGGTCAAGTGTTCTTAATTCAAGGTACCCAAGCAATAGATATCTCAGGATTTGGTTCTGGCTTGAACAGGTTCTTTACAGATCACTTAGCATTTGAAATATTAAGATACTTCCCTACAGCTAATACAGATAACCATTTTAATGGTATTGGTTTACATGGTGTGTTTGATAGTAAATTTGAGAGAGTTATAATCACTAAGTTAGACTATATTCCTCAGCCAGGTAAGCAAATATACTATGATGATGCTGAGCAAAAGTTCTACATAAACAGACCTGTAGCTGGTAATACATATGTTAAAACATTTGTAAACTTGACAGATACAGAGTATTTCTGTAATAAATCATGGACTGCATCATTCAACTTGAATACAAAGAGTTGGGTGAGTTTTCATACATATCTACCTAACTTCTACATAGGAGAAAACAATTTCTACTATTCTGGATTGAATGAAGGTTGTAATATATCAGCAGTGGCAGTAGTAGAAGTTGCTTCGCCAACCACTACTACTACAACTACAGCAGCTCCTTTGGATTGTAACTTAGCAGGTACAGCAGTATACGTTCCACCTCCAACAACTACAACTACTACAAGTAGCAGCACTAGCACTACTACTAGTACAACTACAACTCCAGTACCAACAACTACCACAACTACTACTCCTGGTCCAGGTATTCCAGAGTGGTATTATATTTATGACTGTTCTGATGGAACTATAGTTACAAGTACTAACTATGTACAGGGTACATTTAGTTTAAATGAGACAGTGTATAGTCCTATTACTGGAAGATACTATTATATATCAAATATATCAGCAACAAATCCAGGAGCTCCTAACTATTATATACAATATTATGGTGGAACTTTATGTCCTGCCACAACAACAACTACAACTACTTTACCACCATTAACACTTACTTTGACAGTGTTATGTGACAATGTAGGTACATATCAAGGAAAGGTTGTAGCTACATGGTCTGGAGGTAGTGGTAATGGTTATCAAATAAGAGCAGGTTATGGATTTTCTTATAGCTCTTATAGATCTATGGGTACAACACAAACTCTAACAATGACAAGTGATACAAACCCTTACGATGGTACAAGTGGATTAAGAAATACAACTGGCGGTAGTGATGTCTTTGCTGTGCAAGTAATTGATAATAATGGTACTGGTGCATTTAATTCCACTACTCAAATTACTTCTATTAATTGTGGAACCACAACTACAACTACAACACCAGCCCCTACTACTACAACCACTACAACTCCAACACCAGGATCTATTAATGTTGCTCTTGTATATGGATCAATGGAACCTTGTTTTGGAGGCAGTATAGATGATCATATGGGAGCTCATGTTGTTCTATCTTCTACTGTAAGTGTAGATACAAACTTCCTTGTTCAAGTATCTTATGTAGGTATTGGAAATACTTGTGGAGTGGGAGAATCTACTCAATCATTTCCTGTTATAGTACCTGCAGGTTCATCTTCAGATAATTTCCAAGCATGTGTAGATGGAGCTTATTTTCCTGCAGGAGCTGTGGTATGTAGTGCTTGTATACTTAGTTGTGATAATCCTGCAGTAAACTTGACAGGAGCTACATGTTAAAATTTAATATATAAATGGCTAAAACAGTAATAATAAGATTAACGTGCTCAGGTGGTAGAACAGGACCCTTTAATATCTCTGATAACTTAGGGACTGTCTTGGGCACTGACATAACTAAACAAAATCTAATTGATGGGTATACTGTTAGTGTAGCTGATGCTGTGACACAGATTATTATAACATCTACAGGGAAGTGTACCAATGCTATTACTGTTAACATTGGTACTGCTACTATAGAAGAGCTAGCTGCATTACCTTACGTAGAATGTAACACAGCTTCTTTGTGGAGACACCTAACTGATGTAGTTAACTACAATAAATACTATGGTAATGTAGAACCTTATATTATAGAGTATCCATTTGCCTACCAAACGTATGATGAGATACTTCAGAATGTTAAAGACTACAGTAAGGTATATAACTACCTACCTATTCCAGATGGTGTGTTTAATGATAATGCTCAGATAC
>Ga0129333_10000644_pt1 | contig 29595 bp, 29 predicted proteins | sample CPB6_08_DNA_FD_94474 | JGI IMG/M metagenome (GOLD analysis project Ga0129333, IMG submission 94474) | Freshwater to marine salinity gradient microbial communities from Chesapeake Bay, USA - CPBay_Sum_0.6_0.8_DNA | ecosystem: Environmental > Aquatic > Marine > Coastal | place: USA: Chesapeake... | reverse complement strand
GCGCGGAAGTCCCCCAGCAGCGCCACGCGCAGCGGCCCCATAGCGACCGGAGAATAGTGAGAAAGCACACCGCCATCGTGAGGCAGTGCGCTGAAGCACCGCTGAAGCCCGCAGACGCGTGGTCAGCCACCGAGTTCGGGCAGGCGCCCGAGGGCACGCCAGGCAACGGCACCGGCACCCACGAGCGGCGCCTCGTCACCGAGTCCGGCGGGAACGATCACGGGATGCAGCACACCGAGCGTGCGGCACGACTCCTCGAGTTCGGCCTGCGCTGCATCGAAGAACGGCTGCCCGAACCCGAGCGCCACCGAACCTCCGACCACGGCGAGGTCGAGGTCGAGCAGGCTCATCACCGAAGCCACCCCCCGCCCCACGAGCCGACCGGTGCGCTCCACCACGACCGCCGTTGCCTCGGTTGCGGGTGCGCCGGTGATCTCGTGAATCGCCCACCCCGAGGCCTCGGCCTCCAGACATCCCGCGGCCCCGCAGTGACAGGGGTGTCCGTCGGGCACCACCACGGTGTGGCCGATATGTCCTGCGTTGCCGGACGCACCATCGAGCAGTTGACCGTCGAGCACGATCCCGCCACCCACACCGGTCGATACCACCATCGCGAGGAAGTTCGGGCGCCCCTGTGCGGCACCGAGCCAACCCTCGCCGAGCGCAAGAGCCTTGGTGTCACCATCACCGGCAACGAGGAGTCCGGTGAGTTCCTCCATGCGCTCGCGCAACGGGAACTCCCGCCAACCCGGCAGGTTCAGGGGTGACACCGTGGAGGCGTGCACCGCGATCGGGCCCGCGCTTCCGATCCCCACGGCAAGCGGGTGCTCTCCCGCTTCCACGGCCGCACCGCGAACATCGTCGACAACCTCGACCAACGATTCCCACAGGACATCCTCATCGGCCTCGCCGTCTACGTACACCTGCCGGTGCATCGCAATCGCCCCGGTCTCGTCCACCAGACACGCAGCAAACTTCGTGCCGCCGATGTCGACCGCCAGCACGGTCTCACCCATCAGCACACCTTCACCCGTGTTGCGCGATTCGTCGGTCACAGCACACCCCCCGTGCGGTTCCACGCCACTGCTGCAGCACCGATGAGCCCCGACGGGGCCGGCGTCTTCGCCGTCACGATTCGAGCACCGCGGCTGAACGAGATCCTGCAAGTGGCGTCGAGTTCCTCCTGTGCGGCGAGGATCATCGTCGATGCGTACTCGCGCGCCACGCGCCCGCCGCACACCACGAGGCGCACGTCGAGCAGGTTCACGATCGATGCCGCCGCCCGGCCGACCATCCGGCCGACGTGGCGCATCTGTTCGTAACTCGGCTCGGTAAGCGGTCGCCCGCTCGAGAGTTCGATCGCCGGCACGCTCACCTCGCTCTCGAGACACCCACGAGCACCACAGGGGCACCGACGACCCTCGGGTTCGACGATCCAGTGACCGATACGTCCGGCCTGCGACATCGCACCGTCGAGGAGTCGACCATCGACGACGACACCACCCGACACCGTCTCGTCGATCGTCAGCGCCGCGAAGTTCTCCACCTCTCGTGCCGCACCCAGCCAGCCTTCGGCGAGCGCAAAGGCCCGGCCCCCGTCCTCCACATGTACGGGCACCTCCACGACCGACGACACCAGTCGTGACGCCTCGGCGAGCAGATCCCGGCCGGACGCCCCTGCGAGGTCGCCCACGGCCGCCCCCACGGCGACACCACAGGCACTCAGCGTGCCCCCGTTCTTCGCCACTCGGGCAGGTACCTGCTCGAGCATGCCCTCCAACTCCTCCCAGAGACCGTCCAAGGCCTCGGTAGGAGCCAGGGGGAGCGAGTCCAGCACTTTCCCGTCCCGGTCCACCAGACCCAGACCATTCGGTGACCCCGTGAGGTCGACTGCCAACGTGAGTTCCATGACGTCCCACCCCCTCCGGTGTGTGGCGGCGTCGTCACAGTAGCGACACGGAACCGCAACATTGGTGGATACCCACACGCTGGGTGCTCGTACCACCCCGCCGAGCGAGAGTCTCATGCGCTACGGTTTCCGAGTGGATATTCACCACCCACGCCGGGCCCACCGCCCAGCGTGAGAACGCCGCCCGACCAAACCACGCGCCGCATTGGAGCGTGTCTTGATCGGTGAACCCCACGATCGGATCGCTGACACCGTGCGCCCGGACCTCGAGTCGCTCTTCCGAGCCCACTATGGGCGGTTGGTGCGCGCCCTCACGGCGGTCTCCGGCAGCGAGGAAGCCGCAGCCGATGCCGTGCAGGAGGCCTTCGTGAAGGCCCACCAGAAGTGGCGCACCATCGGCCAGTACGACGACCCCGTGGGCTGGATCCGACGGGTCGCGATCAACCGCCTGCGCGACGGACATCGCAGCAACACGCGCAAGGAACGTGCGCTGGTGAGGCTTGCGGCGAGTACCGACGAGACCTACGAGCAGCCCGAGACCGAACTCGCCGACGGTGCGACCGAGACCGAACGACTGGCTGCCGCCCTCTCCGGACTCCCCAAGCAGCAACGTCTGTCGCTGGCGCTGTTCTACCTCGAGGGTCTCAGCGTTGCCGAGACCGCAGCGGCACTCGAACTCAGCGAGGGTGCTGTGAAGTACCACCTCCACCAGGGCCGCGAGCGACTGCGTGGCGTGCTCGCCGTCGGGGGTGACCGATGAGCGGCGATGCGTTCAACGAAGAGGTCGACGACCTCGCGCTCGGCGATGCACTGCGCCGCATGGCGGGTCCGCTTCCCGATGCCGACGCCGCCCTTCCTGGGCTTCACCGACGGGTACGTGTGGCGCGCATGCGCCGTGTCTCTGCCGTGGCGGCATCGGTAGCCATCGTTGCCGTGACCGGCACCGCCATCGGCCTCAGCGCCGGCCGGGGTTCGGACCGCATCGGGCCGTCGGACACCCCGTCGACGCTGCCCACCGACAGCACGGCGGGCGACGGCTCGGGCACCGACAACCCCGACAACACCCCGGGCTACGGCACCGGCGGAGGCAGCACACCGGGCGGCACCACTGCGTCCACCTCCCCCGGCGCCGGCACCGTCCCGAGCACCCGACCCGGGTCGGGAAGCGTCCCGTCGGGCAGCAGTACCACGACCACCATCGACGACGACAGCGACGACGGCGGGAGCGACGATCACGGCGGTGGCAGCGACGACAGCGGTGAAGCGGGCGAGGGCCGCGAGGACAGCAACCGCACCAGCACCACGACCGCCACGAGCGTTTCGCGTCGCTGCACCTCGGCCGCCGGGGCGTTCACCGCAGTGTTCAACGGCACCACCTCGGCAACCGTCGTGTCTCCCGCCGCCGGCTACTCCGTCCATGAGGTGGAGGAAGAAGGCGACTCGGCGAAGGTCGTCTTCCGAAAGGGCGAGTCCGAGGTTGTGCTAGAGGCACGCTGGACCGGTTCACTGTTCGTGTGCGACACCTCCGCCTGACCCACTCCGCCCCCCGAGCCCACCGCCAGGCGGGCAACACCCAACGCTCCGCCCGCCGGGTCGCCACACTCGCCCTCGTTGCAGCACTCGGCCCGGTTGCCGTTGGCTGCAGCGACAACGGTGACGATCCGTCCGCCTCGCCGACCACCACGCCGGAAACGAGCACGCCGATGACCCAGACACCCTCCACGCAGGCGCCCACTACCGCCGCACCCACCACGGTTCCGCCCACCACTGGGGCCGACGCATTCGCCGCCACGCGCTTCGACCAGCGCGGCCCCTACGGCGTGGGCGTCACCACACTGTCGCTTGCCGATCGCAAGGTCGAGGTCTTCTACCCTGCCGACCCAGCAGCCACGGCCGGAGCACCCACCGACTCATACCGCACGGCCGACGTCTTCCCAGAGGGACTGCGCGCCCTCGTTCCTCCAGCGATGGACGGCACCTTTGACGTGGGCGCCGTGCGTGATGTTGCGGCAACCGCCGACGGCCCGTTCCCGATCGTCATCTACAGCCACGGCTTCGGCGGGTACCGCCAGGTCGCCAACTTCTACCTCGCCCACCTCGCCTCGTGGGGTTCGTCGTTGCGTCGGCCGACCACGTCGAGCGCAGCATCGTGGCGCTCGCCACCGGACAGTTGTCCGATGCAGCGCGCGGCAAGGACCTGGATGACGTCGTTGCCACCATTGCGGCACTCGAGGCCGAGAACACACGCGCCGGTGGGTTGCTCGAGGGTCGAGTCAACCCCGAGAGCATCGGCATTACCGGCCACTCAGCGGGCGCCCAGACGGCGCTGCGCGCTGCGGGCTCCAACGACCGCATCGATGCCTTCGTGTCGATCTCCGGCGGTCTCTCGCTCATGGGCGAACCCTCGCCGAGCATCCCGAGCAAGCCGGCACTCGTCGTAGCCGGCGAACTCGACAAGGTGGTCGAGGCCACCAAGAGCGCTGCGCTCTACGAAGGCCTCGGGTCGCCGAAGTACCACGTGGAGATCGCCGGAGCCGGGCACAACAGCTTCACCGACTCGTGTCCGGGGATCCTCGAGCGTGGTGGTCTCGAGGCGCTCCGGTCGCTCCTCGGACCCCTCGTCGACCTCGCCCAGGACGGTTGCGTCGGCACCGTCACCGATCCCCTCCTCGTGCAGCAGGTGCTCGACCACTACTCGGTGGCGTTCTTCCTCACGCACCTCGGCGTGCGTGACGAGGCGGCCTCCATCACTGGCAACGTCACCGGGGTGCTCGGCGGCATCTCGCTGAGCACGTTCACGCACGCCTGACCGGTCGCCGGCGCCCTCTGCTGCGCCCGGTTCCCTCCCGTCCCGTCGCCCTGCCTCGCACCCGAGGTGGGTAGAACGGCCCCGGACGGGGCACACTTGCCCCCGCATGCGCCTGCTCAGCACCCTGCAACTCGGCCCCGCCACTGCGCCCAACCGGGTGATGTTCGGCCCCATCGTCACCAACCTCGGTGACGACGACCGCCGGTTCACCTCGCGGCACACCGCGTTCTACGAACGCCGTGCGCGAGGCGGGTGCGGCATCATCGTCACCGAGGGCGCAAGTGTCCACGCAAGCGACTGGCCGCTCGAACGACTGCCGCTCGCCGAGCGCTGCGCAGAGGGTTGGGCAGCCATTGCCACTGCGTGCCACGCACACGGCTCACTCGTGATTGCGGGACTCGACCATTCGGGAGGTCAGGGGTCGTCGGCGTACAGCCAGGCGCCATTGCTCGCCCCGTCGCGCGTACCCGAGGTGAACAGCCGAGAGGTGCCGAAGTGGATGGAGGCCGACGACATCGCCGAGGTCGTCGCCGGCTTCGCTGCCGCAGCACGCATTGCCGTCGGCGCAGGGTGCGACGGCGTGGAGATCAATGCCGGCCAGCACAGCCTCGTGCGCCAGTTCCTCTCCGGACTCACCAACCACCGCGGTGACGAATGGGGGCAGGACCGCCTGAAGTTCGCACGGGACGTGATCGCTGCAGTCCGCAGCGCCATCGGCACATCGCGGGTGCTCGGACTGCGGCTCTCGTGCGACGAGTTGGCGCCGTGGGCCGGCATCACCCCGGAGATGGCTCCGGGCATCGCCGCAGAACTTGTCGCAGCAGGTGTCGACTACCTCGTTGTCGTGCGTGGCTCGATCTTCTCGGCGGAGAAGACCCGTCCCGACTTCCACGAGCCCACCGGGTTCAACATCGGCACCTGCCGATCGGTGAAGGGGGCCGTTGCGATCCCGGTGTTCCTACAGGGTTCGGTCATCGACGCCGGCCAGGCAGAGTGGGCCGTGGGCGACGGTGTGTGCGACGGCGTCGAGATGACCCGTGCACAGTTGGCGGACCCCGACCTCGTTGCGAAGGTGCGGGCGGGGACGGCCGACCGCGTGCGTCCCTGCATCCTCTGCAACCAGACCTGTCAGGTGCGCGACGCGCGCAACCCGATCATCACCTGCGTCGCCGAGCCCACCACGGGCCGCGAGACCGAGGACCCGGACTGGTCCGTACCCACCTCGACGGTGCGCGATGTGGTGGTGGTCGGTGGGGGCCCTGCGGGACTCGAGGCGGCGCGTATCGCCCGCCTTCGCGGGCACCGAGTGCGTCTCGTCGAGCGCACGGACCGACTCGGTGGGATGGCCGGCGTTGCGGGTCCTGCCGGACCGCTCGTTGCGTGGCTCGTTGCCGAGTGCGAGCGCCTCGGTGTCTGCGTGCAACTGAACACCGAGGTCGATGCCAAGCCGGGCGAGGTCGTCATCGAGTGCACGGGCTCGGTTGCCGGGACCCGCAGTTACGCCATCGCAGACGGCGCAATGGTGGTCGATATCGCCGACGTACGCCGTGGCGACGCCACGTTGCCCGCCTCCGGGACGGTGGTGCTCTTCGACCCCATCGGCGGTCCGATCGCCGTTGCGCTCGCCGAGGAACTGGGCGACCGCGCCGTGCTCGTCACGCAGGACAACATCGCCGGCAACGAGTTGTCCCGCAGCGGAGACCTCGCACCGGCAAACGTTCGCCTCCAGCAACGTGGGGTACGCATCGAGCGGCGGTCGCTGCTGCGCGAGGTGAACCACGATCACGTGATCGTGGAGGATCGCTTCGGCGCGGGCAAGCGCCGCATCGACGCCGTCGCGCTGGTCGACTGCGGCTTCCGCCTCCCGGCACCGGCACTCGACGAGCGACACCTGCGGGCCGGCGACTGCGTCGCACCGCGCACGGTGCTCGAGGCAGTGCTCGAGGCGCGTCGCGCTGCGCTGTCGGTAGATCGCTGACGCTGCGCACCGCCTAGTGGTGCGAGCGCAGGTGCTCGCCGAGCAGGTCGAGCCCGAAGTCACCCGAGGGATCGCGCCAGACCGAGTGCACGTGGTTCGCCCCGTTCTGCGCGTTGTCGTACTCCACCATCAGGCGAGGGCCGCTGATCCGGTAGTAGTGCGGCGAATTCGGCTCGAGCGATCCGGCCCACGCAAAGTGCAGCGAGTGCAGTGCATCACCGGCGTACTTGGCGGACTCGATCTGCGCCACATCGTCGGGAACCCGCCCGAGGTAGGTGTCGAGCAGTGAGCGGAGAAGTTCCTGCTGGTCGGCCCGCAAGCGCGACGCGCCCACCCCGGCAGGGGCATGTGGCATGCGCACGAGGTCTCGGTGTTCGGGACCGAAGCCGATCTCGGATTCCTCTGCGACGGTCCGCGCCACTGCGGCATCGTGCGCCTGGGGCGGCAATGGGTCGCGCCACAGGTCGGCCAGGGTCAGTGGGACGTCGCCGGGCCGCGTGACCGTGCGATTGCCGCTCACCAGATCGAGCGGTGCGCGCGGACTGATTACCGCCTCATGCGACAGGTCGGCGTCGAGCGAGCGCACCAACTCGCGCGCAAGGTCCTCCACTGCAGCCAAGGGTCGTAGTTCGTGCCCGCCGAGCAGTGGCGCGTGCGCCGGCGAGGCACCGAGGAACAACGGCGTCGTCGCCGCGAGTACCCCGTCGACGATCAGGTGATTGATCGACACGTGGTGGCCGCCGAAGCGCCACGACCACGCACCGCGCCCTGCCGGATTGCCGAAGATGCGGACGAAGTACAGGCCCGGATCACGCCCGCGGTCACGCCCCATGACCCGCAGTCGAAATCCCTCCTGTGCGTCGAGGACGTTCTCCAGACCCATGATGGTGGCGACGGTGTTGTAGGCCGCCTGCGACACCCCCGATGCAAGCAGTGCGAGCGCGTGGCGCTGCTGAGCACCGGACATCATCGACAGCGGGAGGCCGCCGTGATCGGTCGGCGTGTAGAACCAGCGCAGGCGTTCGGCATCACCCGAATCGGTGCCGGGCTCGTGCACCCAGTGGGCAAGTGCCCGCTGATCACCGTCGAGTGCATCGAGCAGCGCACCCGCAGCACCTGCCATGCGAGCGGCGGCACTGCGGCGGACTGCGATCTCGTCATCGGTCACCGCCACAGCCTCGCAGGTCACCTGTCCGGCACAGCGCTTTGGGGATGCGAACCGCGCCAGCGGTTCCCCGGTTCGGGACGACCATCGCACGCGCCAGTAGTGTCGGTGATGTGGGGAACGCTCTGGTACGTGTCGAGGTCACACGCGGGATCGCTCGGGTCACACTCGACTCACCCGAGAACCGCAACGCACTGTCGGTCCGCCTGGTCGAGGACCTGCACACAGCCCTCGACCGTGCGCTGCAGGACGATGTACGCGTGTTGGTGCTCGATCACGTTCCGCCTGCGTTCTGTGCCGGCGCAGACCTCCGGGAACGAACGAGCGCCGGGCCCGATCGTGCCGCGTCGTCCACGGGCCCGAACCGCATGTCGCAGGCGATGGCCCGACTCCGCGACGCAGCGCAGCCCACGATCGCAGCAGTCAAGGGCCCCGCTCGTGCCGGCGGTGTCGGCCTGATGGCGAGTTGCGACCTCGTCGTGGTGCAGCCAACCGCCGACTTCGCGTTCACCGAGGTGCGCATCGGCGTTGCCCCGGCGATCATCTCGGTGCCGATCCTCCGGCGCGTGTCGTGGTCCGCTATCGCTGCCCCCTTCCTCACGGGTGAGCGCTTCGACGCGCCAGAGGCACGACGAATCGGCCTCGTCACCCACGTCGCCGAAGACGTCGACGCCGAGGTGGCGCGGTTGTGCGAGGGGGTGCTGAAGGGCGGCCCTATTGCGGTTGCGGCAACGAAGCGACTGCTCCACCGCAGCAACGCCGACCGTTTCGAGGATGCACTCGCCGAGATGTCGATGCTGTCCGACGGACTCTTTGCCTCCGACGAGGGTCAGGAGGGCATGCGCTCGTTCCTCGAGAAGCGTCCACCCCGTTGGGTGGAGGGCGGCTGAACAACGTCGCGTTCGCCGCGTAGTTCGCCCCGACCGGATGGTTACTGCGCCCAGCGGAGCATTGGGAAACGCTGTCGTAACGACATCTCGTACACGGCGGCGAGCTTGCCGTGCCTGTCGGCGTAGAGCGTCGCCTCGATCCCGAGAAGTCCGCACGCAATCGCAACATGCAACCGGTCCGTGTGCACGGAGCGGAAGGCGATCAGGGAGGCGAGCAGCATCATCGCTCCGGAGTGCGCCTCCGTGAGGTCGGCCATGTTCGGGTACCAGGACGCCGCGAGGTCCACTCGTTCCGGGCGTTCCGCCAATCGCTCCGCATCACCCCGGAATGCAGGCAGCGGGTCCCGGACAAGAAGCCCGCTCTGCTCCAGCTGTCGTCGCACCGTAACGATGCCGGCGAACGGCAACCTGCTGACGTCGAGGTCGAGCGCAAGATCGTGCGCAAGAAGCCGGCGGTGCTGTTCGTAGCGGCTCATTTCCGAGAGCGAGCCACGATCACGGCAGAACACCATGGTCGGCGTCAGCCCCGCCCAGAATGACGCATGCCCGCGGATGGTGCTGGGGAGCACCACCACAGGGCGCCCAAAGGTGTGCAGCATGGTGAGGCACGCCACTGCACCCTCGTAATCCTCGGTCAGTGCACCGCCGCCACCGTAGACAAGTACGTCACCTGCGCCGATCGAGTCGCGCGCCGCAGCGAAGGTTGCCCAGGGCAACCCACTCTCGGTGAAACGTTGTGCTGTTGCCACTGCAATCAGCGCATCACCGAGGTTCCCGCCGTTCGGCATCCACACATAACGCGTCGCGGTCGGGAACTCTGCCCGGAGCCTGTCGAACACATGCTCCGGCTGGAGTTGGGGGAGCACCGATGTCACGCCTGCGGCCCGCCTTGAGCGAGTCGCTGCGCAAGCGCAATGCCCACCTTTCGGACGAAGAGCTTGTCGTGCTGAGAAGAGAACTGTATGAAGTCGGCTACGTCCTCGACACTCTCGAAGACATGGGGCTTCACGGCGCGGGTGAAGTCGAAGAGCATCGGCGAGCTGTCGGGCAGCGGATTCCGGTTGCTTCCGTGCAGCTATGCCGCAAGTGTCTGCACCAGAAGCTCGTCAGGAATTGCCGAGTAGCGGAACGAAAGCTCCAGTGCGCGGTCGCGCTCGACTCTGCTCAGCACGTGCTCCGCAGTCGCACGGTCGAGTGACCACCACTGCGGTCCGGTGTGGAGCTCAACATCCGCCTTGCCGAGAGGCGTCAACTCCTCGAGATCAGCCAACGCCTGGCGAAGGACGGTCAGGTCGACCACCCGCTCCCCGATCGGCCGTGTACGCGCAGACGTAAAGCCGGAGTCGAGGAAGAACAGTTGCTCACAGCGATCCCGAACATCCCCTCCGTCGATCGAGTAGCGAGTGATTCGAACCGGCTGCGCGTGAAGTCGGGCGGCGAGTTCGTCCGGATTCACCAGAAGCGCGATGTCGTCCGAGACGAGTGTCAACACGTCGACTGCCGGGTCGGCAAGGGCCGCTCGCATGAGGCCGAAGGTGGCCTGCATCATCGACCAACCACCCCAGTACACCTCGCTGCGCTCGGTGAGAACCGTGATGGTCTCGACACCCGGGCCGACGGACTCGAGATAGTCGTCGAGTTGGACTGATGCGTCGACATGGAGGTAGCAGTGGAAGCCCGGGCGGGCAAGTTGCTCGACGAGTGGGCGCAGGGTAGCGGGCGACGTTGCCCCCAGTACGAGGAGTGCGATCACATGATGTCGACAGTACAGATGACGGCACTCAGGTCAGCCGAGCGCGGCGTAGGCGGCGGCGAGAAGTGCGGCGCCTCGCATGTCGCCGAGCGTCCCATCCCCCATCTGGTTCATCACGTAGGTGAAGGTCATGCGTTGGTCGAGGTCGTTGATGACAAGTGAGCCTCCCCAACCGCCCCAGAAGCAGGCACCCGGCCCGCCCATGGGTACGTCGGGCGAGGGAAGTCCATAGCCAAGCCCGAACGTGGCCGGAATCCCGAGCACGAGGTCGACACCCTCGGTCTGCTTCTCGAACACGCGACGACAGGTCTGCTCCGAGAGGAACCGACGCCCACCGATCTCCCCACCGTGCGAGATGATCGCCTGCGTCTGTGCGAGCGATCGAGCGTTGCCGTGGCCATTTGCTGCCGGACTCTCGCACCGCCGCCACTCGACGGTGAGCGCCATCGCCGGGTCCATCGGTGGGTTCGAGAAGGTGCGCATCATCACGCTGTTCGGGTCCATGTCGGGGGGAAGCGCCGCAGCAGGCGGGATCACCAGCGCGACTCGGTGGTCGTGCTCCGCACCCGTGCCGATGTGGAAGTCGGCACCCAGGGGCCCCGCAATCTCCTTGCGGAAGAAGGTGCCGAGCGACGCTCCGGTGACCCGACGGACCAGTTCGCCGATGAGGTACCCCTGACTGATGGCGTGGTACCCCGACTGCGTGCCCGGTGCCCACCAGGGTGCCTGCCGAGCGAGTGCCGACGCGCACTTGTCGTGGTCCCACAGGTCCGACTGTGCAAGTGGCTCGTCCCAGCCGGGGAGGCCGGCCGAGTGCGACATGAAGTGCCGCACCTCCACGCCCTCCTTCCCGTTGGCGGCGAACTCCGGCCAGTAGCGGGCAACCGGCGCGTGAAGGTCGATCTCCCCGCGGTCGGCGAGCATCAACAGCACGAGGTACATCTGGGTCTTCGTGCTCGACCACACGTTGATGATGGTGTCCCGTTGCCACGGCGTCGTGCGCTCAGCATCGGTGTGCCCTGCCCAGAGGTCGACCTCGGTTCGGCCGTCGACGATGACGCAAACGGTGGCACCCACCTCGAAGTTGCCCTCGAAGTTTCGGGCAAAGGATTCCTTGACCCCTGCGAACCGACCCGAACACGTCCCCGAGATGTCGACCATGACAAATGCTCGCACACGTCCGACCCGGAAACCTCAGCACCTGCGATCTACAGTTCCGCCGGTTGATCGCCATCACGTCTGGAGGACCGCCCATGAACGCAGAACGGGGCTCACGACCCGTACGCATCGCCAACTGCTCGGGCTTCTTCGGCGATCGCCTGTCTGCTGCCAGGGAGATGGTCGAGGGTGGACCCATCGACTTCCTCACTGGCGACTGGCTCGCAGAACTGACGATGCTCATCCTCTGGAAGCAGCGACGACGCAACAGTGAGGCCGGCTACGCCAGCACCTTCCTGACGCAGATGGAGCAGGTGCTCGGCACCTGCGTCGACCGCGGCATCAAGATCGTCACCAACGCCGGTGGCCTGAACCCTGCCGGGTGCGCGGATCGTGTCCGCGACCTCGCCACGAGGCTCGGGCTGAACGTGAGGGTTGCCCACGTCGAGGGAGACGACCTCATGGACCGCATCGACGGTCTGCGGCCGCACCTCAACCACCTCGACACCGGGGCACCCTTTGGGATCGAACCGGTGTCGGCGAACGCCTACCTCGGTGCGTGGGGCATCGTCGCCGCCCTCGATGCCGGCGCCGACGTCGTGGTCTGCCCGCGGGTCACCGATGCGTCGGTCATCGTGGGCCCCGCGGCCTGGTGGTGGAACTGGCAGCGCACCGACTGGGACCGATTGGCCGGCGCCGTCGCAGCAGGACACGTCATCGAGTGCGGCGCACAGACCACCGGCGGCAACTACTCGTTCTTCTCCGAGATCCCCGACCTCTCTAAGCCACTCGGGTTCCCGATCGCCGAGATCGAGGCCGATGGTTCCTCGGTCATCACCAAGCACCCGGGTACCGGCGGGGTGGTGTCGGTGGGCACCGTGACGGCGCAGTTGCTCTACGAGATCGGATCACCCGGCTACCTCAACCCCGATGTAGTGACGCGGGTCGACACCATCGCACTCGCACCGGAGGGTCCCGACCGCGTGCGCATCAGCGGCGTGCGGGGTGAGCCTGCACCGCCGACGACGAAGGTCTGCATCAACTTCGAGGGCGGCTTCCGGAATCGCATGACGTTCTGCCTCACGGGTCCGAACCAAGCGCAGAAGGCCGACTGGATCACCACGCAGGTCTTTGCCCGACTCGGCGGTCGGGATCGTTTCGACGATTGCGACGTGCGCTTCGTGGAGGCACCCTCCGACGCCGCTACGCAGGAACAGGCAACAGGCCGTCTGCACATCACCGTGAAGGACCCGGACGAGCGCAAGGTGGGTCGTGCGTTCTCCAGCGCCTGCGCGGAGCTGACACTGGCGAGCATTCCCGGTTTCTTCACCACCACCCCTCCGGGCGAGGCGCAGCCGTACGGTGTCTACTGGCCGGCGCTCGTCCCGTCGGAAGCGGTACATCACGTCGCCGTGCTGCACGACGGTCGGCGCATCAGCATTGTGCCGTCGCCCACCGCTCCGGCTCCCGATCGACCGATCGCACCGCCCCCTGCTCCGCGCGTGCCGCCGCGCCCACTTGCCGCCGGGCATGCACTTGGCGAGCGCTTCGGAGCGCGCTCGGGCGACAAGGGTGGAAACGCCAACGTTGGCATCTGGGCCCGTCAGGACGACGACTACGTGTGGCTTGCCGAGTGGCTCACCGCAGACCGCCTGCGCGCGATGATCCCCGAGGCCGCAGGGCTCGAGGTCCGCCGCTACGAGTTGCCGAACCTGCGTGCGCTCAACTTCGTGGTCGTGGGCCTGCTCGGCGAGGGCGTTGCCTCAACCACGGCATTCGACACACAGGCGAAGGGCCTCGGCGAGTTCATCCGCAGTCGACGGGTCTGAGCGCCCTTGAGCGTCACGCGAAGGCCCGCCCGATCTCGTCAGTCGGTGCGCTCGTAGATCGGGAATCCGTCGACCGTCGCCGCCTTGCGGTACCTGGTGTCGAGCACCTCGCGCATGACGCCGGAGGGGTCGCACTCCTCCGGTGACTCGAACTCGACCACGAAACGCGGTGCATCGGGCCCCTTCAAGAGCGCAGCGAGTTGGGCACGTCGCTCTGGCACGGGCGTGATGTGGCTCGGGAAGAGGTACGGCACCGGCGGGTCGCTGTCGACCAAGCCGTAGATCTCCAGACCGCGACACTGCGAGTAGACCTTGTCGTCCGGCCCGGCGTGGTCGTCGTACCAGGCGGCAATGTGCTCGTACTTCCGACTCGCCGCCTCGCCAACTTCACTGCGTGGCGACACCGCTGCGCGGAGACCAAGTACCAGCGATGGCAGGAGGGCAACAGCAGCGAGCACATAGCGGAGTCGCGCCCCGCCCAGTTCCCCAACGAGAACACCGAGGGCGACGCTCGCAGGGAACAGCAGCACGAGCCAGTAGTGGAGCCAGAAGAGCCCACCCGAGAGGAATGCAATCGCTGCAAGCCCCAACCAGATCGCCATCAACAGCAGTGCGTCGAGGCGACGGCGCCTCCGCACGGCGATGACGACGAGCACTGCAAGCACGAGCACGAGCAACAGCACCGCAGGGAGGGCACGCTTGCCGCTGACGAGCAGCAGCGAGTACTTCCCACCCGACACCGCCCCGAGGTATGTGATCCGGAACCCGGCGACTCCGTTCCACCAGTCCGCGAACCCACACGTGACCACACCGTGCAACACGACGGCACCAAGGCTCACCGCTAGTCCCGACAGCGCCGCCGGTACGGCCAACCAGCGGTCACGCCGTCCCCAACCACCCCGTACACAGTGGAACAAGAGCACGAGCAATCCCGCCCCGAACGCATCGAACGCACTCTGCTTGATACTCAGACCGACCCCGGTCGCCACACCACCGAGCACCAGCCATCCATGGGCCGGCGCAGGAAGCCTCCACGACCCCTTCAGCAGGAACAACAGGCCGAGCGCCCCGAACGCTCCGCTCATCAACTCACCATTTGCCGCGTACCCACTCAGCCGTGGGAGGCCGAGCAGCACGGCTGCGGCGAGTGCGGCCACCATCGCAGCATCTGCCCCGCCAAGTCGCGCCGCAATACGTCCGCAGGCGTAGCACGCGACGAGGGCGAAGAGCACGGCCATGAGGCGGAGGCCGAACACGGGGGGCAGGCCCAGCGCGTAGACGACTCGGTAGAGACCGAGCATTCCGATGGGCCGGTCGAGCCAGATCTCGGAGTACAGCGTTGCGCCGCGGTGCCACGCCCGCGCCACTGCCCATTGCGCGGCCTCATCCGGGTGGATCGGGATGAAGAAGAACCTCAGACGGACGGCAAGCACCGCCACAAGTGCTGGGGCGAACCATCGACACCTCACCCAAGCGGCTCGGAGCCTCCCGGACGAACCCACAGCAGCCATGGGCGTACCGGGACCGGGTGTCGCCGAGTTCGTTGCGTCAACCATGCACACGGTTTCCTACCGATCTGGCTCTTGCGGCATTTCCCTTCCGATGTCGCATTCGGCCGTCTGTCACCCTAGTTCGTCGTCTGCGAGCGCTCGGTCACTCCGTGCGTAGATCACCATGCCATCGATGTTGCCGATGGTTCGGTATCGACGAAGCAACGATCGCCCGATCACACCCGACGGGTCGCACAACTGAGCGGACTGGAACCTTGCGACGTACGTGGGTGCGTCGTCACCCTCGAACAGTTCGATTAACTGGTCGTGCGCTCCCGGGACCTGCGGGATCAAGGCGAACCAGAGGTACGGGTACGGCGGATCCGTGGGCACGTTCGCGTACAGCGCGGCGCTTGCGCACATCGCATAGATGTTCTCGTCGGGTTCACGGTTGTCGCGGAACCAACGAGCCACGTTCTCGGTGCGTACCAGACGGAGGTCTCCGGAGAGAACCGGGCCCATTCGCTCCTCTGACAGTGCCATGGCGCGGATGGTGTAGCCCACCGGTACCACGAGTGCCGCTGCGAGCAACAGGTGACGCATCCGACCCGCTGGCACGAGCGAGACCGCTGCCCCTACTGCAGCCCCAATAGGGAACATGAAGATCACCCAATAGTGACGGAAGAACTGGCCACCGAGGAGGAAGGCAAGCAACGCAAACACCATCCAGACCACCATCAACGCTGCGGCCCTGCGTTCGTCGCGACGCAGGTAGCGGATGGCGACCGCGAGAATGATGATCAGGCCGGGAAGCAGGGACGGACCGACCGCACCGCCGGACTCGAGCAGGTTGCGCCAGTCTGCGTTGCGCAGTGCGCTGCGCTGATCGGTGCGGTAACCCGCGAACGCATACCACCATCGGCTCCAGCCTGTGGCCGCTGCGTGGATCACCATGAGGATCATCGGCACCGCAAAGCCCGCCACGGCGGACGCGATAGCGGCAATTCGCTGGCGCACCGGCCAACGACGACCGAGACAAACGATCACCAGCATGAACACGCCGGCGAAGAAGGCGTCGAAGCCACTCTGCTTCACGGTGATCGCAAACGCCCCGAAGAAGCCACCTGCCGCGAGCGCCCAGTGGAGCGGACGCTCACGCTCCCAGTAGCCGTGCAGCAGCAGGGCAAGCCCGAGCGCGCTGAAGCCGCAACTCAACAGTTCGGAGTTGGCGATGAAACCCTCCGCGTGGGGGAGGCTCGAGAAGACACCGGCGGCGAGCGCTGCGGGCCAGGCCGCCCCTGGCCCGAACAGGCGCCGCGCCGCGTATCCACATCCTGCAGCGCCGATGAGGCACACGACGAGGGCAAGCAGGCGGATGCCCACCGGGTTCCCCAGGCCGAGGTGATGGAGCAGGCGATACAGCAGCAACAGACCCTGCGGACGGTCCACCCACACGTCTTCGTAGAGCGTTGCGCCACGCGCCCAGGCGCGCGCCGCGCCGAAGTACCCGCCCTCGTCGGAGGTGATCGGACTCGTCAAGAAGCGGAAGCGGAGGATGATGACCGCAACGAAGGCCGGGAGGAACCAACCACCCCGCGTCCACCACGTAGGCGTTGGGTTCGAGCCCGAATCGAGCACCGACGATGGGGAGGATGGTGCGGATGCCGGGTGCACGCCGCAAGAATAGGCGGGTGAAGCAGTATGTCTTGAGCGTTCAGTGCGCCGACGGCCCCGGCATTGTGCACGCGTTTTCCGCTGCGCTGCTCGAGGCACAGGGAAACATCACCGACAACCAGCAGTACGGGGATCCATTGACCTCGCAGTTCTGCATGCGTACGTCCTTCACCTCACCAATCGACGACATCGAGCGCGTGCAGGCAATCATCCAACCCGCAGCCGACCGATTCGGCGCCACGTTCCGGGTGCGCGACGAGCACTCCCACGAGCACCTGCTCGTGATGGTGTCGCAGTACGACCACTGCCTGCTCGACCTGCTCTACCGGATGGACAACGGCGAACTCGCAGTAGAGATCCCCATCGTGGTGTCGAACCACGAGACTTGCCGACCGCTGTGCGAGCGCTACGGCATCCCCTTTGTGCACCTTCCGGTCACGGCCGACTCCAAGGCCGAGCAGGAGCGTCGGGTGCTCGAACTCATCGAGGAGCACCACATCGACTTCGTCGTGCTGGCGCGCTACATGCAGATCCTCAGCCCCGAGCTCTGCACGCGGATGTCCGGCCGCATCATCAACATCCACCACTCGTTCCTCCCCGGGTTCAAGGGGGCACGGCCCTATCAGCAGGCCTACGAACGCGGCGTGAAGATGATCGGCGCAACCGCCCACTACGTCACAGCAGACCTCGACGAGGGACCGATCATCGAGCAGGGTGTCGTTTCCGTCGACCACTCGATGGATCCCCAGACACTGCAGGTGATGGGCAGGGATGTCGAGCGTCAGGTACTGGCCCGTGCCGTGCGCCTACAGGCCGAGGACCGCTTGTTCCTGCTCGGCAGCCGGGTGGTTGCGTTCCACTGACCGTCGTGCGCCAGCGCTGCGATCAGCTGACGTTGCCGACCAGCAGGGCACGGATGCCCAGGCCCATCACGAACAGGCCGCCGAAACCGTAGAGCAGATACAGCTTGTGCCGGAGTTGTGTGCGGTAGGAGAACAGGATCGTGATGGCGATGAGACCGACGAATCCGTAGAACATGTGGAACTGCGGCGCCTGCAACTTGTACTTGTTGAGCATGATGACGCCGAAGATCACCTGCACGAGCATCGTTACCTGCGCCACACCCGTGTACCACCAGAGCGCCCGGGACCGCAGCGGCGTGAATCGGTGCGCAGCGAGCGACCACAATCCGGCCAACCCGTTGCCGACGATGACGACCCAGGCCCAGGCCTTGTGGAGGTCGGTCAGGAGCAGCGCAGACATGTAGGTGCCACGGTAGCCGCCGGACTCAGCGGATCAGTGTGTCGGCCTCGTGGCCGCCCTCGACCAGTCGGAGGTGCCCGTCGACCACGTCCATGACGGTCACCGAGCAGTTGTCGAGACTGCGAATCACCAGACGGTCGTCGGCAACGGCGCGACCGATGGCGGCATTGATGGCGATGAAGTGGCTGAACACCACCGTGTCCTGCGGGAACGCCACCAGTCGGGAGATCACCGCATCCCGGAACGAGGTGAAGTCGGGTCCGAGCGCTCCCCAGGTGCCCGCCATCGCGGCCCTCAGCCACTCGACGCGCTCCTGCATGCCGTAGCCCTCCGGCGACGGGATCTCCGTGACCGCCGGTTCGATGGTCACCGTCGCGCCCCACTGGCGGGCGAGTGGCGCGCTCGTCTCCTGACAGCGACGCATCGGGCTGGAGACGATGTGCAGCGGTCCGAGCGGTGCGAGTCGTTCGGCCACGGCGAGTGCCTGTTCCTGGCCAAGTGGATCGAGACCGGGGTCGATGTCGACATCCCATCCCCCGGTGGCCCGGCCATGCCGGACGAGATACAGCCTGCTCATGACCGGTGGGATCCTGTCTGCTCGGGGAAGATCCAGCCGGTCCGAGGTGCGGTGGACGCTACGCCGTGTTCGATGAACCACTCGGTGCCGAATGCCATGGCGAAGATCTCCTCGGGCATCGTCGCGAAGAACGATGTCTCGGAGATCTGGCTGCGGTGACAGGCAAGTGCGGCTCGCTTCGCTGCGAGATGTGCCGACACGTCGACGGCGAGGGTGATCTCTTGCACCGGGGTACCGAACGGGTTGCCGTCGTCGGCGGGCGCCTCTGGGTCGAAGTCGTCGTCGCCGCCTTGGTCGTTGCCCGCATCGCGCGCCGCGCGCCGGAGTTCTGCGATGAGGTTGCGGTTCATCGTTGCCTCGAGCACCCGCACCGAACCGGCCAGTTCCGCAGCGCGCACACCGACCCGGTGCACCTTCACGTGGTCGGGATGGCCGTACACGCCGTGCCAGTCGTACACCGTCAGCACGTCGGCACGCTCGTCGCGCAGCACCTGCGCAAGACGCACCGCTGCCTCGGCGAGCGGTGCCTGGTGGAACGAACCGGGGTTTGCGTTCTGCTCCCAGCCCGTCATCCCGGAGTCCTCGTAACCGAGCCACACCGTCCGGTGTGCACCGAGCGCGCGCATGGACTCCTCGGTCTCACGGCGACGACGGTCGGCCAGCGACTCACCTGCTTGGAGGTCGTCGGGCCGTTCGCCCCACTCGCCGCCGGTGGCAACCACGAGCACGACGCGATGCCCCTCTGCAGCGGCACGCGCCATGGTGCCGCCGGTGCTGATGGCCTCGTCGTCAGGATGCGCGTGGAAGCAGACCAGTGTTCCCATGAGGGAAGTAACGGTAGCGGCGGGTCAGGCTTGCTTGACGGCGCCGCTCGCCACGAGCGCGTCGACCTCTGCAGCCGGGAGACCCCAGTCCTTCAGCACCGCAACGGTGTCACCACCGGGCTGTGAACCCGGTGTCGGCGTAGCGGGCACCGAGCGAGAGAAGCGCGGGGCAGGTGCAGGCTGGGTGATCCCGTCGATCTCGAGGAACATCTGGCGCGCAACGTTGTGCGGGTGCTTGGCGGCCTCGCTCATGGTGAGTACCGGGGCGTAGCAGACGTCGGTCATCTCCATGATGGCGTTCCACTCGTCGCGGGTCTTGGTGGCGACGATCTCGCGCATGCGCTCCTTCAGCCGCGGCCACGAGTTCTTGTCCATCTGACGAGCGAACTCCGCATCGCCCTCGAGCCCCATGCGCTGGAGCATCTCTGCGTAGAACTGCGGCTCGATCGACCCGAAGCTCACGTACTTGCCGTCCTTGGTCCGGTACGCGTCGTAGAAGTGCGCACCGGTGTCGAGCAGGTTCGTGCCGGGGTTGTTCTCGTCGAAGCCACCCGACTGCATGAAGCCCCAGAACATGCTCATGAGGATCGCCGTGCCGTCGACCATGGCGGTGTCGACCACCTGACCCTTGCCGCTGCGCTGCGCCTCGAGCAGTGCACAGACGACACCGAATGCCAGGAACATCCCGCCGCCGCCGAAATCACCCACCATGTTGAGCGGCGGCGTGGGATCGCCACCGGCGCGGCCGTAGTGCGCGAGAGCACCGGCGAGGGCGATGTAGTTGATGTCGTGGCCGGCCGCCTGTGCGTACGGCCCCTCCTGGCCCCATCCCGTCATCCGGCCGAAGACCATCTTCGGGTTGCGCTTCGCGCAGACATCGGGCCCGACGCCGAGTCGCTCCATCACACCGGGCCGGAAGCCCTCGATGAGTGCATCGGCCTTCTCCACGAGGCGGAGCAGTGTCTCGACACCCTCGGGGTTCTTCAGGTCGATCGCAATGTTGCGGCGACTGCGCTGCGCAATGTCGAAGTTCTTGCCGGCGCCGCCCGGCCGCACTGCCTGGGCGCGCTCGACGCGGATGACCTCGGCCCCCATGTCGGCAAGGAGCATTGCGCAGAACGGACCCGGCCCGATCCCTGCGATCTCGATGATGCGATACCCCGTGAGCGGTCCAGCCATGGTTGGCCCCTTCCCTGAAGATCTGGTCCCTCGGACCCGGTCGTCGTGACGCTGGCGATTCTGTCAGACGGACCTGTGGCCGGGCACAGTCGACGAGCCCAGTCGGCGGGAACCCTCGCGGGCCGCGCGCACCGTCAGGCGTAGTTGTCGGCCCACCGCATGTGCGACGACATGACGTCGAAGTAGATCGGGAAGAGCGGCCGTGGCAGGTCGTGGCCCATGTCGGCGAGCATCACGAGGTGGGCGCCGTCGATGAGTTCTGCGGTGCGAGTGCCACCGGACGGTGTGATGAGCGTGTCGTCGCGCCCATGGATGACGAGCGTGGGCACCCGCAGTGCCCGCAGACCCTCGGCGCGACTCCCGGTTGCGAAGATCGCCGCCAACTGACGCGGGGAGCCCTCGGGGTAGAACGAGCGGTCGTACGACTCTGCCGCCCGCTTCTGTGCCTCATCGCGATCGAGGTATTTCTTCGATGCCCAGACCGCCCAACTGTCGGACGACGCAATGTAGGCGTCACGATCGGGCGGCGGCGGGGCGAGCAGCGCTGCCATGGCCTCCGGTGCGGCGGCACCGAACTCGGGCTCGCCGGTCATCGACATGATCGAGCACATCGACCGCACCCGATTGGGGTGCTCGATGGCCATCATCTGCACGATCATCCCGCCCATGGAGGCGCCGGCCACGTGTGCACGCTCGACACCGAGGTGATCGAGCAGGGCAACCCCGTCGGCGGCCATCTCGGAGAGCGTGTAGGGCACCGGGGGCAGTGGCTGTCCCGACAGGGCGGCCGCCATCACTGCCATCGGGTCGACCTCCACGCCGTCGAGCTTGGTCGACAGGCCGCAGTCCCGGTTGTCGTAGCGGATCACGTAGTAGCCACGGGCGGCGAGACCGGCGCAGAACTCCTCGGGCCAGGCAATCATCTGGGCCGAGAACCCCATCACCAGCAGCAGCGCCGGGTGCTCCGCGGAGCCGAACGTCTCGTACTCCAGTTCCATCCCGGTCGAGACCTTCGCACGAGCCATTGCCCGAACCTCCTGCGTTCCTGATCGGCCGACGACGGCGCGTCGGCAGTGCGTGACCCCGGGATTCTCGCACGAACCGAGGGCAGGTGCCTCGTGGGTCAACGGGGCAGACGACGACGGCTCGAGCAACGCCTTGCTACCGTCGGCGACGTGACTGTTTTTGGCGTACACACCGGACTGCAGAACATCTCGATGCCCGAACTGCGGCGCATCTGGCGTCGCATCGAGGACCTCGGCTACGGCTGGATCTCCATCTGGGATCACTTCTACGCAGCGACGTTCCGGGCCGACGACCCGTACTGCCAGGAGGCCGTGGCGGCACATGCCGCGCTCGCTGCCGACACCTCCCGCGTGCGCGTCGGCTCGCTCGTGTACTGCGCCGGCTACCGCCACCCGGCGGTGCTCGCCAATGCAATGTGCACCATCGACCAGATCTCCAACGGCCGCTGCGACTACGGCATCGGTGCGGGCTGGGCGCAGGTGGAGTACGAGGCCTACGGCATGACCTTCCCCCCGGTGAAGGAGCGCATGGACATCCTCGAGGAGCACATCCAGGTGACCCGCCTGCTCCTCAACCAGGAGGTGTCCAACTTCGAGGGCAAGTACTTCAGCCTGAAGGACGCCCGCTGCGAACCCAAGCCCGTGCAGCAGAAACTGCCCATCTGGGTCGGTGGCGGTGGCGAGCAGCGCACGCTGAAGATCGCTGCCAAGTACGCCGATGCGTGGAACGTCCCATTCGTCAGCCCCGAGGCGTTTGCCCAGAAGCGCGAGGTGCTGCACCGTCACTGCGCCACCATCGGTCGCGATCCGTCGGAGATCCGCTGTGCAGTGAACGTTGGTATCGCCTGGACGGAGGACAGCCTGCGCTCGCAGTTCGGCGAACTCACCGAACGCGTGCGCCCCGGCGTGCTCACCGGGAGCGAGCAACAGGTGATCGACCGAATCGGTGAGTACGTCGAGGCCGGCGCCGATCAGGTGAACCTTGCCCTGCGCGCCCCCATCAATGTTGACGACATCGAGCGATTCGCAGCGGCCCTCAAGCTGTCGTGAGCCCCGACAGCACGCCCACCCGGGACTCCGTCGAGGCGCGGGCGCCGGGACGTGTCGTGCTCATCGGCGACCACACCGACTACACGGGCGGCCTCGTGTGCGCGATGGCCATCGACCGCTGGACCACCGTCACCGCACAGCGCACGACGGGTCGCCTGCACCTGCGCAGCCGTGACGAAGCGGTTGCTCTCGACATCACGTGCCCGGTGGCCGATGCGCCGGTCGTCGAGCCCGCATGGGGTCGGTATGTCGCCGGTGTCGCTCAACAGATGGGAGTGCACCACGGCATCGACGGTGAGGTGACCACCACGATCCCCATCGGTGCCGGATTGTCCTCGAGCGCCGCCCTCGAGCTTGCCGCTGCGCTCGCCCTGGGCTTCGACGGACCCGCCGAGGAGCTCGCCCGGATGTGCCAACGGGCCGAGAACGCCGCTACTGGGTTGCCCTCGGGAATCCTCGATCAGCTGACCTCTGCGTGCGGTGTCGACGGACACGCACTGGTACTCGACTGCTCCACGCTCGATCGCACTGCGGTTCGCGTACCCGACCGCGCACAACTGAGCGTCCGTTTCGTGGCGCATCGACAACTGGTGGGCTCGCCGTACGCCGACCGCGTTTCGGCCTGCGCGTTGGCGGAGGTCGAGATCGGCCCGCTCCGGACCGCATCGCTCGCCGATCTCGCACAGATCACGGATCCGGTCATCCGGCGACGGGCGCGTCACGTGATCACGGAGAACCAACGGGTACGGGACTTCGCCGAGGCACTCGCCGCCAGCGAGCTCCGGGCCGCGGGAGAACTGATGCAGGCCGGGCACGCCTCGCTGCGCGACGACTACGACACCTCCACACCCGCAATGGATGCCGCCGTCGAGGAACTCTGTGCACGGCGCGGGGTCTACGGGGCACGCATGACGGGTGGCGGTTTCGGCGGCTGCGTGGTGATCCTCGCCGAACCCGGCACCACCTCCGACCGGGACTGGATCGTCCGTCCTGTCGGTGGGGCATCGCGTCGCACGGTTGGTCACGACTAGGGTCGCTCCCAGCGCTTGGCAACATGCCCGGCGACCGCACTCCGCAATCTGTCAGGGGGACATCATGGGCGCAACAACCGTTCTCACCGGTGGGATCTTCTTCGGTGAGGGGCCGCGCTGGCACAACGGGAAACTGTGGTTCTCGGACTTCTACGAGACCGCCGTGAAGACCTGCACCGCCGACGGCAGGCTGAACATCGAGTTCACCACTCCGTACCGCCCGAGCGGACTCGGCTGGATGCCCGACGGCACGATGCTGATCGTCTCGATGCAGGACCGCAAGGTGCTCAAGCGTGGCACCGACGGCAAGTTGGCGCAGCACGCCGATCTCTCCGACCTCGCCGCGTGGTACTGCAACGACATGGTGGTCGATGCAAGTGGTCGTGCGTACGTGGGCAACTTCGGCTTCAACCTCGAGGAGGCCTTCCACACCCGGCCCGTCGAGGACATCCTCGCGAATCACCCCACGGCGAATCTGATGATCGTCGAACCGGATGGGTCGACCCGTGTTGGCTCCCCCGGCATGCACTTCCCCAATGGCACGGTCATCACACCCGACGGCAAGACGCTCATCGTTGCCGAGACGATGGGTATGTGCCTCACTGCGTTCGACATCGCAGCGAATGGCTCGCTCTCCAACCGTCGGGTCTGGGCACCGCTCGGCGCCCGTGTGCCCGACGGCATCTGCCTCGACGCCGAGGGCCAGGTGTGGGTTGCCAACGCGCTGGCGAACGAGGCATTCCGCGTACGCGAGGGGGGCGAGATCACCGATATCGCCGAGACCACGCAGCCGTGCTTCGCGTGCATGCTCGGGGGCGACGACGGCAAGACGCTCTTTGCGCTCACCGCTGCGTCGTCACAGGAAGAGATCGCCGGCGGCAGTCGTACGGGCAAGATCGAGACCTACCGCGCCCCCGCCCCGCACGCCGGTCGCCCCTGAGCCGTATCGAGCGCTAGGCAAGCGCTGCGCGCAACCGCTGGAGTGCGGCAACGGTGCGCACTCCCCACCAGAACAGGTCCTGTCCGTCGATCAGACGCACGTCCGGGGACACCACCGACACCTCGGCAACGTGTCGCTCGGTGAATGCGTACGGCTCGCTCGGCAGCAGCACGAGATCGGGCCGGCGGGTGGCAGCCTCGTCGAGCGTGGTCTCCGGATAGCGGTCGACCGATGTGCCGAACACGTTGCGCACACCACACGCAGCGAGGAGCGACGAGCCATAGGTGTGGTCGCTGATCGTCATCCACGGTCGGCGCCAGATCGGGATGAACGCGCCCCGGGACGGCACCTCCGATCCTCCCGTCGCTGCCGGCCACGGATCCACATCGGGTCGTCCTGCGGCCTCCCACAGGGCACGCATCGTGGGTTCGACATCGCCGAGCGAGACCACGTGCGTGATGTGCAGTGCGATACCCCGCCGAGCAATCTCCTCGGCGTCCTCGCGACGGTTCTCCTCCCGGTCCATCACCACGAGATCCGGTGAGAGTGCCTCAATGGCGTCGATGTCGGGGTCCTTGGTGCCGCCGACGTGGCGCAGGTGTGGTTGCTCGCAGAACCGGGTGCACGCAACCGGCGGCACGCCCCACGCCAAGAGCGTCTCGGTGGTAGAGGGCAGCAACGAAACGATGCGCGGTACGCCAGGGGGGTGGGTGCGCTCGAGCGACGCAGGCGTCTGGCTCATGACAACGGGATACTGATCGACTCAGCCGAGGAGTCGGCGCTTCTGCTCCTGGAACTCGTCCTCGCTGATCGACCCGCGGTCGCGCATCGCCTCGAGTCGCTCCAGTTGATCGACGTAGTCGGCCTGCGGCGCGCTGTAGCCACGGGAGGTGCGGTCGTTGTCCTCCATCGCCGCATGGATCTCGTTGGTCACCTCATCGGGATGCTTGATATCGGTGAAGCGCTGTGCTCCGTCCTCCCCGCCCGACTCGATGAGCAGGTCACCCGCCCCGAGCATCCGTTCGAAGATCGTCTGGCTGAAGTTGACGTTGTTGACACGCTCGAGCGGGATCTGGACACCGACCTTGCGCAGCACGCCCTGCCGGAAGATGACGCGGTCCGACGTGACCACGAAGTACGTCGTGTACCAGCGCACGTAGCGGGAGAGCGCCCACATGCCGGCGATGACGAGCAGGATGACTGCGATGATCTTGACCGCCTTCGCCCCGGACGAGTCACCGAGCGTGAGCGCATAGATCATGAGGGCAACGGTGACGGCAAAGGCCGAGAACGGCGGCGTGATGTACCACCAGTGCGGATGCAGGTCGAGCCGAACGGTCTCGAAATCATTCAGGAGTCGCCGCGGGAAGGGCATGGCCGCACTGTAGTGCGCCGCAAGCGGGCCCTCCCCGGGGCAGTAGCGTGACCACGTGACCAGCAGCGACGGCGCCCCTACCACGGCCCCTGACGACGCTGCTCCCCACCGGATCGATCCACAGCGTGTGCTGCGGGCACTCGACACCGACCAGCGTGCCGCGGTTACCGCGCCGCCGGGTCCGGTCGCCGTTATTGCCGGTGCGGGTTCCGGCAAGACCCGCGTGCTCACGAGCCGCATTGCCTACCGGATTGCCACCGGGACAGCGATACCGAACCACATCGTCGCCTTTACGTTCACACGGCAGGCAGCGATCGAGCTGCAGCGTCGGCTCTCCGGCTACGGCGTCGACCGGGCCGTCGTGGCAGGCACCTTCCACAGCGTGGCCTACCGCATCCTGCGACGACGCTGGGAGGACCGTGGGCGACGCGACCTGCCAAGGCTGCAGACGAACCGCGTGGAGGTGCTGACCGAACTGCTCGAGGGCAACCGACAGCTCGCCGGAATCGCCGTCACCGAGATCGAGTGGGCCCGAGCGCGCCTCGTGTCGCCCACCGACTACCTCGCTGCTGCGTCGACGGCCGGGCGCCGCACGGCGGTACCCCTCGAGCGCATTGCCCAGGTGTACACCGACTTCGAGACCTTCAAGCGCCGCAAGCGACTGCTCGACTTCGACGACCTGCTCTCGGAGTGCACCAGCGAACTCCGGCGCAATGGCGTCGCCGACGCAGTCGCATGGTGGCACCGACACCTGCACGTTGACGAGTTCCAGGACATCAACCCGCTCCAGTTCGAGTTCCTCGAGACCCTGCGCAACGGAGGTACCGACATCTTCGTGGTGGGCGACCCTGCGCAGGCGATCTACGGATGGAACGGTGCCGATCCCACGCTGCTCGACCGTGTGCAACGGGGTCCGCTCCAGCCGATCACCGTCGAACTGCCCACCAACTACCGTTCGACACCACAGATCGTCGCTGCAGGCGATCGTGTGCTGGCAGCGCATCGCATGCCTGCCGAACACCGTGCCGAGCGCGCCGACGGCGACCGTGTCCTCGTTGTTGCGTGCGACAACGAGGACGACGAGGCCAAGCAGATCGTGCGGCGCGCCGCCCTGCTGCGTCAACCCGGTGCGGGGTGGTCGTCGGTGGCGGTGCTGGCACGCACGCACGAGTTGCTCCGTCGGGTCAACGACGAGTTCGCGAGGGCGCGTATCCCCACACGTGTGGTCACGCGGCGAGGCGCGCCCGATGCAGCACTGGCGGCGCTCGTGCGGTCGGCACGCGCTGCTGCGTCCTCCGACGATCTGCACCGCTGGGCCGTCGATCTGGTCTGGCCTGCCGAGGAGTCGGGGGGTGGCGAGGTGGACCCCGACGATGCGCGACGCCTGCTCGAGGCCGTCCAGGAGTTCGAGGACACCGGCGGCGGCAATGGTGCGTCGTTCGCCGCATGGCTCGACCTGAACGGCGTGCAACAGGGGGCCCCTACCGACGCGGTCGAACTCGTCACGGTGCATGCCGCCAAGGGACGCGAGTGGCCGGCCGTCATCGTCGCCGGTGTCGACACCGGCGGGTTCCCCGCCCCACAGCGCCTCGCTGCACGCGCCGAGGAAGCCCGCCTGCTCTACGTCGCCCTCACCCGCGCCACCGACCGCTTGGTGGTCACGTGGGCGCAGCGGCGCGGCAGCAAGTCCACGTCGCGCAGCCCGCTGCTCCCCGATCTCGGGGGACCCGGTTCCGGCGAGGCACCCGAGCCCCTCCCCGACGAGATCGTTGCGCTCGTCACCCGGCGTACTGCTTCCGAACCGGCCGACGAACGCACCGCAACACTGGCGAGGCTTCGCCAGTGGCGGTCCGCTGCTGCGCGCGCCGCAAGCGTTCCCGAGTCGTTCGTCCTCGAGGATCGCGTGCTCGAGCGAATTGCCGACACGATGCCCGAGTCCGAGCAGGCACTCGCCCACATCGAGGGTGTCGGCGCGATTGCGGCTCGTCGCCTCGCCGCGCGGATCCTCCCGCTGCTCAGGACGGCTGGTTCATCCCCCGCAGCGCACTGAGTTGCTCGAAGAACTCGGGCTTCATCGAGATGAAGAGCCCCTCGGCCTCGGCGCACAACGTGTCGCCCGCCTTCAGCGTGGCCTCGACGAACACCTTGCGCCCCTCCTTGCGCACGAAGTGGGCTCGATACGTGATCTCTCGGAACAACGGCGTGGGTGACCGATAACTGATGGTGAGTCGGCCCGTCATCCCGACCTGGCCCGAGAGTCCCTGCGAGAGGCCGAGGATCTCGTCGAACCCTGCAGCGATGAAGCCACCGTGCAGGCATCCCGGAGGTCCCTCGAACGCAAGTCCATACGTGGCGCGACCGATGACATAGTCGTCGCCCCACTCGATGGTCATCGGCGGCGCGATCGGGTTCATGTGCCCGATGAACGGGCTGAAACTGGGGAACGAGCGCATTTGTCCGTCGGGTGGACGACGCAGCGAACCCTCCGCCGGTTCGGCATACGGCCGTCCGTGCTCGCGTCCCGCCAGCAGATCGGCAGCACGCTTGACGAGTTGTTCGGCCTCGCGGATCGACGACTCGTCGGCGACAGTGTTCACCTGTTCGTCGATGATGCGGCGCGTTGCGGCGGCGAGGTCGACCTTCGCCTGCTCCGTAGGCGTGTAGTCGGGTTTCGCCGTGAAGACCTCGCGCATCAACGGGCTCGGTCGACCCGGCACGAGGTAGCCGGCGTCGGCGTGCTCGTCAGTCATCGAGGTCCACCACTACCGGGGCATGATCGGACGGCTGTTGGCCCTTCCGGGCGTTGCGGTCGATGATGGCAAAGCCGCAACGCTTCGACACGCTCTGCGTGCCCATCACCAGATCGATCCGCATGCCGCGCCCCTGGTGGAAGTCGCCGCCGCGGTAGTCCCACCACGAGAAGAGCGAGCCCGCATCGTGATGCTGGCGGAACAGATCGCTCATCCCCCACTGCTCGACCGCGGCAAGTGCAGATCGCTCAGGCTCGGAGACATGCGTGGCGCCGACGTACTTGCTGGGGTCCCACACATCACGATCGTCGGGTGCGATGTTGAAGTCGCCCATCACGATCACGTCGTCCTCGGGCCGGGTGTCGACCGAGAGGTGCTCCACCAGCCGCGACATCCAGCTGAGCTTGTAGCGATAGTGGTCGTTGTCGAGTGCACGGCCGTTGGGTACGTAGACCGAACTGACACGCACACCCCCGCAGGTGGCCGTCACGATGCGCGCCTCGGTGTCGGGCTCGACGCCCGGCGCAAAGTTGTAGACAGGCCGCTCGAGGCCGACGCGTGAGAGCAGTGCCACACCGTTCCACTGCCCCTGGCCGAAGTGCACCGTGTCGTAGCCCAACGCCTGAAAGGTCAGTGCAGGGAAGGCATCGTCGGACATCTTCGTCTCCTGCATGGCGAGCACGTCGGGTTGAACCTCCCCGAGCCACTCCTCCACCCGCGGCAGACGAACCTTCAGCGAGTTGACGTTCCAGGTCGCAAAGCGCACGATGCGACCGTAGCGGCCGACGTCGCCGGGTTCGCTACCTAGCGCGCCTTCTTCGCGGCGTACTTCTTCGCAGCGGTCTTCTTCGCCGGGGCCTTCTTTGCGGCAGTCGCTGCGACGGTCTTCTTGGCCGCCGGCGCCTTGGCTGCGGTCTTCTTGGCCG
>Ga0129333_10000643_pt1 | contig 29601 bp, 26 predicted proteins | sample CPB6_08_DNA_FD_94474 | JGI IMG/M metagenome (GOLD analysis project Ga0129333, IMG submission 94474) | Freshwater to marine salinity gradient microbial communities from Chesapeake Bay, USA - CPBay_Sum_0.6_0.8_DNA | ecosystem: Environmental > Aquatic > Marine > Coastal | place: USA: Chesapeake... | reverse complement strand
TACCGCTGCGCTAATCGTCCTTATTTAATTTTGTAAAAATCTATCGAGGTGGAGACGGGATTTGAACCCGTGTAGCGGGATTTGCAGTCCCGAGCCTCGCCTCTCGGCCACTCCACCAAACCTCTACATCTCAACCTATTCCGAGCGGACGACGGGGGTCGAACCCGCGACCTGAACCTTGGCAAGGTTCCGCGCTACCAACTGCGCTACGTCCGCAGACTTGATCTCGCCACCAATTGGCACCGATGATCAAGGAGGGGAAATCTATCCTAGATTTAGCAGGCTCCCCAAACGGATATAGGCGGTGCTCTTTGGCAAGGTTCTGGATGGGCGGAATTCACGCGGAGGATTTAGCTGAAATCCGACATGACCTCACTGCACTTGATGAACCAGGTTTCTGGGCGATCTCCGGGACTTTTGAAGGCAAGTGGACTCTTGCCAAATTTGAAACTCGGCGCGAAGAGAGCTTCTCGAGCAATAAGAAAAGTTTGAGATTGGGGGAGTGGAGCAGTTCTTTATCGAAAGAAAAATATATTGAGTATGTCGAAAAGATTCGAAGTCATATTGCTTCTGGCGATGTTTATCAAGTAAATGCCTGTCGAGTATTACGAGCAGAAATCCTAGAGGGATCTGATATCTCCATTCTCATGGAACGTATTTTGCTTCACAATCCCGCACCATTTGCAGGTTATCTTGCTCTATCAGACCTTGAGATAGTTTCGGCCTCACCTGAGAGATTCATCTCGAAGAAGGGCGCGTATGTAACTTCTAGTCCGATAAAGGGAACATCTGCAACTCCAAAGTTTCTTGATAAAGATCGTGCTGAAAACTTGATGATTGTTGATTTGATACGAAATGACCTTGGAATGGTTTGTGAAACCGGAAGTGTTACTACCTCCCGTTTATTAGCAACCGAGGAACATCCTGGGCTATTTCACTTAGTATCAGATGTGAGCGGGCGAATTAGAGAGGGATTAAGACTTTCAGAAGTTTTGTCAGCGCTGATGCCTCCAGGGTCAGTAAGTGGCGCGCCCAAATCAAGTGCGCTCTCAATTATCAAGGCAAATGAAGGAGATCGTGGGCCTTACTGTGGGGTTTTTGGTTGGTCTGATGGACAGGATATGCAATTAGCGGTTGCCATACGCACCTTTTGGCGTGAAGGAAATGAGATTAAGTTTGGAACTGGAGCTGGTATCACTTGGGATAGTGATGCAAATATTGAGTGGGAGGAGACAGAGCTAAAGGCTAGAAGGCTGGTTTCGCTCACAAAATCATGATCGTCAACGGTAAATCCACAGATTCAGAACACCTCACAGATGCGATTCTTCTTGGAGATGGAGTGTTCGAAACTTTAAGGAGCTACAACGGTCGCATTTATGGGCTAGAGAGACACATGGAACGTTTGCAAAGTGGCCTTCTAGAAATCGGTTTTCGGGGGTTTGAAAAATCTAAGGCCGTAGAAGCGATAGCCGAAATTCTCGAAAAAGAGCCCCAAGAAAATGGTGCACTTCGTATCTCAATTTATTCAGATGGCGTTTCTGTGATTACTCATAAGCCTTATAAACCGAACCGTGAGGCCATCTCCTGCCTTACCTTCTCACAAGAAGTTGAGCAGAAGTTGTATAAGAGCGCTTCTTACTCGGATCGGATGCGGCTTCGCCGGATTGCACAAGCGAGAGGTTTTGACGATGTGATTGTTCTTGATCGCAAGGGTTTGATAAGCGAGTTATCGACTAGCAATCTGATTCTCTTGTTAGATGGTAATTGGATGACCCCTTCCTTGGAGGGCGGAGGCTTACCTGGAGTAACCAGAGCTTTCCTTATCGAGAACTTCGGGGTTCAGCAGGCTCCTCTCTCTATGGCAGATATAAAAGGGGCAAGTGCGGCTGGGGCGGTATCCAGCCTTCGTGAGGTGCAAGAAATTAAGTCAATTGACGGGAAAGACTTCAAGAGTTCTAACCAACTTCGTGAACTACAGGAGAGTTTCAGCTCTTGGGTTTTAGGTAATCTTCTCTCATGAATTTTCGGGAGCAGATTAAATCGAGCCCTTATGGTTCTATGCTCTGGCGTATTTTCATAGGTGTTGTTGGTGGTCTTGTAACAATAGTAGGCACGGTTTTTCTCTTCGCGCCGGGTCCTGGATTATTAGTCCTTCTTGCGGGCCTTGGAATTCTTGCAACTGAATTCGCATGGGCGTCAAACGCTATTCGAAGAACCAAATCAATTGCAGAGACGACCTCAAAGCGATTTGGAATTCCATTGTGGATCAAATACTTGATTGTGGCCGGAGGAGCAGTTCTTTCTATCGTCATCCTGGTGGTTTTCTACGCTTCTTAGATAGGGGCTTTGGTAACCTCGCTAAGTGAGCGCAGAGGACCAAGTCATCTCAATAAAGCTCGATGGCATTCCTAAGAGAATTCCGCTCGGCCAGAAGATAACTCATCTCTGTGAGGCTGAATATCCGGAACGGATGAAGCCTGGAGCTAGTGCGATCGTGGTAGCGAGATTAAATGGCGCGCTCGTTGATCTTTGGAGCGATCTTGCCGAAGGGGATGAGGTAGAAACTGTCAGTATTGATTCGCCAGATGGTTTGAGTGTTCTTCGCCATTCAACAGCGCACGTACTTGCCCAAGCAGTTCAAGGTTTATTTGCCCAGACGCGACTTGGAATAGGACCACCCATTACCGATGGTTTCTACTACGACTTTGATCCAGAACGCCCCTTCACTCCAGAAGATCTCGAGAAACTCGAAAGCGCCATGCGCAAGATCATCAAAGATGGTCAGCGTTTTAAACGTCGCGCCGTATCTGATACTGACGCACTTAAAGAACTTGCTCATGAACCGTACAAGTGTGAGTTGATAAAACTGAAAAGTGGCGATGTCGCTGAGGGAGCATCGGTTGAAGTTGGTCAGGGCGAGCTGACTATTTATGACAACTTAGGTCGCGATGGAAAAGCGGTTTGGGCAGATTTGTGCCGGGGGCCTCATCTTCCCTCAACTAAGTTCATAGCGGCGTTTAAGTTGATGCGATCGGCCGGCGCTTATTGGCGCGGCTCAGAGAAGAATCCAATGCTCCAGCGAATCTATGGAACGGCCTGGCCATCACAAGAAAGATTGGATGATTATCTACACCTGCTTGAAGAGGCAGAGAAGCGTGATCATCGAAAACTGGGCTCGGAACTAGATCTCTTCTCATTCCCTGAAGAGATCGGTTCGGGACTTGCAGTCTTTCATCCCAAGGGTGGAATTATCCGAATGGCGATGGAAGAGTATTCGCGCAAACGCCATGTTGAAGAGGGATATGAATTTGTTTACTCACCTCATTTAACCAAAGCTGCCCTTTTTGAGAAATCAGGACATCTTGATTGGTATGCGGATGGCATGTATCCCCCAATGGTGATGGACGAAGAACACCACGCGGATGGCACGATCAAGCGAGCAGGGCAGAAGTACTACATGAAGCCGATGAACTGCCCGTTTCACAACCTTATTTTTGCCTCACGCGGACGCTCCTATCGTGAATTGCCCCTTCGATTATTTGAGTTCGGGACCGTTTATCGTTACGAGAAATCAGGAGTTATTCATGGAATAACCCGAGCGCGTGGATTTACTCAGGATGATGCGCATATTTATTGTACGAGTGAACAGATGGCAGATGAGCTAGATAGTTTGCTTACTTTTGTTCTTAATCTCTTAAGGGACTACGGATTACAGGACTTTTATCTGGAATTATCGACGAAGAATAAAGAGAAATTCATCGGTTCAGATGAAGAGTGGGAAAAAGCTACGGCAACGTTAAAGGCGGCTGCCGAGAAACAAAATCTCGGTTTGGTTCTTGATGAAGGCGGAGCTGCCTTTTATGGACCGAAGATTAGTGTGCAAGCAAAAGATGCAATTGGACGTACTTGGCAGATGTCGACTATCCAGGTTGATTTTCAACTTCCGCAGAGATTTGAACTTGAATACCAGGCCTCAGATGGATCACGTCAGCGCCCGGTGATGATTCATCGCGCACTCTTTGGTTCGATTGAGCGATTCTTTGGAGTGTTAACTGAGCATTATGCCGGTGCATTCCCACCTTGGTTGGCTCCGGTTCAAGTAAGGGGAATTCCCGTAGCTGAAGCATTTTCTACCTATCTTTCCGAAGTGATTGGTGAGATGAAGAAATCGGGAATCAGAGCGGAACTCGATGACTCTGATGATCGGATGCAAAAAAAGATCCGCAATGCTCAGGCGGAAAAAATTCCGTTCATGATGATTGCAGGTGAAGAAGATCAGAAAGCCGGGGCGGTTTCATTTAGATTTCGCAATGGCGAGCAGAAAAACGGAGTTCCAATCAAAGAGGCCATCGCTTTGGTGCTCAAGAGCGTTAATGAGCGGACCCAGGTTTAGCAAGACCATCCATGAGCGAACTTGATGGCGTAGGCGTCCCGGATCGTTGGCAACGGCTATGGGCCCCTCATCGGATGGCTTATTTGTCGGGTGAGAATCGCCCGCTAAAGGGAAATGATGTGGGTTGTCCCTTCTGCGAAATTCCGAAGAACGATGATGAAACCTCACTCATCATTCACCGTGGAACGAGCGCTTACGTCGTATTGAACCTCTATCCATACAATCCAGGCCACCTCCTGATTTGTACCTTCAGACATGTAGCTGACTTGACTGATGTGACAACTGAGGAGAAGAAGGAGATGTTTGATCTTACGACCGATGCAATGAAAGTTATAAGAATAGTTTCAAAGCCTGCAGGATTTAATTTGGGTATGAATCAAGGCGCAGTATCAGGAGCCGGAGTAGCTGAACATATTCATCAACATGTGATCCCAAGATGGAGCGGAGACGCCAACTTTATGCCGTTAATTGGACAAACAAAGGTGTTACCTAAATTGTTGAGTGAGACTCGCGCAGAGTTGGCTACCGCTTGGCAAGAGCTGTCAAAATCGAATTAAGTTCCGCAATCCCAATGCTCTTCTCAAGCCCGATTGGCAATGCAATTGCAAATATTCCCTGGGAAAAGCCATCCTCACCGAGGTCGCTATAAAGTTGAAGATACTCCTGCTGAAAGTCCACGATCATCTCAACTAAATCAGAGCCAGCTGAATATCGCTTTACTTCCGATCCTGAATAATCATGGACCAAGTTATCCTCAAGAGAAATCAAACCGATCGGCTGGCCAAGATCATCATGCAGTACCAAAAAAGGCGTCGCAAACTGTTCTAGGACTCGATTGCCAATCAAAACAATGTCATCGAAATCAGACTCAGCGAATTCCAAGCCTTGGACGAGAGCGAGCCGAGGAAATTGGCGCTCGGCGTACTCATGCCAAGTCTCAATCATCGGCTGAGATATTCCAGTTCGCGCATCGATAAGGAGTGAAAAAAGATCTACTTCAAAATTAAAACTATCCGTCGAAAGTCTTTGCCTAGGTATCCTTAGCTTCGACAACGTCATACCAGCTAGCTCTTCTAGTTGTTCCGAGGGCCTGGTCTCCTCATCAAAGGCTAAAACAAGGCGAATTTCGGACTCTTTCACGAGGAGAGCCTACGATGTACCCAATGATTCAAAGCCGATTCAAAGCACCGGTTACAAAAGTAATCACACCGGTTTGTCGAGGGCTGCTTAAGATGAACATAAGCGCCAACGCTCTTACGATAATAGGAGCTCTAGGCGTGTCGGCTTCTGCGCTCTATTTCTTCAGTAATGATGAATTGTTTATTGGAACACTCTTCGTATCGCTTTTTGCGCTGAGCGATCTATTCGATGGAACTATGGCAAGACTTTCAAATAGCCAGGGGACTAAGTGGGGCGCATTGCTCGACTCAACTTTGGATCGAGTAAGTGATGCAGCCATCGCCATAGGTATCTGGATTCATTTTCGAAACTCTGATTCTGACTTTCAGTATCTCGCCCTTGCCGTTTTATTCTTAGGAGGGTTAATTCCCTACATCCGAGCACGCGCTGAGAGCCTAGGCATTGATTGTTCGGTAGGCGTTGCCGAGCGAGCCGAACGACTAATTCTGCTTCTAGTTGGCACGGGACTTGCCGGATTAGGTCTCGAGCAATCCTTAGAGACTGCGATGGTCATCTTGACAATACTTAGTCTCGTCACAGTTCTGCAGAGAATGCGAGTTGTTTTCAAAGCGTGAAAGCTATTGCTGATTGGTCGGTTTACATCGTTTATAGCTTGCTTTGGAAAGGCCTGCGAATCCTTCCAGAGACGAGCGCATACAAGATTTTTGATTCTCTCGCCAATCGCACTTATAAAAAAAATGGTAAACGGGTAAAGCGACTTCGCAGCAATTACTTAGCTGTCCGTCCCAAAGCGAGTAAGGAAGAAATTGAGGTTTTAGTCAAGGGTGGGCTCAAGAGCTCCATGCGTTATTGGTGCGACACATTTCGAATCTCAGATTGGAGTCGCCAGAGAGTTGCCACAACAGTTTCTACGATTGACGCCCATCTCTTCTACGAGGGCGCTAAGAGTGGTCGAGGTCTAATAGTTGCGCTACCCCACGCAGGAAATTGGGATCATGCGGGACTGTATTTCTGTAGCGAGGGCGTGAAAGTTCATACCGTTGCAGAGCACCTAAAACCCGACCGGTTATTTAGAAAATTTCTCTCCCACCGTGAGGCGATGGGAATGACTGTTTTGGACCTCAATCGCGATGTAATTGATGAACTGGAAGAATTTCTAAACCAGGGACTCCTTGTTGCTCTGGTTGCCGATCGAGATCTCTCGCGCTCAGGTATCGAGGTCAATTTCTTCAACCGAAAAGCCAGAATGCCCGCAGGTCCGGCGTTACTCGCTCTTCGAACCGAGGCAGATCTAATAACAGCATATGTTTCTTATTCAGATAAAGGTATTTGCGTCAAATTCAAAGGGCCGTTTGAAGTAAATCGGAATAACTCTGAAAAAGATGAAGTCCAACGAATCACGCAAGTCCTTGCGAACGCTTTCGCAGAGGACATTAGTGAGAATCCAACTTCATGGCATATGCAACAGAGAATCTTTATCGACGATGAGGATTTCAAAGAGCGGAGCGATCGCCGATGAAGATCGGAATGGTTTCACCTTACGCTTGGGATGTACCAGGAGGAGTACAGGCGCACATAAAAGATCTTGCAACCTACTTTCGTTCCGGTGGACATGAAGTTTCCGTCTTAGCTCCTGCAATAGATGATGCTTCAGTTGCTGAAGATTTTGTTGTTACAGCGGGGCGACCAGTTGCAATTCCATATAACGGGGCGGTAGCGCGAGTGCTTTTTGGTCCAGTTGCTGCTACAAGGGTCAGACAATGGATTCATAAAAATGATTTTGATCTCCTACATTTGCACGAACCCGCTATTCCATCTCTCTCCCTTCTAGCTTGTTCGATTGCAGAAGGCCCCATGGTAGGTACCTTTCACGTTGCTGCTCCGCGACAGAAAGTTGCATTTGCTATCGCGCCTCTGCTTGAACCAGTGATCGAGAAATTGCGCGCCCGGATCGCAGTTAGTGAAGTAGCTCGAGAAACTCTAACTATTCACCTAGATACCGACGCGGTTGTAATCCCAAATGGAATTGCAGTTGATTTTTTCGCATCGGGCGAGACTAGAAGCGATTGGTCCAAGGAGCTCACTATTGGTTTCCTCGGGCGATTTGATGAACCCCGTAAGGGATTAGACCTTCTCTTGCGAGCGCTACCGGCTATTGCCAAAGCACTACCGAATGTGCGGATTTTGATCGCGGGCCCCGGAGAGGGATTAGAACTCATGCAATCCGTAGCACCAAACCTGCGCAATCGCCTGGTGTTTCTAGGTCGACTTAGTGATGAAGAGAAAGCGACCTTTTTACGATCAATTGATATTTATGTTGCGCCGAACACCGGAGGCGAATCTTTTGGAATCATTCTTGCTGAAGCTATGGCAGCAGGCGCTGCCATCATCGCAAGTGACCTCCCAGCCTTTCTAAGTGTTCTGGGCTCAGGACGGTACGGATTAACATTTAAGAATGAGGATGATGGCGACCTAAGTCGACAGATAATTCGTCTTGGTAAAGATGAAAAGTTGCGAGAGGAATTGAGAGATAGAGCTAAGCAAGGCGCTAAGAGATTTGATTGGAGTGAGGTGGGGCCAGAAGTAATGAATGTCTATCAACTAGCCCGCGCGGAACAAGAGAAAGTTGGGGTAGGAAGTGAGCCGCGCTCCTGGCTTAGATTCCTCGGAAGGGAAGAGAGCTGATGAGTTACTTTGCCCTTTCGCTCTTGGCGGCACTTCTTTTTATCTGGTACCTGACATTTTCTGCGAACCGTCTAGATCGACTTCATCACAGAGTTGAGACTTCCTGGGCAAATCTTGATTCAATTCTGCAGAGAAGAGCGGCAATTGCCCAGGAGATTGCGCACTTCGGAGAGATTGATCCTGCAACTAATCTCATACTTACTGCGGCGGCCCACCAAGCTAGAGTCGCCGAGATCTCGCAACGCAGTGAGGCTGAGAGTGGATTGTCAGAAGCTCTCAAGTTACTGCGAAATGAGAGTGACATTCCGAAGATACATCCCGAATCGTTTAGAGAATTGGATGAATTAACAGACCGCTTAAGAACTGCAGTTGCGATACATCAAGAGGCTGTTCGCGCAACTGTGAATCGTCGCTCAAAATTGATCTATCGCCTCTTTCGGTTAGCTGGGCGCGCCCCACTTCCAGTTACCTACCCCTTCGAGGATGATGTTCTTTAACCGAAGGCAAGTTGCGCTAGTTCTCTGGCTCTCGGCGCTAATGCTTACTTCATGTGCGAATCTGAATTCTCCCTTTGGCAAGAGTGAGCCAGAACCCGAACGAAACATACTTACGGGTGAGATTGGAAGTAATGGGAAAGTCTTCGCCGTTAAATTCGACGATACCGCGTATTCGCATCCACAAGAAGGTGTTGAAGCTGCGGATGTAGTTTTCATTACCCAGGTTGAGGCTGGTCTAACGAGGTTGATGGGAATCTACTCATCAAAGTATCCCGATCAGCTCGGTCCTGTGCGTTCTGCTCGTATCTCTGATATCGACATTCTGGCGCAATTTGGTCGCGTTGGGTTTATCTATAGTGGCGCGCAGAGCAAATTACGCCCGGTACTTGGCGATGCTAATTTAGTGAATCTGAGTGCCGAGCGAAATCCACCCACTATCTACTTCAACGATCCGACGCGTGTTGCTCCTTACGCGATGATGGTTCGCTTGCCACTCTTGATGGAAAAAGCAGATGAAGTGGAAATAGTCAAGAGCGTCGGTTGGCAACATGGCGAACTGTCACCATCATCACTTCCCGTCGCAAAGGCAAAAGTGAATTGGCCTAATGCCTCCTACGAACTTATTTGGGATAGCGCTAACGAGAAATTTAATTTAAATTTCGATGGCAAAGCTAATTTTGCAAAATCAGGTGAGCGTCTTGGCTCGAATATGATGGTTGTTCAACTCGTCAAAATTGCGCCCTCAGAGTACGGAGATAAATTCGGCGGTATTACTCCTAAGAGTGAGGTGATTGGAGAGGGCGAGGCATATTTGTTTAGGGATGGAACGGTCACAAAGGTCCGATGGAGTAGATCAAGTGCAACCCAACCAACCTCATGGCTATTTGAGGATGGAAGCTCTGCTCAATTCGCCACCGGCCAGGTCTGGATTTTTCTGACTGATAAGGAGCCAGAGATTTCGTACAGAACCGCTTCACCTTCCTCGTACTTTGCCTGCTAATTCGCCAACTTGGGCTCGAAATCGCCGAATCGTGCTTTTTAAGTAGAATCGCACCATGGCTGAACAACAGATAACGGGGACCTCGCGCGTTAAACGAGGCATGGCAGAGATGCTTAAAGGCGGCGTCATCATGGATGTCGTTAACGCCGAACAAGCAAAAATCGCTGAAGATTCTGGCGCTGTAGCCGTAATGGCACTTGAGCGCGTTCCAGCCGATATCCGCGCCCAAGGCGGAGTAGCGCGTATGTCTGACCCCGACATGATTGAAGAGATCAAAGCTTCCGTATCAATCCCGGTTATGGCTAAGGCTCGCATCGGCCATTTCGTCGAAGCGCAAATCTTGCAAGCAATCGGCGTTGATTACATAGATGAGTCAGAAGTATTAACTCCTGCTGATTACACCCATCACATCGATAAATGGAATTTCACCGTTCCATTTGTTTGCGGAGCTACCAACCTTGGTGAGGCGCTGCGGCGAATCAATGAGGGAGCAGCAATGGTCCGCTCTAAGGGCGAGGCTGGAACAGGAGATGTTTCTAACGCTACAACGCATATGCGCTCAATATCTTCTGAGATTAGAAAACTTTCCTCTATGCGTGAAGATGAACTCTATGTTGCAGCAAAAGAACTTCAAGCTCCCTTTGAATTAGTAAAGGAAGTAGCGCAAGCTGGAAAGTTGCCAGTAGTTCTTTTCACAGCAGGTGGGATTGCCACTCCTGCTGATGCAGCGATGATGATGCAATTAGGCGCAGATGGCGTCTTCGTTGGCTCTGGAATTTTCAAGAGTGGCGATCCAGCCAAACGCGCTGCCGCGATCGTCAAATCTGTTACTTATTACACTGATCCAAAAGTTGTCGCAGACCAGTCCCGCGGTTTGGGCGAGGCCATGGTGGGAATTAATGTCGCCGACATTCCAGTTCCGCACCGTTTGGCAGAACGAGGCTGGTAGAACAGGTGATAGTTGGAGTCTTAGCGCTCCAAGGTGATGTAAGAGAGCACATCAACTCCTTGAGCGATTGCGGAGTTAATGCGAAAAGTGTGAAATCTCTTGCGGAATTAAATGAAGTAAATGCACTTGTCATACCAGGCGGTGAATCAACAACCATTAGTAAGTTGGCTCGCAGTTTCGGGCTAATTGAGGCCATCCGTTCGCGAATACATGCAGGGATGCCCACCTACGGTTCATGCGCAGGGTTGATTCTCATCTCGGAGCGAGTACTAGATGCCATAGAAGGGCAAGAGGGTTTTGGCGGGCTTGATGTAACAACTAGAAGGAATGCCTTTGGTAGACAAATTGATTCCTTTGAAAGCGATATCGAATTCAAGGGCATTACCGGTCCCAAATTTCGGGCCGTGTTTATTCGAGCGCCCTGGATTGAACAATATGGACCAAGCGTTGAAGTTCTATCCGAGATTGATGGGCGCGCGGTAGCCGTAAGAAGTGGCTCACTACTTGCGACTTCCTTTCATCCCGAATTAACCGGGGATAACCGCATCCATCGTTACTTTGTGGATGTCATATGTAGAGACGCTGTGAAAGTTGGTGCTTAATGTCAGGTCATTCCAAATGGGCGACGATCAAACGTAAGAAAGCGCTGATTGATTCGAAACGGTCTAAAGCCTTTGCCAAACATATAAAGGCGATAGAAGTCGCCGCAAGAAATGGTGGAGCCGATCCCGCTGGCAATCCAACCCTTTACGACGCCATTACTAAGGCGAAGAAGAGTTCTGTTCCTAGCGACAATATTGAACGAGCCCTCAAGCGCGCTGCAGGAGGCGAAGGTGGAAGTTCGAATTGGGAGACGATCATCTATGAAGGGTACGGGCCCGGTGGAATTGCATTTATGATCGAATGTCTATCAGATAACCGTAATCGAGCTGCCTCTGAAGTAAGAGTGGCTGTAACTCGTAACGGTGGAACGATGGCTGATCCTGGTTCGGTGGCTTATATGTTCAATCGGCGAGGAGTCGTGATTGTAAAGAAATCGCAATCCGGAAAAGTCCTTCAAGAGGATGAGATTCTCGAATCAGTTCTTGAGGCAGGAGCTGAGGAAGTGAATGATTTGGGAGAGAATTTCGAGGTTGTAATGGAACCTACTGACTTGCTTGCAGTGCGAACATCCCTTGAAAAAAGCGGAATTGAGTATGAATCCGCAGAGGTATCTTTCCTTCCTACAGTTTCTATCGCTGTTGATGGCGAGACTGCAAAGGCAGTTTTTGATCTCATTGATGCCATCGAGGATTTAGATGATGTTCAAAATGTTTATGGCAATTTCGATGTATCTGAAGAGGTAATGGCGAGCCTTGCCTAGTTGAATCAGCCTGATTTATAGGCTCTGAGGGTGCGAGTTCTAGGAATCGATCCGGGCCTTACGAGATGCGGAATCGGGGTTGTCGAGCGTTTAGGTGAGACGAAGTTAAAGCTCGTAGATTGTGGCGTTATCCGTACCGATTCTGATTCACCGCTTCACGAGAGATTGCTACTTTTAGATGAATCGCTTCAAGATTGGATTACCAAGATAAAGCCTGATGCGATAGCAGTTGAGAGAGTTTTTTCGCAATTGAATGTAAAGACAGCTATGGCGACTGGACAAGCTGCTGGCGTTGCTCTATTGCTTGCGGCGAAAGTTGGTCTTCCTATCGCTTTGCACACACCAACTGAAGTTAAGGCAGCGGTGACTGGGTCAGGTAGGGCTGGCAAGGATCAAGTTGCAAAGATGGTTGTGCGGATTTTGGAACTTAAAGAAGCCCCAAAGCCGGTCGATACAACCGATGCGCTCGCGCTAGCCATCTGTCATCATTGGCGCGGTATGAGCTCTGACAGGTTGAAAGAAGCTGCAACTAAGGAGAGAGTGCGACTTAAGGAACTAAAAAGCACAAAGGTGAGACGATGATTTCTCAAGTAAGTGGCAAGATTCTTAGCGCCAAGCTCACCAGCATTGTCGTAGATGTAAACGGAATGGGATACGAGATTTCAGTCGCTCCAGAGTTGGCCAGCAAAGTGACTGAAGGTGAGAGATTGATTCTCTACACCTCACTGGTTGTTCGCGAGGATTCTTGGAAACTATTCGGTTATCTGGATTCAAATTCAAGAGATCTCTTTGAGGAATTACAAGGGGTAACAGGTGTTGGTCCGAAAGTGGCCCACTCGCTCCTATCGGTATATCCACCCGAAGAACTCCAATCAATTATTGGTAGCGGTGATCACGCGGCACTCGAGCGGGTGCCGGGAATTGGAAAGAAGGTCGCTTCCAGGATCGTATTGGAGCTGCGTGAGCGATATAACGCCGGAAAGTCACGATCCAAATCCCAGATAAAGTGGCGAGATTCCTTGCATGATGCGCTGACATCTCTTGGATATTCGTCAAAGGAAGCAGATCGAACTATAGAAGAAACGCTTAAACATATTGATTCTCCCTCTGAAGATAGGGATTTATCAGAGTTGCTACGTATCGCTCTGAGTCACGCCCGGGGTAATCGATGACCGAGCAGGAGTTCCTTAGCAATGAGTTAAGCCCTGAGGAGAGTTCCGCCGAGCAGGCGCTTCGCCCACACGATCTCTCCGAATTTATTGGGCAGCATCGAGTACGTGATCAAGTGAGTTTACTTCTTAGGGCAGCAAGAGAGAGAAAATCTCCGGCAGATCACATTCTTCTCTCGGGGCCACCTGGTTTAGGAAAAACTACTTTGGCGATGATTGTGGCAAAAGAAATGGGAGCGCCAATACGGGTAACAAGTGGACCAGCGATAACTCATGCCGGAGATCTCGCTTCAATACTTTCCTCTCTCGTTGAAGGTGAAATTCTTTTCCTTGATGAGATTCACCGCATGGCTAGACCAGCCGAAGAGATGCTCTACATGGCGATGGAAGACTTTCGGGTTGATGTAATTGTGGGAAAAGGTCCGGGCGCAACCGCAATCCCACTTTCGCTGCCTCATTTCACTTTGGTGGGCGCGACTACAAGAGCGGGCCTGCTTCCGGCACCACTTCGTGATCGATTTGGCTTTACTGCGCATCTTGATTTTTACGAGCCGAGTGAAATTGAATCGATTGTTAAGCGCAGTGCAGCGCTGCTTAATGTTGAGATAGATGAAGATGCTATTTGCGAGCTGGGTAAGAGATCTCGGGGGACGCCGCGAATTGCCAATAGATTGCTGAGAAGAGTGCGAGATTATGCGCAGGTTCATGGGGATGGTCAGGTAACCGGTGAAATGACGGTAAATGCTCTTGATATTTATGAAGTCGATCAGTTGGGCCTAGATAGATTAGATAAATCAATTTTGAAAGCCTTGGTTGAACAATTTTCGGGTGGACCTGTTGGATTGAACACCTTAGCCATGGCTGTGGGGGAGGAACGCGAAACAGTTGAATCGATGGCAGAACCATTTCTCGTCCGATCGGGTTTCATGATTAGGTCGCCACGCGGAAGAACGGCAACAGCACTGGCTTGGAGACACCTTGGCAAAAATCCACCGCCCCAGACCCCTGAGCTTTTCGACAGCACCGAGATTGAAAAGTAGACTCTCGCCTCATGTCTTACGCAGGTTCCCAGCGAAACTCCGGTGATGCTAAGAAATCCAACCCAGCACGCACCCTCTCGGTAACACTTCTTCTTACAGCAGTTCTAGCGGGCGTTGCTGTTGCAGTTGGCGCAACTTCAATAAATCTCGGTCTTGACCTGCGCGGCGGAACAAGCGTAACTCTCCAACCTAGGATTCAAGAGGGCGATTCTGGCCAGGTCACTGTTGAAGCGATCGATCAAGCCGTCTCAATCATTCGCCAACGCGTCGACTCACTCGGAGTTGCAGAGAGTGAGGTAACCGCGGAGGGAACCGGCACTAACCGTCAGATCGTTATCGCTGTTCCAGGGGAAACTGGAAGAAGGATTGTTGATTTAGTTGGACAAACTGCCGAGCTTAGATTTCGCCAAGTTGTAGTTGAAGCCCAAGCGGTTCCAAGTGAGAACGACGCTTCACTAATTGATGGATTGACGCTCTCGCCGGATGAATTAAGCCGATTTAATAATTTAAACTGCACCACCTTTGATTCCAATGCAGTGGTTGATAAACCAGAAGCGCTGCTCATCACCTGTGATCGCAGTGGTGTGGCTCGTTACATACTTGCCCCAGCCCAAGTTGTCGGGCGCGATGTTCGAGGCGCAACTGCGGCTATTGATCCACAGAGCGCTTCGGGTTGGTATGTATCACTTGACTTTACAGGTGATGGAACCAAGAAGTTCGGTGAGCTCACTCAAGCAGTTGTAAATCTTCCGCAACCACAGAATCAAGTAGCAATCGTTCTTGATGGGGTAGTCGTCTCTGCGCCACGCATTAATGAAGCAATTCTTGGTGGCCAAGCTCAGATAACTGGTTCATTCTCACAACTTGAGGCGCAAGATCTAGCAAATGTGCTCAAGTACGGTTCACTCCCACTGGCTTTCGACCGGGGTGAAGTTCAACAAGTTTCACCAACTTTAGGAAGTGATCAGCTCCGCGCTGGACTACTCGCCGGCGGACTCGGAATGCTGCTCGTTATTCTCTACTCGATTTTCTACTATCGGGCTCTCTCCATCGTAGTCATTGGCTCTCTAGCTCTTGCTGCCGCCCAAGTACTACTTAGCTTGGTTCTGTTGACTAAATCAGTTGGTTACACCCTCACACTTGCCGGTATTGCGGGCACAATTGTTGCAATCGGTGTAACAGCTGACTCATTTATCGTCTACTTCGAACGAATTAGAGATGAAATGCGTGAAGGCAAACCACTGAGAGTGGCTGTTGAAACTGGTTGGCAGCGCGCCCGAAGAACCGTTGTGGTAGCCGACCTTGTATCTGGAATCTCGGCAATCGTGCTTTATATCGTTTCGGTAGGCAGCGTCCGTGGTTTTGCATTCACTCTTGGACTTACAACCATTATCGACTTAATTGTAATCTTCTTCTTCACCAAGCCTCTAGTTTCACTTCTTGCAAGATCCAAGTACTTCCAAAAAGGCTCTAGATATTCTGGAGTATCGCCAAAGAGCGTTGGCATGGTTAATGAGAAGAATTTGGCGGAGGTTAAATCATGAAATTTAGTGGACTTGGCGGAAGGCTTTATCGCGGTGAGACTTCCCTTGACATTATCGGTGGTCGCAAGAAGTGGTATCTACTTTCCACCGCATTCATTTTGCTATCGATGTTCACACTCGGCGTTAAAGGCGTTGAGCTCTCTATCGAATTTAAGGGTGGTTCTTCTTTTACTGTCACCACCGCTAATGGAACGATAGATCAGGCACGCGAGGCTGTTACCAAAGCTGGATATGGCGATGAACTTCGAATCCAGACAATAGGTGATAACAAAATAAGGATTCAGACTGGCGTAATCGAGCAGGCGCTCTCTAATTCGATTCAAGACTCCCTGGCTCAACAATTCGGCGTAACCGTTGAATCTATTGATACTCAAAATGTAGGGCCATCATGGGGTGAGGAAATTTCAAGGAAAGCGCTCCAAGGGCTTGTTGCATTCTTGGTGATCATCATGATTTATCTCGCACTTACCTTTGAACCGAAGATGGCAATCGCGGCAATTGTTGCCCTGATTCACGATGTCTTAATCACTGTTGGAATCTATGCATTAGTTGGTTTCGAGGTTTCACCATCTACGGTCATTGGATTCTTGACCATTTTGGGATACTCGCTCTACGACACAGTTGTTGTCTTCGATAAGGTGCGCGAAAACACAAGAGCAATAACGGCAACTGGTCGCTACACCTATTCACAGGCTGCGAATTTGGCAGTGAATCAGACCATCGTGCGCTCTCTAAACACATCGCTTATTGCACTTTTGCCAGTAGCAGCAATTCTTTTTGTTGGTGCAGGCCTTTTGGGAGCGGGGACGCTTAAGGATCTCTCGCTCGCTCTCTTCATCGGTCTAATTGCTGGTACTTACTCATCGATCTTCATTGCCTCACCCGTACTCGTACAGATGCGTGAGCGTGAGCCGGCGATCAAAGCGCTCAATCAGAGAGTTATGGCTAGAGGTGGCGGTAGCGCTACCCCAAGCCAGAGAATTCAGCGCAAGCGCGATAAGCGCAAAAATCGTTCCTAGTCGATAATTTCCGCATGAGTGCGCTATTGACCCCAGTAGCGGAGCGAGTCCGTGAGGCTAATCCCGGAGCTGATCTCTCCGTTGTCGAGAAGGCATTCAAGCGCGCCGAAACTGCTCATGAAGGTCAATCAAGAAAGAGTGGAGCGCCATATATAACGCATCCCGTTGCTGTTGCTGAGATCCTGGCAGATCTTGGCCTTGATCCAAACACGATAGCCGCGGCACTTCTTCACGACACGTTGGAGGACACTGAGTATTCAACTGAGCTTCTACGTAAGGAGTTTGGTGATGAGATTGCAAACCTAGTTGATGGCGTTACAAAGCTCGATCGCCTCACATACGGACCAACCGCCGAGGCAGAGACCGTTCGAAAAATGGTTGTCGCAATGGCCAAAGACATAAGAGTCCTTGTGATTAAGCTCGCTGATCGTCTACACAATGCAAGGACTTGGCAATACGTGAGCGCTGAAAGCGCAGCCCGTAAAGCGCGTGAGACGCTGGATATTTATGCACCATTGGCGCATCGTCTTGGCATGAATGCCGTCAAGTGGGAGCTAGAGGATCTCTCTTTTAAATTTCTCGAGCCAAAGAAATTCGAGGAGATTGAACGGCTTGTTGCCGAGCGCTCACCTTCACGCGAGAAATTAACTGCTGAAGTGGTCAAGATTGTTGAGAGCGATTTGATTCAAGAGGGTATAAATGCGAAAGTAACAGGTAGACAGAAGCACCTTTTCAGCGTTTATCAGAAGATGGTTGTTAGAGGACGCGAGTTCAATGACATCTATGACCTAGTAGGTATTCGGATCCTCGTGGAGGATGTCCGCGATTGCTACGCCGTGCTTGGCGCTATTCACGCAAGGTGGAATCCAGTTCCTGGTCGATTTAAGGATTACATCGCGATGCCAAAATTCAACCTCTATCAATCGCTTCATACAACGGTGATAGGACCAAACGGTAAAGCAGTTGAAATTCAAATCCGAACTCATGAGATGCATCGTCGTGCAGAATACGGAATCGCTGCACACTGGAAGTACAAACTGGGTAAACGATCTGGCGAAGATTCACCTGATGTGCTCTGGCTGAAGCAGCTACATGAGTGGCAACAAGAGACAACGGATGTCTCTGAATTTCTAGATGCATTGAGATTCGACCTTAGAACCCCCGAAGTATTTGTATTCACTCCAAAGGGCAGTGTGATTGCCCTTCCCCAAGGTTCGACGCCAGTTGACTTTGCCTACGCCGTACATACCGAGGTAGGAAATAAGTGTGTGGGAGCAAAGGTAAATGGAAAGTTAGTCTCCCTGGAAGCGCCATTAAGTAATGGAGATGTCGTTGAAGTTGTAACAAATAAAGGCGAGAACGCAGCTCCAAGTAGAGATTGGCTTAGCTTTGTTAAATCGCAACGGGCTAGATCAAAAATAAAAGCTTGGTTTACTCGCGAACGGCGGGAAGAGGCAATAGATGCGGGCAAGGAATCCATTGCTCGTCAGATGCGCAAGGCGGGCCTTCCTATTCAGAAAATTCTCGCGGGACAGACTCTGTTGCAACTTGCCCACGACCTTAATTACCCAGATATAGAGAGCCTCTATGCGGCAGTTGGAGATGGACACATCTCCTCGGGATCGGTAGTTGAGAAATTAATTGCGGCTGTTGGCACAGAGGAAACTCACGAGACTCCTCTCAATGAGATTCTGGGAACAGGCGCACTACCGCGAATCGCACGAAGAAGTGCATCCGGAGTAAATGTTGAAGGCGTCGAAGATGTCCTTATAAAACTGGCTCGCTGTTGCACCCCTGTCCCTGGCGACCCAATCGCAGGATTTATTACTAGAGGAAGTGGAGTAAGCATCCATCGCAGTGACTGCGTTAATGTCGCAGATTTAAAATTCCATCAAGGGGACCGAATAGTAAAAGTCTCTTGGGATCCCGGGGCAAAGACAATTTTCTTGGTCAATATCCAGATTGAAGCGCTAGATAGAGCCCGGCTGCTTTCGGACATCACGCGCGCACTTTCAGATCAAGAGGTGAACATCCTTCATGCCGCAGTCAACACGACTAAGGACCAGACCGCCATCTCTAGATTCACATTTGAAATGGCTGATGCATCGCATCTAGATGTAGTTCTAAGCGCAATCCGAAAGATAGATGGCGTTTATGACGTTTATCGGATAACGAATAACTAAAAAAAGCTACCCGCTAAATTCAGCTAGACCACGCTGTGCTTCTGCTAGCCATACTGATCTGGCAGCCGCTGCCTCGCGATGCTGAGCCGCCTTTTTGGTATCACCAGAAGCCTCGGCTCTTGCCGCCTTTGCTTCGTAATCCGCGACAGCTGCAACCAATTGATTTACTACTTCGAAAGCCCGAGCCTTGGCACCGGGATCGCTGCGGCGCCAGTGTTCCTGCTCCGCCTCTTTTAGGGTTAACTCAACATTTTCGACTCTACGATCAAGTTGAGCTCTCTTATTTCGCTCAACCATTCCACATTTTCCATACTTAGTGCGTAAATCACGGAACTTGCGCTTTGCATCATCCAGATTAGAAATCGGTAATAACGCCTCGATTTCAGCTACAAGCGCCTCACGCTTGATTAGATTCTCGGCCATCGATTCAGATCGCTTTTCAAGGTCACTGTTTTTAGCAGAGAAGAAAGAGTCTTGAGCGGCCTTGAAGCGTTCCCAGAGACGAGCGTCGTCATTCTTCTTACCTCTACCTGATGCTTTCCATTCATCCATCAGCGCCTTGAAGCGGCGAGCGGTTGCGACCCAATCCGTTGAGTTTGCTAGAGATTCTGCCTCAGCGACAATCTTTTCTTTAACACTCTTTACTTCGCCTTGCTTCTTGCTCAGATTCGCGAAGTGTTGGCGACGCTTCTTGTCGAAGTGATTACGAGCTGCTGAGAAACGCTTCCACAGTTCGGTATCAGTTTTCTTATCCAAGCGAGGCGCTTTCTTCCAATCATCAAGAAGTGACTTGAGACGATCGCCCGTTGCCTTCCATTGCTCGGAGTCCTTTAGAGATTCTGCTTCTCTTACAATCAGTTCTTTAGCCTCAATCGCCGCTGCGCGCTTTGCTGCTTTAGCTTGCGATTCAGCCTCACGTTTGGCCTCATAGGCAGAGCGATGCTCATCAATGAGTGATGGAATCTGCTCGAGAGATGATTTAAGTGCGACTAAGTTTCCGACGCCATTTAAATGTTCGATTTGGTTGCGCAATTTAGAGACTGCTTGATGGGCGCTATCAGGAACCATTGCACCGCTAACAATTCTGGCTGCGAGTAGCGCTACCTCAGCGGCGACAACTTCAAATTTACGGACAAAGTAAGCAAGCGCCTCTTCAGGGGATTTCCCTGGATAGGAGCCAACTACTCGTTCGCCATCTGGTGTTTGGACGTAGACCATTCCTGCTTCATCAACGCGGCCGTACTTGGCTGGATCGCCAATCAGTGCGGCGGCTGCGGAGTTAACTGGTAACTCTTGTGAATTCATCTCTCTACTTCCTAACTACTCAGCGCGGCCAGGGCCGTTGCGGGGTTCAGCGGTTGAATAGGGCCACGCTACCCCTATTAAGGAGAATCTGTAAAAGGCAGGCAAATGAGCCACGCTCAGCGTAAATATTTAGGGAGAATCACGGCTGGTGTGGCCAATCAGGGCTTGAGATAGATGGGGGTTGAACGAGGTGGGTCTCCTAGTTGAGCGAGTTGTTGCAAAATACTTTGGGACCAATTGCTGGATCATCGCATCTAATGAAGGCGCAGAGTGCGTTGTAGTTGATCCGGGTATTGGTATTCCGAACCTGGTTTCAGATATTAGAGAATGTATGGACGCTCATAACTTGAAACCAGCGGCGATATTGATAACCCATGGACATCTTGATCATGTTTTCTCAGTAGTTCCATTACAAAGCGACTGTGGAATCCAAGAAGTAATTGTGCATTCAAGCGATTTAGATCTGATCTCAAGACCCGAACGAGGACTTGGGCCCCAAGGTCTAGCACTTATGAAAGATCTAGGGACACAATTCGGTCTGCCTACATTTGAAGAACCGAGTGGAGTCCGCGAGGTAGGCGATAGCGCAAAGTTCGAATTGGCAGGAATGAAGTTTTCGATAGTGAACACTCCCGGCCATACCCCTGGATCATTGATTGCCACAATTGATAACGAGTACGTAATCACGGGGGATACCTTGTTTAAGGGAGCAATTGGTCGAACCGACCTGCCACGAGGCTCAATCTCCGACATGGAGCGAACCCTTCGTGAGAAAATTGCTACCTTGCCGGGTCACCTTGAAGTACTTCCGGGTCATGGAGAGAAATCGAGGATGGAGGATGAGATTAGAAATAATCCATACATCCTTGCCGCAATGGAGGGAAGGCTTGGATGAGTAAATCGTTCCAGGCCCCTAAAGGGGTAGCCGAGTACTTTCCACCCCAATCAAATCAGTTTGAGCTAATCATTCGAAAGCTTGAAAATATTTCACTGGCAGCGAATTACCATTTAATCGAGTTGCCTGTTTTTGAAGATACAGAACTCTTTACTCGCGGTGTTGGTGAAAGCACCGATGTCGTAACCAAAGAGATGTATACCTTTGAAGATAGAGGTGGTCGGTCGTTAACCCTTAGACCGGAGGGAACTGCAGGAGTCATACGTTCGATTATCGAGCACGGTCTAGATCGAGGCCAACTCCCAGTAAAACTTTATTATCGTGGTGCGTTTTTTCGCGCCGAACGACCTCAGGCTGGCAGACATCGCCAGTTCTATCAGTTCGGCATCGAAGCGGTCGGAGTTGATGATCCTTATCTGGATGCTGAAGTTATAAGTATTGCCTATTCTGCATTTTCGGCTTTGGGACTAAAGAACTATGAACTTCAGATCACTTCATTGGGAGATGAGATTTCTAGAGCGGCGCATCGCATTGAACTACTAAAGTACCTGGAAGCGCAATCCCTCGATGATGAAACTCGAGCGAGAGTTGCTAAGAATCCGTTGCGTATTTTTGATGATAAGCGTGAAAACATTCGTGAAATGATGATGGGTGCTCCATTGTTGATTGATTTTCTCTCAAGTGAGAGCAAAACAAAATTTAGTCAATTGAAATCCGCTCTCGCGTCTCTATCGATTCCATTTAAGGAAAATCCTAGGATGGTTAGAGGCCTTGATTATTACACCGGCTCCGCTTTTGAATTTGTCCATCACGGTTTGGGTGCCCAGTCCGGAATTGGCGGCGGCGGCAGATATGACGGCTTAATGAAAAGTTTAGGGGGTCAAGATTTATCAGGGATTGGTTTTGGTCTCGGATTGGACCGAATCATGCTGGCGATGCAGAGTGAAGGATTGTTCAAAGTTGAGGATCTCGCCAACGGATATCTTGATCTCTTCATCGTTCCAATTGGTGAACCTGCTCGGTTAAAAGCAGTCTCTTTGATTGATGAAGTTAGGCGAGCAGGATTCGTTGCAGACATGGGTTATGGCGATAGATCTTTAAAGGGGGCAATGAAGGCCGCAGATAAGCTCGCGGCCCGCAATGTGCTCGTATTGGGCGAGAACGAGTTGAGTTCTAATAAGGCAGCGCTTAAGAGAATGTCCGATGGGAATGAGGTTTCCGTTACCCTTGACTCCCTCATATCGGCGCTGAAAAGCGCGCTTTAAGAGCCTAATCCAGTAAGGGGTGTTCGATGCTTCGTTCCCATTTTGCGGGATCTCTTCGTGCTTCCGATATTGGAACGACCGTAAAACTAGCTGGTTGGGTTGCACGCCGGCGCGATCACGGGGGCGTTGCATTTATTGACCTACGTGATTCTTCAGGAAATGTACAAGTTGTGATTTCAGATGAAAAGGTAGCTGGCTCTCTTCGGGCAGAGTGGTGTGTTCTAGCTACGGGTAAGGTCGCAAAGCGTCCAGCCGGAAACGAAAATTCGAATATTCCAACCGGGGAGATAGAGGTCGTTTGTGACGAGCTTGAAGTTCTAAGTGAGGCAGCAGCGCTTCCTTTCCCAGTTGACTCTGGTGAGAAGGTGAATGTAAGCGAAGAGGTGCGCCTAAAGTATCGCTACCTAGATTTACGGCGGGAGGATCAATCAAAGGCGCTTCGGCTTCGATCCCAGGTTACAAGCATCATTCGAAGCGCAATGAAAGATCTCGACTTTTTAGAGATCGAAACGCCTTACTTGACTCGTTCAACACCTGAGGGTGCACGAGACTTCCTAGTTCCAGTGAGGTTACAGCCCGGCTCTTGGTACGCATTACCCCAATCACCGCAACTTTTCAAACAACTATTGATGGTTGCAGGAATGGAGCGCTACTACCAGATTGCGCGCTGTTTCCGGGATGAGGATTTTCGAGCCGACCGCCAACCAGAGTTCACCCAATTAGATATTGAGATGTCCTTCGTTGACCAGGAGGATGTCATCAAAGTTGCGCAAGAGATTATAAGTAGAGTCTTTAAAGAGTGTTTAGGTTACGAGATAAAAACTCCGATACCTCGTATGACTTATCACGAGGCAATGCGCCGATTTGGATCTGATAAGCCGGATCTTCGATTTAGTAATGAACTCACTGATGTAACTGAATTCTTCAAAGAAACTACTTTTCGTGTTTTTCAAGCCCCGTTTGTAGGTGCGGTAGTTATGCCCGGTGGTGCTAGTTCACCACGGCGCGAACTAGATGCTTGGCAAGACTGGGCTAAAGCGCGGGGAGCAAAGGGTCTGGCATACATACTGGTCGGTGAGGATGGAATTCTGAGCGGTCCGGTTGCTAAAAATCTCTCCGAAAAAGAAAGTGCGGGTATTGCTTCTGCTGTCTCGGCGAAAAATGGTGATGCAATATTTTTCGCCGCAGGAGAGCGCGCATCATCTCTAGCACTACTTGGCGCAGTGCGTCTTGAGATTGGCGAACGGTGCAATCTGATAGATAAGTCTCTCTGGAATTTCTTGTGGGTTGTGGATGCCCCAATGTTTGAAGCGACCGACGATGGCGGATGGACTGCTGTTCATCATCCTTTTACCGGGCCTAGACCCGAGTTTGAGAAGAGTTTTGCGAGCGATCCGGCAAGCGCCTTGGCATATGCCTATGACTTGGTTCTAAACGGCAATGAGATTGCTGGTGGCTCAATTCGTATTCACCGTCGAGAAATCCAGCGAGATGTTTTCAAGGTGATTGGACTCTCTGATGAAGAAGCTCAGAGCAAATTCGGGTTTTTGCTCGAAGCATTTAATTATGGACCGCCTCCGCATGGGGGTATTGCATTCGGATTGGATCGCCTCTGTGCACTTTTGGCCGGAGCGGAGTCAATCCGCGAAGTGATTGCCTTTCCTAAGACGGCAAGTGGGGCAGACCCATTAACGGGAGCGCCCACACCAATTACCGCTGCGCAGCGCAAAGAGAGTGGCGTTGATGCCTCACCAGATGAATCATCGAATATGGCGAAAAAATAGATGGAAAAAACAATCTCAGTAACATCGACGCGACCGAAGGATTCAGAACGAAAGGTGCGAATCCACCTTTCGTTCTACGACCGTGTCAAGTTCCTGCTTTTCTTCACGATTACTTTTCTGGTTCTGGTCTGGGCCGATATGGCAGGGCAAGAGGGTCTAAGTTTTACCGAAGCGGTGGAACAGAGCGCCTACCGGAGATGGTGGATATTTCCGCTCTTTGCTATTGAATTTATCCGTCAAACACACTTCTTAATTGCAGAGCTTGCAGCCCCGTATCACGGATTTTGGCAGAGCTATTTTGGTTTTGTAGATAGACAACTCCATAGACTCTCAGATTGGACAAGATTTAGACTCTCGAGAGTCATCAAGTGGATGGTTTTCCTAGTTCTCCTATCTATTGTTTTGGGTGCAATCTATAAAGAGACTCCAGTTCGAGCCTTGTTCTTTGCGCCAAAGGCGCTGTGGAGCGCGCTACCTGTTCTTGCTCAACTGAGTTTTGCTGTTGTCTTCATTCTTATTCAATTCGTTGCACTTTTCTGGTTCTTAAGTCGAGGCGGAATTGATACTTATTTTCCTGATGACATCAAGACTCGCTTCTCTGATGTTTGGGGACAAGATCATGTACTCGCGCGAATCCGTGAGAATCTCGTCTTCCTTGAAAATCCTGAGAGCATAGAGAAACTAGGTGGATATGTACCTGGTGGAATCTTGCTCTGGGGTCCTCCCGGAACCGGCAAAACCCTGATGGCAGAATCGATGGCGGGCGAGACTGGAAAGCCGTTCGTCTTTGTCGATCCTGGCGCCTTCAACAATATGTTTTTTGGTATCGGAATTCTTAAGGTAAAGGGACTTTTTAGAAAACTAAGAAAGTTGGCACTTCGATACGGTGGCGTAGTCGTATTTTTTGATGAAGCTGACGCACTGGGCAATCGTGGAATTATGACTAATCGACCACCAGGATCATATTCAAATGGTTTTGAAAAGAAATTAGATTGCCATGGTACAAATTATCTCTCTGCTGAGAGCCAATCATTGATTGCAACCGATCATTTAACAAGAAAGCACGTTGAGGTTGAAAAACCAACCCTTGTTAATAGGTTCATGATGGGCGCTGGAGCAGGTGGTGGCGCAGGTTCGGGAACGCTTCAAGCTCTCCTTACAGAGTTATCTGGCCTTAAGAAGCCTCGAGGATTCTTTAATCGAGTTGTTCGAAGGACGCTCGGAATGAGACCGAAGAATCCGCCGAAGTACCGAATCCTGGTAGTTATGGCGACGAATATGCCTGAGTCTCTTGATGAAGCATTGCTTCGCCCAGGGCGCATTGATCGGATGTATCGAGTTGGCTATCCAAGTAAGGCCGGGAGAATTAGAACTTACGAGGGCTATTTTGAAAAGATTTCGCACACATTAACGAAGGAGGAGATTGAGAAACTAGCAATCATCACTCCATACGCTACGGGGGCGACAATAAAGGATCTTGTTAACGAATCTCTCATAATGGCAATTAGGAATGAGCGCTCAGTCGTGACTTGGAGCGATGTGCTAAAGGCTAAACAGTTAAAGCAGCTTGGCCCATCGGAAGATGTCGAATATATAGAACGTGAGCGACATGCAACTGCTATACACGAGGCTTGCCATGCAGTCACTGCTTACCGGGTCCGCAAACATATGGAGATTGATATCGCAACGATTGAAAAAGGCGCCGAATATCTAGGTATGGTGGCATCCATACCTCCAGATGATCAGTTCACTCATTGGAAGAGCGAATATGAATCAGATATCTTGGTAGCTCTTGCCTCTCTCTCTGGTGAACGGATGTTCTTTGATGGTGATAACTCATCAGGAGTTTCAGGAGATTTAGAGTCAGCCACTTCCATCGCTGGATTAATGGAAGGTTATTGGGGGATGGGCTCAACCGTATCGTCATATGCATCTAGTCGGCGAATGGAACTTGGTGCACCTGGTGGCGCCAAGCCGAATGACTCAAAAGCGGAGATGCGTAGAGCTTTAGCTGATCGCATTGAAGATAATTTGGCGCATTTGCTGGAAAAGTCTGAAGAGCTTTTGCGAGAGAATCGTCGCGAAGTTCTCTCAGTCGCGCACGCTTTGGAAGCCAACAAGACCTTGTCCGGAAATGATGTGCATGCGGTCATCGAAGGGCGGATGGGAGATGTTGTGGATGGTTCTAAATATGAAAATCCCGAGAATATCGCAGCAATTGAGGCCTATCACTTATCAGCGCTACAGGCCCACAGGGAGCATCGCAAACCGGACCTGCCCCTTCCAGTACTTATTTAATAGTAGCGACTTTCATGAATGCGATACGAACTAGTAATGGCGTTAGATAAGGTAGCCTCATGAGCGCCGGTGGTATCGCAGCGATAATCGCGTCATCTGCCCTTTTGATTTTTGCAATATCTCTTGCCTATGCAGTTATTCGACTTGGCCGAGCAATTGATGAAGTTGGAACGGCGGTAAGAAGTTTTACGGAGGAGACCACCCCGCTTATAAATGAAGTGACTACTACAGTTGAGTTGGTAAATGGACCCCTTGAAACGATAAACAAAGTTACCAAGACAATTGATGATGTCAGCACCAAGATTGCCGAATCCACAACTACATTTCTAGACAAGAATCAAGTTGCGATGAAAGCAGCCGGAGCTGTTTTAACCGCAGCCCAACTACGCAAAAAGGGCAAGCGTAAGAAGCCAAAGAATTCAGGAAAGAGGGCGGCCAGAGAGCCATTTGACGACGACGAGGAGTTCTAGTCGATCGTGAATTCAGCAGAAATACGGAATCGCTGGCTCAAATTCTTTGAGAATGGCAATTCACTCAAATTAACCCATTCAGTAGTGCCTTCAGCCTCCCTAATCCTCAATGATCCAAACCTACTTCTGGTGAATGCTGGCATGGTTCCCTTTAAACCGTACTTTCTTGGGGAAATTGCGGCACCTTACAGAAGAGCAACCTCGGTCCAAAAGTGTGTCCGTACATTAGATATTGATGAAGTTGGCAAGACGACTCGTCATGCATCATTCTTTCAAATGTGTGGAAATTTCTCCTTCGGTGATTATTTCAAAGAAGGAGCAATCGAGCTTGCTTGGGAACTTTTAACAAAACCCCAATCAGATGGTGGGTACGGATTTGAAGAATCCAAATTGTGGGTAACTGTCTATTTAGATGATGATGAAGCGGCAGATATTTGGCATAAGAAGATTGGTATTCCAAGAGAGAAGATTCAGCGCCGAGGTATGGCCGATAACTTCTGGTCTATGGGAGTACCAGGTCCTTGCGGTCCCTGCTCAGAGATTTATTTTGATCGTGGACCGAAATACGGGAAAGAAGGCGGACCAATTGCTGATGAGGATCGCTATTTAGAAATTTGGAATCTTGTCTTCATGCAAAACATAAGAGGAGATGGGCCCGGGAAAGAGGGTTACCCGATCCTTGGTGAGTTGCCTGCAAAGAATATAGACACGGGTCTGGGTCTAGAGCGAACGGCGGCTCTACTTCAAGGTGTAGAGAATATTTACGAGATAGATACGACGGCGCATATCCTTAATCGCGCGAGCGATATCGCAAAGGTTAAATATGGAGCGGATGAAAAAAACGATGTCTCGCTTCGAGTTGTAGCCGATCACGCACGGACCGCAACCATGTTAATCGGGGATGGTGTTATTCCGGGTAATGAAGGTAGAGGATATGTACTTCGTCGAATGATGCGAAGGACCATTCGAAATATGAGACTGCTCGGAGCAGAAGATAGAAATACTAAGGATTTGATCGAGGCTTCAATCGAAGCGATGAGTCCGCAGTATCCAGAGTTAGTTAGTGATAAAGAGAGAATTTGTAAAATCGCCGTTGCCGAAGAGGATGCCTTTCTCTCTACACTCAAGAGCGGAACACTTATTTTTGATCAAGCTAGAAGTGCAGTCAGAGCTAGTGGCGGGAAGATCATTTCGGGTGAGGATGTTTTCAAACTTCATGATACTTATGGATTTCCTTATGACTTAACTCTTGAGATGGCATCTGAGCATGGGCTTAGCATCGATGGCGAAGGATTCAAGAGGCTAATGAAGGAGCAGAGAGAACGGGCTAAAGCTGATGCGAAGGCAAAGAAGACTGGCCATACAGACTTAAGTGAGTATCGAAAGGTCGCCGACTCTGCGAAACGGCTGGAATTTGTTGGCTATGAATATCAATCGGCCGAGGCAAGAGTTGTCGGGATATTGGTCGACGGGAAAAGTACGAAATCCGCAAGCGTGGGCAATGAAGTAGAAGTAATCCTCGATAGAACTCCGTTTTACGCTGAAGGCGGCGGGCAACTTGCAGATGGTGGATTGATCACCACAGGCGATGGCGCAGTAATTGAAATAGACGATGTACAGTCACCAATACCAGGACTTTTCGTTCATCGTGGACGTATCCGAGATGGTGAAGTGGCACATGGTGCTAATGCTCTTGCCGAGATAGATAAAGAGCGAAGAGCTGGTATATCAAGAGCGCATACCGCGACCCATATGGTCCATAAAGCGTTTCGTGAGATATTGGGAGAGACAGCAACACAAGCTGGCTCAGAGAACGCTCCAGGTCGTTTTCGGTTCGATTTCCCATCTGCCGGCGCTGTTCCATTATCTGTTTTGGACGAGGTTGAATTACGAGTCAATACTTTGCTTGCCCAAGATTTAGAGGTTAGCGCGGCAGAAATGTCGATCGTGGATGCGAAAGCCATGGGAGCGATGGCGCTTTTCGGTGAGAAATATGGGGAACGAGTAAGGGTTGTTAGCGTCGGCGAATGGGCAAAGGAGCTATGTGGCGGTACCCATGTCGCTCGCTCTGGTCAGCTTGGCGTAGTAAAGCTTCTTTCTGAGTCCTCCATTGGTGCAGGAGTCCGTCGAGTTGAAGCTCTCGTAGGTATAGATGCGTTTACATTCCTAGCTCGCGAACATGTGATCTTAAATTCATTGACTGATCTGATAAAGGGTGCACGCCCCGATGAACTTCCAGACCGAATCGCAAAGCTTTTAGCGAAAATGAAGGAGATGGAGAAAGATTTTCGGGCGGTAAAATTGGCCGCGGCTAAAGATCACTTAGCCGAGATTTTAAAGAAGTCAGAGAGAATAAATACCGTGGCTTTCATTGCCCACCACTTTGAGGAAGAGCTCTCTGTAGATGAACTGCGAATCCTGGCTCTAGATGCAAGATCACGGTTAGCCAATAGCGTTACGGTCTTCTCTTCGAAGGTTGATGAACGGATTCAACTTGTAAGTGCAGTCGATGAAGGCGCTCGGAAGTTGGGCGCCAAGGCAGGTGCAATAGCCAAACTTGCTTCGCAGATTCTCGGCGGCGGTGGGGGAGGCAAGGATGATT
>Ga0129333_10000641_pt1 | contig 29621 bp, 35 predicted proteins | sample CPB6_08_DNA_FD_94474 | JGI IMG/M metagenome (GOLD analysis project Ga0129333, IMG submission 94474) | Freshwater to marine salinity gradient microbial communities from Chesapeake Bay, USA - CPBay_Sum_0.6_0.8_DNA | ecosystem: Environmental > Aquatic > Marine > Coastal | place: USA: Chesapeake... | reverse complement strand
TGTGGTTGTTTCATGGCTTTCTCCTATACCCCTATTATACGGGATATAGGTAATTTTGTCTATGTTGTCTTATTACAACGTTTTTGTAGGATCAGTCAGCAGAGCCAAAGCATCTGGGCTTAGGCTGATGATAACCGCAGGATGAACTCTAACGGGCACATGAACTGGAGCATTAACATCTCGATAACTCTTATTAACTGAAACTGAGCCAGTGTCATTGACCAGAGTATCCTGTGCGAATACCATATAATCATATCTATGTGTTAAACTTGGAAAAAAATGACTAATGGGTAAGAGTCGCATTATGCCTCCTTACTGAGTTTGGTCACAGTCATAAAATGAACGTATGATTTACGAACTGTTGGATTATTTAACAACTTTTCTGTTTCCGATTCTAGGACCTTGACTGCTTCTTCAGCAATGTCATTCATACTAACACCTAGTAGAACTCGACCGTCCTCTCCCATGACATTGATAAAATGATTCCACGCTTCCCTCTGTTCTTCAGTAATTGGCTCTCTTTTGGGTTTCATTGATACTGCCTTGTTCAGAGCAGAGACGAGAATTTCTTTGGCATGAATACTGGCCGCCAGCATGGCCACTGAGTCTGGATCTACATGATAACGATAACTTTGACCGTTAGGGCGAACATGTACCAAGTGAGATCCCAATGGAAGACCCTCAGCGAATATGGGATCATATTCATAGACAGGCTTATACCTACGGCCAACTTTTTTATAGAATGTCTCGCTCATAATATTCGTTCGTGTTTATCCAGAAACTTTTTAGCGGCTATACGCCATTTTTGGCGAATTGGTTTGGGAGCATGACTACTCTTATAGTGTAGCACACTCCAGACCTTAAGTAAATAGTTTTTACTGTTCCATGGTATTCTCTTAACCCAGTTCAATCGGCCTCGAGGTTTCAAACTATGAAGATGATAGGCTAGAATAAAATCTTGAGGACGAAACTTCATCTTACCAATTCACGTTTTGTTGAGGGTTAGAATCTTGTTTATCCTGCTCATATACCTTGACCATACGATACAGTGGTTCCATTTCTTTGGCATAGTCCTTGGGCAATTTAACACATAGATCATCTATATAATAATTTGTAGGATAATGTTTCAGTAATGCTCTTGCCTGTTCTCTTATTTTTCTAGGAACTTTTGGAGTAATACTGGGAACCAATAGTGAAACTAAGAACTTTCTTGTTTCTACCAAACTTCTATATCTTTCATCAGGTAGTGTCATATTAAACCCCAAGTTTGTCAGTATCCTCTTTTTCATGTTTTCTAATCACTTCCCATAGAATATTTTCAACAAATTGGTTAAGAGTGATGTCACGCTCATGTGCCATAGTCATCAGTTGAAGCTTTTCCTCATCTGAAAGATCTAATGGCACACTCACACGGGTGTCATAGTCCTTGTCAGCAACAATACTACGAGCCTTGTCAAGCCAATCTGATTCTTCTTCCAAATCTACGTAATCTACGTTATCCCAGGCTTGGTTCATATATTCCTTATTGTGCTTACGAGCATACTTAAAGTAGGCCGCTTTGTGGTCAGGATTGAAAAACCTATAAGCACGTTGTCTTTTGTAGTCACAGGCTTCTACTACAAATACTTCTTGGCTTTCGGTGCTAAAGGTAACATTAAAACTCCAACCTTCGTGGTCACCGTTCCAAGCAGTTAGGGTATAGGCATTTTCATCGAAACAATGCCAAAGGTATTCACTGCCTTCTGTGATACGATATTCTACAACTTCCATAAAGTCTTTGAGATTCATAATTTCCTCATTGGTGTAAAAGTGTCTAAATTATACAGAAAAATTAAGATTTTCGCAAGTTTTCTTCAAGAATGTGGCTATATTTTAACAAAAACATAGTCTTTTTCTTCTCATCAAAAAAATCAAGGATAATGTATTCATTCCTATTAACCATGCCAGGTTCCCATAATGGGAACCTGGCAGTAAAACCCAATACCTCACGCATTTTTTCTCTGATAAGAATCACGCTGGGTGGATTATCTCTGGCCAATTGTGTGTGAAGTTTGGCCCATGCGCCCAATGATATAGGAATAGATTTAATCATCTTCATCTATGGGCACCCAACCAAGCAGTTGAAGGTCACGGCGAATTTCTTCTGTGATATGACTTTCACCGACATATTTTTTATAGATATTCTCATAGTCTGCTAGTTGCTGAGAATTCATTTTATCTAGGTCTTCTTGGGTTAGATCGTTTTTAATGCCACTACAATACCAATCAATGTAGTCTCCGTGTTCGATCATGTCTGCCACAATGCCACCAGCATAGCGCCATGAACAACTCCAACGTAGATCTTTCAGTATGGGCATGACTGCCAATTTTTGAAACGAGTTATTACACATGGCCGCATAGAGATTCTGAGCATAGGCCTTGCTGTCTTTGGCCTTTTGACAGATCCATGGACTAGATCGTAGATCATACTCCATGTTGTTTTCTCGCCACTTCTCACTGGCCTCTCTCAGTTTGCGTTCATGATCTTCAAAATCAAATAAATCTACATGGGCCTTAACTGCCTCATCATTTTCAGGAGTCTTGCCTTCCTGAGCCTTGCGTTCCAAATATTTAAACTTTTGAAAGGTATTACGGTCTTTGCTAGAATTCATTTTTAATCCCACAATCCACGATAATATTTGCCAAATAGTCTAAGTCCGTTTTTAATACGTTCTTCGTGAGCATCTAATCCTTCACGATCTACTTTAATAGCAGCAATTCTATCTTCGAATTTTTCAAACTTTTCTGTTGGATGTGTATAGAATTTACTAGTGCTGTCATCGTCGGCAAGTTGCTCAAAGGTCCAAATCATCTCATCCATAGCCCAATCCCAACGCTTGAAGTGATTGTCATCGATATCATGCTCATCTTCTTTGGGAGGTGCCGCTGAAGATTTGAGATCATCGGGAACATCCTCATCATCAACAAGCGGAGCACCGTGTTTGGTTGCCTGTAGTTGTTTGAGCATAGGAACTACAATCATGGCCAAGGTATGATCCATTGACCAAGTATCCCACTTGTCGATATGGATTTTGATATTACGTGGTCTTTTGCTTTGAACCCACTCACAGAAATCATTTACCCAAGTAGATGCCAACCACTCTGATAACTTATCATGTAGGCGATAATCCCAACGTTGTTCAAGTTTATCGCTGGGATAACGCTCATGCCAAAAGAATAGGGCATCTACGATTTGATATGGACCAATCCAATTTTTATAAGGGCCAATTTTTATCTTCATAATAACCTCCTTAGGAGACTTCTAAAGCACCATTACCATTACGAAACCCAATGTGACCACCTTCCTTTACGATCCTTTCATTGACTTCTTCCAGTGTAATTGGAGCAAAGTCGGTCTGTTCCACACAGACACAATGGTATCTTACATCTACTACAGACTTGCTTAGGTAAGTGTCCATACGCATAACACGATTATAATGAAGATGACCATGAACATTAGTACCAAAACGGCCAAGACTTTCTTCATGAAGGGGGATATGAGTAAAAATCATTCCGTTCATAACATGGCATCCACGAATATCTCTAAAGTATGGGGTGTAGTCCTCAAGTTTGAATATATCGTGATTGCCACGGATAAGAACCTTGTCACCATTAAGCCTACCAAGCACATGGAGGAATTTACGATTGATTACGACATCTCCAAGATGATATACCTTGTCTTTAGGACGAACACGATCGTTCCACCTTTTAATCATTTCCTCGTCCATTTCCTCTGCGTCTTTGAAGGGACGGAGAGGTGAGCCATCTGCCCGTTTGAATACGGTACAGGTTTTTTCGTGACCAAAATGTGTATCGCTCACAAGGAAAGTTGTGGGCATTTAATTCTCCTATATCAGAACACCTTATTTAGTGAGTATATAGGAGAATTGTTTAGATGTCAACTATGCAGCATCTTTTTTGGTTGGAGACTTTGTAACTGCTTGTTTTAACTTAGATTTTGGTTCTTCTTTGGTTTCTTCAGTGGCTTTTTTACTACTGGTTTTATCAGAAGTAAAGTCTTTCATCATATTATACATTTCCCAAAGTTTCCAATCCATTCCTTCTAACAATTTAAACAAACGTTCTTCATTGGTTTGTTGGGCTGAAGTTTTTGTAATTTTTGTGTTTAACATTTTATTACCTTATCATTTTTGTATTGGTTCCAACTTGTAAAGTTGTCTCTATTCATTAATTTATGCAGACTGTGAGTCCACACGCCGGGATTTGAAATATTAAAACCCATGTCGTCGATCTTAATCATAGTATTATAGTTCCATAGTTTTACATATGGAATTGGTACACGAATCTGTGGAATAAAATTATTGTATTCACATAACACGCCATCGTTGAATTCTTCTACTTGATTGATTGGAATATCTAAAGAACAAAGGTAATCTTTCTTTAAAAAGTAATAAATCATTTCTTCCCAAGCGTAGCGTTCTTTGGAAATACTAGGGTTATAACTGTGATTAGCACCAAAGAAAATATGTTCAACTCCATGTAAATGTTTGGTTATGTCATCTACATGCTGAAGGCCAACAACAAATAAAGTTTTTAATCCATACGCCGGAGTATGTTCGATCTCATCACCTAAGAAGAATATAGGACTCTCATCATTTCCGGATTCATAGTCTCTTTTCATTTAGCCTTACGTCCACGTTTTGGTTTAGATTCTGATTCTGTTATCGGCGATTGTTCTAGCATTAATGCTGCTTCACGAACATTTTCAGCAATCTTGTCCCAATCAATTTCAAATTGTTGGATTGGTTGAACAGGTAATTGTGCCAATTGTTCGTCGGTCAACGGACCGTCATCTTTTTCGTATTTGGGTTTTTCAATTATCTCTCGGACATCGTTATGTCCGTCTACGAAATATTTAGATTCTGTTTTCTTTTTACGAGGCATCGATAACTCCTTTGATGTTTATTTCATTAAGCAGTGTATTATCCTGCATTTGCCAAAATTTTTCAACTGATTTTTTTGCCGAATCTTCATTTATAAATCTTCCAAGATATTTTTCACTTGAGTCTGTAAATGGAATTTCGTCTTCTAAAATCTTGCTATTCCATACTACGGAATTATTTACAAACTGCCAGACACTGCCCAGAATTTTTCCGTCTAATGATCTAACAAAGTGAATTACATCTGATTTTTCATTCTTCCAATAATAGTTCATTCATCATCCTTAAAATTATCACTAATATAACTATTGATATTATCTGCGATATCATAACCCCAATTCCAATTTGTATCATTGGCTTCTACCCAATCGTCTGAATCTCGTTCAGCATCAATATATCCTTGAATACCTTGAGCAAACCAATCAGCAAAGATTTCCGGATCGATATAACCATTTCCGTCTACTACACTGTGTTTAGTGAGTATATCCCTAATCATTTCGATATTGGTAGAACCGTCGATACATTCTTCAAACTCGTCATCTGTAAGTTCGTGAACTTTTTTAATCTGCGCCATGGAATTCTTCTCCTGTATCTGTATTGGTTAAAAGTATAGGTCCATAAATCCAGTGTTCAGTTTCGTCATTGACCCAACCGTCGCCTTCCATACCTTCGTACCAATCTTCTTCCCAAAGAGCTTGAATACGATCTCGTTCTTCTTCATCCATATCATCAGGCCATTCCCATTCAACCCATGAACCGTCATCCATGGAATCTAATTCCCAGTCGTAGTCAGTGCTCATAAGCTCATAGCCGTCGGGATTGTCTAAATCAATGTCAGGCTGTTCATCACTTTCACAAGTCCAATAGCCCCAACGAAAGCCTTCATCCTTTATGACAGTTACGCCATCTTTGACCCAGAACTGTCGTTCAACAGCACTCTTTTTATGATAGTTTTGAATCTTCCAAATAGCCATTATTATTTTCCCATAAGTTGGTTTTCAAGGTCACGAAGATTTTCATCTTCGGGATTTTCTAGATCAATTTCGTCTGCTCTAGTAACTTCTCCAACAGCAAACAATTTGTTGAAAGCATTTTCATCATTACCGCCACGCAGTCTAGCACCTTCAAGACTTTTTAGGAACGCAGATGCCTTATCAATCATATCAAATGCTTCTTGTTTAGTTTTGGTCTTAAACAGGTCTTCTATAAAATTATTGAAATATAAAACATTTCTTGGAACCCATTCTGAGTATTCGTCACTGCCTGCGTCCTTTTGATTGAGTTTACGCCATTCATGCCATTTGACTTTTCCTAGATTTTTAGCAACTTCAATGTCCATTAATTGTTGAGCACGTTGGACAGCAACAATATGACAGTAGACATTATGCCCCATCATAAGAGCATATGAAAAGCTATCCCATGATGTTTTGCCTTCTTTGCCAATTTTGTTAAGCATACCGGGAGCATAATGGCAAATATCTCCCATAGTCATTCTGCGTCCTAGTTCTGATTCAAATGGGAACGGGATGTCGCTTCCTGCAAGACCTTTGTTGTCTGGGGCCTTGTCCATAATAACGCTCCAACGTTTCGTAGTGTGTTGTGCGTTGGTATAGACAAGTCCATGCGCTGTTGCGATAAACGGTGAGGCGCAGTCAAAAGATATGGTAATTTCTTCATTAATATGTTTCCTAATTTGCCTTTGAATACTGGTAAGATAACAACTCCAATCTAATTGAGCAGTTCCTAAGAAGTGAATCCAGTTTTTATTTTTTAGTAGTCCATCCTCACGCATGGTCATAAGACGTTTTAATGTGATATGCATCTTACACATATTGGCACCACCAAAGGCCCAACCTTCTGCAGCCTTATCTCCCCATACAGCAGGATCTGAATATTCTTTGACTCCGTTATACCAATCTTCAGCAGACTCCCAATCCCAACCTTGAAGCACATTGAGGAACTTGGTTTGACCTAGACGATTCTTTAAAAAGTATTCATTGTTGAATCTTGTTTTTTCTAGGCAGTCCTCTACGGTTTTGAGTCCTGTTTTTGGGCTATGAATATGGTCGCAGGCCCAGGTAGGAACGTCCAGCATCATTGACCAATCTGCTGTAACTTCTAGCCATTCGAGAATCTGCTGTCGCACAGCATTAGCCTTGGGTCCTTCAAAATCTTGCCAATCAAATTTGATAACACCTTTACCAATCTGGTAACCACCTGAGTCACCCAGGATCATTGTGGCATTGCGGTCACGCTGTTGAATCATAGATTCTTGAACAAGGCTTTTTTGTAGATCCAGTTGAGCATGTCCTGCTGAATATAGCGCATACTTGTAGGTAAAGTAACCTTCTTCAGGATTAAGAAAGTTCATACCTTCTATGCCTCGATCAAATCCTGCGGGAATACGATCTTTTGGAACAAACTCTTCTAGTCGTTGTTTGGCTACATAGGTGCTGTAGAACGACGAGATAGCCGGAAGGAATACGGCATAGTCTTTTTGTAGTGGTGTTAGGTTAACTGGTGGTTTCTTCATCTCTACTCAATATAATAGTGGCCTTCAATTGATCTGCGGCTCTTTTTAGTTGTTCATGTGCTGCTTTAATAGCAGGATTGGTTTCTGCCATTTTTTCAAGCTCTGCTTCGAACTCCATATTTTTCAAAGACCATTCAATGGCCTTTACAGCACTTTCCGTTAGGTTAATCGTAGGATATGCTTCACCTATATGTAACCAACTATGCCCATCATAGACTTCAAATCGGTTATTCACATAACGGACCATACCGTTCATAGCTTGTCCGTTATGATTATTAACAAAAGGAGCAGGTGTTGAACCATTCTGAACTTCTAAAAATGGTCCTGTGTTTATGTGTCTAATCATGTTTTTGCTGGAACGATATATTTGTAGACAGCCAATCCGCTGTCTAGAGTGATCTGTAGAGCACCTTCATCACTAAAACTCATCATAGTGTTATTGACATCTGCGATTTTGAGTATCGCAAGAATAGGTGCTACAGGCCAAGCCCATGCTTTACTGAGTTTGCCTGTTACACCTGTAGCAAACACAAATTCTCCACCGTGAGTAGAAGCATCACCGAAAGTAAAGATCAGTTTGTCTTTGTCAGTTTTAGCAACAAAGGTTTCGTGCTCTGTATTGGCCGCTGCCTGATATTGAAAACGTTGAACATTTTGAACACTGGGGCTAAGTTCTACATGCCACTTTACACCACGGAAGGTCACAGTCTTTAATTTTTCATTGATAATTTGACTGTTCATAAAACGATAATCGTTTTGAAAGTCGCCGTCTTTGTTTTGAAAATGAAGCCCGACTGGAATATCTTCATTGTTTCTAGTGGCTCTCACTACTTCAATCTTAGCATCCTCTCTGTATTCTGGACAATCTAGATGATATTTCAGTTTATTGAGTTGTGGCATACCAAATACACCGATCATGTCTGGATTGGGAGCATGAGTTTCTCCGAACATGATTACTGTACGGTTATCTGACATCGAATCGATTTGTGTTTTTTCTTCAGTTCCTGTGATTTTTACTAAATCAAGGAATCCAAGATTGTGAGTATGACTCACAATGTCTTTAAGTAAGTCTTGCATGATTTTTCCTTTTGTAAATTATATTTAGAAAATAGTCTGTTGTCAATAGAATTATTGAAAACTGAACAAATTACCGAAAACATTATCCTGTGTAGTAGATTCTAAATCCCACTCTAATACACCTATAAGATTGTCTAGTTTATTATTGATAATGGTTGCTTCCATTTCACTGTGATCAAATGGCAAATCTTGAAACCATCGAGGTAATCTTAATTCATCTGTGGGATAGGCCACTGAAGTATACCCTAAGGCATTGTCTTTTAGTTTACATACAATGACTTTCATACCGTCTACAATCTGCATTGAATACTTGTCGCTATTCATTCTACGTAGTGTGTTCCAATTAATACTAGCTCGGACATGACCAGGCATATTAGCCTTGCCAGCTTTTCTTTCTTTTTCTTCGTACTCAGTGATATTATTGGCACGTTTGGGACTACCTTTCTCCCAACCTGGTCTAGCCTTGAATTCAGTCCTAAACTCTGTGATCATGTTTAGGATTTCTTTTTCTTCAGAGCCTAGCAGAACTTTTTCTAAAACTTCACTGAGGAAATTCTGCATGAATTCTGGAGTATCTGAACGTTTTAGATCCAACCCCATGGCCTTGATCTTACCTGACTTGCCTTCAACGTCTAATCGTTTTCCTTCTTTGTCATAATATAATACAGCATAACGCTTCTTGGTAATAAACAGACCTTTTGACGCAACAATCTCACGTCCTGCCTTGATAACTTCCCCTCTACTCTTGGGACAGTGAAAAGCATCCTGCATGAAGTCCGGGAATGTTTTATTAACTGTGTCAGCGACCTGATTATAGAGTTGAATCACAATGTCTCTGTTCCATGGTATTAGTTTTTTATCTATGTCTAACTTCAGTGTAGTGTATGCTGAGAAGTAACATGAATCAGTGTCACCATAGATAATGCTCTTACCAACGTGATCATACTCACCTGTGATAACTTCATTTACCTTACTAGCCATGTGGCGGGCAATACTTCTACCGGTAAGAGTAGTCGACTGTCCAATGCGCTTATCAAAAAACCTACAACCAGCATTAAGAATAGCACCATAAAGGCTGTTAAGATTAATCTTTTTAACCAACTGACGTTTATCCCAATATTCTTCTTCAATTTTGTTCTCCGCTTTAATTGCGTCTTTGAGTTTGGCCTGTAGTTCTTTACGTTCAGCATACCAACGTTTTAGCAATCCAGGAATAACACCTTCTGTTTCATAGGTAAAGATAGTTCCATTAGCACTCAGCATCCACGGTTTGTTTGAGTTAAAGATCAGTTCATAGATTTCAGCACCACTCATAATGCTGGTTTCATCGTTTTCCCATTCTATGGTAATATCGTTGGCACGATCTTGATTCATAACAAAGTCATATTCTATTGCGGCAAAACGTCCTTCCCATGCTGCCGCAAAACTTTTACCTTTGGCCATTTCTCCTTCAATATAGGCCTGTGTGTAGTCTTGGCGTAATTGTCCTACAATAGTTTCAGGACCCATATTCAAGGCACGAATCACTGACGGATACAGTGAATTAATGTCCATTGATCCAATCCAATCGTGTAGTCCTTTTTTAGGATAGGCTACATAAGCACCTGCTGCCTGTGTGTCCCCTAGTTCATCACGTTTGGCACGACTGGGTACAATCATACCTCTATGATGTGCTTCATTGATAATGGCCTGTTCTGTGACTGCCACAGCGCCTAGTGTGGTCTGTAGTAGCACAGTGTTTTCGTGAGCAATGGTATTAGCCAAATCAAGGAATTTCAGTTTCTTATCAAGTTTATCTAGTAGCGCCGTATCTTGTCTATTGTATTCGATGAACTTACGGAAATCGTTGTTGTAGAGTTGGTCTAGTGTGCCTTCATAGACTGTTTTGCGTTCGCCGATTTCCATTTCACCGATGGCATCCAGCCTGTATGTGTGTCTTTCTTCATAGGTGTATTTTCTGTAGAGTTCAAGACTGTCGAGATGGACTCTGCCCACCAAGTCATAGGTTGTTGCCGTTCTGCCAAATTTCTCATATTCTCTCTTTTTAGGGAATTGGTTCCAAAGACAAAATCTACGAGTATCTTCTTTGCTCAATACTTTGGTAACACGATTGATAGTATAGGGAATATCATAACCTTCACTGTTCCATCCACTTAACACATCAGCATCTTGTATAAGGTCTAGAAAAGTTTCTAACATATCTCCTTCATTGTCAAAGACATGTGTGTTAGGAAAATCTTTGACTAACTCTTGTGCCTGTTCTGCTGTGAGTGTTTTGGGAGGCAGTGCCAATGTGACCAATGTGTCTAGCCACTGTAGATGAACTGATATGGCAGTGATCGGCATAAATGGATCATCTGGTGACGCATAGCCACGTTCTGGATCAAAATCTACCTCAATGTCAAAAAATGCTGTGTGTAATTTAGGAGCATCTACGCCTAGATAATTTTCAGCCAAGGTCCTAAATATTGGATTGATGTCACTTTCATATAGACGTTGGTTATTGTATATGCGTTGTTCTTTTTGAAATTCTTTGTGTGATTTGCTGACTACACGATTTAGACTTTCGCCGAAGATTGATTTATATTTTCCTCTACTGTCTGGGTAGTAAAAAATATATCTTGCTTGATATTCTTGATACAAGCGTCCTTTAGTAGGATGACGTTCTACTACACGGATGAGATCTTCATCACGATCCCATATGGCATCTACATAACTCATAATTTTCTCCTATCCACTTAAGGCTGGACAACCAATGTTTGGCGATTTGTGGCTCGCTTACCTTACTCAATGTATATTTATCTAGTAAAAACTTTGATATTATATTTTTCTTCAAATGCTTGTGCGTCTGCTAGATCATTTACCATTGGTTGTCCCTTGATGTTTAGACTGGTGTTCAATAACATAGGACATCCTGTATCTTCATACCATGATTCTAACAAAATCCTAAAACCTGGATTGTCATCTAATCCTACTGTTTGAACACGACTAGTTCCATCAGCGTGTATTATAGCAGGATATAGTTCAGGAAATCTACACTTTGCTACAAACTGCATGTAGGGACTTTGCTCAATATTCGCAGGCATTTCGAAATATTCGTTAGCATATTCTTCTAATATAGCAGGGGCGAATGGCCTAAACTTTTGACGGCGTTTGATTTCATTGACACGATCTTTGATCTTTGGACCACGTGGATCAGCCAATAGACTACGATGGCCTAAGGCTCTGGGACCAAACTCAGCACGACCTGTGGCCACACCTGCTATTTGATTTTTATGTAGTTCCTTCATCAATCCAGGTATAGGATATTTTTGTCCCAAGTCTGTTCCTAAGTATGGACCTGGCCATTTAATATGTTCTTGAAAATAACCTGCCACTGCGCCCACACTACTGCCAGCATCTCCAGGATTGGGCATGATCCACACGTTGTCCCAGTCTTTGGTAATGAGACTATTTGCCGAACAGTTTAGAGCACATCCCCCCATCAACACTAGGTTACTGCTGTTTAAATTACGTCTACAATAGGTTGATAGATTTTGTAACACCAGTTCATAAATGCTTTGTGTGGCAGCGGCTATGTCAAACATATCCTGTTCTGTGGTCAAGTCTGGTCGCCATTCTCTACAGCCACGATGTAGATTGGTTTTGAATCTTATCTCAGGTGCTTGAACACTTTTGAAAAAGTCATTTAGTATATCATCTCTCAGACGACCGGCGTCACCATATGCGGCCATGCCCATCAAAATATATTCTTCTTCATTGGGCTTTAGACCAATTCTCTGTGTCATAGCACTATACCATAAGCCCACACTATGAGGATAACTTTGACTGAACCATTTATTGAGATTAGATCCTTGTCCTTTCCAAATACTCAGTGTTTCAAACTCTCCTATGCTGTCAATACAGAGAACTGTGGCATCCTTAAATTTGCTGGTATAGTATCCAGCGGCAGCGTGGCTATGATGATGAGTGGCAGTGTGTATGTCACAGTTAATATTGTATTTGGCCAGATAATCTTTTACGTTATTTTCACTCCAACACCAACCTTGTCCTGCGGCAAACTGACGAATGGTTTTGAGCACAGGACTTTCATACCAAATGGCCAAATCTGGTTTGCCATAGTATAACGCTTCGCTGACAAGATCAGGATGTAGATCACCGTCGTTCTTTATTTTGCTATAGCGTTCGCTATGAGCAGCAAATAGCAGTTCTTTGTTACTCCATACTGACAGAGCAGCATCATGGCTGTTGGCCGAAATACCCCACGTAATCATTTATAGATGAATGGATCTCTTTTGCGTAATTCTTCGATGCGCTTTTTTAGGGCACGACGTCTTTTCCAATCCCTAATCTTTTCCATTATCCAACGGAACATTATTCTTTCCTATTTGCGTGACCACTGATATCAACCAGTGTTTCAAGATCATCAAATTCACGATAGACCTGATCCCAAGTATCTTTCTGAGCGATACGTATGGCTTTTTTGATTACACTGGGTTTGACATCCAATTCTTCTGCCACTGCTTTGATTGTGTCGTTAAGACCTTCTGTGAGATCTTGAATTTCTTGTAATACTGTTACACCTTCTGCTACAATCTGTTTAATCTTGGCTCTTTCTGGATCACCAAATGCTTTGCTCATAATTATCTCCTGTAGACTAGTATAACAGCAATGTATTTAAGATGTCAAACTATTTGACGCCGATTTTCATAAAACGCAGATACTCTGTTTCTGGATCCTGAAAACTGCGTTCGTTATCGTAGATAACTTCTGTCATAGGAAATTCTTCATCAAAATCTATTAATCGCTCGTGTCCAACTTCAGCATTATTTCTACTCTGTATGGCAATCAGCGGACCCCGTGGTATGGCTTGAAACCATCTATTACTGGTCATATCCTGGAGACTGGTATTGATAATTAGGCTGCGTTGATCTGCTTGATCAAAACTCACTGTGTTGGCATCTGCCCATTGGTTCTCTGATTTGATTCCCAATTTCTTATACAGTAGTTCGGTAAATTTGATACGATCTAGATTTTTATCTACGTTAATGATCTTATCAAATTTTATGCCACACTTTTTTAAAACATAGCCCATATTGCCATACCAACTGCCCAATATATACACTGTGGAGAATTTGGTTCTCTTATTTTCCTTAAGTTGTTGGCACATCCATATCTTGCTGGCTATGAGATCGGGTGTTAGACTACCTTGGAATGTATTTGGGCTGGTTTCTAACAACTGTGTTATACGCATCAATCTGCCTTGCGGTTTTTATCTTTTTCAGTTATAGGACCACCAGTGACCCACGCTGAACACGATCTACTACCAGCACATTTGAAGTGTAGAAAATTACAATAACCCAGATCACTTAAATTTATAGTGGCATTGGGATCAATATGTGATTCATCGCCTTTGATGCCATCTGCTATACATTTACGCATACTGTCACTGACATCAAAGGCCGCACAATTACCACAGGTCATTGTCTTTGCGGTCTTTTCACTGACCTTAAATGTCATAGCAGCCTTATGCCAGTAGTCCTCAGGTTCTTTGGGATTGGCAGGTCCATAGTGATATTCGTCTATGGCTCGTTGACGGTTTTTTAAATTTAGGTCTATGTCATGAGTAGCACGAGGACAACCCTTGCCTGCTGCTTCTACTAATGTTATGAAGTTTCTCATCGTCCCACCTTCTTTTCTCCGGTCATATATGGCAGGCTGAACCATAATTGGAACCATTCTGGTGTTCCTGGTTTAATGTTTTGCTCACGCATTATGCGGGCGTTTTCAGCAGCAGTGTGCGTAATGTTTTGTGTAGTCTGTTGCTTGGATCGATATTCTGCCAATCTCTGTGCTGAACCTAAGCCACCTAAAAATTGTAATCTCTGAATTTCGTGAGCAGGATCATCTGGCGGTAATACACAATCATCGCTTTCGCTGATTGGTGCTATGTTATCGCTGGTTATTTTGTATTGCTTCATTTGTTAGGATGCCTTGCCTTGTAATGCGCTGCCACAGCCATACGCTCTATATGCTCAGGATCTTTTTTGGTTCCCGGTCTATTGTTTTGTCTAAACTGATGATATTGTTCCGGGTCTGCGGATTGAAAACGATCACGCCAGGTGTCAATAGGCATACTTGCTGATAACTTACCCTGCGGACCGACTGGCTTCTGAGGTTGAGCAGGAGCCTGTGTCGGATCCTCTGGTTCCTGCTCACTTACTTTTTTGGCTTATGACTTTTATAGCCTTTGTTCTTCATCCAATGAGTTAGAGCGTAAGGATTATCTATTTCCTTATGCTTCTTCATTGCTTTCACAGTGCCTTCCCAACCTTCTGGTGCTTTTTCATAAAGTTGATTCCAAAGACTTTCCATGTAAGGATCTTCACCAAATCTACTGCGATATGAGTTTGGATTCATACTATATCTTGACCCTATAACAGATTGTCCTTCACCGCCCAATAATAAATCATACATAAGTTTTATTACTTTGATAGGCGAATCCATTCTTTCTAAAGCACTCTTAAACCAAGCAACCTTTTCCGGTTTCATTGGTTTAGCACTGGGTTTGCTGATTAGAGAAAATGCTTGTGCTTTTAGTGTGGCCAAATCTTTAATCTGTTCTAGACGTTTGATATCTTCAATGTCAAAGTTCATTGCTGGTTTTTTGGCTTCGCCGACATCAACATTTTCTTTTTTATAAGCCTTGCTGTATCTGTCTTTGAGCCTGCCTAATTCCTCTTGGCTGGCACCCCTACGACCTGCTGCCGCAGCCATCTTCATATATTTCTCGCCGTGTTTTTTAACACCTGTATGATACTGAAGACCACTTTCATCTACATCTGTTTCTTTAATCTTTTCGCAGTCATTAACACGCTTGCCTGCGTTCTTGCCTGTGCCCGGTTTAGTTCCTACCTTACGATGTCCAGGCCAGCAGTTCTTAGGACCAGCAACTCCTTCCTCCATACCTCTTTCGCCTTGACGCATCGAATAATCTGTATAATCATTGTCATTGTCATCATCCTGGTCTATATGAAAGAATCTATCATAGGCTATACCAAATGCTCGTCTAAACAATTTAGGATCTGATTGAACGATACGTGGCATCTCTCTAGCCACAAGTTTCATATATGTATTTTTATCACCGCCTTGTGGATATATGTTTCCAATTATTTGAGAAATATGTGATACCATACTATCGGTTTGGTATGAGGAGCCCTCCGCCTCTGTAAATTTCTCAGCCTTGCCAAATATGCTTTGGAATTTGTCCCCCAGTTTCTGAACCAGTTGGTCACGCTGTTGTTTGCTGAGAACGATTTGATTGCCGCTAAACTTAAATCCCATTGAACGTAGTTTGGGCATTAGGTCAGTTTGTTGTAAAGTATATTTGAATGTCTGAGGTTGAACTGGTGTATCGTGCGAACTACCTCCTACCTGTGCCTTAGGAGTAGGAGGCTTAAGTCTCAGTTGCCTTCCTGTCGCTGGATCTATTCTAATGATACTACCGCCACGACTACTATCTCCATCATCATCGTCTGGATCTACTTCATGAAACTCAAGACGATCATCCATCTGAACCAATACATCTAAATCGCCCATTATATTGTCAGGTAGCCAATTAGGAATGTCTATAATAATCTTTTCGGTGCCTACAAAATCCACATCACGTAGGATCTTTTCTATATTATATTCTAAGTCGTCGAACGTATTAATTATGAAAGGCTTGATCTTGGCATTTTTGACATTGACGTCTTTTATATTTGACCCAAATCCAGCATAGCCATAGAGTTGCGACTCTTTATCTGGTAGTTGTTTCTTGGCAAACTTCAAGAACATAGTGCCGCTGGGTTTGTCTAATTCAGATAATTTCTGTTCATCAATGTCACCATCCATTGCTACATCATGGCTGAGATTTTTATAGACAGCATTTATATAATCTGCGGCCTTTGTAATCTTGGCCTGCTGCCATCCTTCTAGTCCCTGCATCTCACTGGCACGCATCAACATCTTATGTAGCGCCATTGCTTGTTTTGCCAACTGATAAGTATCGGCCTGAGCCATTTCTACTTCGTGATCTGGATGGCCTTCAAAGTATGGCTTACGATGTTTTTCCTTACCTTGTTTTTGATCACGTTTCTTGTCTTTGTGTGCGCCTGCTCCTGTTTGAGGACGTAGAGGACCTTGACGTGGTTTCTGGGGAACCCGTTCATCTTTGGCTTCTTGTTGGCGTTTGATCATATTGCCCATACCTACTTCACTGGTAGCAATATTACTGGCACCTGTAGCACCTGCTGTCATAGATTCTAAAACATAACGAGTTTCAGTTGGAGTTGTTATTCTTTTAAAGTCTTTCATGATTTTTTCATCCATTGTGCTACTGGGCTTACAGTATTAGTATCTGATAGTTCTTGACTTTTCTTACTTGTTAAAACTATGCCTTGAAATCCCAGATGCTTTCCTGTGGCTTTGATAATTTCCTCATCTGCTTCTGTATAACCAATTGTAACTAATTTTTGTTGAGTAGGTCCATCTAAAGGCATAGGATAGTCCGGCATACCTGCTAGAGCAATACCAAACCTATAACTATGGTATGGGCTTGAATTATCTAATTCAGGAAAAGATTTGGCATTAGGTAAGGCTTTTTCTGTAGCCTTATCTAATTTTTCCTTTCCTTCTTGGATAAATTCTATTGCTCTCATTTTTTCATCCATTGTGCTACAGGACTGACTGTGTTGATTTTGTCTAGTTCTTCACTTTTGCCTTTTTTGGCGATTGTGGTAACTTTAGCACCTTGATTTTTAATACCACGTATGGCGATTTCTTCATCTGCTTTTGTATAAGGCCAAATGCTGACAACATCTCTAGCAGGACCATGGATAGGAGCACCATCCTCAGGACTTGCTGCCATTGCTACTCCTAAACGATAATACCCATAGTATTGATCAGTGCCATCTATTCTCATACCATGTGGTAGTGCCTCTCTTGCTGCGTGGGGTAGAAGTTTAGCAGCATCCTCACTGATAAATTCTTTTGCTCTCATCTCTTCATAGATGCCCTTAGCATCCATCCGTGTTTGCGATGTGCGTCCATACGACCTGCTACAAAATCACTAAAACCGTGTTCGTGTTCTGCTTCACTGGCGTCAAACAATTTCTTAAAGATAACCAACATACGTTCATTATCTTGTAATAATTCACTGAGCATTTGATCTTTGGGTAGAATCTGTTCTTCATCTTCTATCTTACTGAGCATACTGAATCGTGTATAACTACCTGGCATATAACTGCCCATAGCACGAATCTGTTCAGCGAATGTGTCTATGCTGCCATATACTTCTTCATAGATTTTACCAAATAGGTCGTGATATTGTAGAAAGTCTTCACCTTCTACATTCCAATGAAATTGATGTGCCTTCAAGTAAAAACTAAATTCACTGGCAAAGGCAATCTTAGCGAGTTGTACGAGTTGTTCCATACCTTTATTTACCTGTTAATTCACGTAGTAGGATCTTGCCTACAAGTTGAGCCATTTGTTTTTCATATGATTCACCAATAGGAACCTGTTTGCTAGTTTGACCGGACTTGGGATTTTCATGGTCGCCTACTTTTACACCTGACTTATAGACTTTTTTGCCTGTGCTTGGACTGACATAATAATCACCCTTAGTGTCTTTACCTACGGATTTGACCTTATACTTCGCTCCATTATTGCCTTCGGACATTTCTTGTCCGTTATCAATAATAGCAGGAACAGTCTTATCACCTAACTGATTTAACAAAAATGTTCTATGATGCCCGTCCTTGAGATGGTATGAGCCATCAGGCAAAGTTTCAACACGAACAGGATTAGTTTGTAATGAATTCCTTAATTTTTGTTGTGCCTGAGGACTGGATTTTAAAGCATCTACTAGTTCTCTCATAGACATACTATCATCTACTTGTAATCCGCCTAAATGTAATAAAACGTCTGCTACTTGATCAGTTGTTACCCCTTGAGTTCCTATTGCTCCATTTGGTCTTTTTACATTTGCTATAGGAAAATCTACAACATTACCTATACCTTCCGAGACACCCCCTTTACTAGGAATTCTAAGCATAGCTATTAGTTCAGGTAAAGTAGCCAATTCTAGATCACTGCGTCCCCAACCTGGATGACGTTGTAATAAGAGTTCTATGTGGTGTTGTCTCAGCCTTTCTTCTTTACTCTGGTTTGCCTGTATCTTACGATTATACTCGTCGTCGTCCCAACCGGTGTCAGGCTTATAGCCACCACCCATTGTGGTTGTTTTCCAATAGTCGTCTCTATTTCTACCTTCCTGTTGAGCATCACCTACTAGATCACCTTGACGAGCAGGTCTTTTCATTTTGCCTTTTAGATGAGCAGCAGGACCTAGTTTGTTCTTTGGTGTGCCTGCGAAATGACTGGCAGGCATCATACGTTCATTAACTGGTCTTACTAAAGCATTAAACAATCTTTCTGCTACAGGTTGTGGTTGTTGAGGTGCCACTGCTTGGGTTTGTGGTTTATTTGATATGCCCATGTTCTTCCTCGCTATGTCCATAAGATGCTTGATCCAATCAGCACCAAGTTTCTCTACATTATAGGCCTTGCTCCATACTTGAAATGCCTGATCCTCTGGCATAGTCTTTATAGCATTGCGTAGTTGTGTAGTTGAAACCCCTGTTCCACCTTCGGTGTCTTTGCGTGGTGTCACATAGGTGCTGACCTTGACATGTGCCAATGGAGCAAACTTACTATAACGAGCCTGCATTTGATCAGTGGTCTTGGTCAGGCCTGCTTGGTCACTGCCCACGGTGACAACGATATTATTATAGAACGGTTCTTTCTTGACTAATTCATATTCAATCTTTTTAAAGATATTGCCCTGTGTTTCTTGACCACTGGCATCTATTTGATTTTGAACCACACTGACTGAGACACCTGGGAATAGTTTTCTCAGCGTTTCTAATTTTGTATTGATATCTATAGGATCATCTGGACCAACTTTATGACCTACAAAAACAAAAGGTGTTCCGTTGAGTTCTTGTGCTTTGTCGATGGCAAAGTTTATTAGTTGTTCGTGTCCACGATGACCAGCAAAGTTACCTATGGCTACTACTGCGGTTCTGGTCTTGGTATCACCAAATGTTTGACCACCACCTGCGTTTTTTCCTGCCATAGCGTCTTTCATCTTTTGGCTTGTAACCTTAACTAAACGTCCACTAGGCATGTTGACCACAATACCTTCCATATTGGCACCAAGTGCGTCCTTGCCTTTGAGTTGTGGACTGTCAATTATGGCACTGCTTAGTTCTTGACGGGCACGATCTAATATTTCCTTGTTGCCCTTACGATCAGCAGGATTAAGTCCTAGCACAGGCTCAATGATCTTGCTGACATTAATACCCTTTTGTTGTAACTTGTTAGTGATAATTTTTATATTACTATCACTAGCACTTAATAATTTTTGTATGACCTTGTCTTCTACTGGACTAGCCTCACCTGTGCTGTATTGTTTGACCATAAATGGCACAAGAGTCATTTCTTTGCCTAGTTTTTTAGGATCGTAGGGAATGTTTACAAACTTTAATTGTCCATCTACTGGCTGTGCCATAGGCGTATACAGCATCTCTGCCTGAACAATAGTATCAGGTGGCAGTGTCTGTATGAATTTACTGTTAGTAATCAGTTCTAGGGCATCATCATACTTCTTTGTTCTTGCTAGATTTTCTTCACTCTGACCTTTTTCTATACCAAAGTTAGTAAAATACCCAACATTATCTCTGTATAAAGGTTGTGTTACCTTACTGGTCATAAAGAACGGACGACCTGATTCATCCCGACCAAATCTTATACCAGCACCGTCTACTTTGAGATTGACCTGTATACCATTTAGTGTGCCACCATTATCTGCTATTTCTTTACAGAGTTCTATAAAGTCAGCATCCTTCATTTCTGCGCTGCTGACACGACCGTCTGGTAGTCTGTTATAGATATGTTGAATACCCTGTCGAGCATAATTGGGTTTTGAGGGTGCGGTGGGATCATCTGCTTCGTCTACTATTTCCTCAGTCATTTTATATGATTGAACGTATTCTTGACGCATCTGGTCTAAGTCCATGCCCTCGGGTGGTTTAGCACCTGTGGTTTTCATTAGTAATTCTATAGCAGCAGTCTTTTCTGCTGAATCACGTTGTGGATCATTCTTGTAAAGACCTTGAGCACCTGCTCCAAAGGTCTTGTTAAGGAAACTACCAAGCACACGACTCTTTTCCTCTGGATCAAGTAGTTTATTCATAACTTCCAATAGACCAGTAAATGACCAAAACTTGTCTGCTAGTTTCTCCGCAGACTTAGGATCCATCTTTACACCAAACAGGCTTTGGAACATTTTGCCAATATCCTGCTCATAGCCTGCTGCGGGCAGAGCCATCATAACAGGCAGGCCGTCCTTGACCTCAGGTTCGTTGGTAACAGGATTTAGCACTGGAGTATATTTGGCTCGCAGACCGCCACCTTCTTTGCTGCTCACAGCAAAACTCAACATACTATCTTCGGCAGGCTTATCGACCCAGGTTCTATTCTTACCTCTACCTTCTTGTTTGCGTAGAATAAATTCACGCTTACTTAAAACAGCAAAACTTTGTATAAGGAATTTATGGAATACACCTTTAACACCTGCTTGTAGGTCATTCCAATCGCTTGAGTGGCTGAAACGGCTCCAAGGTGTAGGCTCATCCTTGTCAAATGCTACAAATTCTAAATCAATCTGTATTTTGATAGGTGGATCTTCTAATTCCCATAGGCTTGAAAACTGTTCATTACCACGTTGAAAACCTAATAGTGTAGCAGGGCCAATTTTACGATCTATGTTGGCCTGTAGGAATTTTTCAAGGTTTGCTTCTTTTTCCTTATTGACCATTGTATCTATATCGCCTACCTTGGGCTTTTTCTCTACAAAGGTCTTGTCAGGTATGCCTTTTACATTGAAAAAGTGTAGACTACTACCACTTAGGAACTTTTGACTCTTTAATAACTTTGGATCCCATAGAGGTTCTTTGTATTGCCCAGCATAGGCAGTGCTGATAGCGTTTAATAAATTGTTTAAAACAGGAACAATAACATTACGGTTAGTTACCTGTAGATTGATCTGTTGTGCTGCTCCTGCTTCTGGACGACCCTGCCAGCCTGGCTGTCCTGCGGCAAGATTACCACCTTCCATTAAACGGTTTAGATTTTCTTGATAGTGATCATAGAGTTTTTGACAAATATCTTTGCGTAGTTCTTCTGGAAATAGTTTACCTAATTTACCTTCCATCTTGTTATGGGTATAGAATTCTTTACAACCTTTCTTTACCATTTCCATTAGATCGTCTAGGATTTCTTTTTGATCGATGTTCTGTTTTATTTTCTTACTGATAGGAAAAAAGTAATCTTTGTGTAGACGATCGTGATCTAATATGAACCAAAATAGTTCATCGTGCATCTTGTTTTCATCTTTATCCTTACCGGGTTTAAGATGAATCTGTTTAGCCTTACCGAAAAATTCTGTTAATAGCATGATTTACCAAGCCCTACAAGACCAGTAGCGTGCCTTCCAACGTGGGCCAGGATTGTCGCAATTATGGCGTGCTCTGAATGACTTACGACGTTTAGGATTAGATTTTTTAATTTTCATCTTCTTATCGCCGAAGTTAACTTTTACCACATTACCCTTGGGTCCTTTTACATAGACTTTAGACTTTTTAACATCGCCTGCCATAGGCTTACCTAACGGAACATTGCGACCTTGATATTCTGCTTCATTAAGGTCATCTATACTGCCACCACCTTCCATAGCAGCCAACTGCATTTCTGTAAATTTAGTAATAGATTCTTTTACAGGTGTATGACGTAGATATGATAAGATGACATCATCGCCTTGAATAACTACACCGTCTCGCATAAAACCTATTACAGTTGATTCAATGCAGAGCCCGTTTTCTAATTCTATAGCGAATACATCACCAGTTCTAATATAACTATCTTCAGCTAAAATATCTAATATTTTCATATTTTAATTTCTCTTTAACATATTTAATCAAAATCTAACTTATAATTTACAGTTTAAATTTGATACTCATAACATGAGTGTAACCTTGATAGATTCTAACAGGTCTACCAAATCCTCCCAATTGAACAGGTGTTCGTAATTCACCTTGACTGCTCATTTCATAGATAGTAGGAAAGGCGGTAACATAATATGTTCCTGTAATAACTGCTGTTCTAGGATTTGCCTGCGCTCTAACAGCACGAAACGGTATAATACTATGTCCTATTATAAACCAACGACTAGCAGGTATGGTTGCGGTTGTAGCCGCAGGAACTTCTACAAATCCACCAGGTGATGATGCAAAATTACTGGTTCCGTCTGATGTTAAGAAGCTGTATCCCTGGGATACCCTTTGAATATTGTCAGCTATTCCTTGAGCCATCCACCATCTTTTAGGACTAGATACTTGTGTAGAATATGTTCCTACTGCTAATCTATTAGTAAGATCTGCAGGTATTGTTACTTGTTGATGAGCATAACATAATTGAAAACAACGATTTTGTATACTTCCTAAGACATCTGTTGTAATTGATGTTTGGGTTGAATAAAAATCAAAATAGGTATTATCGGCCCAAGCAACTTCTGTTGTAGCTGAAACATCAGGTAAAACGCTAGCATAAGCAGAACTAATGCCTTTCCCTCCAAACCCAAAAGAATTGCTAAAACCTCCAAACATTAAGCACCGCCAAATGATGTCATCATACCTAATACCTGATATGAATTTGTCGCTGTACATAATATACTAAATGATATAACATCAATCCTACTAGCATTACCAAAAGGTGCTGAAGCTGAACCTTGCCAACTTAAAGTAACGCCAGTTGAAGTGCCGGCAATCTGAATGGCATTACACATCCTTGCTGTTGCACCTTGCTGCAATACTAAAGTTACATTTGTTGCTTCACCACTTGCTAAACTGAGATTTGTAAGGTTAGCAGTAAATGTGTTGGTTATATTTGTGTGATAAAATAATCTGTTGGTTGTGCAGTCATGTACAACTACACTGGTAGCACTTGTTTTACTTTCAAACGTTTCTTCTAGTGTAGAACCACCACCTCCAGTTGCGGTTGTCCATATCGTTACTGCACCTGTGGATGTATTAATGAATGTGCCTGTGCCTGCTGTTATACTAGTAACGCCTCCACCACCTGCTGTGAGTTGTTGACCGTTACTATAAATGTTTCTAGCCCATAGGTCTCCACCGATACCAACACCGCCTGCTACAGTAAGTGCTCCGGTAGTTGTTCCTGTAGAATTTGTAGTTCCATTAATTGCAATGTTACCTACCCCTAAAATATTGTCATCGGTTCGATAAGTTAAATCTACATCTGCACGGACTGTTTGACCAGTAGTTCTATTTTCAACAAATGTTGGATAATAAATGGTAGTTAAACCATTAGTATCAGTGATATCCACTGTAGATGCAGCGCCGCCTCCTACAACGGCTGTGGTCATAGTGGTACCATCGGCAAATTCAATACCAGTAACACCATAGATATAACTAGTAGCACTATTATCAAATGTTACATCGCTGCCACTTGGGAATGTTAGATTACCATCTGTACCAAAGACCCAGTCAGCTCCGTTAGCAGATATAACTACATTACCGGTATTAATAGCCTGAATTTTTAAGTCGTCTTCAGTTAGTCCAGCATTATTTAAACCGTAGCTAATTCTTGAATTATTAGGGAATGAAAACATTCCATTAACGCCATCGAGTGCCCAAGATCCTGCTTGGCCTTCATTGTAAATTATTCCGTTGCCGGGGATAGTTATACTCGCTACACCAAATTCATATGTTGAAACTACATTGCTAGGACTCCCGCCAAACGATATTGTTTGAATTTTGTAACTGCTAGAGTTAGCAAAAATTGTAGCACCAGTTGATGTTGTACCATCCGGGAATTCTAATGTCCCGGAGCTACTAAAGAACCAATTGTTAGGAACTGGAATACCAGGTTGTGATGCCTGTATCAACACATCTCCGTTGACATTGCCTATTGTCACAGAGGTCGATGACGAATCAATATTATTTGGCAATATTAAGTAGGCGTTAGACATTACTCCCTCGCCCCACAGAGTTAAACCATTTTGAGCGCTAATTTCTATTTCACCCGTTGATCCTAATTTCACATACTGTGAATCATTACCTAAATACAGTTCAGTGGGTAATTCACCTGCGGTTAAATGTAGATGGTTGCCTTCTCCACCGATAGTTGCGTAGATTTCTAAACGCTGACCGGCTTCAGTGGCACCGCCTGGAACTAATGTTAAAGAAGTTGTCGTAGTTCCAAATACTTCATTAGTAATTTGGTTAGATGTAATTTCTCCACCGCTGGGCAATGTTAACTCGCCCGTAGTTCCAAAACTCCAGGTGCTGGTGCTAAATGGATTGTTGGTCGTTATATTAACATCACCATAAGCTGATGATCCGTCGTTGCCGCCTACAATAGTAACACTATAGTCAGCTCCTCTAACATAACCACCACCTGGTAATATTAGATTACCAGAAGTGGAAAGTGCGACTGTGTTAGTTCCATTCACTAGAGTAGAAGTTGTTGCTCTAGCGGCAGTTCCCTGAAAACTGCCGTCTGGAAATTGTATAGTTCCATCGGTTAAAAAAGCCCACGTTGTAAGTGTAGATGCAACATTAGCATTGATTACCACTGTTCCTTGTGAAGTTAATGCTAAATTTCCATTTGCGGATACAACTTCATTTCCCTGAATATATATAGATTCACCAAATGCTTGAGGGAATAATACATAAGGTTCACCACCGCCGATTAATAATGAAACTGTTGCAGTACCATTAACTAAAGTAGAGGTTGTTATTCCGTTCGCAGGGTCGTAAGGTATATTATTAAGTAGGACTGAACCTGTGCTAGATAATGAAAAAGTATAAGTTCCATTAATTAATGTAGAGGTCGTAGCAGAAATAGAACTTCCACCTACTCTAAGTTGTCCATCGATTATACTAAGAGCAGTTCCTCCTATATAAATTGTGCTAGTTCCAACATATAAACTACGCCATTGGCTGCTTGTTGACCCTAGATCGTAGGTTAAATTTGTTTCCGGTAAGATATGAGATGACACATTGGTTAAATCAACACTAACTGACTCATAAAGTTCAGTAAAATTACTATTGATTTTTTGAAAAGCACCACGAATGCTTTCCCCATCCCCTGCTAATGCTGCCGTTCCTGTATTAATGATTTGCTGGGACATGGTTATTCCTTAATGATTATACTTGACAAAATTAACAGAACCTTGGGTAAATTCGCTAATTCTACTTCTCACCCAAACGAGATTGCCTATAAAATTATAGCCAACTACTGTAGTTGTTGCTGTGGTATATCTTATATAAGGAACACTTTCTGCTAATACTAGTCCGGTTGTGTCTACATATTTTCTATTAGACTCTAAATTTAGACTGAACCAGTCTGTGCTTTCTGGATTAGTGCTCAAACTACCTTGAACTTCAATTTTTCCAATAAAGTTTGTAGTTTGAACCTGTATTGAATGAAAACCGTCGCTATTACCAAAATAACCGTCACCCTTTACCCTATCACTTATAAAAGTTAGGGCAGTGGTGCCGGTATTTGGGTAATTAACGGCTACTGTCGATGTGCTATTTACTGTAAATGTTAGACTTTGGCTTAGGGCTGGCATAATTTAGTATTTATGCTTCAACCTCCTGGTTCTCAGTTTGAGTTTTCTTATTCGGGAATACCTCGTTTAGATTTAATTTAATAACATCATTTTCAATTACAACGTCAATTTGACCTCCATTTTTTAGATTACCAAACAGAATTTCTTTACTTAATGGCAGTTTAATTTGTTCGTTAATAGTTCTTTGTAACGGTCTAGCACCCATCTTACTATCAAACCCTTTCTTAATTAAGAATTCAATACATTCTTTGCTAGGTTTAACAACTATGCCTTTATCTTTGACTAATAAATTAAGTTCATCAATAAACTTTTTAACAATTTTCTGCATAGTTTCTTTATCTAATTTGCCGAATTTAATAATAGCATCTAATCTATTACGGAATTCAGGAGCGAAAAACCTATCAACACTGTCGGTCAGTTCTATTTCTTTTTCTAATTTAGCAAACCCTATGCTGTTTTTTTCTGCGTCAGCAGCACCTAGATTTGATGTCATAATGATGATGGCATTTCGACCGTCTGCTTTTTTGCCATTGCTTCCTGTTACAAATCCGTTGTCCATTAATTGTAACAGAATGGTTAACACATCTGGATGTGCTTTTTCTACTTCGTCTAATAGCAAGATACAATTAGGGTTTTCTTGTAAATTAGTAATTAATTGCCCTGCATTTTCTTCGAACCCTACGTATCCTGGAGGACTTCCGATAAATTTTGCCACAGAATGTTTTTCTTGAAATTCACTCATGTCAAATCTTACAAGTTTCACTCCTAAAAATTTGCTTAATTGTTTAGCAACTTCAGTCTTACCTACACCTGTTGGACCTACGAATAGGAATGATCCAACAGGTTTATCATGACCTTTTAATCCTGCTTGAGCAATATAGATCTTATTAAGTAAGTTTTCTACTGCTTTATCTTGTCCAAAGATATTAGTCTTAAGGTTCTTTTCAAGATTTACAAAATTTAAATTTTCTTTATTGTCTATAGTTTCAATAGGAACATTGGTTAATTTTCCTACTTCAAATACAATTTCATTTGTATCAACCACACCTGCTTCTTCATTACGTAATTTGAATCTTGCAGCGGCGCAATCTAAAATGTCAATTGCTTTGTCTGGTAATTTTTTATCAGCCATATATTTGATACTATATTTTACAGCATCTATAACTGCTTGATTAGTAATTTTAACATTATGGAATTTTTCGTAGTATTTTTTAAGTCCTTTTAAAATTTTAATGGCTGTAACTTCATCTGGTTCATTGATAACAACTTTTTGAAACCTTCGCATTAACGCACGATCTTTTTCAAAATGTTTGCGATACTCTTCCCAAGTTGTTGAAGCTACAACTTTGATAGATCCTTTGGTTAACATGGGTTTAAGCATATTTGCCATGTCATTGCTATTACCATTAGCAGCACCTGCGCCATTCATCATGTGTGCTTCGTCGATGAATAAAATTGATTTTCCTTTTTTCTCCAGTGCTCCTAAAACTCCTTTTAATCTTTCTTCAAAGTCTCCTCTGTATTTGCTACCTGCTAGCAACGAACTGATATCTAAACTATAGACATTAAATCCTTTTATAAAATTAGGAACATTGTTCTCTGCTATTTTTTTAGCAATACCTTCTGCGATAGCAGTTTTACCAACACCGGGATCTCCTATCATAATAACATTAGATTTATTTCTTCTTGCTAATGCCAGCGTAACTTGTTCAATTTCGTTATCTCTACCAATTACAGGGTCTATCTTTTTAGATTTTGCTTTTTCAGTCAAGTTAAGACAAAACTTAGATAATATTTTTTCTATATTATTTGAAGGGCGTCCTTCTTGGGTTCCTTCTTCTTGTTCTACCTCTGTATATCCTTCATTTTTAATAAATTCTATAAATTTATCTTTATCTATGTTAGCTTTCTTAATAAAATAATTAGCATGACTTCTTTTTTCACTAAACATACTAATAAAGCAATCTAGTGGTTCTATATTAGATCTTCCATTGAATAGAACATTAGCAAATGCTTTATGTAAAATTCTATCTAAACCTACAGTTTTTTTTGGTCTTTCTAAATTTGCTACCTCAATATCTTTTAGGTCATTGTTTATGTAATTGTCTAGTTCTGTTTTTAAAGTATTAAGATCTGCCCCGTACGATTCTAAAACATTCTTAACAGTGTCATTTTCAATAATTGAAAATAAAAAATGTTCTATAGTGACATATTCATGTTTCTTTTCATGAGCTAATGTTAAGGCCTTTTCAAAAACATCTGCTAGATCTTTACTTGGTTGAATCGCCATTTGCTTTTAGTCCTTTTTTAACTGCCATGTTCCATTTTAAATTTGTAACTCTATCTTTGAAAACAATGCCTTCTAAATGATCATACTCGTGTAAAAAGCATTTACAATCATAACCGTTAAATTCTCCTTGATGCCAGTTTCCTTCTGTATCTTGCCATTTAGCATATACTCCTACGGGTCTTTTAATTTTAACAAAGGTATTTGGAAAACTAAGACATCCTTCTTCCATATCTAAAATTTCTTCGTGTGCTTCTAGAATAATAGGATTAAAAAAAGCCTTGGCCAATTGTGGATTATCTTTATGACCCATAGTAAAAACTCTTGCTTTAATTCCTACTTGATTAGCACTTAATCCTATTCCATTATTTTGAAACATTGTTTCTATCATTTGTTTTTCAAGTTCTGTCGGATTCATTATAGGATTAGAAAAATCAAACTCCGGCATAGTTTCCCTAAGAATATCGTTAGGGTATTTTATAATTTTAAGCATTAGAATTGTACCTGTTTCAATATATTTTTTTGTTGCTCAGTTAAAAATGTTGGTATTGTTATTTTAACCTGTAATAAAAGTTTTCCTTTCATTCTATGGTCATGAAGATGTGGCATTCCATAACCTGGAATTGAAAGTATCTGGTCTGGTTGTGTTCCAGGTCTAACATTAACTTCTAACACAGAACCATTTAATGTTTCAACTGCTACCATTTTTCCTAACATAGCATCTATACAACTAATAGTCAAATCTCTTACAATATTATCTCCTTCTCTACGGAATATAGGATGGGGAATAATACCTACAGTGAGATGAATATCACCTCTAGGCATATTAGGAATGCTGTCATCACCTAGTCCTGCTAGACGTAATATAGTGCCATCATTAACACCTGCAGGGATTGCAATATCAATTGTTTGATCTCTTCCAGATGGTAGTTTGATATTAGCAACAAGATTTTTACCTGTAAATGCTTCTTCTAAACTAATGCTGGTATTCAAATTTAAAGTTCTATTTCGTTGAGGTCTACC
>Ga0129333_10000640_pt1 | contig 29621 bp, 14 predicted proteins | sample CPB6_08_DNA_FD_94474 | JGI IMG/M metagenome (GOLD analysis project Ga0129333, IMG submission 94474) | Freshwater to marine salinity gradient microbial communities from Chesapeake Bay, USA - CPBay_Sum_0.6_0.8_DNA | ecosystem: Environmental > Aquatic > Marine > Coastal | place: USA: Chesapeake... | reverse complement strand
CCTTGAGTTCCTTGTCTTCCCTGTAACCCTTGATTGCCCTGAAGTCCTTGAGTGCCTTGATTTCCTTGAGTTCCTTGAGCTCCTTGATTACCCTGTAAACCTTGAACTCCTTGAGTTCCTTGAGCTCCTTGCAACCCTTGAGTTCCTTGAGCACCTTGTAGACCTTGAGTTCCCTGCCTTCCCTGATTGCCTTGCAATCCTTGAAGACCTTGTGAACCCTGAACACCCTGATTACTTAAACCTTGATTTCCTTGAAGTCCTTGAGCGCCTTGAAGTCCTTGATTGCCTTGGTTACCCTGAGTTCCTTGAACTCCCTGATTGCCCTGTAATCCTTGAACACCTTGAGTACCTTGAGCACCTTGTAAACCTTGAGTACCTTGAATTCCTTGATTGCCTTGAGTTCCTTGTCTACCCTGGTTACCTTGAAGACCTTGTAGACCTTGATTTCCTTGAGTACCCTGAACACCTTGATTGCCCTGTAAACCTTGAACACCTTGAGTGCCTTGATTACCTTGTAATCCTTGAGTTCCTTGAGGTCCTTGTAGACCTTGAGTTCCTTGTCTTCCTTGAGTGCCTTGAAGACCTTGAGTACCTTGAGAGTTTTGAGTACCTTGAACACCTTGAGTACCTTGAAGACCTTGAATACCTTGAGTTCCTTGAGCACCTTGTAAACCTTGAGTACCCTGGATTCCTTGATTGCCTTGAGTTCCTTGTCTACCCTGATTACCTTGAAGACCTTGTATTCCTTGATTACCTTGAGTACCCTGAGCACCTTGATTACCTTGTAATCCCTGTATTCCTTGGGTTCCTTGTCCACCTTGTAATCCTTGAGTTCCTTGAATCCCCTGATTTCCTTGAGTTCCTTGCCTACCCTGATTACCTTGAAGACCTTGTAATCCTTGAAGACCTTGAATACCTTGGCCTCCTTGAGTTCCTTGTGTTCCTTGATCTCCTTGAGTTCCTTGTCCGCCTTGTAAACCTTGAGTGCCCTGGATTCCTTGATTTCCCTGAGTTCCTTGTCTTCCTTGGTTTCCTTGAAGACCCTGAGTTCCTTGATTACCTTGAGTTCCTTGAGCTCCTTGATTACCCTGTAAACCTTGAACTCCTTGAGTACCCTGAGCACCTTGTAAACCTTGAGTACCTTGAACTCCTTGATTTCCCTGGGTTCCTTGTCTTCCTTGAGTTCCTTGAAGACCTTGTAAACCTTGAACTCCTTGAGTTCCTTGATCTCCCTGAACTCCCTGATCTCCCTGAGTACCTTGATTACCTTGAAGACCTGTATCTCCTTGATTTCCTACACTTCCAGTAACACCTTGATTACCTTGTAATCCTTGATTACCCTGAACTCCCTGAGTTCCTTGTCTCCCCTGAGTTCCTTGATTACCTTGAAGTCCTTGATTACCTTGAGTTCCTTGAAGACCTTGATTTCCTTGATTTCCTTGAACTCCTTGATCTCCTTGAGTTCCTTGATTACCCTGTAATCCAGAAGATCCTGTAGATCCTGTTAAACCTTGAGTTCCTTGGGCACCTTGCAACCCTTGAGTGCCTTGATTTCCTTGATTGCCTTGTAGTCCTTGATTACCTTGTAATCCTTGATTTCCTTGAGTTCCTTGAACTCCTTGAAGTCCTTGAGTACCTTGTGTTCCTTGAGCACCTTGTGTTCCTTGGGCACCCTGAAGTCCCTGATTGCCTTGAGTACCTTGTCTTCCCTGAAGACCTTGATTTCCTTGAGTCCCTTGATTACCTTGTAAACCTTGAGCTCCTTGAGTTCCCTGAGTTGCTTGATTTCCTTGTAATCCTTGTAATCCTTGGGTTCCTTGTACGCCCTGTAATCCCTGGTTACCCTGAGTTCCTTGTCTTCCTTGAAGACCTTGATTTCCTTGAGTCCCTTGATTTCCTTGTAGACCTTGATTACCCTGAGTTCCTTGATTACCTTGTAATCCCTGTAATCCTTGGGTTCCTTGATTTCCTTGAGTTCCTTGAGCACCTTGTAGTCCTTGAACTCCTTGAGTACCTTGTCGTCCTTGAAGTCCTTGAGTTCCTTGTAATCCTTGATTACCCTGAGTTCCTTGATTACCCTGAGTTCCTTGATTACCTTGAAGACCTTGGTTACCCTGAGTTCCTTGATTGCCTTGATTTCCCTGTAATCCTTGATTACCCTGAGTTCCTTGATTACCTTGGAGTCCTTGAGTACCCTGAAGACCTTGTGCTCCTTGAGTACCTTGAACTCCTTGATCACCCTGTAATCCTTGAAGACCCTGAATACCTTGGTCTCCTTGAGTTCCTTGATCACCCTGAAGACCTTGAGCACCTTGAGTTCCCTGATCTCCCTGCGTACCTTGAGCACCTTGAGTTCCTTGATCTCCTTGAACTCCTTGATTACCTTGAGTCCCTTGATCCCCCTGAAGACCTTGAACTCCTTGATCCCCCTGAAGACCAGTATCACCTTGAGATCCTACAGTTCCGCTAACACCTTGAAGACCTTGAGTTCCCTGTCTTCCTTGGAGTCCTTGAGTTCCTTGATTACCTTGAAGACCTTGATTTCCTTGAGTTCCTTGATTACCCTGTAAACCTTGAGTGCCTTGGGCACCCTGTAATCCTTGAGTTCCTTGGAGTCCTTGATTTCCTTGAGTTCCTTGAGCACCTTGAAGACCCTGGGTGCCTTGTCTCCCTTGAGTACCTTGATTACCTTGAAGACCCTGAGTTCCTTGAGCTCCTTGAAGACCCTGAGTTCCTTGAGCACCTTGAGTTCCTTGATTACCTTGAAGTCCTTGAGTGCCCTGAGCACCTTGAGTTCCTTGTCTACCTTGAAGACCCTGAGTGCCTTGTGCCCCCTGCTGTCCTTGAGTTCCTTGGGCACCCTGTAACCCCTGAGTTCCTTGAAGACCTTGGGTACCTTGAGAAGCTTGAATACCTTGTAGACCCTGATTTCCTTGGGTACCTTGTCTTCCCTGCAATCCTTGATTGCCTTGAGATCCTTGAGCACCTTGAAGGCCTTGAGTTCCTTGAAGGCCTTGAACCCCTTGGTTACTTAGTCCTTGAAGACCTTGATTACCTTGAGTTCCTTGGGCACCTTGAAGACCTTGAAGACCTTGTCTTCCTTGATTGCCCTGTAAACCTTGAACCCCTTGATTACTTAATCCCTGAAGTCCCTGATTACCTTGAGTTCCTTGGGCACCTTGAATTCCTTGGGAACCTTGACCTGCAAATTCTCCGGATAATCCCTGATTTCCTTGTCTACCTTGAGTTCCTTGCAAACCCAAGGCACCTTGAGTGCCTTGTCTTCCTTGGGTTCCTTGAGGTCCCTGATTACTTAAACCTTGAAGACCTTGAGCACCTTGAGCACCTGGATCTGGTATTCTTAACCAGGACGTTCCATCCCATCTCCAAGTAGATCCAGATTCTTGGTAAATCTCACCTATAACAGGATTATTTGGAAAATTAAGTGCTGCCATAATTAAGGTATATTATTTCTCATTATTTTTACTATTTATTTTTATAATATTGATCTCTTTTTCTAAAGATTCTATTCTCACAAAAGCTTCTTGAAGTGCCTTCCAGAGAACTGGAATTAATTCTTCTTTATGTAGTAATTTAGTTCCACAAAAATCTTTAACAGCATCTGGAATCTTATCTTCAATATTTTGTGCGATGAATCCAGTATGAGTTATTCCACCATCATACAATTCACTTGAAGATTTCCATTCAAAGTCGACGACATTAATATGATTTAAAATAGTTAATGGATTTAATGATGTGGGCCTAATATTGTCTTTTAATCTTTCATCAGAAGTCTGAGTTCCAGTATTCCATAAGGCAGTTCCACCATCATATAAGACTACATTTCTATTATTTTGCCAAGCAAATCTATATTGCCTATCACTTGTACTTCCTATTCCAGTTGGTCCAAAATATAAATCAAGACCTCCATCTCCAACTGGACTTAAACCACCATAAAATGTATTAATTCCCAAATGTAACGACTTTGTCGTTGCTATAAAGACATTATTAGTTGTAGAAACAATCCCAACAGATAAATTTCCATTTATTTTTACATTACCATTTGCAGTAATTGCTTCACTGGAATACCCAACTGGACCGACAATTAAATATGAATCTCCACTTGTAGTTCCGACACCTACAGTGCTAGTTGTATGTATTCCATTTCTACCATCTAATGCATTTGTATATACCCAGGGATTCACCATGGTTCCCCCATTGGCGTCTACCCATTGATTTGAATCAACATCAACATAAAATATTCTCAAATCTCCAACTTTAGTATCCCACCACAAATCTCCTTGAATAGGTTCTGGTGGCGGAGTTTCGGAAACTGTAACCGAAGGTGTTAAAACTGTAATGGTAGAAATAGATCCAACAGCAGTGGCAGTTACGTTCCTACCAACGAAATTTAACTTAGATACACTATTTGCTGTTCCTACAAGAACTCCTTCATCATAGATACTAATACCAGCTGCGGATGCACCTGAGGGTGGGGTAGTAACCCAATATCTATCATAAGTTGTCCCGTTATCAATAGTGACAAGAGTATAATATGTTTCAGCGAGTGCAACAGATTTTTCGCCTGGATATCCTAGATTAGGCTCAGCTTCTTCTAATGCTAAGTATAGATGTCTATCTGTACTTAATCCAGAAAATTCTCTTACAATCTCTCTTCCACTTAAAAACTTTGCCATTTCTTATTATTGCTTTGCGGTTTCTAACACGCTTAAAATTAATTCAATTCCATTGTTTTGAGATGCACTAAACTTGAGAATGTCGGAAGTTTCAAGGGCTAGACGACCATCTGCGACTAAATTCATACCATCGTTTGGAGGTATTTTCACATTATTGGCAAATTTATAATCAGATGGACTATCTGATGTTCTGGAATGAACTGCAGTTACTCGACAAAAAGTGCTACCGGCAGCAACATTAGTAACCTGACAAAGAATAATAATGGATGCAACACCAATAGGACAGGTGTAAATTCCAACTAGATTAGTTGTTACTCCTACCCGTATAGTCCTAAATTTATTAAGTGCAATCGCCGCCATATTACTTACCTAGTGCTATAATTAGAGGTGTTACTGTATTTAACAGACTTTGACTGAAGGATCTTTCGGAAATGGTTCCTGTCAACTGATTGATTACAACACCTTCACCAATTTGGAAGTTTCCTGCCTGATTAGTGCTGGTATAAACAACCTGTCCTCCATTTCTCTTATCTACTTCATTTTCCTGAATTGTTACACCACCTAAAGCTGGTTTTGCAGTATTAATATTTGTTCCAGCACCAACCCATTCCAGAGAGATGGAAGTTGCAATTTGTAAACTAATTCTAGAGAAGTAAACAGTCGTTCCAACACCAATATCATTATTCAATGTTTGATTTAAAGTAATTTCGGAGACTCCATTTACAGGTAATGTTGCTTTTTCAATTCCATAATATATTGGATACATTACTGGCGATGCGGAAGCACCTGCCCCATTGCCTCCAGTGATTGATATATTTGGTGGATTTTCATACTGAGTACCACTACTAATTACGTCAATAGAAACTACCTTTCCATCAACAATGTTTGCAGAACCTTCTGCTCTGATTCCATTTGGTCCTTCTGGGAAGTCAAAAGTAATCGTTGGTGGATTAGATTCTGTATATCCACTTCCACCATTGGTCACTTCTATACGATCTACGAAATAATATAAACGATCAAAGTAAATTGCCTGACCATCATATGGGCGATTCTTACCAACTCCAGAAACCACAATCGTATCATCCTCCGCCTTCGCATTTTCGGATATACTTGCAGTATATCGATAAATTGATTTTGAAGTATTATCACCAACACCATCAGAAACTAGTCCATAGTTACCGAATGATGCGTTGGAGTTTGTAATATCACACTGTCCACCAGACTTTGTAAAGATTCCAATATCATCACAAATTGTAAAGATAGAAACCAACTGAGAATATGCGCCATTGGTAATAGAAACACCAATACCACCTTGGTTATATTGGGTGTATGAGTCAACGCTCATCGTTCCAGTTACACCAATATCATCCTTATCACCAGGTTCTGCTTCAAAACCATCAACTTTCATTCCGATACTATCACCGATAAAGTTGGTGCAGTTTCTAATATAAGGACCTTGAGTAATTGGTCCAACACCCTTGGAATATGGTGGAATTACAACACCGCCAACAACATATGTGTGGCCGATTCCAGTCTTACCAACGTTCACTGTGAATGAATTACCATCTTCAGAAACACTCAGAACTTGGAAACTAAATCCATTATTACCAGATGGGTATAATGTTGTTGTACCAGCACCACTATTGCAAGCAAATTCAAGATCACGTAATGTTACGGTATCACCAATCCTTAAACTTATACCAGGTGAAGTAATGGTAGTGATTCCGGTGTTGTTATCATATTTCGCCTCTGTAACAGGTATAGATCTGTTTATTACATATCCACCAGAAACATAATTATGTGGGATGGTAGAAATTCCAGTATAGATGTCAAAGGAATCATCGGGATTTATTTTAGTGACATAGAATTCATATCCATAATATCCTGATGGGAATAACTGTGTACTAGTTGTTAGACCAGAAGAGCAGGAGAACAATAGATCTCTAACTTCTATTAAATCTCCAACTTTAATTGGTAGTCCAGGTGCCTTGATTGTTGTTCTACCAGAAGTCTCAGTATAAACTGCACTTGTAATACCAACAAGTGATTCAAATCCTTTTCCACGATTACCTGGATATGATATATTAAATCCAATTGTAGAGAATGCGGTGGAACCAAGTCCAACAATCGAGGTCACCACACCAACACAAGATTTGAGTGCAGAGGTAACATCTGCACAAGAACTAATTACATTATTAAATCCAGTTTCAGGATCCACTTGCATAGAAAGATCCTTAACCTGAGAATATTCAGTTTGGAAATTCTGATACTTTTGAACTGTTCCGCCAGAAACATATGTGTGTGGTAGAACAGTCTTTCCACCAACGAATTCAAATGTATTTGGTCCAACCTCAGACTTAACTGGGAAGATATAGTTATAAGTTCCGTCTGGGAAGATATTAGTTGTATAATTGGAAGTTAATGTTCCTCCGGTAATATATGTGTGATCTAATGTAGAAATACCAACATTTATCTTCACCATATTTGAAGTATATAGTGCTGGATATGCACTTAGATTTCCATTTGTAATTGTTGTTGTTAAAATAGAAATCAAGTTGTCAATATTTGTTCTTACGTTGGCACAAGAAGTTTCACTCTGATTATTTCCAGTTAAAGGATCTGGAGTAATTGAAAGATCTTTTACATTCAATTGATTTGTAATTGCCTTCTTAGCATAATCACGAACAGCATTAAATGCAGTTACACTTTGTGCGGTTTCTCCAACCAATCCATTTGAAATTGGTGTTCCATTCTTGTTGAAGTAGGCTCTGGTTGCCTCACGAATGTACTTGTTAGTTCCGTATCTAACATCCTTGATTAAGGCGTCTACAATATATCCAATATCTCTACGGCACTTGTTCTCACCCGAAACAAAAATACCAGGATTATTCCAAATTGTTTTGAGTGAATCTAGTGATCCTGCAGTTAGAACAGTATTAACAATTGATGTTAGTGTATCTAATGTATTTTGAACGTTTGCACAGGATGCAGTGCTTACATTAGAACCAGTTACTGGGTCTCCAGTTAAAGTTAGATCTTTAATGGTCAACTGATTAGTAATTGCTGCCTTCATCAGATCTCTTGCCTGATTAAATGCATAAACAGATTCTGTTATTTCTCCAACTAATCCGTTATTAATTGGCGCACCATTGCTGAAGTATTGATTTACAAAGGCAATAGAATAAGAATTTCCGCCAGTAAATATGTCAGTTGAAATTGCATCAACAAAATATCCTAGGTCACGCTTACACTTTGTTTCAGTTCCTGCAATTGCTGGATACAAAGTGGCAGTTGCTGACCAGGCACTATTTACAATTTCAGTTCTATTTTGCTGAATCAGGCGATAAGAATCCTTAAATCTAGAGAATCTAGTTGTCTGAACATCGTTGGGGAAATAGAAGTCAGAGTGTGCAATTGCAATTGCAGCAAGAGATTTATCAATAATTTCTAGTCTATTCTTCTGTATTAAGTTTGCAGCATCCAGGTAACGATTCTCTGCTGTTGCAATTACAGTAAAGTCATATCCAAGATTTCCTGATGGATAATATGCAGTAGAAGGACCTCCACCACTATTACATTCCCAGACAAGATTTTCAATTTTTACTTTTTTACCAGGTTCAATGTATAGGTCTGATTGGGAAGTAGTTCCTATTCCAATTGCAACAATTGTGGTTATTCCTGTTGTTCTATCGTAAGATGCTGTAGAAATTCCAAACACAGGTGTATAAAGTCTTGCTGCAGTTCCACCATATTGATAGTTGTGAACAAGCGTTGATTTTCCTACATTTACAATAAATGTCTTCGGATCAAGAACATCTTGAACTGTAAAATCATATCCAAGGTTTCCTGAAGGATATGATGCTGTGGAAGGACCACCACCACTATTACATTCAAATACTAGGTCACGTAAACGAATTCTATCCCCAGACTTAATTGCTAGTGCCTTGTTAACTTCTATGGTTGAGATTCCAGTCAATCTATCATAAGTGGCAGTTACAACTCCAACAGGGAATCCTTCAGATCCTGGAGTGCATTCATATTTTAGACCTTGAATTTTAACTGGATCCGATACAGAAAGACCGTGATTAATCGCAGTTACTGTCGTAACTCCTGTATTTGCATCATAAACTGCATTAACAACTGTTGTACCAAGTCCAACAGGATATCCGCCCCAAGAGCAGTTATTAATTACTGCTCTGGCAACATTGAACGAATATTCAATTGTTCCTATGGTTTGTTTTATTTCATCTGGATTCTTGAGAATTCCTGGTTTTAAGTTCCAGTTATCATCAAAATATGCCTTTCCTGCCGCAACAGATCTAGAATTACCACCTCTAGTAATATCATGAATAATACACTTCCATATATCTTTAATATCATCTGCACAATCATTACTCTCTAAAGTAACACCATATCTAACTGGAGGAGCAGTCAGAGTTGTTCCAGCACCTATCATACTGGTTACGATTCCGATCAATTGACTAATAGTGGTTCCAACACCTACACATCCACCAGCAACCTGAATAACTGATGGATTCTTAACTTGTACTACACTATTTCCAACTCCTTGATAAGAAACTGGCAGATCTAAGTTATTGATGACAAATGTTGAGATTCCTGCTGCGTAATCGAGTGCAGCAACAGTCGCTTCAGATACACCAGCACCTGTAATATGAATCAAACTATTAGAATTGCTGAAGTAAGAATATCCAGCACCGATAGATTTGCGGTTACTACCTGCCTTGAGGTCATATGAAACCGCCTTCATAATACTTACAATATCTTCTCTACAATTAGTGTAACTACTAATTCCTAGACTGAAGTTATAACCAGATGGAGAAGTCAAGAATCCAACAGTTTCTCCAGCAATAAATTCTAAATTGGAATCAATCAATTTAGCAGCATCTTGCTCTCTATGTCCACCTGCAAATCCACTAAATCCACTTGTTAAGAATCCTACAGATTCTTTTGCAATATAATCAAGATTCAAACGAATCATTCTAGCGCCGTCAAAGAATCTATCTGTAGAAACTCCTAATAGTGGTTGTAATGCTACTATTGCAGCACCATTTCTTGAATTCTGTCCTATGAAGCTGGCATCGGTTATGTGGCATCCATTATTAACATAGAACATATCCTTTTCTGGATATTTTGGAGTTATTACACAGTTTCTAAGTTCGGTTCCCTCAAGAGAAACTGTTTTTGCCAAAACAATTGGATTTTCTTCAACATATACGCCTGGGAATAGTTTAATAGTATCCCCATATAGTGCTATAGAAGCTGCTGCCTTGATTGTTCTCTTAGGATAGTTTTCGGATAAACCAGTATTATTATCATCTCCATTCTGAGCAACGTATATGGTCTTTCCAATTGGTCTATAAGCATCAATTGTTACAACACCTTTTCCTGGAGTTTGAGTTGCCGTTAAATCAATACCGATACCTGGTACTAATTGAGTAACAATACCGACAAGATTTACACCACCGCCATAAAATTCGGTAGATCTTGTGGTTCCATCTACAGTTAAATTATCAGTTGTTACGTTAGTATTAACTCCTAAAGATCCTGTTGCAGGAACAAATGTTAATTTTTCTGTTGCTGCATATAGAGTTGAAATTCCTGCTATGGCATCAGGATCTTCTGAGAAAAGAACAAACCTGTTTTCGTTTGTAGTATTATCAGTATCTACATCAAAATTAGAAGATCCTTGTAATCCCTGCAACCCTTGATTGCCCTGAAGTCCTTGAGTTCCTTGATCTCCTTGTAATCCTTGAACTCCCTGGAGACCTTGAATACCTTGGGTACCTTGATTTCCTTGAAGTCCTTGAGTACCTTGGGTTCCTTGTGTTCCTTGTACCCCCTGAACACCTTGGAGTCCTTGATCTCCCTGAAGACCCTGAATACCTTGAAGTCCCTGATCGCCTTGTAATCCCTGAATTCCCTGGGTTCCTTGATTACCCTGTAAACCTTGAAGACCTTGAATTCCTTGAACTCCCTGATCTCCCTGAAGTCCTTGGATACCCTGAGTTCCTTGATCACCTTGTAACCCTTGAAGGCCCTGAGTTCCTTGATTTCCCTGTAATCCCTGAACACCTTGAGTTCCTTGCAGTCCTTGTGTCCCCTGAACTCCTTGAAGTCCTTGATTTCCCTGAAGGCCTTGATTACCCTGGAGTCCTTGAGTTCCTTGATCACCTTGCAGTCCTTGCGCACCCTGATTTCCTTGTAATCCTTGAAGTCCTTGTAATCCCTGCAATCCTTGGGTTCCTTGTCCACCTTGTAATCCCTGATTACCCTGCAGTCCTTGAGTTCCTTGTCTACCCTGAGTTCCCTGTACTCCTTGAAGTCCTTGAGTACCTTGAACACCCTGTGTACCTTGTCTACCCTGAAGACCTTGAAGACCTTGAGAACCTTGTTGACCCTGGGTGCCTTGTCTTCCTTGAGTTCCTTGATTTCCCTGAAGACCTTGTAATCCTTGAGATCCTTGAACTCCTTGATTTCCTTGAGTTCCTTGTAACCCTTGGGTCCCCTGAGTTCCTTGAACTCCTTGAAGTCCTTGAGTACCTTGTAATCCTTGTACTCCTTGAGTTCCTTGAACACCTTGAGTGCCTTGATTACCTTGTAATCCCTGAGCACCTTGAGTTCCCTGAACTCCTTGATCTCCTTGTAATCCTTGATTACCTTGAGTGCCTTGAGCTCCTTGAGTTCCTTGATCTCCTTGTAGTCCTTGAACTCCCTGAGTTCCTTGATTACCTTGAGTTCCTTGTAATCCCTGATTACCCTGAGTACCCTGAACAGCTTGAACGCCCTGATTACCTTGAAGACCTTGATTACCCTGAGTTCCCTGATCTCCTTGAAGACCTTGAATACCTTGCGTACCTTGATTTCCTTGTAATCCCTGATTGCCCTGGGTTCCCTGATCTCCCTGTAATCCTTGATTACCTTGGGTTCCTTGATTTCCTTGTACTCCTTGATTTCCTTGGGTTCCCTGATCTCCCTGTAATCCTTGATTACCCTGAACACCTTGAGTTCCTTGATCTCCCTGTAGTCCCTGATTCCCTTGCAGACCTTGATTACCTTGATTTCCTTGTAATCCTTGTAATCCTTGAAGACCCTGATTACCCTGAACTCCTTGAGTACCCTGAAGTCCTTGATTTCCTTGATTACCTTGATTACCTTGATTACCTTGAAGTCCTTGATTTCCTTGGGTACCTTGATCTCCTTGTAGTCCTTGATTACCTTGCAGACCTTGGAGTCCTTGTCTTCCTTGAACTCCTTGAGTTCCCTGAACTCCCTGCAACCCTTGATTACCTTGATTACCTTGCAGACCTTGAGTTCCCTGATCTCCCTGAAGTCCCTGAGTTCCCTGATCACCCTGTAGACCTTGTACTCCTTGATTTCCTTGAGTACCTTGTCTTCCCTGAAGACCTTGTAGACCTTGTAGACCTTGAACACCTTGATTACCTTGGAGTCCTTGTCTTCCCTGAACACCCTGAAGACCTTGTGTTCCTTGAACTCCTTGGGCACCTTGGGTTCCTTGATCACCTTGAGTACCTTGATCACCCTGTAAACCTTGATTACCTTGGGTACCCTGAACTCCTTGATCTCCTTGTAATCCTTGATTACCTTGAGTGCCTTGAGCTCCTTGAAGACCTTGTGTCCCTTGAGCACCTTGTACTCCTTGTGTTCCCTGATCACCTTGAGTGCCTTGGTCTCCTTGTAACCCTTGAGCACCTTGAGTTCCTTGAGCTCCTTGATTACCCTGTAAACCCTGTCTACCTTGGGTGCCTTGTAATCCCTGTAATCCTTGGGTACCTTGTAAACCTTGAATACCCTGAGTTCCTTGATCACCTTGAGTACCTTGATCACCCTGTAACCCTTGAACTCCTTGTGTTCCTTGAATACCTTGATTGCCTTGCAGTCCTTGAACACCTTGTGTTCCCTGAACTCCTTGATCACCCTGAGTTCCCTGAAGACCTTGGACACCCTGGGTTCCCTGATCTCCTTGAGTACCTTGATTACCTTGTAATCCCTGAGTTGCCTGTGTGCCTTGAACTCCTTGATCTCCTTGTAATCCTTGATTACCCTGTGTTCCTTGAGCACCCTGTGTTCCTTGAGCACCCTGTGTACCTTGTAATCCCTGAGTTCCCTGAACTCCTTGATCACCTTGAAGTCCTTGTACACCTTGAGTACCCTGGGTACCCTGAACTCCTTGATCTCCTTGTAATCCCTGAGCACCTTGAGTTCCCTGCTCTCCTTGAAGTCCTTGAGTTCCCTGAGCACCCTGAACTCCTTGAACTCCTTGATCACCTTGAGTACCTTGATCACCCTGTAAACCTTGATTACCTTGGGTACCCTGAACTCCTTGATCCCCTTGGAGACCTTGGGCACCTTGAGTTCCTTGTTGCCCCTGAAGACCTTGAGTACCCTGTATTCCTTGATCGCCTTGAGTACCCTGAGCACCTTGGGTACCTTGAGCACCCTGAGTACCTTGAGCACCTTGTATACCCTGGAGACCTTGAATACCTTGATCGCCTTGTGTTCCTTGATCACCCTGTAAACCTTGATTACCTTGGGTTCCTTGAACTCCCTGATCACCTTGTAGACCTTGTGCGCCTTGAGTTCCTTGTTCTCCTTGAAGTCCTTGTGTTCCTTGAAGACCTTGATTACCCTGCGTTCCTTGGGCACCCTGAGTTCCCTGATCACCCTGAAGACCTTGATTGCCTTGTGTTCCCTGAACTCCTTGATCTCCTTGTAATCCCTGAGCGCCTTGAGTCCCTTGATCACCTTGGGTACCTTGTATCCCCTGTAATCCTTGATCTCCTTGAAGACCTTGGGCACCTTGGGTTCCTTGTTCGCCTTGAAGTCCCTGTGTTCCCTGAAGACCTTGAGCGCCTTGAGTTCCTTGGGCACCCTGAGTTCCTTGATCCCCTTGAACCCCCTGAACACCTTGTGTTCCTTGAACTCCCTGATCACCTTGTAGACCTTGTGCGCCTTGAGTTCCTTGTTCTCCTTGAAGACCTTGTGTTCCTTGGATTCCCTGATCACCTTGCGTTCCTTGGACACCTTGAACTCCCTGATCACCTTGAGTACCTTGATCACCTTGGAGACCTTGAGCGCCTTGAGTTCCTTGGGCACCCTGAGTTCCCTGATCACCCTGAAGACCTTGATTGCCTTGGGTTCCTTGAACTCCTTGATCTCCTTGAAGACCTTGGGCACCTTGGGTTCCTTGTTCTCCTTGAAGTCCCTGTGTTCCCTGAAGACCTTGAGCGCCTTGAGTTCCTTGGGCACCCTGAGTTCCCTGATCACCCTGAAGACCTTGATTGCCTTGGGTTCCTTGAACTCCTTGATCTCCTTGTAAACCTTGAATTCCTTGAGTTCCTTGATCTCCCTGAACACCTTGATTACCCTGTAACCCCTGATCTCCTTGAAGTCCCTGTACTCCTTGAGCACCTTGCTCCCCCTGAAGACCTTGATTACCCTGTAATCCTTGGTCTCCCTGAAGACCTTGAAGACCTTGAGTACCTTGTTCACCTTGAAGACCCTGAATACCTTGATCTCCTTGAGTTCCTTGTAAACCCTGAACACCCTGCGTTCCTTGATCTCCTTGAGTACCCTGTATTCCCTGATCTCCCTGAGTTCCTTGAAGTCCTTGAACACCTTGAACTCCTTGATCACCTTGAAGACCCTGAATACCTTGATCTCCTTGAGTTCCTTGTAAACCCTGAACACCCTGCGTTCCTTGATCTCCTTGAGTACCCTGTATTCCCTGTAATCCTTGATCACCTTGTAGACCTTGAACTCCTTGATCACCTTGAATACCTTGGAGACCTTGAATACCTTGATCACCTTGAGTTCCTTGAACTCCTTGTAATCCTTGAACTCCTTGTTCACCTTGAAGACCTTGATTACCTTGTAGTCCTTGATCTCCCTGAAGACCTTGAACACCTTGTGTTCCTTGATCTCCTTGAGTTCCTTGATTTCCTTGAACTCCTTGATCTCCTTGAAGACCTTGGGCACCTTGGGTTCCTTGTTCTCCTTGAAGTCCTTGTGTTCCTTGGATTCCTTGATCGCCTTGTGTTCCTTGAACACCCTGAGTTCCTTGATCTCCTTGGAGACCTTGATTACCTTGGGTTCCTTGAACTCCCTGATCTCCCTGAAGACCCTGAACACCTTGTGTCCCCTGATCACCTTGAACACCTTGATTACCTTGAACTCCCTGATCTCCCTGAAGACCTTGAATACCCTGATCTCCTTGAATACCTTGAAGACCTTGAATACCTTGATCTCCTTGAGTTCCTTGTAGACCTTGAACACCTTGTGTTCCTTGGTCTCCTTGAGTTCCTTGATCTCCCTGAAGACCTTGGACACCTTGATCTCCTTGGACTCCTTGATCTCCTTGAATACCTTGGAGACCTTGAATGCCTTGATCTCCTTGAGTACCCTGAAGACCTTGAACACCTTGATCCCCTTGAATACCCTGAAGACCTTGATCTCCCTGCAATCCCTGAGCACCCTGAGTACCTTGATCTCCTTGAGTACCCTGATCTCCTTGAAGACCTTGATTTCCTTGGGTTCCTTGAACTCCCTGATCTCCCTGAAGACCTTGAACACCTTGTGTTCCTTGATCTCCTTGAGTTCCTTGATTTCCTTGAACTCCCTGATCTCCTTGAAGACCTTGAATACCTTGAGTACCTTGGTCTCCTTGAACCCCCTGATCTCCCTGAAGACCTTGAACACCTTGATCTCCTTGGAGACCTTGAATACCTTGATCTCCTTGGAGACCTTGAACACCTTGTGTTCCTTGATCTCCTTGAAGACCTTGGATACCTTGAGTTCCCTGGTCTCCTTGGGTACCTTGATCTCCTTGTAATCCTTGGGCACCCTGAGTACCTTGATCTCCCTGAGTACCTTGATCTCCCTGAAGACCTTGAACACCCTGAGTTCCTTGAACTCCCTGATCTCCCTGAAGACCTTGAACACCTTGTGTTCCTTGGTCTCCTTGAGTTCCTTGATCTCCCTGAAGACCTTGGACACCTTGATCTCCTTGGACTCCTTGATCTCCTTGAATACCTTGAAGACCTTGAATACCTTGATCTCCTTGAGTTCCTTGTAGACCTTGAACACCCTGAGTACCTTGGTCTCCTTGGGTACCTTGATCTCCTTGTAATCCTTGAGCCCCTTGAGTACCTTGATCTCCTTGAGTACCCTGATCTCCCTGAAGACCTTGAGTACCTTGAATACCTTGATCTCCTTGAGTACCCTGAAGACCTTGAATACCTTGAGTACCTTGATCTCCTTGAGTTCCTTGATCTCCTTGTAATCCTTGAGCCCCCTGAGTACCTTGATCTCCTTGAGTACCTTGAATACCTTGGAGACCTTGAATACCTTGATCTCCTTGAGTACCCTGAAGACCTTGAATACCTTGAGTACCTTGATCTCCTTGGGTACCCTGATCTCCCTGTAATCCTTGAGCCCCTTGAGTACCTTGATCTCCTTGAGTACCTTGAACACCTTGGAGACCTTGAATACCTTGATCTCCTTGAGTTCCTTGTAATCCCTGAACACCCTGAGTACCTTGGTCTCCTTGAGTACCTTGAATACCTTGGAGACCTTGAATACCTTGATCTCCTTGAGTACCCTGAACTCCCTGAATACCTTGAGTTCCCTGATCTCCCTGAGTACCCTGAATTCCCTGATCACCTTGGGTACCTTGATCGCCTTGAATACCTTGCAGACCTTGAATACCTTGGAGACCTTGAATACCTTGATCTCCTTGAGTACCCTGAACTCCCTGAATACCTTGAGTTCCCTGATCTCCTTGGACACCTTGAATACCTTGGTCTCCTTGAGTTCCTTGATCTCCTTGGACTCCTTGATCTCCTTGAATACCTTGGAGACCTTGAATACCTTGATCTCCTTGAGTACCCTGAAGACCTTGAATACCTTGAGTTCCTTGAATCCCTTGAAGGCCTTGAATACCTTGGTCTCCCTGAGTTCCTTGATCACCCTGAATTCCTTGAGTTCCTTGGAGTCCCTGATCTCCTTGAAGACCCTGAATACCCTGCCCACCCTGAGTCCCTTGGATACCCTGCGAACCTTGATTACCTTGAAGTCCTTGAGTACCCTGATCTCCTTGTAATCCTTGAGATCCTTGAGTTCCTTGCTGTCCCTGATTACCTTGAGTACCTTGCTGTCCTTGTAATCCTTGTGGACCTGGTGGACCTACATCTCCTATTGTTCCTTGAGTTCCTTGGAAATTACTTATTGTCCCCTGTGTTCCCTGATCTCCTTGAGTTCCTTGGAGTCCTTGAGTACCTTGAGTACCTTGGAAATTACCTATATTTCCCTGAGTTCCTTGAAAATTACTTAAAGGACCTTGCGTTCCCTGAACACCTTGATCTCCTTGTCCCTGGAGACCTTGTAAACCTTGAAAACCTTGAGCACCTTGAGTTCCTTGCCCATTTACAGCATAAGGAAGATCATTCCAGGCAGTTTCACCATCACCAAATTTAAATGCCTGAGTATCAGACTCTATACCAACATAACCTAATTTTAAAACTGGATTTTCAAACTCCCAATTTTCTGCAGTATCTACTATCTGATCTATCGCTTTATCGGTTTCAACATCACCATAGATGATCATTCCAGCATAGAATGTGGCACGATCATTAAAGAGTTGTTGTAAACTAAGATAATTAGAATTTTCCATTATATTAGAAGATACCAGTAAATGTACTCGTTAAAACATCTGTTCCGACATAAGTCCCTTCGAAACACATCCCCCCAAAAGTCATAGGCAATGGTGGAAGGTTTCCCAAAAGAGCATCAACAGAAGCTTCGGTAGATTTCAATAAAATTCTACCTGCACTTGCTTTTAAATTAATATCTTTTCCAGCACTAAGTTCTATATTTTCATCAGCATCTAATACTATATTTTTCCCTCTTATTCTCACTTCTCCATTTCTTTCGGCAGTTATCCAGACATCTCCATTTTTTCCAGTAATAACTATATCAACTCCAGTAGATTTACTCTTTTGTCCAGCAATAATTTCCAGAGATCCATCAGCATAAATTTTTGATAACCCTCCAGCACTCAATCCACTTAAACTAATTTCTTTTTTATCAGTAACTCCATAAAAATTATAAACATCAACCCCATCAAGACCCATTTGGGGATTACATATATCATACCTAAAATTAGGCCCAAAGCTACTTATGCTTCTCCTTTGCCATTTTTGCTTTTTAAAAGGTCTTTGAGCCATATTAATTAATACAATCTATCTGAGTAATCGGTTTTGTTATGAAATTGCCAGATTCATCAACTTGACTTGGAACAACCTCCAATCTTGTGCTTAGAACAGCCCCAAAACCAGTTTCACTAACAACATCTAATTCTGGAATATCATCAACTCTAATAATTTGTTCAATTTTTCTTTGAGTTCCTATAGTTGCTCTTAAATTTTCTGGTATTGTTGTTGGAACTGGTCCAACATTAGATATTGGATCAATTACTGTTATAATATTTATTGGTGAGACATTAATGATTTTTCCGTCTTCTATTTGTAAATCGTACTTATTATCAAATTGATCTACAGCATAATCACCCGGTGAATAGTCTTCACCAGATTCGACAATATCAATACTTTCAACATAATAAGGATCTAATTCACCTACAGGATAATTTTCACCTTCAGAAACTATATAAATCGATTCAAGTTCACCTTCATCATTAATAATTGCTCGTGCAACTGCACCATAACCTTGATCACAATCGTCACTGATTTCTACAAAAGGTGGAAAATCATACTTTTTACCTTTTTCAGTAACTTTAATTCCAATAACACTTCCAGTTCTCTCTCTACCTTTTCCTACAATCGCACCCATAATGGGAACAGCTTTAGCACCTTTACCCTTACTTCCAAATATTTTTACCTTTGGGGGACTACAAGAAACTGGAGTTCCTGTATAGCATTTTGAGGAAGAAGATTTGGAGGATACCATAAATCCATCAAATGCGGATTGAATATCTTTTGCTGCTGTCTCTAAATCTTTCTTCTTGTTTCCAAAAGCTTCTATTAAATTATCTGCCTTTACACTTTTTGCAATTTCTTTAAAATCTGGTCCTGGAGCATCTTTTGATCCTCTACCAACCATCCACTCATTAACCTTAACTGATAGATCTCTTTTTAATGGACTCTTATTAATTTTACTGACTTGGGCAACAATTCCTGAAATAGATTCTACACTGCTGCGCAGGAACGAAGCGACATCAAATCCACCAACAAGAGATAAAACCTTTTCTATTCCACCAAGAACACCACTCATTCCAGATTCAACCTGTTTGATAATATGATTAATTAATGATCCACTAAATTGATTAGTGGCACAAGATTTAAATCTTTTAGAATTTTTTACTACAGATTTTAATAATCCTGAAATTACGGATCCTAAAGATCCAATAACCTTATTTGCTAATGAAGGTAGTAGTGTTTGAATACTATTAACTGGCCCAACCATAGCAGTTTGTGCCGCAACACCTGCCAAGTGTGCAATTTGATGAGATTTAGTTGCGGCAAAAACTAAATTATAAACTTGCTGATATAGTGCTTTTAGACCTGAATTGATTATTGGACCCAAAGCATTATAAACTCCAGAAATCATACTACCAACAAGACCATTTGTAACTGATTGGATTTTATCAGTTACAATATTAATTAGAGTTGAAACTTTGTTTAATCCAGATTTAGCTGCATTTAATAAGTTAGTTACTTCTGCACCTATTTTATCTATCGTTTTTGAAGTATCTTCAGTACCTGCTACTAAAATATCGCCAATTCCAGTAAAATAGGTCCTCTCATCTTTACCTAATCCCTTCGCCTGCTCAGTAGAAACGTGTCTTGGAGATTTTTGAGAGTTAGCATTACTCTCATTAGACTGATCTTTTACTACATTTTTTCCATCATTCTTAATTTTACTTGTATATCCAGTAAAAGGGACAAAAGGATTTTTATAATCTTTGGAAGGAACTTGGGATGTTCTTCCGAATGCTCCTAAAATGACTGGAATTTGGGCATTATCTCCGTCCAGAAAAAACCCGAATACAGTATCTCCAGGTGAAAGTTTTACATCAGTTGCCTGATTTGCTGCTCCAGTTCCTGCAGTCGATGGTAAAAGAACCTGTGCCCAAGGAAGATCTTCATCTGGTAGATCAACCAAACTATATGGGTGATACCCCATAATGCGAACTTTAAATCTATTTCCCCATCCAGCACCATTAATCTGAGTACCAAGAGATTTTTCTGGTGGAATCTGACCTATCCACCATCTAAATCCGTCTCTTCCAACAAAATTACTTTTTATTAGAGATTCATCTTGCATTTTACCTACTCTTTATTATTTGCTCCGTGCCTTCCAAAAGTATCCCTAATTAATTGCATAGAAGTATATGATCCTTCTGTATCAAAGTGATGGCAAAGTTCTTTTATCATATATAGTCCACTTTGATCATCGTCCATTTCTTTACCTTCAGAACTAGAAATCTTAGGAAATTCGCACATAATAATATCTCCTGCCCTCAAATTAGTATTAGATGGTATAGTCATATTCAAGGTCTGAGTGAACAAAACATTATATCTCATAATAGATTGTGATTGATACTTAAATGGATCTGAATTCTTATCCTTAGAAACATCTTTTTCTAAAGTACCAATATCCAAAACTTGAGTTAGTATTCTTGTTGGAATATCACCTAAAGTAACATTTGAAGAATTTGTTATATTTGGGAGAACCATATCATCTCCCAAATTTTTCATATTTCCAGCATAATCTTCAAATTTAAATATTCCTTTTTCTGGACTTGTAAATTCAAAAGTTAATGGATTATAGAACATTCTATAGCTGCAATATGTACCTAATCTTAATTTTTCTAGAAGATTTTGATTTCTATTAGTAGAATACTTCAGAACATTAAAATCATTATTCCTATCATTACCTGATTGATTAACTTCTGTAAATGTATAAGTTGCTTTTGATTTTTCTGTAATCAGTTTATCAATTGATCTAAATTGCATACCATCTTTAGTCTGGAAGAATACAAATCCAGCAGTAGAATCTCCAGAAATATCAGGAACTGCTTTTGATGCTAACCAAACCAAAACTGTAAAAGGTTTTCTAAGATTACCTATAAATCCATACTTATTTGATGTCTTATCTATCTTACCTATTTTATCAGTTTTTAAATAATCTTTTAAAATAGTATTAACAGATTCATCTATTGTAGATGATGTCGGGAATTTTTTAGGTATTCTAGTCGTTTCATTTGTTATTGCTTCTCTTGAAACTAAATTAAGAACAAAACTTTCTCTTTGAGTTTGACTAATAACATTTGAAATACTAGAAACATAAAGATAATCTTTTGTATTTGTTGCAAAATCCAGACCAGGATTTGTTGAAGAATTTCCTGCGATTTTTATAGAAACTCTTTCTCCACCACGTAGGGGTAATCCATTATAAATTGATTGCGTTTTACCATCTTTACCTTCAATTGAGTGTCCAGTATTAACAACTATAACTTTAGCAGTGATGGTTGGAGAAAATATATCTTCATAATAATCAAAAGAAACTACTCCCTGTTTAATATCAACAGTTTTCTTTCTATCATTAGATTCTATAAAAAATTCTTCGTATATAGATTTTTTTACTGACATTAGGTGTACGCTAAATCTAAAAGTAACTTTTTAGTGATAAATCTATTTAACGAAGTATCATCATAGAAAACATTTTCTTGTCCGCTACCACTAACCATTCCACCAGAAGATTGTATTTGTGGTTGAGGGTAAACAAAAGGAACAACATAAGATTCTGAAGTTTCTTCTTGAACTAATCTTTCACTTGTTTGTTTTCTAGGACTTGGAGAAATTTGTGCAGGAGAAGGTGTAGGAGGAGAAGGTTGCGATTGACTTGGTGGAGAAATCTGAGGACTCTGAGGTTGTCCTTCAACTTTCTTTAATGGGTGTTTTCTCAACCAAGCTCCAGGATCCTCATAAGAACTAAATTGTCCATTTGCCTGTGGTGGACTAGATGAAATTTCCCAGTGTAAGTGAGGACCTGTAGATCTTCCCGTACTTCCGACATTTCCCATTAATGTTCCTTGATTCACAATTTGTCCCAATCTCACGGGAGGTTTATTTATCATATGCCCAAAAAAGTGATATGATCCATATAGATCATCTTTCCACACAACCCAATTTCCATATCCAGCACTAGATGCAGTTCCATCCAAACCTATATGTGTTACTTTCCCAGGAAAATATGCATATAGTGGTGTTCCAGGAGCTGCTGCTAGATCATATCCTTTATGATAAGTTCCACTAGATCCTCTATAACCCATAGTCGAAGTAATAACTGCACCAGATCCAGGTTTAAATGGACTATATGGAACAGATACTGGTGCTCCTTCTCTACCATTATATTTGACAGTACCACTTGTTCCAGTAACTTGTGCAAAATTTGTAGATAGTGGAGTTTGTGGAGTTACTGTTGGCCTTGATGGTGTTGATTGAGTAGGAGTTGTTCTTGCTTGCTCAACAATTGCCCTTTCCTTTGCCGAATATTTAGATCCTCCAACAGTCCAAGGTTGTATTCCTCTTTCCTTAAGTAAAGCAATTGCCATTAAATCTTGATTTTCTGGACTAAATTTATCTTGTGGTGTCAGTCCAGCAGATTTCATAACTCCTGGAAGAGTATTTGGAATAAATTGATATCTTCCGGCGGCATAAACACCATAATTACTGACTTGCGGATTTGATTTATTCATCAACCATTGTTGTCGTTGTAAAACTTCTCCAATACTCATATCAGTTAAATTTTTTCCTATTTTTGATTCGGAGTTAAGAGTTGATCCAACAATTTTATCATTAATTGTTCCTTGATTCATTGCATTATAACTTCCTCCACTTTCTGGTCCAGAGATAATGTCCAATGCTTGTTTATGAATAGGTTGTAGTTTTCCTCCACCACCTTGTTGTTTTGAATAGTCTGTGCCAAAAGCAGGAGAATCTGGACGGCCACCAAGACCCGTAGTAAGTGGAGTTTTCAATAAAGTCATTACTTCATCAAAAGAACCTTTCATTTCGAAAAAAGTATCATTCAAATTTTTCATTGCAGTGTCAACTCTATTTTCACTATCTTTAAAATCAAGAGATAAAAAGTTCTTTAAATATGCACTTATTACACCACCAAATGCTGAAAATAATTTCACACTATTTGGTATAAAATTTTGTAATATTCCAGTAAGAGTTATAACTCTTCCACTAAGTTCTTTTCCCATTTGATCAATTGTTGGGAGATTGTAAATCAACCAACCTGCCATAATTGTGCCGGCAAAGTCTAGTATTCTTCCAAAAAATCCTTTAGTAGTATTTGCAATTGCTTTAGCGGGTGCTCTAAAAACTGCACCGACTTTGGTTAATTCTATAATATCCCTACCTTTTCTCCTTCTTGAAGACTCTACTTTTCTTTTAAAAGAAATAGAATTTTCTCTTATGTAATTTTTCTTTCTTTCATTTCCTTTTAAAATATCTTTATTAATTTTTGCAGTATAACTTTGACTTTTGTTTAATCCTTCAGTTAAGGAAAACATTCCCTTAGTGATATTTTTTATATTAATAAAAGATTTTTTAAGAAGGTTAGTTGCTGCCATTTTATATTACGACATTATAGTGTATTTGTGAATATAAGGCATAAAAATTATCAGGGTTAGATGATGGAATTGCAGGTACATCATTACTAGCAGAACTCATTTGTTGTGGAGGTGGTGGTGCTTGTTGGGGAATTGGTGCAACAGTTATATTTGGTTTTGGTTTTTCGACTGGACCTACATTAGAAGATGGTTTTTGTATGCCTTCAATAACTGGACTTGGAGTAGGAGAAGTAATTGCTCTTTCTGCCTCAACTTCTGATGTGTAAGGCATCAGAGAATCATCCTCAGTTTTTAGTGGATTTTTAATATCCAAAACTGAGGATAAATCTACTGCATAATTTTTAGATTCACTATATGTTGGAAAAATTTTAGAGTTGATACTAGTAAGTTGATCACCAAAATTAACAGAAGTACTGACTGATTCAGTATCTTGTTCAATATTTTGTTCCATAGATGGTGATTGAATAACAAAAGGAGTCTGTAACTCTGGTGATTTTTCTGGAGTTTTAACGTTATCTTTAGATTCTGGTGGTTGAGGAGTATTTACTTTCTTTTCCTTAGGTTCTATTTGTGGAATAGGTTGTGGTTGATTTTGTGTGGTCTGCGATTGATTTTTAGATTGTTGACCAGTCATAGATCCATATAGATCTGTGACACTCTTTGACGCCAATCCAAATAAACCAGGCAAAAATGATCCAGGATTTGTAGTAGGTAAATTACCTTCCTTCTCATTTTTAGGTACCATAAATCCAGACATCATTTTACCCATACCTTCTAAGGCAGATGATGTGGTTTCTGTTACTGTCTTAACTGCTGGATTTTCAGTAATGGATCCCAATAAATTAGGGGAAGATTGTGAAGACTCTGGAGTACTAATACTTGGAGAGTTATTTGGAGATGGTGAATTGTTGGGTGTATTTTTATCACCACTGTCCCCAGAAATTAAATTTTTAACAAAATTTACAAGTGGATTATTCCCCACAAACTCAGTTATTGAGTTAGTAAAACCAATAACCGTACTTATAACATTTTCTATTCCACCTTTTATTGTATCGAATATATTATAAACAAATTTAAAACTATTTTCTGCAGATGTCTGAATCTGTTTTAGATTTTCAAAAGAACCATCAATTAGATCTTTTATTTGGAATATTCCTTTATATGCTAACCAACCAACAAAAAATTTGGTTAGTGTTCCCATCAACGAAGATAATGTTGATGTTGTTTTCTCTGCAACATCCTGAACAGGTGCAGTTACAGCAGCACTAATCTTTCTTTCTATTAAAGCTTCTGACTCGTCTCTAAGTGCTTGCTGCTCTAATGCCCTATCCTGCTGTAACTTTTGTTGTTCTCTATAACTTTCAAGAAAATTGTTATTGACAATACTAGATGATAAAGAATTCAATGAACTGGACAAAACATCTATTCTTTGTCCAAGTGTAACTAATCCAGATGATATAACATTCAAAGAAGATTGATTTGATTCCAGAAACTTTAATGTCTCTGGATCTGGACCAGTATTTCTCTGAGCATTTAATGGATTCTGGGATAAAATGGAAGCTCTATCATCCAACAACCCAGAAATTGTACTAGATCTGGATATCTGAATTCTATTTTCTCTGGATAGTGGTGATGAGATCTCAACCATTTACCTTGTTTTTTAAGTTTTCTTCTTCAATATACTGTTGAAGGAAAGTAAGATAAACTTCTCTTTCCCAGGGAATCATATTTTCCAACTCCGTCAAACTATATTTATGGTGTTGAATCAAGGCAAAGTTTACTTTATAATATGACGCAAGATCTTCGTGCGCCATTCCTATGCGAAAAAATCGGATAATCCCTCCAGAATAACCTCATTTTCAACTTTAGTTTTTGGATTAGTAAACTTAATAGTATGCGAAAGTTTCGGCATCGTTTCAAAAAACTTTTCAATCTGTTTAAATTGAACCGAAGACAATTGCTCAAGAAATTCTGTTAATTCTTTTTTAGTACAATCTGCAGCAGACCAAGATTCTTCCTCGGAATATACTTGCTCCATACAAGAGCAAATCAGATCAAAGGTCTCATCAACAGTAACATTACTAATATTCGTAAAGTTGTTTTTGATGAATTCATTCAAAGATGGATATTTCATTCTTAATGTTAAATTTTCATCAAGTTTAATATCTCTACTATGTTCTTCACTTGTTTCGACTTTAATATCGTCTAAATTTATTTCAATGGGAATTTTAGTTTCCCCATCATCTGGGCAAGTAATCATAACTTCTACTGTTTCCCCAACAGATTTTCCACGAATATTCAAAAACAAATATTCAATATCAAATGTTGAAAGATTATCTACTTTTACCCCTTTTGTTAAGATGCAGTTAGATATTAAAGTTTTAACGGCATTAGCTATTTGCTTTGGATCTTCACTCTCCATAGCAATAATAAGAACTTTTTCTTCCTTGACTAAAAAAGGTCTGTAATTAATTTTTTTTCCAGTTGATGGTATTTCCAACTCATATGTTGGTGTAGCAATTTTTGGTAAAGGCATAATATCCTACAATTCAGTAAGATTATTTATCTTACTATAGTAGGATTAACATTTCCTGGTTTGTAAGTAACTCCTCTAACACCACTCTCATTTCCAAGAGATTGACCTGTTCTGTAAATTACTGGTGGTGTAGATGGATTTTTGATAATATTGTTAAAATTAATTCCCCTAACAAAATCAAGACTGGTAACTGGACCGCAAACATAACGATCAAAGTTAAATGTTGCGGATGCCTTCAAAATATTAGAAGAGTCATATGAAACGCTTATATTATTAATTGAAAGAGGAAATAAACCAAAGAAAGTATATTCTATTTCTGCGGCATAATCTCTATCAAATTTTATAATTCTTGTGCGGTCAGTCTTATAATCTTTTGGATATCTCATTCTAAAGAAGTATCCATCTCTTCCAGGATTTACCTGAGATCCACTAGATATAAATTCCATCCAGTGTTCTAAAAACTTGACTATCTTATAATCTTTATCGACATAAAATTCTAAATCAATTTGAGTAAACTGACGAGTGTGAGCCATTCTCTCAACAACACCCGTGAAGTTTCCGACAATATCTGATGTTGCATATGAACTTCCTGGCAGAGATGCAGAAGAACACAATAAACCAACGTTTTCAGTAATAAAGAACGGATCAATCCCTCTATCCAATAAATATCTTCTCACAGGATAAGGTGCATCCATTATCACTTGATAATGTGACGTTTGTGCTAGGTTTGTGAGAGTCTTTTTAAACGCTGATATTGGGCGACGTATAGGCACTCTAAATACCTTTATTAAGTTTTTATGATGTAGTTATTTAGATGTCATACAAAGGAAAATACAAAATTAAAAATCCACAAAAATACAAGGGAGACCCAACTCAAGTAATTTGGAGATCTTTGTGGGAAAGAAAGTATATGAAATATCTAGATTCAAATGATAATATTCTAGAATGGTCTAGTGAAGAAATTTTTATCTGGTATAAATCTCCAATTGATGGAAGACCTCATAGATATTTTCCCGACTTCTATGTGAAAGAACAAATGCCAAATGGTTCTATTAAAAAATATCTTGTTGAAATTAAACCCAAAAAGCAATTAAGTCTTCCAAAAGAACCAAAAAGAAGAACTCAGGCGTATCTAAACGAAGTGATGGAATATGCCAAGAATCAATCAAAATGGGAGTATGCAAGAGAATGGTGTGAGGATAGGCAGTATGGATTTAAAATACTTACAGAAGAAGATTTAAATATTAGGTCTTAAAATGCCAAGAAAAACTATAAAACAAAGAAAATCTAGCAACATATCAGATACTCACAGTAATAGAATTAGACCTATTCTAAAAGAATTAATTGGTGTAGAAGATCCAGATGATATGATGTTAAGAATATTAGAAGTTCTTTCAGAAACAGAAGTAGTTCCAAATTCTTCAGGTGAATATTATACTTTCATATACAATCCAAAGACCTCTGGTATACAGTATGATGCTTACCCATTTGTTGCAGTAACTGATATATTCAAATGGGGATTCAGAGGAATTAATTTTCACTGGGGTGAAGTAAGGCAATATACTTGGCAAGAAATAGTTGGGTCTTTGCATCGGGTTTATCCCGAAGAAGTGAAAGATTTACAATCTATCCCTTTTGCAAAAATTAAAAATAAATAGTTAAAAAAAGTAGATGGCAGATCCGATTTCTGGGTATACACTAGCTCAAAATAATATAGATTTGAGTAGTGCTACTCAAAATAATAGTATATCGTATGCTAACGTTTCTGACGTTAAGCCATTATCTGAATATGTTAATGGAAATGCAAGCATTACTAATCAATCTCCAACATCCTCACCCTTGCCACCAAAAGGTAATGGTCCTTTGAGATATCCAAATGCCTTATTGGATAACACTTCGGATTGGCTTGAAATAAAAATAGTTAAATATAAACCTCCAGGATTCAACACTCAATCAGGAACTTTAAGATTTGGAACTGCGACTGAGTCAATAAGAAATAAACAATCTGGATCACTCCAAAGTGTAGTACAATATATTCACTTGCCGATACCAAAACAATTAGCAGATGGAAATTCGGTTGATTGGGGTGCCGATAGATTAAATCCTTTGTCTGGATTAGGAGCACAGGCGGTAGAAGGATTAATTAAAAATCCAGGAGATATTACAAAGATATTACAAAATGCATATACTACCGCAGTAAATGCTACAAAAAGTGGAGAAGGGCAAGGTAGTGTAATTTCGGCAGCATCCCAACAAGTGCTTAACAGTCTTGGAGCAAATGTTTCGGCATCTAGTATTTTGGGAAGATCCACTGGAACTGCAGTAAACCCAAATTTAGAACTATTATTTAATAGTGTTAATTTAAGAGAATTTAATTTTACATTTGATTTTGCACCAAGAGACTCATATGAGTCACAAACAGTTAAGCAGATTATTAAATCTTTTAAGAAAGCAATGTCACCAAAAACAAATCTTGCAAGTGGTGCTGGAATTGGATTATTAGTTGCTGCTCCAGATGTATTTGAAATTAAATATAAGAGTGGAAGTGCGGATCACCCATTCTTGAATGCATTTAAGACTTGTGCCTTACTAGATATGAGATTAGATTATACTGCATCTGGAAATTATTCAACATATTCAGATGGAACACCAGTTCATATATCTATGGCACTTACATTTAAAGAATTGAATCCAGTCTATGCAGAAGATTATGATACAGCAGAATCTGGACCAGGAGTAGGATACTAAGATGAGTTACTTCAGAGAACTACCAGATATTGAGTATCAATCTCAATTACCGACTAAAAACTCTTCTCTCAATTATGTAAGAGTCAAGAACCTTTTCCGTAGAGTTAAACTTCGTGATGACTTACAGAACGTATTTACTCTCTTTAACAAATATCAGGTTAGAGATGGTGAAAGACCAGATACAATTGCAGAAGCATTATATGGATCTTCAGACCTAGATTGGGTTGTTTTACTTTCTGCTAATATTATTAATGTGAGAAATGAATGGCCTCTTTCTGATAGAGATCTTTATAGATTTGTTGAAGAAAAATATGGTCTAGAAAAAATGTATGAGGTAAAATATTACCAAACAACTGAAGTCAAAAATTCGACAGGTAATCTAATTTTACCTGCAGGTAAGATAGTTGATTCTAATTTTACTATTCCAGATCCAAATAATCCTTATATTTCATTAAATCCAGTTGTAGGGATATCCAACTATGACTATGAGGTTGATAAAAATAATAAAAAAAGAACGATTTATATTCTAAAGCCACAGTATCTGCAGCAATATCTGAATGATATTCGTTCTATTATGTACTATGAGAAGTCTTCTCAGTATATTAATACTAAGTTGATTAAGACTGAAAATACTCTAAACACTCCACAATAGTTTTAGATTCTTATCAAACATCATCACATAACGGTGCTTGCGGGAGCGTTCTTTCCATTCTCCCTCGACACCTTTTACTTTACCCCGTGAATGCTTGGTACCGTCTGCATAGTAGAAATCTTTTTTTGGATCTGAAAGACCACAATACTTAAAGTTACAAGCCCTATAGATTGTGCCAGTATGAAAATCACTATCAGCGTAAGAGATGATTGCTTTAACTTCAGTATCTTTTCGTAACTGTCTAATCGCTTTTGAAACAAACCAAGAAGTGATATTATACTCGCTCTG
>Ga0129333_10000639_pt1 | contig 29626 bp, 63 predicted proteins | sample CPB6_08_DNA_FD_94474 | JGI IMG/M metagenome (GOLD analysis project Ga0129333, IMG submission 94474) | Freshwater to marine salinity gradient microbial communities from Chesapeake Bay, USA - CPBay_Sum_0.6_0.8_DNA | ecosystem: Environmental > Aquatic > Marine > Coastal | place: USA: Chesapeake... | reverse complement strand
TGCCCTTGACCCCGCCCGTGGTGGCGTTGGCCGTGACGACTACACTGCTTGCATTGTTCACTATGAGAACGGCACTTTGGTTGTTGACAAGTTCCATTCTTTCGTTGCTGATTTTGAAATCAACGGACGGATGGAAGTCAATATCAATGCAGTAGAAGATTGGATTAAGGAACAACACCGTCTATACGTTTTTGACACTATCGTGATGGACCAGTTCAATAGCGCTGGAACCATTCAAAGCCTGGCTAGCGATTTGCCAATTACAGAACTAACGTGGACTGTCAGTTCAAAAATGAAAGCGTTCAGCAAAATGCGGGAACTGTTTAATGCGGGACAAATTAATATCTACCGCCACGAAAAAGCAATTATGCAGCTTAAAAATCTAACCGTCATCTATAAACCCAGTGGACAATGGAGTGTGACTGGCGGCAAGGCGACTGGTATTGACGACTTGGCATTTGCCATGGCAGGTGCAATTCTCGCCGCAAGTAAAGATGATGACATTGGCTGGATTGAAAGCTTGATCTCCTAGTATGATTTTCAAACAATAGTTCTGTTATGAAGTGACTTATTGCAAATTAACCATGCAGGAAACAAAATTCCTCGTGGCGCTACTAGAAAATGCTCCTACAAGCAAGCAAACATCTCTGCAACTTCTTGCCGCAGAACATTTATACATTCCAGCGTTACTTCCTAAACTTAAAGAGCATGCAAAGCGACTAAAGGTGGAAGAACAATTGGAGCGCTCATGGGATGCTGATGCGACTGATGATGACTACATGCCAGATCATCGCGGCAACGAATCCTTGAGAGAATATGACGCCTAAGCGTCGTCGTGTTATGATTTCAAAGCTTTCGCGAAGCACGCTGGCCAGCGTTTTAAAGAACAGTATCAGGGGATGCTGTTCGTTGCCAAAATAGAGCAGAGGCTATGGGCCGACCCATGGTTAAAAGCTGTAGAACGGCGGATTGAAGCCCCGCCCTCAGCACCTTTGCTCCCCACGCCTTCGTAGCAGAACTGGTTTATGCAGCGCACTTAAAATGCGTAGGGGACATCCCCATGCGGGTTCAAATCCCGCCGAAGGCATCATGCTAAGCTGAAGATACGTTCGCTTCAGCGATGGAGTGCATGACAATGCGGCAGGGAACGGGGCCGCATTTCATCGGGAACTATCATGAACCCACTTGCCCTGATTAAGCAGCAGCTTGAAAAAGCTGCGCGTCTAAAAGAAGCTCAGCATGCTTCTCTCGTTTATCGCGGAGTGGCTTACACGCCTAAGTCTCGCTGGCTCTAAAGATAGGGGGAGCTAAGGCTCCCCTTTTTTGTAGCCTGCGGGATACATTACTCCCTTGCATCTTCACTTAAATTTTTCATATTTGCTTCTTGCCGGTGGATGTAAGATTTTAATTCATGAAGATAATTTCTAAGCATTGCCGCCTTTTCTAAATGCCACGGATCACGATGGATAAAATATAAGGCCATATGAGCATCTATGGCCTTAAGAATATTATGAATTGGAGCGTTCCATGGCTCCCTAGTGGGAGTATTGAAAGTTCGCCTTGGATTACCGCTCAACACACAAATCACATGTTGACCTTTGTAAATAATCTAAAGCCCTTTGAACGCTATTTAAGTTATCGCCCAATATGCCTATACCAAGATTGCAGCGATCACAAAGCAAACCTCTAACAACGCCTGTCTCATGGCAATGATCTACATTTAAAATTTTTCTTGGCGCTTCTTGCTCTTCAATGCTACAAATACCGCAACGACCCTCTTGAGTCTGGTGCATGTCCTCATATTGCTCTATTGTTATTCCGTACTTTCGGCGCAAATACAAAGAGCGCATCGTTTGCTTACGCTTTTGATTGCGTCGTTCATCCGAAATAATATTTTTATATTTTTTCTTATCCTTGGCTCTTGCCGCCAATCTCTCCTCTTCCGACATTTCATTGCGTTTTTTGCGTTTTTCTTTTTCTTGTTTCCTTTTGCATTCCTTGCACTGCTTTAAATAGCCATCTTTCATCGTTGCATGCTTTGTGAAGCTGGAATATTCTTTCCATTCGCCACAAATCGAGCAGCACTTGCCACCGCGATCCTTTAAAGCACATTCTTTTGCTATGCTTGTCATGTCGTCTAGATAGGTAGATGGCCACGGAGCGGGATGCGCCTAACATCGCTGCTCCAACCCAATCATAGCGTGTTGTAATTCATAAAATGCTCCTTAATGGCACCAAGCGCTACTGGAGAAAAATTATTTACTTCCAGGCAAGCATTAAAATAACGCCCGTCTATTTCTCCATTGCTATCTAGCACACGATGACAATGCAAATGTCCGTGGACATTGCCAACATAACGTTTACCGTCTAAACCGTCAGGATGCACAGGAATGTGCGTAAAAATAAGACCATCACGATAGAAAGCCCCGCGAATGTCTTCAAAATATGGAAGATAAGCTTGAATTTTAAAAATGTCGTGATTACCACGAATGAGAATTTTATTCCCGTTTAAACGCTCCAACACTTTCAGGCCAGACCGTGGAATAGCCACGTCTCCCAACACATAGATTCTGTCCTTTGCGTGGACTATTTTGTTCCAACGCTCTACGAGCGTTTCATGCATCTCTTCAATGGAAGAAAATGGTCTTAATAGTTCACCGTCAGGCCGTAAAAAGCCCAGCATCTTGATGTGACCAAGATGCAAGTCTGACGTGACGAACGCGCTCATAATGAGAATAAAAATGAGAGGGCCAGGAATTGCACCAGGCTCTTTTAGGCTATTTGCCTAACGCTGTCTTAGCCTCCCGGATGGTCCAAGCGTGAAGCGCCTCAAGGACGAACAGAGGCTTGGACTCTATCAGCCCGATGCAAAGCAGAGCGGGAACTCAACAAATATAGCAAAAGGCGTCCCGAAAGGCGCCTTGACTATCAAGCCTGTCCGTAATTTGGCAGATTCAGTGCATTCGTCTCAAAGAACGCTGGCACGGACGATGCCCTCGTCGCATTCAGCTCAGGAGCTTTGCCGCTGTAGAACAAGCTATCACTTTGACGAAGCCAAAAATCTTTATCTAAATACTTGTTGGACGAGCTGCCAAGCTTGTCATAAATCCACAATGCAGTCATTTTGCGCAGCTTGTTCAAGCTCTCGCCATACTTTTCATTTGCTTCTTCGCAAATTTTCGTATGGCAATATGCGTGACAGATCTCGTCACGACTTATGTCCGTCGCGACAGTGCGAAGTCCCTTGTCTCCATTGAAACGGAAAAACGGCAAAATTGTAAAGAATAAGCTGCGCTCAAGCGTGGCCACTTTTGCGATGGGATGGGCGGGATGATCGTACCAAGCTTGACGAATACGCAGGGCTTCCGCCTCGGCTTTTTCATCTACGCCATGAGCTACAGCCACGTAGTTCAACGCAAGGTCGTGTTTCTCTTCATCCAAAATGTTACTTTTGATACTTTCAACAAGACCAGGAGAATTTGGCAGCTCTTTCTCAAGCCCTTCCAGAAGCATCTCTTTAACGGGAAGCTCTAAATGGCGAATTGCAAGGGCGCGATAAATAGTCTCTTCCGAGCCAGGTACAAGATCCCCTTTTGTCACGGGCATAGCTTGCCACGGACGTTTTTTAGCTACTGCAGAGAAATAATCAAGAACCGCCATGATTTGCTATTTGCGAATGAAGAATTAGACAGCAAAGGGCAGCATTTGCTGCCCTCAATTAAACGAAAGAAGAGGATTATTCAGCGCAACTGCTGCAAAATCCTGCTTCCATAGAGCAAGCTTGTGGCTCGCTTTCTAGCCCGAAGAAATCGGTCAGACTCTCCCCTAATTCTACTCCAACATCGTCCTTGGCTTGAGTGCCAGTTTGCACTTGGAGAGCGTAATACAAGGAAATTTGTGGGCTTTGCAGCCAGTCGCGAAGAAATGCTTCGTCACAGGCAACAAGATCAGACCACCAGTTCATGGAATAAGCATGAAGAAGGCCAGTGCGCCCCATTAGGCGCATGATGCCATCTGCTACTTTCCTGAAGACTTCCCAGCCAACTTCCTCGGCAATTTCCACTGGTCCATACTCAAAGCGCTCCACGCCCATGGTTTCACTATCCCGATCAACAATGCGATCAATGGGAGGAGCAATTTCTGGCGCGGTGGTGAAGCCGCGAGTGTCTAAGTAGCGGTAGGAGCATGAGGCGGTAGGAGCAATGGTAAAAGCCCGCTCCATCCCATTCTCACGCGCCACCTCAGCAGCAGAGCGAAGACCTTTGTCAAAAGCGTAGACGGCTTTTCCGGCTACGGTATCAGTCCAATGGTGAGCCCAAGGATGGGGATCATCCATTAAATAAGCCTCAATGGCATCGCCAAATTCCTTGTAGCTAATTCCATGGATGGAAAGAAAATTGGCTAAGCCAAGCACGCCTAAGCCCACTTGTTTGTCAATTTCAGGAGAAAGATATTCACCAGTGTCGCCCACTCCAGTGCGTCCATGCAATGCGCATAGTTCTGTCATACCAGCAATAAAAGCACCTTCAAGATTGTCAATGGAACAAGCGCCAAGATTAATATGCTCAAGCAGACAAGTGCCACGATGGGGAATCAAAATTTCAAGGCAAACATTTCCATAAATACGATTGCCATTTTTGTCATAACTAATTTTTGTCAGCCACAAATCACCATTTGCAATTGCTTTCAAGCAGGCAGCGATTAATTCGGGCGATGCTTTGTCGAGAAAATCGCTGTCAACATTCAAACAACGCTTTGCCCAAGGCAGTTCATTGCGAGAGGCTTTGACAAATTCAATGGCATCAGGATGGAAATAATCAAGATGAAGCGTAATTGCCCCATTGCGAAATTTTCCACCGCGACGCAAGATTTCATTGAGCTTGCTATAAATAGTCGCAAAGCTTACGGGGCCACTTGCAATAAGCCCTTTCCCATTGTCACTTCCTTTGGCACGAAGCTTAGAAAGATGTACTGCTACGCCAGCGGCATTGCGTAGTCCATGGCTTACAAAACGCCAAGAGGCTTCAATGCCATCTGGCGCTTCCATGTCATCTTCCACTACAAAAGTTGTACACGAAACTGGTAGACGACTCTCAGGGCTGTCCATCCAATCTTGCACCCTACCAGTGCGTGCAATTGGCTCACACTTTGCTTTTTCTTTCAGGCTCATGAGACAACAAAAGGGGGCGCTGCCCCCCGACGATCAACTAAGGAAGGCTAGCGTAAACGCCCTTTTCCAAGGGCTTTCTTAAGGAAGACGACATAACCAAATGGCATGCCAAGTGCCAGCCATTAACGCAGCGCCAAGCAGGCCAGACCATAGTGCCACACGCAGCTCATGCTCACGAATGGAACGATGGACAAAAGCTTTCATTTCTTCTTCAGTCATTAGTCGCAAAGATTTTCAGCATCTTCCATGGAGAGACGGTCTTTAATAAAAAGCTTTGCTTCGTTCAAGCTCCGAAAGTAATGAGGAGCTCCGTCTATCGCTGCAAACCATTGGAACTCAGGCTTGCTGAAACATGGCCATAGTTTATAGGGACCATAGTTAAATGGCTGGCGTTCTGGCAAACCAAACATGGGAATAGTCCGTAGTTTTACCACGCTAGTTCGTCTCATAAATTGTGCATGCATTATTTAATACATTTTTCTCATTTAATCAAGCCTTAAGCTTCGTGCGCTTTTGCGCTTCTGCACTCCATCCCTTTCTGCCTTGATCAGCTCCCCCTCTCCCTTGGGCAATAACGCAAAGGTTTTTCTGGATGTTTTCTCTATTAATCCCTCTTCCTCCAATGTGATGAGTTGGTTGTAAATAGTTTTAGCCTGATAAGCATCACGATTTGCCTCGTGATGAATAATGCCATTGGACGTAACAAAGCAATCACATGTCTCAATATCATTAATCGCCCATAACACATAAATTCTGGCGCTTTTAACAAATCGCGGCAAGCGCTTTTCTTGATGCAGTTTTTCTAGCGCCCCTGATAACTCTGGGCGCATGGGCATCCATTTAATGCGAGTTTCGTATTCACCACCAAACTTGACTTTTGCTTCAAGCGTTTGACAAGGCGCTTCGCTTTCTAAATAAGTTTTTAACGATGGAGAAAGGCGAAACCATTCGCCCACATCCCTCAGCGCATAGAAACGTCCATGTAGTTCTGTTTCATAGTCCTGATCCGCTTCAAAAGCCTTGATTACTACCAGCGTGTCAGGCGATGCCGTGAGAAAAGAAGCAAAACGATCTTTCAATGACTTGGAAAAGCCAATTTTGACGTGCCATGGCATGGATGCCCACTGAACAACGTACACCCATCCGCTGGTTTTGCGCTTTAAAGGCTTCTGCTGAACCATTGATGCTCCTCGTAAACCCGCACTATAACAGGATCGGGACAAAAGGGACAAAACAACTCCCGACAACGCGAGTTACGATAGACGTGGCGAAGCTGCTGCTTCATGCAAGCTAAGTGCAGCTTCCTGGCTAGACGACGCTCCTTAAGCCAGTGCCTTAAGCGAGCGTAGCCCCCAAAGGGCGGAGCGTCTACTGACAAAAGGTCAAGCAAGCCGCGAAAAGCTAGACACGCTGAGCCCCCCAAAGGGCGAAGCATCTAGACAAGCGGCGAAAAATAAAAGGCCCGCGCCAATCAATCAAGAGCTGACTCAGTCTCATGTGATGAGTCGCCCATAGTGTGCGAATTTGCCAGGAAAGCGCTTTTTTGGTTTTTGTCTATCTTTAAAAGCTTGAACGGCGGCTTTGGGCCGCCTTTTTACTAAGAACAATGGAAAGGAAAATGCTTTTTCTGGTGCGTCATTCCAGCGCCTTTGGGGCGCTTCCATTGGAGAAGCTAATCGTCTGAAATGCCTCAAGCGGCGCCTATGGCTTGCTTTCGGCATAGTGCCACTAGGTTTTTGCTGGTTATAGTTTTGCAAATGCTTCTTACAAATGACCGCCTTGCCAGAAAAGCGCTGCTCTAAGTGTGGCATTGTTAAAAGCATTGATCAGTTTTACCAAAATAAAGGCCAGTTCGATGGACTGGAGGGTCAGTGCAAAAAATGTAGGAAAAAATATCAGCAAGCAAATCCGATACTGAGGCAAACTAATAACATGATTTGCAATGCTCGCCGACGAGCAAAGGACAAAGGAATTGCTTTTGATATTGATCACGCATATATACGATCAATAATCCCTTCTCATTGTCCGATTTTTAATATTCCCCTTGAATGGTCTACCCATAGGAATAATGGTCATTTGACTCTTCCTAATAGCCCTTCTCTAGATCGCATTGATCCCTTAAAAGGCTACGTAAAAGGCAATGTGTGGATAATCAGCCACCGAGCCAATGCAATCAAAAACGATGCATCTCATGAAGAGCTAAAACTAGTCACAGAAGCAGTAGGACGCGCCATCGTGAATTCTCTTGATTGGTAGGTATAAATACCTATAAGGCGAAAAAATAGGTCATTTCTAATCGCACTTTTTTTGGTGGTATGCCCAGCCTCTGCGTGTAGTACTGCCGTACTACTGCTCCCTGGTACACTTGTACCATCAGCTCAGCTTATGGCAAGCATAGGCAAGCCTTATGTTACGAATTGTGACAATCAGCCGAGATCGGCGCTGATCTCGCCTATAGTCTCTGATGAGACGGGCGACCGTCTCGCCTGCCCCTCGACAATCCGCTATGGCATCCCCCTCGATCGCCTCTCTGTTCGCCGCTCGCCTCGCCGAGCTCGAGCAGAAGCATCTCGAGAGCGAGCGCAAGACAGTCGAGACCCTCGCTAGGGTCCGCGCCACGATCGCTGAACTCGAGGCTCTAGAGCTCCCTCTAGACTGACAATTAAAAGCCGACCTCTGAGGTCGGCTTTTCTTTATCTTGCGTTATGACGCTATGCGCATAATGGCATTGCTCTCTCTCCCTCATCTCGTGAGAGCCAGAGCGGGAGCTCAAGCGTTAAGAAGCCCGTCATCCTGAGGTCTCAGGAGACGGGCTTGAGAGGCTATGGGAGAGGCCTGAGAGGCCGCTAGCACGGGGGGTAGCTAATCCGCTTGAGACGAGCTTGAGAGGGGAAGGAACGAAGGAGGAGGAGCCAGAGGCCAGGGAGGCGAAGGGAGAGGAGAGAGAGGAAGCCGCTTTCACGGGAGCGCCATGAGGCGAAGCGAGCGAGGAGAGGGAGGCCGGGAGGAGCGGAGCGGGAGACGATGAGGAAGGAGCGAGAGGAGCGAGAGGGGAGGAGATAGGAGCGAATCACAAGAGGAGCTCCTCTTGTTCTTCTGGCTCTGAGGCCTCGAGGAGGAGCTCCTCAAGCTGAGAGGCGAGGGAGCGAAGGAAGGAGGCGCGAGAAGGGGAGGCCTCATCGATCTCTGAGAGAAGGGAGGAGAGCGCCTCTTCTGCCTCCTCGAGAGAAGAGAAGGAGGCGATCGTCTCATCGTGTCCGTAGTAGGAGCGAGCGGTGAGAGAGAAGAGAGGGAGAGCCATGATCGAGCGCCTCAGATGCGAGAGAAGGCGAAGGAGCCGCCACCAGCCATGGGAGCGAAGGCGCCAGAGCCAGGAGCGAGAGCGAAGCGAGGAGCGGCTTCAGGAGAGGCGCCTCTCGATCGCTTGAGACGGAGGAGGACGGCGAGGCCAGAGAAGCCAGGAGCGGGGGAGGGATCGAGCATTCTGAGATCATTAGCGTCTCCATCGACGCACTGCAGGAGAGCTTCTCTCCCTCGATCATCGCGTAGGAGGAGGGAGCGAGGGAGCTCCTGTCCCTTGCTGGCCAGGATCGGCACGGCGAGAGAGAAGCCTGCCTCAATGGCATCGAGAGCGCGAGAGGCGCCCCCCTCACGATCAGCAGCGAGAGAGGCTGTTGTATGGATGCCTGCCTCTCTCATCGCGAGGAGGCCAGAGCGTCCATAGAGAGGAGCCTTCGCGTAGTCGTACAGAGAGAGGAAGGGGACAGAGGCGAGCGCCTCGGGGATGGTACGGATGCCGCAGTCAATGGGAGAGCCGAACAGAGCGGAGAGAGCCGCAGCCTCTGCAGGAGAGAGGCGAACAGAGAGCCAGGCCTCTGTCCAGGGGAGCTCTTGTGTGCCATTGAGGCGAAGGGCGAAGGGGAGGCCGAGGCGCCGAGCCTTTCGGTAAGAGAGGCCGATCGCCCATAGGAGAGAGCGAGCGAAGGCCTCACGATCATCGAGGAGCGCAAGCGAACGCCGAGCTCTGCAGGCTCCCACGCTCTGACTCATGCCTCCGTGTCCACTGTATGCGAGACACAGCTCTTTGCACGAATCAGAGGCGAAGGGGCAAGCATCAAAGAGGAGAGCGCGAGTGAGGAGCCCCTCCTTCTCTGCCAGAGCACGGAGGCCGGGGAGCTCGCCTCTCACGGGCGAAGCATGAGAAGAAGGAGAGACAGCTCGAGCGAGGCCGCGAGAGGGGAGGAGATGCAAGATTGAGGAGAAGGCGAGGCCGCTCCCCTTCGCGAGTTTGGCATTAGCAGAGCCTGAAGTGAGGAGGCTCTCTAAAGAGAGGCCGAACCTAGAAAGGAAGGAGCGGAGCTCCTGAGGCGCTCGAGGAGCGCGAGAGAGGGAGACGGGAGCGGGAGGAGCTAGGAGAGCGGGAGTCATGAGAAAGAAGGAGAGGAGAAAGGAGGCCTCGCGGCCTCAGGAGAGAAGGAGAGGGGCAGAGGCGAGAGGGAGCCAGAGGAGAAAGGCCTCGAGCTCTGGCAGGCTCTGGCTCTCGTGAGCGATCGAGGGGGAGGCCGTCTCGATCAGTAGGTAGGAGCCACGATCGAAGGCGAGGCGAAGGCCTCGCGAGAGCGCGAGGAGAGAGAGCAGAGGAGCCGCGTCAGAGGCTCGATCGATAGGGGAGAGCATGAGAGGAGCGAGGCGAACAGAGAGAAGGCCTCCCCAGGGGGAGGCCAGAGCCTCAGGAGAGGCGAGAGCGGGAGAGCTTCTCTGCAGCGTCGCAAGAGGCAGTAGCAGCGAGAGCGAAGGAGGCAGCAGCAGCAGAAGCGAACAGAGCGAAGGGGACAGCAAAAGGAGCAGCCTCTCGAGCGGAGGGAGCGAGAACGATGCGAGAGCCATAAGAGGAGGCGCAGAGGCCGAAACCTACAAAGCCCGCGAACAGAGCGAACGCAGGAGCGAGAGCGCGAGCGGAGCGAAGCATGAGAACAGAAAGCGAAAGGTAAGACGGTCGCCCGTCTGAACAGACAATACAGAGGCCAGAGAGGGAGGCCAGAGCCTCCCGCTCCTTTTAAAATATTTCGTAACAATCCGTCAGAGATCAGCAGAGGAGAGCTCCTCGAGATCAAGGAGGAAGGCCTCGATCGTGGCAGTAGGAAGCCAGCGAGCAAGCTCCTCAAGGAGGAAGGGGAGGCCAGAGGAGGAGAGGCCGAGCTCCTCGGCTCGATCGATGAGACGAGCGCGGAGATAAGAGGGGAGAGCCATGAGAGGAGCCTTAGGAGGAGAGATCAGCAGAGCGAACAGAGAGCGGGAGCTCAACAGAGAGCGGCACTTCGTGGATGAGACGAAGGAGAGAGCGCCTCTCACGGAGGAGGCGCTCCTCTGCCTCTCCTGAGAGGCGAGGGAGGAGGCGCTCGATCGTGGCGAGGCGCCTCTCCTGAAGGGAGAGGCCAGAGCGAGGAGGGAGCGCGAGCGCGGCCTCGAGCTCAGAAGGAGAGAAGGCGCGGCCTTCGCTCTCTACGGCAGAACAGAGCGAGGCGAGCTCAGAAGGGGAGAGCATGGCAGAGCCTCAGGAAACGGGAGAGAACAGGAGGGAGAGGAGCTCTTCGAGCGCCTCCTCTGTCTCAGCTCGAGCCTCAGGAGAGAGAGAAGGGGAGGAGAGCTCCTCCTCGAGCTCGCGAGCGAACATAGCGGCCTCGCGGCGAGAGGAGAAGGAGAACCGAGGCCAGGAGAGATCAGAGGCGCTGATCTCGTGAGTAGGAGCCATGGGAAGGAGAGCGAGAGAACAGAAAGGAGGGGAGGAGGCGAGCGCCTTAGGTGTGCTCAAGGAGGCAGGCCTCGACCGTCTCGAGCTCGCTATCGGTGATGAGAGAGAGCTCAGCATCTGCCACGGAGATGCAATGCTGAACAGTTGAGAAGCGAGAGGCGCCGAGATGAGGGAGAGCCTCGAGGCGAACCATTGGCTCGTGAGGAGCCACGATCAGAGGAGAGGCGAGCGCCGAGGCAGGAGCGAACAGAGCCAGAACGGCGAGAGCAGAGCGGAGCATGAGAGCCAGAGAACAGAGAGGGGAGGGGGAGGCCTCGCGGCCTCCGGGAGAGCATAGCCTCAGAGGAGGCCGAGGCGAGAGGCGCGACGAAGGAGAGCGGAGCGGGAGGCCTTCGCCAGAGCGGGAGCATTCTCTCCTGCCTCTGTCAGAGCCTCGATCAGCAGAGCGCGAGGAGAGGAGGAGGAGAGAGGCTCGGGCAGAGCGGAGGCGAAGCGCTCGAGCGAGGAGGCTACAGAGCGAAGTAGAGGAGCGAGACGGCCTCGAGCCTGCCAGAGGCGAGCGGCGAGAGCATGGCAGAGAGCCAGGGAGAAGAGAAGTGCCTCGAGAGCCTGAGAGGCGATCGCCTCCCATGGGAGAGAGGAGAGCGCCTCGAGCGCGTCAGAGAGAGGAGGGAAGGAGGGAGAGGCAGGGCCTCTGAGAGAAGAGGAGAACATGAGAGCCAGAACAGAGAGAGGGGGGGGGAGACGGTCGCCCGTCAGGAGAGACAATAGAGAGAAGGAGGAGGGAGGCCAGAGGCGCGGAGCCGTATTGTCACATCTCTTAACAATGCGCGTATGCGTATAGGCGCATAAAAGCATGGGAGCCAGACGGGGCTAGTTGAGAATGAGAATCATTCGCAACTAGGGAGAGACTAGTACAAACATACTATTGAGAATGAGAATCAGTCGCAATAGGCGTGTATGCGTGTATGCGCATAGCCGCATAGTAGTACAAACGTACTAGCGCCTATTGAGAATGAGAATCATTTGCGGCAGTAGTGCAAACGTACTAGTGAGTGGTACAAGTGTACTGGCGGCGGGCCGAAAACCGCCCTTTTAGGGGGGGTTTACTATACCGCGTTCTGCTTAGTCCCCATACCGTCTTTTGCTTAGTCCCTTTACCGCGTTTCAGTTTGTTTTCACCAACCATGACCATCAAAAGCCGCCTTTAGGGCGGCTTCTTCGCTGGTAAACGGTCCTCCTACAAAGCTTTCATCATCATCAGCATAGAAATACCAGCCTTCAATGAGTTCAGTGCCTTTGCAGCAATCTTCAGAAAAATAATCAATGAGAATCATTGCAGTTCCTGCACAAGACGCTTAAAAAGCCATTGCTCCTTAGTATCAGGACGCATCAGTTCGTAACCTTCATGATCAATGATGGCATCACCAGCGCTGTCCGTGTGGCCTTCAAGCATCATGCGCCAGATGCCTTTACAAGAGCCCTCTTGGTCAAAGATGGCAATAGTATCTTCCCGATCCTCCATGGCAAGCCTCACGTGGAAGAGAAGATCTCTTAAGCGGGCCGCTTGGTAGAGGCCTTTCGTGCATGGAAAATAGGGGCCGTTGTCCTGGAAAGTAGCAATGGTAAGCATAGTTTTAGTTAAGAAAAAAAAAGAAGAAATGGCTTGTATGATGAGCGCAAGTTGCTCAAAGCAATTAACAGTACAAAAATTTGTATAAATTATTTTTTTAAGCAGAACAATCATATATATATATATATATAATTGACAACAAGGCTACTAATAACTGTTACATTTGATCGCAAATTCCCATCAATATTTCACCAACGTATTTCCTCGCTGCTTCTAGGTGGCTAAAAGCTTCAGAGCGTTCATCACGAGCTTGATAGTAGGCATCAGGGCCTTGTGGATAAAAATCCCTACCGTTGCAAGTGGTGGAAGCGAAAGTTTCTAGGGCTTTGGTGAGCGCATCGTAAGCAGCAGCATATTCATCACGGAGTGCGGTTTTGCCAGTGCCGTTGAGATGGAGAGTAGGGATGGTAGCCATGATCAACTGTGGAGAATGTTATTGAAATAGCGTTCAGCTTGCCACTTATGGTCAAAGATGCCATAGGAAGTGGTCTGGATCTGCAGTTCAGTGATGCGTTCCCAGCCGTAAGCTTCCCACTTGCGGGAACCATCAGCCAGCATATATTGCTGAATGCCATAGCCACTGTGTTGAGCTTGGCGATCAGCTTCTAAACGAGCTTCGTAGGAGGGATAGTGTTTCATGGTTCAGAAAGAAAGAGCTTGGCCGTTGGCTTTAACGCTAATCACGCGCTCGCAATCAAAGGAACGCCAGGCACCTTCGCCTGCAGTGCGGGCAATGCGAAAGTCACGGCAACGGACGATGCTGGGCTTCTTGATGGCAGTGCCCGTACCTTTGATTTCCTTGCTATCACGGGGATTGAACTGAAGGCTACGAACGGAACCATCAGCTTTGATGAACTGAACGCTGACGATGCTGGAGCCAGCGTTAAAGATGAACTGCTTAATGAGAGCGGTTTTGTCCATGAGAGGAGGCATCTCTGCCCGACGACTCCAGAACAATACAGCAAAAAGGCCCCTTAAGCGGGGCCTGTCATATTTCGTAACAATTAATGGAGACTCTCAATGCGGAAAGGGCCAAGCCTTCCCATGCGGAGAGCTTTCTCCTTAACCGTCTGCTGGCTATTTGTCTTGGTGTTCTTTATTTTATAGAGGCAAGTTTCAGGATATACTTTTGTCACGATATATTCTCCTCTCCATTGTTTAAAACCAGAGTCGTAAAGATCAACTATGAGACCAACGGAGAATTTCATGAAGACAATAGACGCTTAATGTCTCGCTCTACATTCTTCAACACTCGCCAATCAGTACAGCTCGTGCTACAAACTAAAGTCTTGCCAGAAGAATGCTTAAAAATATAATGTTTGCTCTTTCTATGAAGAACAAAATCATGTTTTTTAATGAGCTCAAACAATGCGCGTCTATTGTCATTTAATGCCATCACAAATACCGCCAGATATTATCTTCCATACTGTCAGCTAACGTGCGGAAATAAGCCTTGGTGCGCTTTGCTGGCTTATGGGCAGGGGCGTGATCAGGCGCTTTAGAAACCATGGCCAGAAGCTTAGTGCGAGCAGCAGCACGATCATCGGCAGAGTAGCAAGACAAGGAATAGCCTGATGCATCTTTCACCATGCGGGCAATTGCACGTTGAGAGCGCGTCAGAAATGGGGTTTGAGTCATTGGAGGCACCATCGCTGGTAAAGGATTGGTGAAAGGCCCCCGAAGGGGCCGTGGTTCCACCCAGCGAGACAATAGACAATAAAAAAGCCCCTGTCAAGGGGCCTGCAGAACATTCCGTTACAAAGCCTATCACGGCTTATGCGATACGGGAAAGCCATTGGCAATGCGGCAATAGCGTTCTGGATGGAGCTGAAGACATTTTGTCAAGCCTTCTTGATTGGGCATTGCTTGAGGGGCAGCAACAATGGCGAAAGCACCAAGCCCAAAGGCAGTGGTGACAAGCGTGAAGGAAGCAAGATTAGTGAGCATGGTCATCAAATGCGAGAGAAGCAAATGCGAGCAGTCCCCTGCCCTGGTGAAGCAAGTCTTGAGAAGCTCCCGTAGGAAAGATCGAGAATGCGGCTGCCATAGTATGGGCCGCGATCATTAATGGTTACAACTGTTTGCTTTCCATTGTCACGGTTTGTAACGAGCAGGCGCGTGCCAAATGGAAGCGATGGATGGGCAGCAGATGAGCCATAGGCATCAAACCTGACGCCACTGGCAGTGCGTTGGCCGTGATAGGAATCCCCCACGCCATAGTGCGAAGCTTCGCCGCATTGCCTTGACGCAGCATGGGCAGGGATGGTAGGAGCCAGGAGGAGAAGAGAAAGAAGAAAACGAGAAAGCATCAAGATGGTGAAAATAGCTAGAGAGGCCCATCACCCTCGCGAGCGACAGTCTTACTATTGTGTCATGACTGTCAAGGGCACTGCTGGATGCTATGCTTTTCAAGCAGTCGGTTCTAGCGGCTTAATTGCTGCTCCTGTCGTAAGGCGGGCCGTAAGGGTGAACGCTTGACGGTGGTGTGGGCGATGCTGCATAGCTTTGCCAAGGAGCTAGTCATTCTCCTGAGAGGCACACTACCCTGCTAGGCGCGGAAATTTCCCCTAGTTGTGTTCAAGTATCGGAGGCTGTGAAGAGAAAGGGGCTTTGGCCCCTTTTTCTTTTGCCTATAGATGGTTAGCTGATAGTAGGCTATAAAAGATCAGCCGATTTTCTATGGAAAGGAAACTGCCCGCAGAACAAGAGCGTGAACGTCTTGCAAAATGGTTAGGGAAAGGAGAAATTTATATTCCACCTAGCGAGGGAGTTTATGATCCTCGTAATGAGCCAGATTTTGATACATTTTCGTATGGTACTGAGCCTATTCCTGGTGATACTACTTGGGCAAAAGAAAAGGCCCCTGATGGGGCCTTCTAATTAATCATTTCCTATGTAGTCGCTATGTAAATATTGCCAGCGAAGAAGCGATGGAATAGAAGCTGGTTCAACTCCCATATCTTCCAGCAGAATTTCAAACCATTCTGCCATTGTGTCAATCACTTCCACCACCTGCTGATCATCGGCTCTCTTGTTAAGAGCCTGTCCTAGCATTAATTGAAGCTTAGTAAATTTGCTCATAATTAGATGCCAGTGGCAGCACGGTAAAGCTTAAGGCACAAAAGCTCATGTTTTTGTTTCCATAGCTCCAAACGACTTTCTAGCTGTTGCAAACTAAGTTGTTTGTTCAAACGTTTAGGGCGTTCCCAGTCAAGCTCAGGATCGTTGTCATAATCACCATCAGTAAAGAAGGCCATGCTCACAAAGCTCCTCCTTTGACGGCACGCGCATAAGAAAGCATATATTCTTCCAAATCTGTCCCAGTAGGAGCTGTTTTGATAATTTCTGCATAGTCATTTTCAGCTTGTCTTAAAGAGGCTTCAAAGATGATTTTGATGGTGCCAAGAGCTACGCGTTGCCTAGTATTAGGCTCATCTTCAATGGCTTGCTCTAACGTACAAACAAAGCTTTGAAGCTCAGCAATCGTGATCGGCACGTTTGCTAAAGGAGAGCCCATGCTCATCACGAGACGATTATCAGCCGTGAAAGCTGAAAGCTTGTCGCCCCAATGATAAAAAGTAGGGGATGATACTGTCATTAGCTTAAAAGAAAGGACATGCAAGCTCTCGCCCGCATGCCCTTACTATGCCGCCTCAACTGGCCAGCGTCAAGCGGTGTAACAATTCTTTACGCAGCTTGCTTTTGACGGAGCTCCAGTGTGGTGCGATAGGCAGCCTTGTGACTTGGCAATGGTTTGTCCCGCCATTTGGTGGCAATGCAATGACAAGCGCCCATAGGCTCCAACACAGCATGCCTATTAGTACGATCTAGCAAGATCTGCAAGGCTTGACGCTTTCGCTTAGAAAGACCAGGCTCTGGCTCTTCAATGCCCACCCTTGCATAGTCCGCTAGCTCAGACAAATCGTCTAGCAAATTGGTAGTAATTACAAAGTGCCTACCACGATGCTGCGCCTTAGACCATGCGGGATGGACGTTTTCTGCTGCTAAAGCTTTGGCATCTTCCTGAAGCTCAGGAGGAAGCACAATGTGAACTGTGGGGGCCAATGGCGTACCTTCGACAATAAAGGAAGGCTGATGCGTATCCATGGATGATCAATGGAGAAAGAACTCACGCTGTTTAAAAATAATTAGCACATTGCCCCATTTACGATGTGGGGCATAGGCGTAAATGCCCATGCTGTTTTGCCAATTTATAGAAAGTGGACCAAGCCACATTGTGCCCCAATCACTAGCGCAGATGATGCCAATAAAATCATTCATTCCAATTCGGAAGATTTTTCTGGAAGGGGAGAAATTTCTTCAATGAGGGCAATCTTTACGTCTGGGCGCATTGCAAGCATAAAATGTTCAGCTTGTTTAGGAGAAGTGGCACCAAGGGCAATAGTCTTACCTTCGGAAGTGGTAATTTTATAAGTGCGACAAGGAGTCATAAGTCTTCCTCTATATATTCAAGAATGGCTTGGGAAAGCTCTTTTTCTAGCATAATTTTCCAATCTTGATCACCGACTAAGCTGCCCACTTCACATACGAGGTGAAGACTGTCAGAAATGCGGGTGGCATCCATCATGCAAGCCACTGCTTCTGGCATTTGCCCAGTGGCGAAAAGGTCTTCAGCCGCTTCTGTATGGGCCTCAAACCACTTCCCGAGACAGAACAGGGCGAGTTGCCTGTATGTCTCATCGCCATAGCGCTCCAGGAGCCTGTCCATGACTTCATGAAGAACAGGGGGAATGCCTACAGTTCCTTGATCACTGATTTGGGGAGCAATGGAAGCGGAGATAGCATCACGCTTGCTTTGCTTAGCAGCAGCAGCTTCACGGAGAAACGCTTCAGCCGTAGAGAAGGTAAAGTCAGACAATGGAGAAGGGCAGCAACAGTAGTCTGCTCACGCTAGCGACCATTGTCAATAGTCGTCTTTATTAATTGTTTGTAAAGGAATGGCTTCGGGCCATTCCTCTTTTTCTGGCTCTGCATCAAAGCTGATTGCTTCTTCTGCCGATGTTGGTAGCGAATTCTTCCTGCGCTCTTCGGTGGCATTTGCTTCTTTTTCTTTTGCAATGGTGGTGGAAAGATCTTTTAGGAACTTTCTATAGGAATTATCTTGTTGAGATTCTTGTTTAATTTCATTGAGACCAAGAAGCTTCGCTTGCTCAACAAGACTATTCTTTGCCACATTAAGAAATGATGCATCTCCTGCACTTTCTTCGATCTTGATCATTTCCTTGCTACCGTCATCACCACCTTCCATCATTGTTATGACGCGCTTCCTTTTGCTTTTTTCAAAGCTATCCAGAGCTAAATCTTTCAAGTCCATTTGCTCTTTCAAAAGACGTGCTCTATGCACGTCTTGATTCTTGAGAATTTCTTCAGTGTATAGTTGCCTATTAAAATGCCTATCTCCATTGACTGTTTCTTTGCTTAGTTTTAGAACATTTGCAATTTGACGATTACTCATTTTGGCAGCAAGAAGTTCTTGCACCATCCATCGCCTAAGACCAAGCATTTCCTTGGAATAACCAGCGGCGCCAGTACCACCATTCACTTTTGTTTCCCTTACGGCTTCAAATTGCGTGAGACTAACACCAGCTTTTTTCAATGCATTAGCAGCATATTCAAGCTCTTGCTCTGGCGTTTCAAATTCAATCTCAGGCTTAGCCATTACGCTTTTCTATTCTCTAATGAATTGTATCTCCTTTTCCATGGAGAGAGCGAACTAATAGTTCAGTGAAACGTTCCATTGCCGTAGTAGCCACGCTTGCTGGATAACCATCAATGGCTTCTTTCAAGCTGCATAACTCTTGCCATTCTTCTTGCGAAAGCTCTTCTTCAATCTTCATAGTAAAAAGGGCGCACAAGCGCCCTGTTCTGAATTAATGATACTGCCAAAAAACTTGGTCCATTAAGGCATCTAGTTCAACCAAACGCTTTGGACAATGCTTCCTAACAAATTCTTCAATTTCACCATGGAAACTATCCACGATAGAAGCGTAAGCTGCATTAAGTCCAGCTTTATCTAGTTGCATGCCAGTTTCTTTCTCATAGGCAGATGCCATGGCAGCTTTAGGAGAATGCCAATCTTTATCAGGCATTGATCTCTTCCTGCTCAATAGCAAAGCCGTTATCAATTAGCTTTTCAATTTCATGCAGGCTAGAGCGCCAATGGCGCTCTCCATTACTATCACGTGCTCCATAAAGAGTGCGGGCTGCTGGTTGCGGCCCTTTCTTTGGAGAAGAAAAGCCATAGTGAACAATTGGCAAAATTTCAATGCCGCTATATTCCAGCAATGGCAAGTGATCGACTGCTCGTGGAGCGTTAAGCATTGTTCAGGAAAATTCCTTTGCAATGCTAAAGAGAGTTTTGTTCATTGAAGGCTTCTTTTGCCTTATGTAATGAACGTTTCGCCCTTTGGGGGCTCCACTCTGGCTATAGCGGCATTGCGGAAGTGTTTGGTCTTGTGCAGGCTTTTGTTCTTTTTAGGGAATCTTGGCCTGCTGGACTGAACGCTCCGCCCTTTGGGGGCTCCGCTCTGGCTGGTGGCCATGCCTGAGGAGGCTGGAGAGCCAAGCACTAGATTTTGGGGTGCGCTCGGGACTTTCCGTAACCACTCTATGCACGGCCACCAAATTTTGACAAGAGAACCAATTGCAAAACTGTCCACTTGGTACAAGAAGAGGTCTGTTCTATGATCATCGAGCCCTTTCACTTCCTTCCATGGACACCAGCGGCTTCAAAGTGATTAAGCTTCCTCGTAATGGTCCTAAGCCTGGCCAAAGCACCACAGCATGGCTTTACGGCAAAGAAAAGGAACAGAAGCGTTTTGATGAGCGAAAGGCTCAAGGCAAATAAGCAAAAAGGCGGCTCAAGGGCCGCCTTTTTCATTCGTCATCATCGTCTTCAAAATCTGGCGCAATCTTAAACCAATCTTCCGCCAACTCAACAAGCTTATCTTTTGCCTCAAGCGAAAGCGGCGCTACAGGCGCCGCGCTCTCATTGTTGTCCCAAATAATTTTCATGATTCACAATATTCTTTCCTCCATTGTAATTAAAAAGCTAAACTATTAAAAGCCGCTCGCTACGGTAAGCGGCAGGGAGGCTGTGCAATAGAGCCTCCCTCCTATTGCGAAGTTAGAAAAAGTCGTGATCAGCATCCTCTTTATGGGGGGTGCTTTCTATGGGAGCATTTGGAGAGCTGAAATCTAGATTCGGGCCTTGATAGTCCCAGGAATGGTACATGCGGGTGCGCTCATCATGAGGGCCAACAATGAAGCTGCTAGTAATCAAGCCCTGGCGACGTGCCATTTCCAGCAGCTTGCCAGTGGTGACATTCTCATTCATGCCGGTTCCCAGCGACACTTGCTGCTTGCTAAAACGCTCATGCGGACGCATGTTCACATAGTTAGCCACGCGATCAAGTTCTGCAATGGAATTACCAAGCGGACCAGCATAGTCCCAGCCATAGTTGATGGCATTACGCTTTAAAACGTGCTTACCAGCTAAACCACTGCGGCTCTTCACCCATTCCAAGACAAATTGATTCTGATCAAAATTGCCTTCCTGGCGATAAAGTTTTACCACTTCACTCACATTATCAACAAAGCTAGAGCTATCACGCAAACCTCCTTGACGGTTTAAGTGGTGGAGAATGACGATGGAACATTTATAGACATTGGCCATGTCACGCAATGCATAAAGGGAATCACCGGCATTGCTCTTAATAAGATCGACATTCATGCCAGCAAAACAAGCAGTGAGTGAGTCGATCACGACAAACACTGGGCGATGCTTTTTGATGAAACGTTCAAGCTGTTGCATGTGAGCAAAGCGCCAGGTTTCCCAGAAGGAAATCATGCCGGGCTGAATGTTGGCTTCTTGATAGCCAATAATGGAAAGTTTCTCCTTGGTGTCTGACAATGGTTCGTCAGCGGAGATCAAAAGGCATTTGCCAGGCAGGCAGCGCCTTCCCGACCACGATGAGCCAGTGGCCACGCCCAAAGCCCAGTTGTAAACCAAGCTGGTTTTCCCCGTCCCGCCTTGAGCGGCAAGAAGAGTGACGCTACCAAGAGGAACGATGCCAGCAATCAACCATTCCCTCACGGAGTCATCATCAATAAGCTGCAGCACGTCAATGGTTTCAATTTCTTCTTTGCCAAATAAACGAGAACGCGCCTCGTCAATCATTTTGTCAATATTTGCCTGTGGCATCTTTACGCCATGAGTCTCTAGCCATTTAGAGGCTTCAAAGGCCACGCGAGCATCATTATCAAACAGCCCGACCATGCGCTCAAATGTGCCAATTATTTCCTCGTAGGAAGGAAGGCCATCCTTGCCTTCATGGCGATCTTTTGAGACAATGGAGGAAAGAATAAGTTCTTGGTCTGCACCATCGTCTAACCAATCAGCCAAGTCATAGCCGCCGTTTTGCGGGAGACTGTCCCATTCAAAGTTACCAGGATCTGCATAAAGCCATTGTGCCCCAGGATTATCTGAAGCCACTTCCCGCATGAGCGCAATGCCAGGCTCATCCCGATCAGGGCATAGAACAATCTTCTTGCCACGGAACAATAGAGAATAGTCGCCATTAGCTCGATACTGTCCGCTGCCACCAAGAAAGGTGACGGAAGGAATGCCAATTTCCCATAGGCGATCACAAGTGAGTTCGCCTTCAACAATAAAAATGGGAAGACCAGTCACCTGTGAAGCCGTCAAGGCTTCATCAAAACGATAAGGAAGAATGGTGCTTCTTATTTCATCAATATATGCTTTGCGTTGATGCGTGCCTTGCGGTACTGAAGGATAGCTTTGCTTGATAGTTTTCTTGCCACTTGCATCATCACGGTGAACATTGATTGTTGTTTCACCTTGTCGATTTTTGTAGGGAAAAGTGTAAGATTGTGGTTCGCGAAGAGGGCGTTCCCAGCGGTCAAGCGGAGCAATGATGTTGCGAATTTCTGCACGATGCTTTGCTGAATCATCGTTAAAACAATTGTAAGCGCCGTTGCTGGTGTTTATAGAGAGGTCGTTACCGCCACACGCTGGACAGATGTACTTTCCTGGATGATCACTTGGTTCAAGTTTCTCAATGTGGTCCAGGATGGAGAATGCCATGGGCAATGAAGGAGATGCGTCCGTTGTAGCAAGGAAATCAGTGGGTGATCGCCCCATAAGTTAAGGCAATCCAAAAAGCATGCAACCATAAGCAGTGACAATGCACGTCGCAGTTGGCAGTCCTGCAAATCATGGCTAACCTAGCCATGTTCCCAACGTCTCTTGTTCATGGAACTCTGGCTGGCCGCCATTATCGGCTTTTCAATCGGCTATCTGCTTGGTCCTCTGTTTTATGACAAATAGCAACAAAGAACTGAAGAAGGGCAGGCATTTCAGCTTGACTGACACCGCCTACGACCATCTTGGAAACATTGCCCATGAAGCAAGACTGAGCCTTTCTGAAACCCTAGAACGCCTGGTTCGCTCCACACCCATCTGGGAAGGTAGCGCCACTTTGGCAAATGGCGCCTTCGACCTTATCGAAGATTATTCTACGTCCCTTAATTCTTCTTTTGATGAAAGTTTCCCACCTTAAACTTGCTTGCGAAGAATTTCTTCTTGAGCATGGCGACCAAGAAGTAAAGCTTCTTTGGGAGCAAGGAACTATTGATGAAGGTTTTAATGCTAAGTATTACGAACTTCCCACAGATATTCGTGCAATTCCCGATTGGCCTTTGCCTGGTAAAAGCATCATCACTAAGAACGAAGGTTCTGAGATGAGTGTTGATTTTGTCATTATGTATGGCGAATATGTAAGCGTGCCGCAATTAAGGCAGTGAACCATTCCTTTATGCTCTACTCCCCCTCTGATTTCTCTTCAATGGACCCTGCCCAACAAGCTGCAATGGACCGTTACAACGGCATCTTTTCCCCGCTGGAGATTAGTGCTGAAGCATTCAAAGCTGCCTATGACACTCCCGACATTGCTCCTCACATTGAAAAGGACTACAAAGGACTGTCCTATTTGTCCTGGCCTTTCGCCTATCGCTATTTAAAAGAGCATTTCCCGACGTATTTTGTGGCCTTTGAAGAGAAGACTGTTGGAGAAGTGGTTTTTGGCACACCAGGCGCCTACTATCTTCGTCCCTATCTCACTGATGGTTGCCGCCGCACTGTTGCATTGATCTTTCCGATCATGGACAGGAAGCACAATTCCATCAAAGAGCTTGATGGCCGTGCCATTTCTGACAATTGCCAACGTGCTGCAGTAAAAGCGATTGCCACCTTCACTGGCCTTGGTCTACGTCTCTATGCAGGAGAAGACATTCCTAAAGAAGATGAAAAAGGATCGGCCAAACTCCCGCTCCAACAGGAAGCTCCGAAGCAAGCTACGCGGACAAGCAAGGCGTCAACGGCAGCTCAATCAGCTCCTGAAGCTCCTGGAGCAGCGTCAACTGCTTCCTCCAATGGAGCCTTTGATGCTAAAACTGCGCTAACCACCATTTGCAAGGCCAATCCGTTTGGCTACGCCGATGAAAAGGCAAGCATGGCACTTGGCAAAGCTGCTCTAGAAGCCATTGGTCTATCTCGCGCCACTGAAGTGAAGACTTGGCAGCAATTTGGCAATGTGGCAGCAGCCATGATGACTGTCTGGGCAAAGGAAGAGCAAATGGTCATCACCAAAGCGGAAATGACCAAGGAAATCGACCTTGTTCGCGCTTGTGACAACGCGGAAGTAATGGCTGAAGCGATGAAGGCTTTTGTAGCAAAAAAGCCATAGATCTAGCAGCGGCCCGCTTTGCGCGGGCCTTTGCTGGAACCATTTGCCTCTCTGACAATGACAATCCCCTTGATAGCCTTCCTCCCGAATTTTTTAGCAAATGATCCACTTGGCCTATTTCTTCTTCTTAGCTTTTCATTTGTCTTAATTGCATGGGCCATTATCTTGATCGCGAGCTTGATTCTGCCATGAGCAACTATTCATTCAAGCTTGACGAAGGAAGCGTCCAAGTGAGCTATTCTTTCTCTTCTATTTTCTGCCCTGAAATTATCAATCATTTCAAACAGTTTCTACTTTCCGCTGGCTTCCATGAAACCACAATTGCTGATTGCTTCAATGAAGCAGCAGAAGAATGTTACGACAATTTAAAAAATGCTGACAAACCGTCATTCGTTGATTGATGCTTGTCATGAAGCATTTTGGCAATGGCCTGATGATTCGCTTAGCAGTGATCGACGTATTGCTTCGGTGCTGCTTACTATTGCTGAGCATCCTGTTACTGATCGAACTTTTCTTCTTCAAACTGCACGCACTATTCTCATGCCCGATATTGCTTGCTGCACGGGGGATGGATGTCCTGTCAAGGAAGATTGCTGGCGCTATATGGCGCCCCCTGATCGCTTCCAAAGTTATTTTGCAACGCCGCCTTGCACGGAGGATGGCTGCGAATATTTCTGGGACATGAACGAAGAATGAGCACTAAAAACAACCGCGAGACAATCCTCTCATCATCATTCCTGGATCCACTGGGCTATGGAGTGGCTGATTTATTAATGACTGATCGCGGCCTGAAATTAGAAAGCCTATTTAATCTCTTGGGAGAAATGCAAAATGACATCTTGGACCTTTGCAGCACTATTCACCATTTAGAGCACGACATTGAAACGCTCAAGGACAAAATGAGCGAACTGCTTTAATCAATGCCTTGCTACGACCTATGCCTCAACTCTCTTTCGATGCCTTCTCTACCTCGCTACGAACCCAACCGACTTCAGATCAACAAAAAGCGTTATTACGTCTTAAACGCTTTTCCGAATGTCCCAGAAGGCATTGTTTTGCCCTCTGTGACGACTATTGCGAGCGCGTGTTCGCCCCCTGGCAAAATTGCGGCTTTGATGAACTGGCGCAAGAAAGTCGGCGATGAAGAAGCGAACAGACGCACACGCTCTGCCGTGGAACGTGGCAATTGGCTTCACGGCGTACTAGAAGACTTCTGGAATGGTGAGGACATCAACTGCCATCTTGATTCCCATCCATTGTTTGTTCCTTATTTCAACAGCATCGCCAATTTCCTAACTGGCATAGCTAGTCCATTATTGGTGGAAAGTGCCATTGCCTGGTATTGCCCCTCCACTGAAACTGGCTATTCGGGCACGTTCGACATGCTTGCCACCATGGCCAATGGGAATACAGCCTTGCTCGATTGGAAAACAAGCTACAAGCAAAAGCCCGACACGCAACTTGGCGACTATCGTATGCAGCTTGGAGCTTATTCCCAAGCCATTGAACAAATGTATGGCATCGAAATCAGCGAAGCGCATTGCGCCATCGCTATTTACGATCCAGACACTGATCAGGGTCAGGAAGCTCAAATTGTGAGCCTTGACGGCGCTGATCTTGCTATGCAAGCCGGGGTGATGGCACAAAAAACGCAACAGTATTTCCTTGAGCACTACCCTGGCGGACGCCCCTTAACCATTTCTATGGACCGTGGAGCTTGACTTCTGACTTAGTCCCGCTATGCTGCTAGAGCCCCTCCAGGGCCGACCACTCTCCTTCTGAGGAATACTACATGCCCTCTGGCAATCTTCCCGTTTTCAGCGGCACTGTCGATCTCACCCCCGACATTCTGAACGCAGCCAAAAAGGCTGGTCCTAATGCACAAGGAAACTACAGCTTCCGCGTGGCACTGTGGAACAACGACAAGCGCGACAAGGACACTGCCCCTCATTTCAAAGGGCAAGTGACTGTCAACAAGATGGAGAACAGCCCTAAAGCTTATTCTTCCTTCTGGCAGAATGGCGAAACTGCAAGTAGCAGCTTCGCATCGTCCTCGTCTAGCGACGATCTGTTCTGACAATGAAACACTCCCAAGATTCCAAGGACTGGCCCATCTACCTTTTGGCAGCAGGCATAGCTTTTGGAATTACTTTTGGAGTGGCTTGTTTGGGGGCATGGGCGGTCCAGGCAATCTGGCCATCCGTGCCCTTTTGGCCTGCTTCAATTTTGATTTGGCTCGTAATGGGCCTGTTCAATCGCTCATCAAACAGTGCTTCTTAACGACAAGCAAATCAGCATCCTTGCTGAAAATGACATCATTTTCCCCTTTGTTGGAGAAAAGCGCCGTGAACTAGACAATGGCACTAAAGCATTGTCATATGGCCTGTCTCATGCTGGTTACGACCTGCGTCTTTCTCCTGAAGGCTTCATGGTCATTGACAACAGTGTGAGCAAGGACTTCCCTCTTGACGTGAAAAGCTTCGACACGGAGCTAATGGAAGAACAGCAGCCTCGTCAAGAAAACGGCAGCACGTTCTTCGTGCTTCCTCCTTTTTCCTACGCTCTTGGCGTTAGCCTTGAACGCATCTCAATGCCCAATAATGTAATGGGCATTACAGATGGGAAGTCAACGTATGCAAGGCAAGGGACCATCATTAACGTTACGCCAATTGAGCCTGGCTGGTCTGGTTTTCTCACTATTTGTATTGTCAATCCCTTGGCTTTTCCATGTCGCATCTACGCTAATGAAGGCATCGTTCAAGTGATGTTCATCAAGCTAGAAGGTGATGTTGCTAGCGCCTATGGCGATGGTAAATACCAAAACCAACAAGCTAAAGTAGCTTTTGCTGCTGTATAGCTAGTGAGCGCTCTTGAAGATCAATTTCTCGGCTTGTGGCAAGCACATTTTCCCGATCTTCCATTGATTAGGGAATACAGCGACGTTAGTAGCTGGGAGATGGATTTTCAAGAACGCTACGCTAAGAGCAAGCGCTCCAAACGCTATAGAGCAGATTTTGCACATCTTCCTTCTTGCTCTCTCATTGAAATACAAGGTGGCACTTTTAATCGTGGCCGTCATGTTACTGGCTCTGGCTACGAACGAGATGCCAGAAAATTCAATCTTGCCATGATTGGTGGCTGGAAAGTATTCCTACTTACTTCCCAAACGGCCAAAGAAATCGCCTGGCTTGAGAAGATCGCTGCTGTTCTGAGAACGCCTTGATTGCTTCTCCTGCTTCACCAAGAAGTTGATCTGCTGCCTCTAAATCCATTTCTTGCATTTGCATGGCTTGGCGTAGCTCAAGATTTTCTTTCACTAATGCAGTCACTGCCTCTTGCATATTGCTCCAGCCTTCCATCATCATACAGGCCACTTCACGCACCTTATTAATATCATCACACTCGGCAAGAGCCTTCTTGTTTGCTACAAGAGCAAAATCCCTTTCCATGCTCCGCTCAAAAGGCCCCATAGCAGCAATACATTCTTTTCCTTTGTAGCTTAATCCTACTGGAATAGAAAACATTCTTGACATTGTTCCTCTGTTGTTTGCTTTAGCCTAGCGATGCAGCAAAATGGCAGGCAGTTTGTTTACCAAGTGGACGATGGAAGGAAAGCCGAAAAGCTTGGTACGGCTTCCTTCAAGGCCCTCCCGAAAACGCGAGTGTCCCACACTTGGGAAGTTGGGCAAACCGTTATGTACGTACAATGTACGGCTGCTGGCTGGATGCCAACAAGCCTACTAGGCACCATTGCTGCCATTGTGAAAGACGGAAGACAAACTAAAGCTCGCATTGTTTGGCACGCAGAAACCAAGGTGGCGCCTATCATTAGCTTCCAGAGGCTTCGTCCTTTTTTGTTAGTTCATGACTTCTTCTCCCCTTCAAGCCATTGATCCCCTCTGTGACGGTATTAGCTTTGTCAGGCTCGTTGATTGGATGGGAAGTTCGCTTGACATCGTTTGTGATGCGCGGCAATCTTTCGATCAAGCCTCTTTTGAATGGACTGATAAAGATCAAAAGCTTCTTAACTATCTGGTAAAGCATCAACACACTAGTCCCTTTAGGGGCGTTGTCACTAAATGGCAAGTTAAAGCTCCGCTGTTTATTGCTCGGCAATGGTGGAAGCATGTAATTGGTGGCACCTATGCCAATGATCAACTGGGATGGAATGAGAAAAGCTTCCGCTATTGCGAAGCGGACGATGACACTTACTATATGCCTCGTCAGTTTCGTTATCAAAGCGCAAGCAATAAGCAGGCTTCAGCGGGCGATCTAGAACCTTCTATGAACCAAGTGGCAATGATCGAATATGCCAAGGCGTTAGAGCAGTCCAAGCAGGCTTACAGGGCTCTCCTGACGCTAGGCGTAAGCAAAGAACAGGCTCGTGGAATTTCGCCCATGAGCACCTATACAACTTTTACGTGGACCTGCAGCCTCCAGGCCCTTCTGCATTTCCTTTCATTGCGGGATAAGCCTGATGCACAAGGCGAAATCCAATGCTATGCTCAAGCGCTAGCCACTCTGGCTCGCCCTCTCTTTAAAGAAGCTTTCCAAGCATTCGAGGAAAATGGCAATGCCTTTTGAGCAATCTCCTGAAACTTTCCATCCAGTAGAACGCCCTTCTCACTACGCCAGTGGGGGAGTGGAATGCATTGAAGCGCTTGAAGCCTGTTCTTCAACGGAAGGATTTCGCGCCCATCTGAAACTCACCGCCATGGCCTACCTTTGGCGCTACGAAAAGAAAAATGGGCTAGAAGATTTATGCAAGGCAAAGTGGTATCTTAATCAACTCATCTTTGCCCTTGAAACTGATCAAGAGCGTGAAGCTCTTGCCGCCATTCAAAACAATGCTGACAATAGCTGCAAAGATGGAGTGTGTCCCATTCCCGGTGTTCGCTTTGATCTTCCGCCTAAAGAAGGCGAATTATTCGCGCCAGTAAATAAAGCCTAAGCTGCTTGCCATTCCGTATAACAAAAGCCCCCAGCGATGGGGGCTTCTTCTTTTGACGGTGGAATGTAGTAATCACGACGCTCTGCAAATTCTTCAATATCTTGCAGGGAAGTATGAGCGCTAACAAAGCTATTATGATGCACCCACGCTAACAAAACCTCCTCACGCTTTTCGGTCCAAAAACGTTGTGGGCGCCACCATTCAAAAATAGGCTCTGCTCCTTTAAGAAGATTACAAGACTGGCAACTGGGCACTAAATTATATTTTGCAAAATGAGGCCCTCCTTTACTTTTGGGGACAATGTGATCAATGGTTAGCTTCTCATTCCATCGTCCACAATAAGCACAAGCGCACTGCCCAAGTGGCCCTTTTAACGGATAGTCCTCGAAAATAGCTTTGCGAAATCTTCTTCTAGCATCTCCAGGGCGAAGTTCAATGAGAGAATAAAGCAACTCATCAGGACCATTCGCTCTTTGCATGGCGCTATTTACTTTTTCTGCAAATAATCTAACGAGCCTCTATTGATTAATGCGCTTTAGCTAACATTAAGTTTGCAGAACTTCCCATGGACTTTTTTAGAGAAGGCATGGCCAATTTTGTGGCCACTATTACGGCGGGCATGCTTCTTTCTACGGGAGCTATGCTTATTACTGTTGGTAATCAACAAGCCAAAGTGGCAGTACAAATTGAAGCAATCACAGAAAAACTTAATACGCTCACCGACAATATGAGTGGCATTGAAACGCGATTACGCACTCTGGAAACCGAACGCTAGGCTATAGAAAACTCTCTTGGGACATTAACCATGACTGGTGCAGAATGGTTCGTCATTGGTGGTATCATCATCGCTGCTGCTGATCAAATTCTTGATCGTTCACCATGGAAAAGCAATAACGTATTGCAACTCCTTATGGAAGGCTTGAAAACTGTCTTCCGCGTTAAAGGCTGAAGCCATGACGGCTTCTAATAAAGCTTTCTGGGATTCGTGCTTTCTTCTTGCCCGTAGGCATGGTGCGCGTTTTCCAGAATTAGTTGCAGCTCAATGCTGTCTAGAAAGTGGTTTTGGAAAGCATACGTCTGGCATTCATAACTACGCAGGCTTAAAAGGCGATGGCACTAGGACCACCACTCAAGAATGGTACGATGGTCAATGGGTGACAATCAAAGCTGGTTTTCTTGATTTTCCTAGTCTTTCGGCTTGCATTGAATATTTAATCACGCGATGGTATAAAGACTATCGTCAATTTAAAGGCGTTAATAATGCGCCTAATCGTTATGCAGCGGCACGCATGCTTAAAGAGCAGTCGTATGCAACTGATCCAGAATACCCTGC
>Ga0129333_10000637_pt1 | contig 29718 bp, 32 predicted proteins | sample CPB6_08_DNA_FD_94474 | JGI IMG/M metagenome (GOLD analysis project Ga0129333, IMG submission 94474) | Freshwater to marine salinity gradient microbial communities from Chesapeake Bay, USA - CPBay_Sum_0.6_0.8_DNA | ecosystem: Environmental > Aquatic > Marine > Coastal | place: USA: Chesapeake... | reverse complement strand
TCCGCAGCAAAGGAAGCATAGCTGATATTTCCTGAAGTCTGTGTTGTAAGGTTGACAGACAGGCCCAAGAGTGTATTTATATCAGCTATATTGTTACCGTATAAGGTTGATGACCTATAGAACAGCAGCCTGTTCACGTTTGGCACAAAGTCATATGTGTCGGGAGCAATCTTATTTGTCTGTATGGTGACCATACTGTCGTCAGTTGGGAAAGCAGCAGACCCCTTTGGTCCTGACGAAAGATTATACCTAGACAACACATATGGTGCTGCATTGTTTGATCCAAACGTAACAAGGTTGGATTGAGTGGGTGATATATAGTTGGTAGAGTTGTCGTTATATCTGTACTCTGAATGTATCGTATTCCCTGAGTCTGATGTAGAAGTTATAACAACCTCTATAATATTAAGCGTCTCTGTCTCGGGGCAATCAACTGTTATGTTAATTGTGATAGAGCCATCTACATATATATTGATATCTGCATTATTAATTGCAGATGATGTCTTTGGGAATGTTAATTTACCTAATCCGCCAACTGCCGTTTCAGAGACGCCGTCGTATATAGCCTCAACTTCAAATGTACCACTTCCTGAATGCGTCCATTCTATATTCACATCGCCTATGCCTGTGCCTAGCTCAGTGCAAAAGCTAAGTGCAGGTACAGATAGGCTTGTGCCTGTAATAACAAACGTGTTTGTGAACCCGCAGTCTATACAGTCCACCTGCCCTATGACAGACCTCTCGTTAGTAGAAAGCACATATTCGTTCATGTATGGGTCAAAGCCTCCGAGCTTCTGCGTGTTGAAGGACGCATTAAACTCGTCCCTAAACCACGTCCTCATGCCCTGCTCTGATACCACCCTTAGCTGATCGCTGCTGTAAGACCCGCCCTTTAACTGAATCACAGCACCCCTCTTTGCGTCAGTGAAGTACCTGTCATAACCCCAATTCACATAGCTCTCGGGGTTAAAGCTTATACCATACTTCTCGACCCTAGCAATCTGAGTGCCTAGCACCTCAGGTACAGACGTAATTACACCTCCCGCAGCGGCATCAGAAAGAAGATTCTTGCCTGCCAATACATAAGAGATCTTGTCCTCCTGAAGGACAAGTACGTCAGTCTCACGACCGTCCATCTTAAAGATGCGTCCGAAGGAAGCCTCTAGTGGCTTAAAGTTTAATAAGCCAAGGTTGAACTCATTTAGCTTGTTTACATTTGTCTCATTGTTATATACGCCACTATACGTAATATCGGCATATCTCCTAGCTGCCTTGTAGTCCTGAGCAGCAACAGACGTAACCCTTTCTCCTAGATTAAAAGACTTGCTTACTATTGAATCAAATGCCTTATAGCTCTCTACACCATTCCCGAATGTAAAGCAATTAAAAAACTCTGTATTAACTATAGCAGGTATTCCATTTGCGATGTCTTGGTCCTGTATATTACCAAGGTGGTTTCCGCTCTGATCTATATCAAATGAAAGATGGTTCTCAAAAAATACATCAGGAAGAGAGTCCTTAGGCATAGTCTCAAATATAAATGTATCTATTGCCCTATAGATGGTAATGCTTCCATCTATCCTTGCCTGTCTATCAAGCTGCCTACGAGTTCCATTGCAAGGAAGAACGCTTGTTACGAGTAAATTTAATCCAATTCCATCATCATACCATGTCCACCAAGATGTGCAAGTACCTGTCTTACTAGTTGAGTATGCTTCGGCATTTCCTAACGAAACGGTATTTGGATCATAAATATTAGTATAAGAGTTGCATATACTACTATTCAAAGATCCACTGTTGATCATATTGTCAATGCCATCACCTTCAAACCAAGATCTAAAGTCAGGATAATCTGTTTGAGAAGTAAATACCCTATTATATGAATAATCTATTTTGTCGCAATTATTCATACCTCCTTTTCTCCACATCCTCATACTTATAACTATCCTACTCCCTGCAGGTATAGATACATTTGAGGTTCCATCATGTAATGGTATAGTAACCCATGGTCTTTTTTCTTGTGTATAATAACCTCTCCATTCATTAAAAATAGCATCAGGTGATAAAGCAACAGATAGCTCAATAGTAGATATCTTCATATATACACCCGCAGGAGATGGAGGTGAAACACCTACTACTCCCTTAAAAAGAGCTCCTTCGGCTTTAGTATCTTTCTCTAGCACAGTGACATCAGCACACTTTGATAGGGGGCCTGACACATCTGCCTTAACTATAAGTCTGTCCCCTATATTTACCTTCCTAGCATTCTCTCCATCTAAAAGAAACCAACTGTTACTAGAGTTTCCCGGCTGTGCATACCAAAGGTTAGAGTATATGGTCTCATAATTTTCAGAATCAGGCTTTATGACAAACTTGTACTTCTTAGCCCAAGATGGCGCCCTCTGAGTTATAGGTATATCGACCTTTATAGTATTAATCAATGAGGAGGAAGAGCATGGGAAATGTACTGTATTATATGGACTGACCAATGCAGTTGTTGATCTATTAAACTCATCCATATAAACAATGCCCACCTCATACCCCCTGTTGCTATGAAGACTAGATGGCGTAGAAAACTTTTGAGAAATAGAATTTACAGATAATACATTGTAGTACTCGTAAATAGTCTGAGTAGGGAAAAACGGATCATCTACATATACCGTCGCAGGGAGCTGAACTAATAAGAAATCAACAGGGCCAATTAGCGGTACATTTATAGATGTAAATGATGCTAGTGCGGGTTCATTTATTGCATTTATACCACTCCCTAGTTTAGTAAAGGTACCTAATGTAGTAGGTATTGAGCAGTTCACAGTGTCAGTAAATGTACCACCTGAGCAGGCATTTCCAATTGCCTGTATGTTCCCTACGGTACCAATAGCAGCCTGAAACTCTGCGCTATTGATCATATCAGCAGGAGTGGCGTAGTCTATTGGAAGCACAAATGTGAATGATGCAACAGCGCCCTGAGTGGTAGCGCTAGGATACGGCGTATTCCCTGAAAACTGATCGTGATCAAATGCTATATCAAAAGAAAACTGAGACCCTGCTGTTAGTGAAATATTACTTACATTGATAAGCAGCGTTCCGCTTGGCACAATTACTTGACCTGATGGATCTATATTGTAATTACCCGAGGTTGTAGTCGCAGAAGCAGAATCCTCCTCTGCGGCCACAGACTCTCCATTTGCCACATATGATATATTGCATGGAAAACCGAATGAGTCCACAAGGTCATAACCCTCAAGGTAGTTACCATACATAATCCTGTTGCCCATAATAGTCTGAGCCTTGGCAAGCCTAGGGACATTGTCGTATAGCCTAAGTATCTCTGACTCGGGAAGTATTGTAAAGATCTTGCTGTTTATAAATTGATACGTGTAAACAGTATTATCAGACAGACCCTGCTTGGCCTTGTCTATCTTTTCTATTACTCTTATAATATTAGAGTTTGCCTCCTTAAATAGAAGGTCTATACCAACAACGAGTGGACCACCTGAGTTATACGAAACATTGCATGCGTTGTACTCGTTTTCCATTCCACCATTAAGCCAAGTCTTTTTATCAAAAAAGAACTCCTTAGGAGAGAATGCAACCCTAGACCATTGTGATGTTGCCGAGTATTCACCATCTGCATATCTATACCTATATGCAAAACTTATAAATCTCTCCTTTAAGAAGTTCTCTTCATTAGAAAGAGTCTTGTATGGCTGTATGGTTGGTGATGATACAGGCGGCTTCTTTATAACTAGTATCGACTCCGCAGTAAATCCATCAACATTAAATGCGGGATTCGGATAGTTCCTCTTTGTGTTTATAAACCTAGGCTGATTGTAGTCGTCGGTCCAATATAAAAAATCGTCGATGATACTGACGCCCGTTATCAAATAGTTAGAGTTAAAGTTCAGCGTGGTATTTGCACTGCTGCCCTCCCTTATGCTTATAATATGATATGATAGCGACGTAGTGTTTACGTTATATGAGACAATAAGGTCTAGCTTACCTGTAGGCGATGAAGCAAAGTTTGGGTCGTGAACAAACCAATATAACGTATCGTTGGCCGAGTCCTCTATGGCTCCTATACAAAGGGCGCTAGCGCTGAGCGATGCTCCATTGTAGTTTATTGAGGCTACTAGTTCGTTGCCCTTAGAGTTCTCTATGACGCCGATCTCGGACTTCTCCGTAGATCCCATCCTTACATTTAATGCATCAATATATTCGCCATCAGGTACAAGTCGTTCGTCAACGACCTTGTTCATCTTGCCCTTTAAAAAGTTCCTTGTTGTCCTTGCCATATTATTTCATTCCCTTATCCATACCACGCATGTTCATAAGCAGCCTGCTAGGGTGGATGTTGCTGATTCTAATCTTTGCGTTCCTTAAAAGAGCCGTCTTCTCTTTCCTCTTCCTGTTCACGATGTACTCCTGAACGCCAAGCTTAGAGTTCAGTATCTCATACTCCATGTATGCGTAGATATACTTCTCGAATAGCTTGTTGACAGCAACTGCGCTGTCGTCGCCATTCTCCATGCCATCAGAGATGTACTCAAGGATGCACTTCTCCCCCGCCATAGAAGAGTCAAAGTTAATCACACCCTTCTTCCTGTCGATATTAAATGTAGGGTTGAAGTTTGCCGTCTCGGTGTTGAGACCAAACCTAGACCATGTGGCGTAGTCAAAGTACCAATTGCCGTCTACAAAGTATCCGAGCTGACCATTGAGTGGGCTATCTCCGTTAAGGTATATGCTCTTCTTGGTCTTGGCTATCCTGTCCGCATCTATCTCTGAGGTAATTATCGTTGGTTCGGACCCCGTAAACTGTATGATGCAGTTTGAGTTCTGAGAATAGGCAGTAGCAGAAAGTGTCTGAATGTTCTCCGTAAGTGGCCTCAGCCATCCGTCCTTGTACATGGAGATCTTCACCCAATTCACAAAGTCATGTGGTAAGATATACCTTAGCGTGTTGCCACAAACGGTAAGCTCCAATGACTTGACCTCCCTGAACGCATCGTAGTGCAGCTCCTGTATCGCACGCTTGGCATGAAACAGCGCCTTGTACCTGTCCTCGTTATTGATAAGCGAATGATTCCCTGTGTTCATTAATAGGAAGTTGTCGACAATATCGTATAGGCTTACGTACTGATACGAGCCCCACTCGGATTGGTTTGTATAGTACGCCTGTGGTGTTATGTATGACATCCTTATGCTACCTTATCTTGTACTTCTTCGTTCTTTGCAAACTGATATACCTCAGCCTCCCTGATTGAGACCCCGCAGTACTGCAGTATCTTGGCCACCAACCTGTACTCGTCCTCTATAGGAAGCTCGAAGTCCTGATAGTCTAAAGCAGATTGGTTAAATGACGGCTCTCCTCCCGGCAGTGAAATATATGTCCACTTCGGATCCTTCGGGTACCTGAAGTAGGTACACATTACTGAACCCAATGCACCGTAGTCAACCTGTGGGTATATATCAATATAGTCGCCCGTCTGAACATACATGGGATACCTAGCTGACATCGGCAAGAACATCGAGTTGTTGTGCATTGTGACCTTTGTCATTGTGGTCTTGTCTGCAACCCTATAATCACTCAACTGCCTTATCTCATAACCCTGACCACCCGCAGTAAATATGTTATTAGAAAGCGAGAGTTGAGTTGCTGAAACAATTCCTGTTACATATGCCCAAGCGTTTGTGGTTGTATTGACAGCAATTGCAGCAATGCTCGGCAATATAAAAAAGTTTGCACCCAAGTCATTTAATACAGCAACACCACCTAAAGTGGTGAATCCGCTTTGAGGAAATATCTCGGTAGATAGGTTTATGTTTGTGATCATGTAGTAGTCGTTCCCATTGTATGCTTGGGTGGGAAGACTGTACCTGCTTACCCCCGGCGGAGGCGCCGTCGGACTGTATGTCCTTAGTGGGTACAAAGCGTCAGTAACAGCAAACTGCTCCATGGCCTCCTCTGCCGTCCTCTTGGCATCGGCATAGTCGGTGCCCGAGAGTCGAGCATTCTCGGCATTTATAATCTTGTTGTAGTCCCTGTATCGGTCCTCGAAGATCTCCAACTGTGCCTGCTTGGCGTATAGGTTGAAGTCCGATGGCGATATGTACCCGTAGTTGTTCTTGTTAAGGACCGACAAGACTGTGTTACGAACTGAGTTAATCATCTCCTCGGGTTAGTTTCTACAAAGATACCAAAAAAAATAGGGTGCAATGAGCACCCTATCTATCAAAAATACTTTATGGCATTAGTCCAACTGACTGTCCAAAAACTTCAGTGCGTCGAGACCCTCGTCCGACTTGAGGTACAGGGCCACCGCCTCGTATGGGTCCTCGCCGAACTGCACGGCCAACATCTTGCGCTTGTTGGACGGGGTGTTAAACCATACCTCCTTGTCGTTATTCCTCAATGACAGCAGCTTCGCGTCGAAGTACATGCGTACCCTAGAGTTGAACTTGAGCATGGGGTCCTTGATGAGGTTCATAAAACCTGTAGGGTCCTTCTTCGCCGCCACGATGACATCCCTGCGGATCTCCGAGGTAGCAGCCATCGACGGATCCTTGCCGTACAGCACTCGGTATACCACTTCGAGCTGCTCGACCGTCAACTGACGGGCTTCGATCAATGCGTCAACCTCTATGTTGAACTCTTCAATTTCTACTGCCGCAATCTTCTCAGTATCAACCTCTTCAAATAGTCGACCATTCATGGGGTGTATGTGAAGAAAATGCTGAAGCGCAGGATTTGTCATAGGTACGTGCAACATACCATCCTCAAAAATAATAGGTTCAATAATAGCATTACCGTCCTGTTCGTCCTCAAACGGAGACGCCTGATTGACGGCATACCTCAGCGCTCTATTTCGATTGTTCTCCTTATCAAACCAAAGGAGGGGGAAGCGTGGGTGATTTCTTGACGGTATTGTATAGGAAAGAGGCTTGCCGTCCTTCAGCCTGTAGGTGCGATCTTTTTGTGTGAGCTTAATCATATCTATTTGGTTTAATTGGATTTATAAGAACTTGGGGGTAGGGGCGGGCCCAATTGCCCACCCCATCCCAAGATAATTAATTAGTCATTAGGATCCGTAGCGGAACAGCATGAAGTTGTTAGCTCCAAGTGTACACACGCAACGCTCTGAAAGGAAGTTCACCTGCATTGCGTCGAGGTCAGAGGTGGCAGCGCCACCTGCAGAACCCGTAATCCACGTCTTGTAGCGACGATCTTCGGTCTCAGAGGCACGGTAACGAACGTGCAGGAAGGGACGTTTAGCGTTCTTGCCCATGATCTGATCGTATACAGAGGTCGTGCCTGCAGGAACTAGAAGTCCTATAGTATTTGTATTTGAAGCACCCGTGGTAGCAAGAGCTCCACGCATTGTCGGGTCGTTCAAGTACTTCCAATCAGACTTGTAGAAGTCGTAGCCACGACGGAATCCGCTGAAGCCAAGATTGAGGGCCATCTGAACGTCGTTGTCGAACAGACCATAGGAGGCTGCATTTGCAGCACCTGAGGCGCTATATCCGTTAAGACCTGCGAGCATGTTGTCGATATCGAAACCGAAGCCACGATTCACAAACACTACATTCTCTTCGATAGCACCCTGACGGTCAAGACGAGCAACAATTGTATCCCACTCAGTAAGAGTGGTAGGGGTACCTCCACCCCACACATTGCCACGGCTTCCTACAACAAAGAATACGCCCTCAGTTCCTTTAAATCCTGCTGCTGCAGCACCTGAACCTGCTGCTGCAGGTACGGCCTCAATCATCGCAGTCTCAAGGTAATCATCGAAACGCTGACGAGCATCAGCCTGAGACTTGAGATACCAAAGGTACCCTGTAGCTCCATTCTCAGAGGTAATCTCAACCCAACCGACTTGAGCCATATCTGATCCCGTTACGGTATAGTTGTCCTTAAGAATGATAGGGCTGTTTGAGAAGAACTCATCCTCTGAATCTAATGTACCTGACATGCCTGATGTTCCTTTTGCAAATTCGGAACCATAAATAAACACACTGCATCCTCCCGTTGTAGCGCCAACAGTCACAGTAGCCTCATACACAGCAACAGTAAACACAAATGCTGAAGGTACAGTTGTAACAATACCCTTGTTTATAGCTCCTGTAGTGTTGTTCTGAATAAGAACAGTGGCACCAACACGCATTGCTGCAGTGGTAATAGGAGCAGGAGCATAGGTGTCAGTTACAGTGCATGTTACTACACCACCCGCAACGGCTGTCGTAACAGCATTGTATCTGATGTGCAGACGCCCTTGCTCAGCCCAACGGATTTGGTCAGAGGCAGAAGGAAGCTCAGCGCCAACCATCCGAAGGAATGAGGCAACAGAGCGATTACCATAGCGCTCGAACTCCTTCTCGTAGGTATCAGGAAGATACTGATTAAGGAAGTTGAATGTAGTGATGTAGTTTGCAGCGGAAATAACTCGTTCTGCCGAAGGCTGAATTTGGAAGTTTAATCCCGCGGGTGTAGTTAATATTGAACCTGCCATTTTCTTTTAGTTTTTTAAGTTTTTTTGATACTGCGGATCTTTAACGATTTGCCGGAGTCAGGATCGACCGCTTTAATCTGCACTCCTCCTTTATTCGCTATCTCAGGTGCCTTGCGCTCGCCCATGTTTATGTTCTTGGTCTTACGCATCACATCCTCGGTAGCGTCTGACAAACCCTGTTCGTAGAAGAACTTAGCGAACTTCTCAGGGTTCATCGCAATGGCCAACGACCTATGATAACCTGCCGCATCCTTAATAAGACCATTCTCGTCCAAGAACTTATTCACAAAGTTCGCAGGGGTGAGTTGGTTCTTCTTCAGCTCGGCAGCATCGCCGGGAGCATACATGAGTTTTCGGTCGTTCACGCTGAACTCAAAACCTTTGAATCCGTTGTCGAACACCTCATTTGTTTTCTGCGTAAACCAATTACGCTTCCTCTCATCCTGCTCTTGGATGGTCTTAGCCTGTTGAAGGTATTGCTTGTAGGAATCGAACTCCTTCCTTTCCTCGTCAGAGACATTCGCCATACTTGACTCAAGCGGCGCCTTGTATTTCTCCTTGAGGTTGTTGAAGTACTTCTTCGCCTCAACAACAGCCTTCTTCTTTGCAACCTTTACTTTCTTTACTCTTGACTCATCGTCGAGGTCCTCGTCGTACTTGTAGTCGTCCATCATCAGGTCGACATCCTCCTCGTCGAGACCCTCCTGAGTAGCCAAGAGGTACTCCTTTAATAATTGGTCTTGGTCCATCTCATCGTAGTCCTTCCTTAACTTAAGGAAGTCGTCGAATCCGCGTCCCGTTTCCTTCTTGTACTTCAAATAAGCGGCAACATCCTCGGGCAACTCCTCGTTGCTCTGTCGCTGCTCCATCAGCTCGTCGAACGAGTTGATCTCCTTATTATATCGCTTCGATATGAACGAGAGGACATCCCCCTCATTCAACTCTACCTCTACCTTGGGCTCCTCGTGTTGCTCCTCGGCCATCTCCTGCTGTTGCTCGAGCTCCTGCTCGTGCTTCTCCTGCAGCTCCTGCTCGAGTTCCTGAATACCCTTTGGCTCCTCTACGTCTAATGCTCTTACCTTAATTTCCATTTGATTTTATTTTTGCAAAGTTAAATATTATCTCGGTTCAAATACTGCCAAGTCAAAGCCATCCAACGTATCCTCGTTGGACTCGAAGTTCATCGGCGGCAGGTTGTTCTTGCGCTGATTGATCAGCTTAGACTGCTGCGTGTTCTGAACACCTATCCTCTTCTCCTTGGCCTTCTCCTTCTCGGTCTCCCTAGCCATGAGCTTGTCCTCCTTCATGCTATAGATCTGCATGTTGTAGTTGAACTCCTCTGACATCAGCATCCTCTTGAGCTCGGCCTCCTGCTGCATCTTCTGAATCTCGAAGGCCACCTCCGCCTGCTTGATCTGCATCTTGGACTGAGTCTCTGCCTGTATCTTCTGAAGCGCAACCTGACCCGCTAGCTCTTGAGACTTCAGGTTCTGCTGCGCCGTCATGGCCTGCTGCTGCATCATCATCTTCTCCTCCCGCTCCTGCTTCTTTCTCCTCTTCACCTTGAGTAGTTGATTGGCTAGCTTCAGATTCTTGATCTCCCTGATGTCGATGGCGTCCTCTAAATAGATGTCACCCTTGCTAAGGGCCATTTGTATGTTCGCCTCCAACTGAGCCTTCTGCTCCTCATCAGGCGCTATCTCAATAAAAATACCAAAGTCATAGACGTACAGGTCCTTGATTTCGTTGAGGATAGACACATTGTACTTGCCGATCTTGTTGGCAAAGTCGTCTTTGAAGTCGGCATACTCCAATATGTCGGCCACCCTATATGTCATCGCCTCAGCAATAGACCTGAACAGGTAGAGCCCACCATCTAGGATATGCCTAGTGGCCGTGTTTGAGTTCAGCGCAGCTAACTTCTGTACGCCAACCAACGCGTCAGGGTGCGGCATAGAACCGTCACGAGCCTCGTTGAGTCCCGTCACAGACCTGAGCATGTCCATATAGTGGTTGTAGTTGGCAATCAGCATCTGTGTCTTGCTACCACCCGAGTTGGATGTAAGCTGCTGAATAGGGACACGGGCATTGTTAAACTCGCCGTCCTGAGTGTAGCTCCTTCCAATCACGCTACCTGTTTGGAAGTAAAGCCTCAGCGCATCCTCGGGATTATAGGCGGCGCCCGTACCAAGGTCAACCTCGTTAAGGCCATCGGCATCAATGAACACTCCGTCGGGCACAACCCTCGATATGATCTGCTGAAGCTTAAGATGTGTGATCTGAATAAGGTCGGCGAAGGGGATCATCCTCCTCACCAACGACTCGATGCTACCCTTGTACATCCTCGGGGCACAGGCCACGTAGTTGGGGATAGCATGCTGACTAGATGACTTTGGCCTCACCATATTCTCGGAGAGCTGCCACTTGAGGATGATGTTTGTTCCCATCACCATCACGCCGTCATACCAAACGTCAATGGTCTTCTCGATCTTCTCGAAACGACCCTCCTCCATCATGTCAGCGGGAGGATTGAAGGTATCATCCTTCTCAATCACACGGCTTCCTCCGCCGTCTAGGATCTTCTTCTTGTATACAATCTTCTTCGTGGTCTTATAGTTGAAGTAAAGCAGCGTACAGGTGTCCTTATAGAACAGGCTGTCGTCATAGAACTGAGACACGTTGAAGTAGTCATACCAACTCTGACTGTAGCTTGCGATCTTCTCTAGGTCCTCGGTAGTAACCGTGGGGTCTATCTTAACCACCTCGCCGATAGGTACCGTCTTGACCTCGCCCCAATAGAAGCAGTCCTGAAAGTACGGGTCTTCGGTGTAACTGTATATCACATTGGCGGGGTCCACATAGGAGACCTTCACCCCTGCTCCCGGCAGAAACTCGTGCTTCGCCATAGCCACACCCAACACGGTCATGTCGTAGTCTAGCCTCTTACGTATGTCGTAGTAGTGGTTCTCCTCAAGCAAAGTATTGATGGCCTCTTCCTCAGCGATCTCGATGGCGGGCTTGTAGTTGAGCTGCATAAACAGCGACATCTCCTCGTCCGTCTCGGGAAGCTCGTCAGGGTCCATCATAAACGGGTCCACTCCCGTATTGTCTTTAATGATAGTCAAGACATCCTTAGCAGCCATCTGCCCCTCGATCATGTCCTGATACTTGTTGCGCTTGGCCTGCGACATGGCGTCCTGAGCATACGCCTTCACCTTGAACAGCCTGTCCGCCATACCGTTGACGACGATGTCAACGAACTTTGGCAAGATAGGCACGGGTGTCCAATCCAAGTTTAGGTACGACAGGTCGCCGTCGATAGCTAGCTCGTTCTTGTACTTATGCACGGGCTGCTCACCACGTGCATATAGGCGCAGACGATGGAAGTCCCTGTACTGACTATAGTATCTGCAAGATCCCCCGTCGCGCTTGAACCATTCGTACTGTATGGCCTGACCAATCTGCAGCCCGTACTCCTGCGACTCCTTGACCTTGTCAGGAACGAACTGACTAGGGAATACCGTAGATGATATGTTGATCTCTATCTCTTTCATCTAATTAGTTTACTTGATATCCCATCATTGGTATACCTTGCAAAGGTAACACTAATTTTTGTTTGTTTCTTCTCAGGCTGATACAGATGTTTCTGATTAGCCATGATTGCCAAGCCCGAGCTGATGCAGGCGTCGAACCTAGTCCTGTCATTTATATCAAACTTAGCCCAATCCTCGAGCGTCCTAGTGAAGGGCATCGTGCCTATCATGTCAGGATCCCTGTAGGTGCCCGACATGTCGTAGCCCACGTACTTCTCGATGTAGGACTCAATCGCGGAGGCGTGCGCCTGCTTGACATCCTCTGAGGAGTTCGGGATACCGCCCAACTCGCGTTCCGTCTTGGATAGCTTACTAAGTTCACGGTCGGGCCTAGTCATGCAGAAGCCCCTGTACCCCCTGTTCTTGAAGTGGTACAGCAGTCTAGGCTTGTTGTTCTCCACCAATATAGGCATGCCAAAGAATACGCAGGCCATCAGTACCTCCTCGAAGAATATCTCCGCCGTCTGTGGCCTAGCGATGTACTCCAAGAAGAACTCGTTCACAGGCGCGTCCTCCATGTGATACTTTGTCATACCGTGAAGTGCGCCGTTTGAACCCCTGCCCCCGACAACCGCCGAGATATCGTAGGAGTCGCAGCCAAAAGACCCTAAGTGTTCGTTGGCAGGGTACCTCACCCCGTTCCTTTCGTAGTACCTGTTCTGAAGTTCACGCTTTGGGAACCAACTGACAAGGAACCTGCCCTTCTTATCGGGCATCCATACCACCTCGGTATCCCTAATGCCGTCCTTCCAATGGAACGAACCCCTCGTGAGGTAGTGCTCCTTGATCATGGAGTCGTTGTAGTCGATTTGTTGGTAGATCTTGGTCAGGTTAAACAGCGCCTGCTTGCTCTCGTCCCTGAAGGCATGGCTCTCAGTGCGTGGAAACTGACGGTAGTATTCGTTGAGCGCGTCCGAATCGCTCTTCAAAGACTCAACTTCGGCCTCCCAATAGTCGATGGCACCGTTGCTTATCCATCCACCATCCACTCCCTTGATCCTGTCGAAAGGTTTTCGTAGTACAGGCATACCATATTGGTCGATGAACCCCTCCATGTTCCACTCCATGGGTATGAATAGGGCGTACATACCGCTCTTTGTCTGCCCATTGGCGTTCCTGACCGCCACATTTGACTCCTCATATAGGATCTTGAAGTTCTCACCACCCTTACTGAGGGCGTTTGACGTGGATCCCATCAGGCATTTGCCTATAATCTTGCTTCCCAACCTCAAACAGGTCTTGGTTACCCTCCAATTGTTGAGGATATTGTTGGGTTTCACCCACTTTCCGCTCTCATCGTGCGCCAAAAGCAGCAATTTCTCCCCGTCATACGAGTTTTCCTCGGTATTTTTCCAATCTATGGTGGTGTCTAGCCCCACAATCTCCTCCTCGGACACGTCGTACATGTTCTTCTTGGTGATCTTGGAGGCGGGAACCCTGAAAGCGAGCTCCGTCTTGGGCTTATCCATCCCATCCATGATGGGCCTGAAGAAAAATGGCAGCTTACTGTTGATGGGGACCACCTTATCGGTGAACATCTTCTTCGCATCAGCCCCTGTCTTGGACAAAATACCCACACGGGCGTCCCTTGCTAGCGTTGCCATGTTCACGCACTCGCTTGCCGCCATAAAAGAGAAGCCCGAGCGCCTGATCTTCAGGTACACCATACCAAAACAGCGCGGGTCCGCCTTGCAGGCCTCCCAAAACAGGAAGAAAATCCTGTTTGCCTCCCTATAGTCAGGATACCCAACGTCAATACTCGACCACTGCAGGTACATATAGTGCGATCCCGTGATGTAGGTGGGCTCGCCGTTATTCATAAACCAATATCCCCGCTCCCTATTGTCGAACTCGTCCTCGATATAGTCAACCCACTTGTTCTTGAAGTCAGAAGACATCTCGTTCCAATGGAAAATGGACTGTATCTTTGTTAACTCTTTAGGCAACTCGTGCCTCTCCCAATACTGATGCTTAGGATCAGTGTGTCTTTGGTGACATTTCTCGGGAGCTAGCGGCAGTGCGATATTCAGTCCGTTTATATTGATGACATCGCCGATCTGACCCGTCTTTGAGATGACGACCATGTCGTACTTCTCGTCGTAGCCGTACTCCCAAGAGTATCCGTTGTTCTTCTTCTTGACAATGGACGGCTCGACATACTTATTGAGTACCCTATAGAGCACCCTATTTTGATCTTCGTTCTGCAAAGCCTTGTCTTGTGTCTACCTTTGTTGCACTAGTACCTGATGACTCTAAGTTCTCCCTCTCCGTCTCTATCTTGCTGAGTATCTCGAACGCGTCGAATATAGCCAACTTCTTTGTGGCCGCAGCGTTCTTGAGCTTGTCCGCAGACAGGTCATCCTCGGGATCATGCTTGATGATGTCCTCCTTGGCTACCTTGATGAGCTGATCGACGGCCTGATATCCCGCCTCGATGATCTTCATCTTTACGTCCTTTATATCCCTTGGTATCATAGCTTCATGGTTATCTGATGGTCGTAGACCCTGTACAGCGTCTCGCCATCCACAATAAACTCATACTCACTCTCGGGAGTGAAGCACACTAGGTCGCCACTAGCAACCCCTCGCTCCTTCAGATACACGTTGGGATACTTCATCTCTGCCATCAGCGGCTCCTTCGAGAACGGCTTCTTGATGTACGAGTCCTTGGCGTCTATTGGCTTGACAAAGCAGTACCTGTCGTAGCTGTGCCACACCCCATCGCTCTTGTACATAAAGAACTGCTCGGAGTCGATGAAAAACTTGTTGTCCCTCAGGAAGCTCCTACCGCTCTTCTGCCTGCCCTTCATGTCGTTGTAGAACTTGAAGACGTTGTGGTGAACAAGCAGGATGTCCCCCTTCTTTATAGGACCGTCATATCCAAGTGGTGTCTCGACGACGACAGCATGCCTATTGGAGAACTTGTGATCCTCTTCAGAGGTACTAACAATAAATTCAATTCCGCCTATCTCCTTGGTGTTGTCGTATCGTCTGTCGTTAAATGGAGTGGCAATGAAGTAGAATGGTGAACGCATCAGTAGTTTATATCGTACTCGATTGACATGGGGATGGTATGGTTGAACTCCTTCCAAACCATCACCTCGTTCTTGTCGTTGGAGATGTAGATCTTTACGGACTGAGAGCTGTCATCAAATATGATGTGCTCAATCCTATGGGTGTCACCAACCACCGCCTGACCGACGATGTAGTGCATAGCCCCGCCTTTGTAGTCGGGACCTATTGACACCTTGCGTATTGCTTTAGACGGCATGGACTGTTTGCTTCTCTTCAGAGGAGGATGACTCCTCTTTTAAAAAGATGATAGCCTGAATAACAGCCTGCGCCTCTGCTAGGCTGAATGCGCCCTTCATGTTCGCTACATTAAGTGCCTGTTCAATTGTCTGTAATGCTTGTTCCTTATTCATATCTAGTTAAATTAAGTTGTTGCAATACGTAGTCAAAGATAGGCGCGTCATCGCTGCCCCACTGCTCAACAAGAGACCAAGGTAGTTCTACATTCCCGTCAATAACGCTTCTGTACTGCTCCTCCTGAGTGTCTTCATTACTAATATATGTTTCGCATATACAGTAATGAACTCTTCCGGGACACATTAAGAAGTCGTACTGAAAGTAGTTGTCGAGCCTAAGCACATCTAGTGTCTTGCTCTCTCCATTAACCCATGTAATAATGGGTTGAATTTTAATTTCGTTTTGTTGCATAGTTTATTAAGCTAATAGTCCTGTATTACGCAAAGCCTTGACGACTTGTGCTATTGTATATCCGTCGAATGTGTCTGTATCTGTTACCGTCGTACCTCCTCCGCCTACCCTTGTAGCTGATGCTACGCCTGTGGTTGGTTGAACAATAGGCGCAGCGTTCCAAAAGCCTATCTTCTGTGATGTTGCAGTTCCTATCTTCGTGCCTGTTGTAGTATTGAACACCATGTTTACTGCATCGCCCCAAGTCGTATCACCTCCGTCAGCTATCGTCCACTTTGCACTACCGTTATCACGGGCGATGAATATGGGATAAGCTGCATCAGCGTTATCTGCAATTAATGCTGCGTTGTCGAAAGTAGGGTCTAAGGTGTTAAGGCCGAAATATCCGCCCAATGAAACAGAGCCTGCTGACGTATCATTACGAGCTACACCAAAACCCCCGATATATTTAGCTCCATTTTTATTTTGAGATGTAGTTGATGATCCTGAGCGAAACACACCACCAATACTTACATTTCCAAATCTTGAAAATCCTGCCGCTCCGTAATTGTAACCCGTTGTATTTCCTATTGCAGCATAAGTAAAGGCTGCATTTCCTAACGGAGTTCCGTCAACTATAATACTACCTGCCGTTCCTGCAGCAAGGTTACTTGCTACTAAAGCTGATGTTGATGTTCCCCCTGTATATCCTGCGGCTAATGTGCATTGAACACCACGTTGAGGAAAACTTGCATTGGTTTGTGAACCTGCTGAAGTAATTTCAAAAAATACACCTTGCGGCAAATAACTATATGTTGAAGGCATTGTAGCTGTTACATGCAACCCATAATTATTTGTCGAAGCAGCAAGTGTTCCTGCAACTATATGTGTTTTAGAAGTAGGTGATGCTGTGCCTACTCCAACAGCACCTCCATCAGCAACAGTAAATACAGTTGATCCATTATCTCTCGCTAAAAATATAGGGTATGCCGCGTCAGCATTGTCGGCGATTAGTGCTGCGTTGTCGAATGTAGGATTAGAAGTATTAAGACCAAAATAACCGCCTGTACTTGTACTATTGGCAGCAGTATCATTTCTTGCTATACCAATTACACCTAAGTATTTTGCTCCATTTTTATTGTTTGATGCTGTTGTAAATCCTGCCCTAAACAATCCTCCTGCGCTTATATTACCCGATCTTGCAAAAGCATTAAATCCATAATTTGCTCCTGTTGTATCACCTACTGTGAATCCACACATGCCCGCATTACAGGTTGAAAGACCTGCCTCGACAACTCCTGAGCCTGTACCTGCGTTATAATTAAGATACCATCCCGCTGCCGTTGCTACAGGGCCTGTATATCCTGCATTATAATTAACACGATGTGCTACTTGTGGATAAGATGCATTTGTCTGACTACCTGCTCCCGTAACCTCCATTAACATTGCAGAAGGCGCATAGGTATATGTTGAAGGCATTGTAGCTGTTACGTGCAACCCATAATTATTTGTAGAAGCCGCAAGTGTTCCTGCAACTATATGAGCTTTAGATGTAGGAGATGCTGTGCCTACACCAATAGCCCCCCCATCAGCAACAGTAAATACTGTGGACCCATTATCTCTCGCTAAAAATATAGGGTATGCCGCATCGGAATTATCAGCGATTAAAGCTGCATTCTCAAAAGTAGGGTCAGAGGTATTCAAACCAAAATATCCACCAACACTAACAGAACCTGCCCCTGTATCATTGCGTGTTGCACCAAAACATCCAATATATTTTGCTCCTGTTTTTTGGTTTACTGATGCGCTTAATCCTGTTCGGAAAACTCCACCTATTGAAATATTACCAAAACGGCTGAATCCCGCTACTCCATAATTATTTCCCGTTGTATTAGCTACACAGCTAAAAGTCATCGCTGCATTACCAACAGGCGAACCACCTACAACTATGCCTGTACCTGTTCCTGCTGTTGCATTTTCGCAAAAAATAGCCCTTGTTGATGTTGAACCTGTATATCCTGCTGATAAAACTACATATAAAGCTTCCTGCGGAAAACTTGCATTTGATTGGCTTCCTGCTGATGTTATTTCAAATCTAACTCCATTTGGTCTGTAATTATATGTAGAAGGCATTGTGCCTGTAACATGCAATCCATAGTTTTTTGTAGTTTCTGCAAGTGTATCTGCAACTATATGTAACTTCGATGTAGGAGATGCTGTTCCTAATCCAAGCGTATCATTCGTGTTATTGAAGAATAGCTGTGCATTATCCTGCGTCAACACCCCCGATGTTCCGGCGAATAACACCGATCCCGCCGTCATCGTGCTGAATGTAGGCGCACTGCTGAATGTCTTTGCCCCTGCGAAGGTTTGCGTCACAGTAGTCACAAGTCCCCGCGCAGTAGCCGATGCATCGGGGATATTGAAGGTATGCGTAGTGCCTACCGAACTGATGCCAAAGTCCGTGCCTGTGGTTCCCGTGGCAAAAGTTTGCGTGGCCCCTGTCAGGGCGTTTAGCGATGTGATGGCTGCTGATAGCTTGCCGTTAAGCTGCGTTTGTATTGAGGATGTAACACCCTTGACGTATGATAATTCAGTCAGTGATGGATAGGTGGCTGTAGACAGTGACCCGATAGACTTGCTTCCCGTGAAGTAGGCTAGCTCGTTGGTCGTACCACTACCACTAACCCTTGACCCTGCCACCCACAGTGACCCGTTGAAAACAAGAGAGTCTCCATTAACAGGAGCCACCGTGATCAGGTCAACGTCGTGGATCTCGTCAAGCTCGTAACCGTTCTGACACCTGACATACACCTGTCCCGCACCCGCATTAGCCCTCTCTACAATACCAACATACACGAGGTGATTGGGAGCATATGGTTTGACATTTGTCACCCCACCAAAGGTTGTACCGCTAAGATACAGCGTGTCTCCCGCAGAAAATGACGCCGTATTTATCCCCTCAATGACGCCCTGAATGATGATGTGACCATCACCACCAATACCAATAGAGCTGTCGTACACCATACCAATGGTCTTGGCAGAGGTGGCGTCAACGTCAGCCCTAGCCAACTTGACGCTCATCTTGTTACCCGTAGCCTGATAGGCGTAGACGACCTGACCCTTGTTAATGACAGCACCCTCAGCATTGTGTACATACGCAATGACCTGCGTCTGACTAAGCCCTATGGCCTGAAAGTTGGTGCCGTCGTAGACAATGAGTATCTCCTGATTGGCGCCTATATCCCCCGAGGCTATTGGTACAATAGTGTTCTTGTATATGTTCTTAGCCCCAAGGCTGTTGATGTTTATCGTTGACGCACCATCGTTGTCAGTGTCAAACTTGATAAGATATGCATCACCTGTAGCATACGAAGCTACGCCCGTGATCGTTGACGTGTAAACGCCGGGGGTCACCTGCGTGGCTGTGCCCGACTTGATCCCGCCACCCGTGGATGAGTACTGAGGGATATTGAGCGTAGCACCAACCAACGTGGCAGGGCCGCTGCTTCCCGTAGTGGTTAGCGTGATCGTGTCCTGCTTGGCATTCAGCGCCGTCTGAGTGGCGGTACTGATCGGCTTGTTAATGTCGGACGTGTTGTCCACATTTCCCAAGCCTACAGCCGCCTTGTTCAGGAGCTGCCAAGTCTTGTCTCCACGCCAATAGTAACCGCTCGAACTAAGCGGTATCGCAGGCTCCTTGCTATTGAACGTGGTCCAATCAGCAGAAGAAAGCAACCCCCTCTTTGTTGCAGACGCCGTAGGGATATTAAATGTATGCGTGTCAGCTAGTGAGTTAATAGCGAAGTCGCTACCCGCCGTACCTACAACAAAGTACTGTGCCGTAGGTGTCAGCCCATTCAATGAGGCTATGCCCGTGATGCTACCACCGAACTGATTACTTAATCCCCAACCATGTTCGACGCTGTACTCTAAAGTATCGCCCGATGCTATTGCTACCTTGACAATTATAAACTTGACACCGTCGACATCCTTCTGAACGGTGATCGTCCTAGATACCGAGTCGGCGTTATATATCGTCATAAAGACAATCTCCCTAGTGCTAGTGACAGGTGGAGACTTTAGCACCTGAATAGGAGTAGTACCATTCAACGCACCACAGACCGCATCTCCATACCTTACACCCTGAGTGGATGCAGAGATGTAGTCGTTATAGGATATATTATAGACAGGGTTAGCCGTTACAGGCGCCGCATCTGTAAATACCTCTAGCTTTTGGTTCGTTGACGATAGGAACATCTATTGCGATTAGTTTAATACTTCCATCTCCCCGTTGGGGTAGGTGACCTCGCCCGTCTTGATATTGATGACAGACCTCTCGCCATACTTCTTAATGAGCGCATCCTCGTTCTGAGAGAACCTAGCCTTCATGGCATCCAATGACCCCATGAGCGAATGACGCTGAATCTCTAATTCACCTAGAGCCATCTTCATCCTGTTGAGCTCTTGACCCATCTCCTGCAGCATGTTCAGCTCCTCGGCTGTGACGTAGTTTGTTTTCTTGCTTTCCATTTTTTATATATTACGTTTGATTGAACTTCCGAAATAATACCCAAAGATACTCAAAACTACGCCCTCTGATATCCCAATCAGATGGATCCATATCTCCTTGTTCTCGTTTGGTACCTGAAGGTACACAATGGCGTACACGATAAAGCAGAACACAACAAGGCCCACAATCCCCGTGACGTTGAACAGCCAATCACTCCCCCCTGCCTTCAGGATCTCCACCTCGCGCTCCCTAGCCGAAGCCTTCTCCTGTATCTCCATGCCGTAGATGTCCTTGATGTGCTGATGCAGCATGGCCTTCTCCTCAGGGGTGAGCTCTTCGGATCCGTCAATTAGGTTCTTGACTATGCCCAATAACCCCTTGTCGGGAAGCGCATCACCAACCACCTCCAATATCTTTGGCGCCTTTACCTTTAAAAACTTGCCAACCTTGGTGTCCCTGAACCTCTCCTTAGCCATAGTTTTCGTAGACTGTCTTTCCGTTTCCCTTCCTTGAGATCAGCACCTGACGCCTGTTCCCACTCTCCTTATAAGATACATGGACCCAATCGGGCTCGATATTATCACCATATTCCCATATCAACTGATCGAAGTCTAGGTGGTCCTTGATAAACTCAAACACCTCCCTGTTCCTTCCGTCGCAATCAATATCTGCAGCCTCTCCCGTGCAGTGCTGAGATGACCTGCTTCCGCCAATCTTCTCGTTCAGCTCCTTGCTCCTGTAGCCGCTGCTTATTGCAACAGGCGTGCCCATGAAGTCCCTAAGCGGCTGAAGTACATGAGCAGCCAACGACATCATCCTAACGATAACATCTAGCGATGGCTCGTTGTTGATATCGTAGCGTGTGGCTACGCTACTCTTTGTCAGCTCCCTTAGCGTGAAGTTCTTTGATAGCTGCATTACCTTCCCTGTCCTCTATATGGTTTCTTGTAGTTCTTACTTGTCTTAAGTCCACTCGTGCACTTCTTGGAATGCACCCCCTTGTTGTTCTTCTTAGGCTTGGCCTTGAAGGTATTCTCAGATGTCGTCTTTAACTTGGCCATGTGTCTTCTGCCACCTTGTTATAAATTTCTCTACACCCTTTAGTCCGAAGTATCCCAACAAAAAGGCTACACCGTATTGGCTCCTGCCCTCGAACTCGAATATATCGACCGCCACCTGAGTAAGGTAGTTGGCCGACAGTGTTCCCGATAATACGCTTATCGCCGTTGTCTTTATGTCGTCTATGTTCTTCTTAGTGGCCATCATCACGCTTCCCGCCATACCTGCCAACATGAGCGTAATATCTATGCCTATCGACTGCAGCCAACTTATAACTTTCATATCACCAAAGAGCAATTACTGTAGTTAATGCGGTGGAACCCGTTGCGTTAACCCTCTTCACCTGAACAGGGAACACGCCATTTAAAACATTATTAAACGTAACGGTTTGACCGCCCGCCGTAAGTACGCTTATGCTGTGGCTAGGGGTCTTGCTTTCAACGTAAAGCACAGGGGCGTCGTATGTGATGCCACTGTTTCCCATGGACTTATATATTGAGAACTCTTCGCCACCAAACACATCTGTGAAAATATTGCTGCTAATAAAAATAGTCGTAATATCAGACGGATCAACACCTGTAACATACGCAATAGCTGATGTCGTATTGTTGATAACAATGTCTCCTACCTGTATTGAATCATATATATCAGGAAGTTCAAATATGGATATCAACTTATTGTTATCCGCAGAAGATGTAAGTCCACTGCCAATAAAGTTCGGAGGATACGGTATCTCTACCGTATCGCTCTTTATGACAGGCATCTCGTGCTGATAGTTCCTCTTGTTTATTAGCGACATATCACCAAAGAGCAACGATTGTTGTAGAAGCTGTGGATCCTGTCACGTTCACCCTCCTCACCTGAACGGGAAGTATACCAACAGGTAGATTGGTAAATGTCACCGTCTGTCCTCCCGCCGTGAGCACAGAGTAGTTATTCCCCGCCGTGGCATTGTAGATAAGCGGAGCATCGTAAGTGATGCCTGAGTTGCCCATGGACTTGTATATCTCATATGTTTGACTAATAACATTAAATATACTAGCACTCAATAATAAGGCTTCAGGTTGAAGAACACTAGTTACATATGCAATCTGAAGTGTGGTCCTGTTTATAACAATATCACCGGGCATTACATTCGTAGATATAAAATCTGTACCCGTCGTTGCTAATATATTTGAACCTATTGATGTATTTACACCTGTCCCCATAATTAGCGGAGGATATGGAATCTCAACAGTGTCGCTCTGAATTACAGCAATAGCATGCTGATAGTTGGTCTTTGTCGTTAGTGATGACATCTCTTATTTGTTTTCTTCTTGTTTGTATGGGAACATCTCGTTCAGCTTACGCCTGCGTTCCTCACAGGGAGTACACGGCTTATCATCAGGGACACCCGTAGCGATCTTTACGATCTTCTTGATGCCTGTAGCTGTTGTGATCTTGTCGATAGTGTCGCCGAGTCCACGGCTCTCTTGGTTTGTGTTGTCCTGATTCATAGTGATTTTATTTGTTGGTTAAGACTTCTTCTTTGTACAAAGTTACTTCTTAATGTTTGAAACTCGGTTACCCATCCCCACCCTAGACTTCTCAGCCTTCTTCTCTGCAAGCTTAGAGGGACTGATCTCGGACCTAGTGACAGGCGTCTTTGATGATACACGCTTCGATGGCCTACAGTACTCATTCTTGCCACCCGCACCGCACGGCTTGCCCGTCCTAGTGTCTACCCACTTCTCGCTCTGCCAACGCTTTAATGACGTCCCCTCCTCCCCCTTCCTTACATTACCCGACTCCTTTCGGCACTTGGCTATGGCCTGTGATGCACGCGCAGATGGGAACACCTTGTACTGAGACTTTACCTTGTTGTAGCAGGCGTCCTTCATTTCTTATGCCTTGATAACACCTTCTTCTTTGCCTCTGAACCTAGGTCCATGAAGTGGTATAGTGTCTTACTCGTTGCGGTGTGGGACTTGCCCGTCATCACCTTTCCATTGTGTGAGTGTTGGTTTCCCGTCCACTCGGTCCCGTCCTTAAGGTAGTGACCCCTGCTCTTCCAAGATTGCGCCATGTCAGTACTTACCCTTACGTGATTTAGGACTAGGCTTGGTTGAACCGCTTGGGCCCGCCCACAGGTGTTTGCAGGCCCAATATCTAGCGGTCAACTTATCATTGGCCGTGTCACAGCCATGACGTGCGCGAAACGACTTACGGGCCGCAGCGCTATAATTGTGGCCATATCCCTCAGCGCCGAAGTGGATGAGCTTGTCTTTGCCCCCTTGGCAAGCCCTTACCATCTTCTTCTTGCCTGCCCTGTCTGATGGGACAGGGGAGTTACATTTCATCGAGGATTTGTTGGCCACTTGTTTAGAATGTCTGATTGTTAATGGTGATCTTGTTCGCCTTGATAATCGGGTCCTGACGCATGTCGTCCCAACGCCAATAGTATGGCCTGACTCCATTTACCCACGTGGCAGCAGCGGTCGGGTCAAAGTAGGTCTCCTCGAAGTTCCAACCCACCGCGTTGCTTCCCGTCTTGAGTCTACTTCCGGGAGTGAACCAAGGCACGCGCTTGATATACACGTGCGGATAGCCCACTGTTGCCTCGAAATCAAATAGCACGTTGTCGTACTGACTGTAAACGTCGGTACACATGAAGTATCCCGAAGACAGCTTACCCTTTACACCCGCAACCTTGGACCCGCTCTCAATGTGCAGGCCCTCGATCTTTCCGTCCTTAACCACCGTGCTGCCCTTGCTGTCCCACCAAACGTGGTACTGAGGAGATAGACCCTCGCTGATGCACTGACGGATGATCGTGCCCGATGCTCCGATCACGCTGAAGGCGCTGTATGCATTGTCCCTGTTGAAAACACGACACTGCTCGATGAGCGTGTGGTTGGACTGAGCATTAGCCAATCCCGCCCCTGACCAATCTCCGTTATCTACAATAAAAGGCGTTTGGTTGATTGACAGCGCCATACAGTTCCTGATGGTGCTCATCAGACAGAACTTGAAGTGGATGCCCCTCTGAGCCATAGCCACGTTCACGTTCTCCACGATGCTGTTAAACGTAGCTCCAAGGTCTAGCAGTGTACCCGTAGCAGCGGTGGCATTACCCCACAGCTCCCCATTGCACAGGTTCAGCGCGTAGCCCTGCATGATGTTTAACGCCTCGTTCTGATCGACGGGCTTGCGGCCAATAAGGTACGGAAGCCCCGCAATTGTTGCGTCGAATAGCCGACAACCACCCAAGTCGATGGTCAGCTTCTTTGTGCGCTTAACCGTCGCCGTGTCCGATGGGAATGTCTTTGGCAGGTCGATTGGAGCAGTGACGCCAATGTCGGCGGTCAGTATAATGTTGGTGACGGAGTTGTTTGCCGATGCCTGCACCGCAGCGCGAAGGTCAGCCTCCGTAGCTACGAACCTCGTGCGGCCCGTGTTCATCGTGCCACCACCTGATGGACCTTGCGGACCCTGTGGACCCATAGGACCTGTCGGGCCTGCGGGGCCTTGAATGCCCTGAGGTCCTTGTGGGCCTGCGGGACCTACGGTGCCTCCGCCCGTGGTAGGGAACGGCACCACCTTGACCCACTGATCGGCCCTGTATATATAGCAATCGCCGTTGTCGAGACACATGATGTCGGTCTCGATCCTAAAGTTAGATGGCCTAGTGGAGGGAAGTGCGTCCCTATACCAAAGCCTAGAAGCGTCTAAGTTGTATTGCATGGTGTCTTTTTAAGTAGGGGGCAGGCTCAGCCCACCCCCATTGGTTTGTTTCGGGGATTAGTATCCCTTCTTCGACGCAGACTTCATGGTCATCTTCTTCTTAGGAGCCATCTTGGTAGACGTCTTCTTGGCGACCATCTGCTTAACTTGCATTTCTTTTTTCATGCCGTTACAGTTTTAAGGATTTAGTAGCACTTATGCGGAACCACATGGCTCCAATAATTCCCACAATAGTAATAAAATCTTTCAATGTCTGCTCCAAGTCGAAGCCTAAATATGTTGACAGGATAGGGGCGAGAGCAACAAGGGCCATCCAAATTGTCTTGGACTCAAACCAATTCTTAAATTCGTTCATGGTGCTTTATCTTTATTTTTGCCAAAGTTACAAATAAAAAATGAAATCAAATTACTTAAAGTATTGGCGTGTCGTCAGGCACTATGTCATAAGGAGGTGGGGCCTCAACACCGAGGACCTAGACATGCTCCTATTCATCTACTCCGAGGACTACTTCAGCAGGGAACGGTTCAAGGAGTTCGAGAAGCTCGTGTCGTGGGACGAAAAGCGGTTCAAGCGGCTGCTTAAGGAGGAGTGGATCACCGTGTTCAGGCCTAGGTTCGGCAGCAACAGGACCCTATATCAGATCTCCTTCAAGGGCTCTCAGGTGGTCGACTTCATCTACAATAGGCTCGAGGGCTCGGCGCCGTTCGCCAAGATCAACAGGAAGATGCACTATGCCCACCGCATCAACTCAGCCAAGCGCGGACCCACCTACACCGAGAGGCGCTACGTCGACATGATCGAGGAGATGAACGCCATCGTCAGGGAGAAGCGCCGCGAGGAGCGGGCTACTCAACGACAACCACGTCCCTCTCAAGGATGATGGTGTGCTGCTCGTCGCCGATCAGCATCGTGAAGCTGTGACCCTTATCGTAGTAGACCACGTCGCCTACATTGATGCAGGTCACGTCGGTCCCCGGAACGACAACCGTCCCCTTCTTGTACCTGAAGCTGTTGGTATCCTCACCGCTGAGGATGATGCCCGACTCGGTCTTGACCTCCTCTTCGATGGACTTGATTACTATGTATTTACCTATCGCTTTCATATCCTTCTTGAATAAATAACGGGGTTCCCTCCCCAACGTATGCGCCTAGTATGTTGAAGCCGAAGTAATCCTCGGCGTCCTCCTCGCTCATGTCCCTCATCAGGATCTCTATGCACTTGGACTTAGAGTAGACCAACCTGCCCGTGAGCAGCTCCTCGCCAATGATGGCCTCATCGAAGCCATCGGCCTTCATTATCGGATCGTCATGCACACTCATAAGACCTAGCCATGGTTACAATAGCGTTCGTGCTCAGTATCGTCGTGGCCACGCTCACCGCGTTCTGCAGCGCCGACCGTGTCACCTTCAGTGGGTCTATCACCCCCATCTTGACGAGGTCACCAAACTGACCCGTCTTCAGGTTTAGCCCATGCCCGTCAGGAACCAAGCCGCCGTAGTAGGTGGCGTGGTCTATGCCTCCGTTCTTTAGGATCTGAATGAGCGGGACCCGAATAGCTGCATGAAGCATCTCAGCCGCCACCTTCTCCTCCTCTGAAGGGTTCTCCGACACCATACTCCTCACGTCTAGGCTGTATAGCGCCAACCCTGCCCCCGGCAGTATGCCCTCCTCGAGGGCAGACCGCACCGCACACACCGCGTCGTCGACCCTGTCGTACAGCTCCTTCTGCTCGAGGTCCGTGTTGCCGCCTACGTGTATGACGCCAATACCGCCCGTCAGGGACGCGATCCTCTTCAGGATGTGATCCTTGTCGGCACGGGTCTTGGCTGCAGCGTGGGCCTCCCAAAGCTGCGCCACGCGCTCCTCGATCACCTCCTCCTTGGCCCTAGCCGAGGACTTGATCAGGATCGTGCTCTCGTGGTTGACGATCACCTTGGCCGCATGGCCTAAGCTGCCGTAGTTGATAAGGCTCAGGTCGTCGCCCGTCTTCTCGCTGAAGTAGGTGGCGCCCACCGACACCGCCAAGTCCTGCATCAGCTCGTGCTGCCTGTAGCCGAAGCTAGGCGGCGGGATCACGCAGGCCTTGATGTTCCCCTTGATGACGTTCGCCGCCAAGGTGTTGATCACATTGTTACTGCACGGGGCCACAATCAGCAGCTTCTTGCCCTCCTGTATGATGGGCTTCAGCACCATCTCGATCTGTAGCACGTTGCTGATCTCCATGTCCGACACCAACACCATCACGTCGTCGAGGATGCACTCGTCCTTCTTCTGATCGTTGGCGAACAGCGGGGACGAATACCCCCTATCTATCTTCAACCCCTTGGTGGTCTCCGCATAGGTCTCACTTGTCTGAGACTTCTCCACCGTCACGATCCCGTTCTTGCCGACGTCCTTGTACACCTCAGAGATGATGCTACCAATCGACTTGTCGTTATTGGAGGAGATCGTAGCCACGTCGCTGATCATGCCGCTAGTGACCTTCTTGCTGCGCTTCTTGAGCTTCTCCACCGCCTTCCCCGTCAACTGACTCAGGTGGCGTAGCACCTCGGTCCTGTTCATCTCAGACCCGATACTGTTCCAACCCTCCCTGACCAAAGCCTCGGTCAGTACAATCGCCGTGGTCGTGCCGTCACCCGCAGCCGTGGCCGTCCTGTCCGCAGCCTCCTTCATCATCCGAACCGCAAGGTTCTCGACGGGGTCCTTCAGCTCGATAGCCTTAGCCACCGTGACACCATCCTTGGTGACCGTGATACCATTGGTATGGTTCGGGGACTCGATCAGCACCGTGTTCCCGTGAGGACCCAAGGTACTCTTGACCGCATCGCTCATCTTGGTGACGCCACTGATCAGACGCGTGACGGCGTCCGTAGAAAAGTAAAGCTCCTTCGGAGCATATCCCATGTTGTTATTCATAGTTCATTTGATTTGTCGCAAATATAGAAAAGAAATGAGACAGACAACAAAAAACTATCGCATGTCGGAAACCTGATTTTACTATGTCCCTATTATATATATATATATATTCTTTATTATTATTTTTTTCCCATTACAATATAGATTAAAAATCGACATAATCGACATAAATCTAGAGAATCAATTAGTTACGAAAACAAAAACGACATAAAACCGACATAAAAACGGGAATAGGCTTTTAAAATCGGGAATAAAAAAGGGGCCGAAGCCCCAAAAACACAAACAACACATGGATTAAAGCTTTATCTTTTTGGTCCTGTTATAGGATGTTGTCGTCTTAGATGAACCGCCAAGTGCACCAACCCTTTCCTTTTTCATCGTTACCTCCTTGTTTTTACCTTTAACACTAACCTCTTTCGATGTTTGGTTTTTTGGAAAATCAAGTGCAGTTCTATCTCCATAGGTCTTCGTCTTTGTTGTAGTGCGGACGTTCCCTGTGATTGGATTCTTTATAGTGCGAGTGGTTTCCTTTTTGTTGTAAGTTGGATCCTGAGGACTTCTTTGTTTGTTGGTTCTACTAGAAAGTGTATTTCCTAGTTTGACAGAAGAGAAGGTGTCCTCTTTATATGGGCCACCTTGGGAATATGATACATTTTTCTCTCTCTGATAAATGGGCTTTGATTTTACTTTTACAGGCATGTCTTTATGTTTTTAAATGTTAGTCTTTATCTCCGTTCATCATCTCGCGCATCTCGGACCGCATCTCAGCCCTAAGGTAGGCCTCCTCCATCATCGAGATCTTCTCCTGACGCATCCGCTCCTTGCGCTGAATCGCAGCCTGTGTGATGTATGGCATGGTATCAGGACCATCGTTGATCATCATCCCATTGGACATCTTGATCTGCCTGTCGGCGAACTTTCCGTGTACGTTTACTTTTGGTTTCATGGCTTATCGTTTTGACAAAGGTAATACATTTCTCTAGATATGGGGAGTTCGGAGGTTATGGGTGGGGTTTGGCGCGGCGGCGGCGAAAGGGAAAGCGATTTTATTTTTTGGGGCGGGGGTGCGCTTGGGTGGCGGTTGGGCTGAGATTTTAGCGTTTTCCCTGAAGGGGTGCAGGTAGGCAGGTGACTTCAATCTGTAGTCACCTGCAGGCAGGCAGGCAGGCAGGCGGTCACTATGCAAATTGCGTTACGCAATTTGCGTAACGGTTCGGACGTAATGCATTTCCCGTTATGCGTTTTACGTTACGGAAATCCCGTAGCGAAACTCTGCGTTTCCCAAAATGGGAAAAGTTTCCAAAAAATGGAAATGGGGGCGCGGGCGGGGCAGTCTCCCTCTCCGTTTCACCCTCCTCAAAAATCCTCATCCCCCTACAATCACTTTTTCTCGCTGATTTTCAATCACTTACATCATTTCGATAAAAAAACTTCAGAAAACATTTGGAATCTGAATTGAATTGAACGTATCTTCGCAAAGCGATTGACGAAGTACTGACAATCACTCGTTCTTAAAAAACCTTATTGACCTGCATACATAACCACGTTATGTGATGCCTATAAGGTCACCTGCACGGCCCGTAAGCTGTTCCGATTCGACAAGGTTGGATACCTTGATTAAGCAGTCAGCAGGTGGATGTTCATTGACATACTGAAGTAATTCGTGCAAAGGTTCACGCCATCACCCCCTGAGCGAT
>Ga0129333_10000636_pt1 | contig 29733 bp, 29 predicted proteins | sample CPB6_08_DNA_FD_94474 | JGI IMG/M metagenome (GOLD analysis project Ga0129333, IMG submission 94474) | Freshwater to marine salinity gradient microbial communities from Chesapeake Bay, USA - CPBay_Sum_0.6_0.8_DNA | ecosystem: Environmental > Aquatic > Marine > Coastal | place: USA: Chesapeake... | reverse complement strand
GGGGGGGGGGGGGGGGGGGGGGGGGGGGGGGGGGGGGGGGGGGGGGGGGGGGGGGGGGGGGGGGGGGCGGCGGGGGCTAGGAGTAGTCGTAGAAGCCGCGGCCGGACTTCCGGCCGTACATCCCCGCCTCGACATGCCGCTTCAGCAGGGCCGGGGGAGCGAAGCGCAGTTCGAGATGCTCGGCGTACAGGCTCTCCGACACCAGCAGCATGGTGTCCAGGCCGATCATGTCGCACAGCGTCAGCGGACCCATCGGCATGCCGCAGCCGGCCACCATGCCCACATCGATGTCCTCCTTCGACGCCACGCCGTTCTCCAGTGAGCGGATGGCATCGAGCAGGTAGGGCACGAGCAGGGCGTTGACGACGAAACCGGAGCGGTCCTTGGCGCGGATCACCTTCTTGCCGAGCACGTCGGCGCAGAACTCGGCGGTGCGGTCCGTCGCCTCGGGCGACGTCTGGATTGCCGCGATGACCTCGACCAGGGGCATGACCTGCGGCGGGTTGAAGTAGTGCGTGCCGACAACGCGAGAGGGGTGGGCGCTCGCCGCGGCGAGCTGCGCGATCGGGATGGACGAGGTGTTCGTGGTGATGATCGCGTCCGGGGCGAGGATGCCGTCGAGCTGGTGGATCAGGGAGATCTTGTCGTCGAGCTGCTCACGGATGACCTCCGTGACGATCTCGCGGTCGGCGAGCGCCGCGAGGTCGGTGGTCCAGCGCAGGCGGGCGAGGATATCCGCCGCGGGCTCCGAGAGCTTGCCCTTCTCCTCGGCCTTGGCCAGTGACGCGGCCATGCGCTCGCGCGCCCGGTCCAGGGCCTCCGGGAAGGCATCCACGACGACGACGTCGCAGCCCGCCTTGGCGCCCACCTCGGCGATGCCTGCGCCCATCACGCCGCAGCCGACGACACCCATGCGATTCATCATCTGTTCTCTCTCATGTGACGGCGCGTAGCGGCCGTGCCCCCGCGCTCTCGGTTCGGGCTAGAAGTCCCCGGCATTCGCGCGCAGGGCCCTCAGGACGGTGCGCAGCTGGTTGATCTGGTGCTCGGTGATGCCGAGCTGTTCGAAGACCTGGCCGTTCAGCGCCGCCGTGGCGGCCAGCGCCCGGGCCCGTCCCGTATCGGTGATCGAGGCAAGCACGGCCCGGCGATCGGTGGGGTGCGGCAGCCGCTCCACCAGGCCCTGGCTCTCCAGCCGGTCCACGGCGCTGGTCACGCTCGTCGGATGCACCTGCAGCAGGGCGCCCATCCGGGTCATCGGCAGGCTGCCGCGCTTGGTGAAGGACAGCAGCGTGAGGATCTCGTAGCGGGCGAAGGTGAGGTCGAACGGCCGCAGGGCGGTGTCGATCCGCTGCAGCACGATCTGCTGGGCCCGGACGATCGAGGTGACGGCCGCCATGCCGTCGGCCGCCGACTCCCAGCCCCGCTCGATCCACTGCCGCCGGGCCTCCTCGATGGGATCGGAGTCCAGCGTCCGACCGATCGTCATCAGCGGATCTCCCTCTCAGCGCGGACCGGGTCAGACATTGCGCCGGTACTGCCCGCCGACCTCGAAGAAGGCGGCGGTGACCTGACCGAGGGAGCATACTCGGACGGCCTGCATTAGGGCGGCAAAAGTGTTGCCTCCCGAAGTTGCGACGTCCTTGAGTCGGGCGATGGCCTCCTCGGCCTCGTCACGGTGCTCCTCGTGGAACACCGCCAGGCGTGCGACCTGGGAGGCCTTCTCCTCCTCGGTGGCCCGGGCCAGCTCGAGCCGCTGCACGGCGTCATCCGGGTGCGGGTTCAGGAAGGTGTTGACCCCGATGATCGGCAGGGTGCCGTCGTGCTTGCGCTGCTCGTACAGCATCGACTCGTCCTGGATGCGACCGCGCTGGTAGCCGGTCTCCATCGCGCCGAGCACGCCACCGCGGTCGGAGATGCGGTCGAACTCGGCGAGGACGGCCTCCTCGACCAGGTCGGTGAGCTCATCGACGATGTAGGAGCCCTGCAGCGGGTTCTCGTTCTTGGCCAGCCCCCACTCCTGGTCGATGATCATCTGGATCGCAAGGGCCCGACGTACCGACTGCTCACTCGGTGTGGTCACCGCCTCATCGAAGGCATTGGTGTGGAGTGAGTTGCAGTTGTCGTAGATCGCGCACAGCGCCTGCAGGGTCGTGCGGATGTCGTTGAAGTCCATCTCCTGCGCGTGCAGGGACCGACCGGAGGTCTGGATGTGGTACTTGAGCTTCTGGCTGCGGTCGTTCGCTCCGTAGCGCTCGCGCATGGCGATCGCCCAGATGCGACGCGCCACCCGGCCGAGAACCGTGTACTCCGCATCGATGCCGTTGGAGAAGAAGAAGGAGAAGTTCGGGGCGAAGTCGTCGATGTCCATGCCTCGAGCGAGGTAGGTCTCGACGTACGTGAAGCCATTGGCCAGCGTGAAGGCCAGCTGCGAGATGGGGTTCGCCCCGGCCTCGGCGATGTGGTAGCCGGAGATCGACACGGAGTAGAAGTTGCGCACAGAGTTGTCGATGAAGAACTGCTGGACGTCACCCATGCACCGCAGTGCGAACTCGGTGGAGAAGATGCAGGTGTTCTGGCCCTGGTCCTCCTTGAGGATGTCCGCCTGCACGGTGCCGCGCACGTTCGACAGCACCCACGCGCGGATGTCGGCTGCCTCCTCGGGCGTGGGCTCGCGCCCCTCGGTCTCGCGGAATGCGTCGAGGCGCTGATCGATCGCGGTGTTCATGAACATCGCGAGGATCGTCGGCGCCGGCCCATTGATCGTCATCGACACCGATGTGGTCGGATCGCACAGGTCGAAGCCGGCGTAGAGCGCCTTCATGTCGTCCAGGGTCGCGATCGAGACGCCGGACGTGCCGACCTTGCCGTACACGTCGGGCTGCGTGTTCGGGTCGCGGCCATAGAGCGTGACGGAGTCGAACGCCGTCGACAGCCGCGTGGCGGGCTGGCCCTCGGCGAGCAGGTGGAAGCGTCGGTTGGTCCGGAAGGGATCGCCCTCGCCCGCGAACATGCGGGCGGGCGCCTCGCCGTCGCGCTTGAACGGGAACACCCCGGCGGTGTAGGGGAAGCGACCGGGAAGGTTCTCCTCGCGCAGGTAGCGCACGAGGTCACCGGCGTCCTCCGTGCGGGGCAGCGCGACACGTGGCACGCGATTGCCCGAGAGGGTGGTGCGCCAGAGCTGCGTTCGCAGGTCCTTGTCGCGGATGCGGACGACGAGCTCCTCGGCCGCGTACTGCTCCCGGACGGCGGGCCACTCCTCGAGGAGTGCGGCGACCTCGGGCCTCAGCTCAGCCTCCTGCGCGGCGAGCAGTGCCTCCACGTCGGTCGCGCTGGACCCAGCGGCGGCGAGCATCGCGGCCGCCGTGCGCAGGTGCTGGGCACGGCGTGCGACCTCGGCCTGCTGGCCGGTCTCGCGGTGGTAGCCGCGGACCGAGTCGGCGATGTCGGAGAGGTAGCGGCTGCGGGCGGGCGGGACAACGGTGGTCAGCCCGGTCGGCTGGCGCGTGTCGACCGGCTCGAGCACTCCCGCCGTCACCTCCAGGCCCTTGTCGACGAGGAGGCCGCGCAGGTACAGGTAGAGCGCCGTCACGCCGTCGTCGGCGAAGCGTGCCGCCGACGTGCCGAAGACGGGCATGTCCTCCCAAGATGAGCCGAAGGCCTCGCGGTTGCGCAGCAGCTGGCGGGCGACATCGCGGCGGGCGTCCTCAGCCCCGCGTCGCTCGAACTTGTTGATCGCAACCGCGTCGGCGAAGTCGAGCATGTCGATCTTCTCCAGCTGCGAGGCGGCGCCGAACTCCGGCGTCATCACGTAGAGCGAGACGTCGCAGAAGGGAACGATGCCGGCATCGCCCTGGCCGATTCCGGGCGTCTCGACGATGACGAGATCGTGCGTCGAGCGGCAGGCCGCGATCGCGTCGGCGAGGTTCTCGGGGATCTCCGAACCCGGCTGGCGCGTGGCGAGTGAGCGGAAGTAGACGTTGCCGAGGTCGACCGAGTTCATCCGGATGCGGTCGCCGAGGAGTGCGCCGCCGCCCTTGCGACGCGTGGGATCCACCGCAATCACGGCGATGCGAAGCTTGCCCTCCTGGTCGGCGCGGAAGCGGCGCAGCAGTTCGTCGGTGAGCGAGGACTTGCCCGATCCACCCGTGCCGGTGATGCCGAGCACCGGTGTGCCGCTTGCGGCGGCCGCCGCGAGAAGCTCGGTGCGGAGGGCCTCCGGTGCGCGTCCGTCCTCGAGCAGGGTGATCGCGCGGGCCAGCGCGGTGTCGTGCCCGGCGAGCACGGCCTCGATGCTGGGTGCGTCCTCGAGAGCGTGGTCGCACTCCTGCACCATCGAGGCGATCATCCCGACGAGGCCGAGACGCTGGCCGTCCTCGGGGGAGAAGATGCGCACGCCGCGGTCAGCGAGCAGGGCGATCTCGTCCGGCACGATGACACCGCCGCCACCGCCGTAGATGCGCACGTGGGAGGCGCCGTGCGCGTCAAGCATCTCGCGCAGGTAGCTGAAGTACTCGACGTGACCGCCCTGGTAGGACGAGACGGCGATGCCCTGGGCGTCCTCCTGCAGGGCCGCGCGGACGACCTGCTCGACGCTGCGGTCGTGGCCGAGGTGGATGACCTCGCAGCCCTGCGACTGCAGGATGCGGCGCATGATGTTGATCGAGGCGTCGTGACCGTCGAACAGGCTGGCCGCGGTGACGAACCGGACGGGGTGATGCGGGGCCTCGGGCACGCGCTCTCTCCTGCGGTTCGGGGGCGGCTCATCGCCCGTGTCAATGGATGACAGATATTAGGATATCAATCCTTCCGGAGAACGGATAGCCGAAAATGTCCGAAATGACCGCTCTGGACGCTGGGCCCGTCAGCTGATGAGGGCGCGGGCGAGCTGGCCGGACGTCTGCCGGAAGGCCACCGGGCCGAGGGTGCGGTAGCTCGGGTCGAGCTCCAGCCGGCTCCGCGCGACGATCTCGAGCAACGTGACCAGGCCCAGGCCGGCGAGCGCCACCCGGATGCGGTCCTGCTCAGGCGCGATCTCATGGAACGTCCGGGCGCCGCGCCGGGCCAGCTCATTGCGGGTACGCCGCCGGACCGCCTCGCACGAGCTGGTCGCCCCGACGGAGGTCACGAAGTAGACGCGCGCCACCTGCTCGTTCTCCTCGACCCAGGTCAGCACGCTGTCGACGCAGGCGGTGAGGTCGTCGATCGAGTGCACGGCCGCCAGGGCCTCCTGAACGGCGTTCGACCACCGGTCGGCGAAGGTGCCCACGATCTCGTCGAGGATCTCGTCCTTGCTCGCGAAGTGGTAGTAGAAGGCCGCCGGCGTCATGCCGCATCGGGCGGCGATGTCCGAGACGGCGATCTCGTCCGGTGGCTGGGCCGCCAGCAGGTCGATCGCCGCCTCGAGGATCTCGTGACGGCGCGAAGGCCGGTTGGCCGGACGGCTGGCACGGGTCTTTGGCATGATCGGGCGATCCTCCCACAGGGGGCATGGGCCGGTGGGGGCCTTGGCGTGAAGGGACGACGGTGACCGAGGTCTCGGACGATGCCCTGGGCTCCAGCCGTCCGGCACACCGCCCGTCCCGCCGCAGCGAGATCGTCATGGCGGCCACGCACGTGTTCTCGCGGCTGACCTACGCCGAGGCGACGGTCGAGGACATCGCCGCCGAGTGCGGCGTCGCACCCACCGCCGTGTACTACCACTTCGGCGGCAAGGAGGAACTCTTCGACCAGGCCTTCGAGGCCTGCCTCGTCGGCTTCTCCGCGATGGTCGACTCGGTGCGCGCCACGGCCGCGACGCTCAATGAGGATGTGCTGCGGGAGGTCATCTACGCCGGATGGGCGTGGTGGCGCACGCATCCGGTCGAGGCCCGCTTCCTGACCCTGCACCTGAACGGCGCGACGCCCGCCTCACGCAGACTGTACGAGGACTGGCAGGAGCGCCATGCCCAGCGGGCCTTCGACTACCTGCCCGAGGACACGAGGCCGCCGCGCAGCTCCCGCAAGGCGCGCGAGCAGTACGCCGTGCGCCTCCTCGGCTTCCGCTTCCTGAGCGCCCTGCTGCCGGTCTCCCAGACCGCGTGGCTCGACGGCACGCTGAGCCGACTGCCCGTCGCGAAGGTCGAGGCCGTCCTGGCGGACATCCTCGTCCCGATCATGAGGGAAGCCGAACCTGCCGATCGCGCTTGAGCTCCCACCGGGCGATCGAGCGCAGGTGCACCTGATCGGGACCGTCGAAGATCTTCAGGGCGCGCTGCCATCCGTACATGCGCGCGAGGGGAACGTCGTCGCAGATGCCCAAGCCGCCGTGCACCTGGATCGCCCGGTCGATGATGTTGCACGCGATGCGTGGCGCGATCACCTTGATGGCGGCGATCTCGGTCTTCGCGCTCTTGGCGTCACCCTGGTCGATCATCCACGCCGCCTTGAGCGTGAGCAGGCGGGCCTGCTCGATCTCGATGCGGGACTCGGCGATCCACTCCTGGATGGATCCCTGGTCTGACAGCGGTCCGCCGAAGGCGACACGGCTGTTCGCCCGCTCCACCATCATCTGCAGGGCACGCTCGGCCGCGCCGATCGACCGCATGCAGTGGTGGATGCGACCGGGGCCGAGTCGCGCCTGCGCGATGCGGAAGCCGTCGCCCTCCTCCGCAAGGCGGTTGCTGACTGGCACGCGCACGTCGGTGAACTCGATCCACGCGTGACCGTGCTGGTCCTGCCGGCCGAAGACAGGCAGCGAGCGCACGATCTCGACCCCGGGAGTGTCGATGGGCACGAGCACCATCGACTGCTGCCGATGCGCGGGCCCGTCGGGATCGGTCTTGCCCATCACGATCAGGATCCGGCAGCGGGGATCATTGGCGCCCGACGTCCACCACTTGGTGCCGTTGATGACGTACTCGTCACCCTCGCGCCGGATCGAGCACTCGATGTTCGTCGCGTCACTGCTCGCGACGTACGGCTCCGTCATCGCGAAGCCGGAGCGGATGGTGCCGTCGAGCAGGGGCTCGAGCCAGCGCTCCTTCTGCTCGGGAGTGCCGAACAGGTGGATCGTCTCCATGTTGCCGGTGTCGGGCGCCTGGCAGTTGATGGCCTCGGGGTAGATGTCGACGCTCCACCCGGAGATCTCCGCCAGCTGCCCGTACTCGACGTTGGTCAGGCCGCTGATGGCGGGCAGGAACAGGTTCCACAGCCCCTGCGCCCTCGCCTCGACCTTGAGCTCCTCGACGATGGGCGGCAGCTCGTGGTCGTCGGGCCCGACCTCGGCCCGGTAGGCGTCGTAGACCGCCTCGGCCGGCAGCACGCGCTCGTTCAGGAAGTCCCACATCTGCGCGGACAGCTCCTGGACCCGTGCGCTGGGGGTGAAGTCCATGCTCGCTCCGCTCATCCGTGCCCGCTCGGGGTTTCTTGACTCGTACTTTAGTAACCGCGGTATCCTCGCGCCACGCCGACCGAAGTCCCCTGTGAGGATCCCGCGTGCCTGACCTGCCCCTCGGCCCCCTCGCCGATGCCGCTGTCGCGAACCCGGGCGGGCTCGCGCTCGCGGATTCTCGCAGGACCTGGACGTGGGACCAGGCGATCCACGACATTCGCGGTGCCGCATCGCAGTTGCTGGCGACGACCCCGGACCCCGACCAGCGCTGGGGCGTCATGGGCGACAACGCCGCTCCCACGCTGCTCGCACACGCCGCTGCCCTGCTCGCCGGGGTTGGTGCCGTGGCCGTCTCCCGCCAGCTGACACTCGCGGAGCTCGCCGACCAGATCGAGGATGCCGGCATGGTCGGGCTGGTCGCCGGTCCGTCGAGTGCGCCGACCGCGGTCGCTGCCCTCAAGGCCGGACTGGTGTCCACCGTGGTGCTCCACTCGGGCGCCACGAGCGACTCGACGCACCCGGGCCTGGTGGCGTGGGCGGACTGGATCGCCGTTGCACCGCCCGTCGACGACTTCCCGGACCGGCCGCCGCGACCGGGCATGGTCTACACGTCGGGCACCACCGGCCGCGCGCGGGGGACGCAGACGCGGTGGGTCCTCGCCCCGGTCACAACGCACCGCGAGTACCTCGAGCAGCTGCGTGCGCGCGCACAGTTCCCGGCCGGCGCGCACATCGTCGTCGGGCCACTGCAGCACAACGGCCCGCTGACCGCGGTGCGCCACCTGCTCCTCGGTCGCCCGGTCATCGTCGTCGAGCGCTTCGACGGCGCCGAGGTGCTGCGCCTGATCGACGAGCACCGCGTGACGTCCTCCGTCATGGTGCCGACGCACTTCCAGCGGCTGCTCGCGGTGGATCCCTCGGTGCGCGAGCAGTTCGACGTGAGCAGCCTCGAGCTCGTCGCGCACACCGGCTCGGCCTGCCCGCCCGACGTCAAGCGCGCGATGATCGAGTGGTTCGGGCCGGTGCTCGTCGAGTCGTACGGCGGGTCCGAGTCGGGCACGCTGTGCCGGATCTCGTCGGTCGACTGGCTCGAGCACCCGGGCTCCGTGGGCAGGGCGGTGGATCCGTTCCGCGTCGTCGTCGTCGACGAGGACGGCCATGACGTGCCCACTGGCGCGACCGGCATCCTCGCGTTCGAGGCCCCGCAGGGGTACGGGCCGTCGTACCACCAGGATCCGGAGAAGACGGCGAAGGCGTACGTCAGGGAGAACACGTTCACCCTCGGCGACATGGGCCATGTCGACGAGCAGGGATTCATCTTCATCACCGATCGGCTGTCCGACATGGTGGTCTCCGGCGGCGTCAACCTGTATCCCTCGGAGAGCGAGGCGGCGCTGCGGCAGCATCCGCAGGTGGCCGACGTCGCCGTGATCGGCATCCCGCATCCGGACCTCGGTGAGCAGCTACTGGCCCTCGTGGTCCCCGAGGACCAGGCATCGCACCCGTCACCTGCCGATCTCGAGGTGTTCTGCCGTGACCTGATCGCGTCCTACAAGATCCCGCGCCGGTACGACTTCATCGCCGAGCTGCCGCGCAACGAGATGCAGAAGGTCGACAAGAAGTCGCTGCGCCGTCCCTACTGGGACTCCGACCGCACGATCGCAGGCTGATCGAGGGGGTGCGCGATGTCGTCGATGCGCGTGGGCCTGGCCCTGCCGCAGCTCGGACCACGTGCGGATGCGCGCGCGGTCCGGGGATTCGCGGAGCGGGCGGAGGCGCTCGGGTTCGGGCACCTGTTCGTGCAGCAGCACCTGTTCTACCCGCACGAGGTCGCGTCGGGCTACTCCGCGCGCCCCGGACTCGCCGTCCCCGAGGCCTACCGCTCGGTGCTGCAGCCGATGGAGCTGCTCGGCGTAGTCGCGGGCTGGACCTCCGAGATCATCCTCGGCACGAGCATCCTGGTCGCCGGCTACCACCGTCCGGTCGACCTTGCCCAGCGGATCAGCACGCTGGACCTGCTGTCGGGCGGGCGCACGGTGTTCGGCTTCAGCGTCGGCTGGTCCGATGAGGAGCACGCGCAGTACGACGTCGACCCGCGCACGCGAGGGCGTCGGGCGGGGGAGCTCATCGACGCGCTCAAGGCCTGCTGGGGGCCCGATCCGGTGTCGTACGAGGGGGAGTTCTTCTCCATCCCGATGTCGGACGTCGACCCCAAGCCCGCGCAGCGGCCGCACCCGCCGCTGATGTCGGGCATGCGATCGGAGGTGGGGCTGCGTCGCACGGCGGAGCAGTTCGACTGGTGGAACCCGGCATCGGGCACCCTCGAGCAGCACCTGCAGACGATGGATCAGCTCGCTGGGATGCGCCCGGCGGGGCTGGCCCCGCTCAAGATGTGCTGGAACCTGTTCACCGATCCACCCGTCCTCGTCGCGAACCTGCGACCCCTGAGTGTCGACGAGCTGTGCGAGCAGGTTGCCGAGGCGGCCGCGTCGGGGGTGGACGCGGTCTCGATCGACGCGAACTTCGATCCCTCGATCACCTCGCCCGAGGACTGGGCAGCGGTACCGGACCGGCTGGCCCCCCTGCTCGACGCAGCCACACCGTAAGGAGGAGGCGACATGGACCGACTCGAGGATCGCGCGGCGATCGAGCAGCAGATGTTCACCTACGCGCGCGCCACGGACTGGCTCGAGCCGGAGAACCACCGGCTCGTGTTCGCCGACGACTGCGTGTTCGCCTCCCCGCACAGCGGAGACCTCCACGGTGTCGACGCCGTCGTCGAGTGGATGCAGAGGGTGCTCCCGCCGTTCGAGGCCACGCAGCACCTGATCGGCAACATCACCATCACGTTCACGGGTGACGACACCGCGGACGCCGTCAGCTACGTGCAGGCGTGGCACCGGTACCGCGACCGTGACAAGCCCGACATGATCCTGTGGGGCGAGTACCACGATCGGTGGGTCCGCATCGACGGCACGTGGCGCATCCGCGAGCGACGGGTGCGCGAGGCCGGCTTCCAGCCGCCGCGGGAGGGCGGGGTCGTCAACCCGCGTCGCGCGAAGGGCTGAGCCCTCGTTGCTGCGTCAGTAGGTGGGGTCTCCACGCGGCTGAAGACCCCAACAAGTGACGCAGCAACGGATCAGCCGAGCAGCACGGAGCGCAGCTGAGCGACGTCGCCGGCCAGGTGCGTCGCGCCGGCGGACTCGAGTTCGCCTTCCTCTGCGTAGCCCCAGGTGACGGCGATGGCTTCCACGCCGTGGGCACGAGCGGCCTGCACGTCGAGGGCGCGGTCGCCGACCATGACTACCCGATGCGTGCGCCCGTCCGCGGCGATGCTCGCGAAGGCATGCTCGAGCACCTCCGCCTTGTCCTGGCGCGATCCGTCGGAGGCGGAGCCCGCGACGAAGGCGAAGTGCTTGATCAGCCCGGCGCGATCCAGGATCCGCTCGGCGGACTCCTGCGGCTTGGCCGTTGCGAGGACGACGGAGCAGTCGCTCTCTGCGAGGTCGCGCACGAGGTCGCCCATCCCGGGGTAGAGGTCGAACTCGTACTCCGCGTCGTGGAAGTAGCGCTCACAGTAGAGCTCGAAGAAGCGCTGCTCATCGACCGCATCGGTGAGTCCGAAGACCCGGGGAAGTACCTCGGCGAGCGGCGGGCCCATGAACTCCTCGAGCTGGGCCTGCGTGGGCACGATGCCGAAGCCCCGCTCCAGCGCGTACTGCACTGAGATGTGGACGCCGGGCTCGGAGTGGATGATCGTGCCGTCGAGATCGAGCAGCACGACGTCGTACGCAGGGGTCACGCGCGAAGGCCCCGCCATGCGAGCGTCCCGCCATCGACCGTGTAGATGCCGCCGGTCACGAACGAGGCCGCATCGCTGGCGAGAAAGCAGGCCACCTCCGACACCTCATCGGCCTCGCCGAAGCGGGGGATCAGGTGCGCGCCGGTCATGTGATTCATCGTGTACTCGCGGTCCTCGACGGAGTCAAGGAAGTCCATCGCCATCGGAGTGGCGATCGCCCCAGGTAGGAACGCATTGACACGCACCTGTGGGGCCAGCGCAACGGCGGTCGACTTGGTGAGGGAGATGAGCGCAGCCTTGCTCGCCCCGTAGGCCACCGCGTTCTGGGTACCGTTGATGCCCGAGACGGACGCGGAGTTCACGATGGATGGGCCGCGGTCGGACGCGCGCAGGTGCGGCGCCGCGGCCTGGGACAGGAAGTAGGGGGCCTTCACGTTGACGTCGAACACGATGTCCCACACGCGCTCGTCGAGAGTGTCGAAACGCGCACCCTCCATGAGCACGGAGTCGATGATCCCGGCGTTGTTGATGAGGGTGTCGAGGCCGCCCGCAGCGGCAACGGTCTCGTCGACCAGCCGCTGGATGTCGCTCATGCGAGTGAGGTCGGCGAGGATGACGGACGATGCCGCCCCTGCCTCGCGCACGATCTCAGCGGTCTCCTCGACGGCTCCCGCCTTCACGTCGGTGACGATCACCGATTCGGCACCTCGGCTCGCCGCCATGACCGCAATAGAACGGCCCATGCCCTGAGCGGCCCCGGTCACCAGGAAGCGCTTGCCCTCCAGCTGGGCAGTCACGCGGTGGCCCACCCCTCGCGCACGTCGGCATGGACGTCGATCGAGATCCGCTTCTCCTCGATGTAGCCGACCCCGTCGATCACCCGCACGCGGTCGACGTAGTTGCCCCAGCCGAGGATCGCGGTGTCGTCTCCTGCGTAGGTGTAGAGGAAGTACGACTCGACGAGGGCGGTGCCCGGCCCGGTGCTCGTCACCGTCTGGTTCACCACGAAGTGCTTGCGCGCGACCGGGTCGGCCATCGCGGTGCGGTAGTACTCGATGATGGCGTCGCGGCCCTCGCGGGGACCCTTGCGCGTGACCAGCACCGCATCGTCGGTGAACACGCCGCCGAGGAGCACGTAGTCGGGACCGTCCACGGCGTTCGCGTAGCGCCACGTCACCTCGCGGGCGGCCTCGGCGGTCTCGAGTCGCTCGAGCCGCGCCAGCAGGTTCTCGATCATCGCGTTGTCGTTCATCAGTGTCCTTCCGCGGGGCGGACGCCGCGCTTGGTCAGCGTCACCGGTCCGGTGACGGTCAGTCGGCAGGCGAGACGTCGACTCGGGTCCACGGCGCCCATGGTCCGCTGGAGGGTGTCGCGCTCCTCGTCGGACATGACGCCGCAGTGGTCGACGCCCTCGCGGATGATGCTCACGCACAGGCCGCACGAGGCGTTGCCCCCGCATTCGGTCGGCCACACGTACCCGCGCTCATGCGCGGACTCCATGACCGTCTGGCCCGCCGCCACCTCGAGCGCGAGGTCGATCGGCAGGACGGTGACGCGTTCCATGGCGCTCCCGGAGTCTGGTGAACAGGCACTTACCGTAGTCCGGATCTAGTAACATGCCAATCCACTCAGTGGACGGCAGTTCGCTGGAATCGACGTCTCGACAGATGGGATCACCATGGACCTCGGCCTGAAGGGCAAGCGCGCCCTCGTCACCGGCGGCACTCGCGGCATCGGTCGCGCCACCGTCGAGCTGCTCGCTGCGGAGGGTGCGTCAGTCGCCTTCTGCGCGCGTAGCCAGGAGGCGGTCGACGCCTTCGCCAGCGAGCTCCGCGCTGCGGGGGCCACGGTCTACGCCGAGGCCATCGACGTGTCGAAGGAGGATGAGCTCAAGGGCTTCATCCGCAATGCCGCGGACGCGCTCGGCGGGCTCGACATCCTCGTCTCGAACGTGACCGGCGGCTCCCTCAAGGGTCCCGAGCAGTGGCAGAGCAGCCTCGAGCTCGACCTGCTCCCGCTCGTGCACCTCATCGATGAGGGCACCCCGATCCTCGAGGCCGCGGGGGGTGGCTCGATCATCGCGCTGTCGTCGACCTTCGGCTTCGACAACGTGTGGCCGAGTTCGCCGAACTCCTATGGCGCCTTCAAGGCCGCGATCATCCGTCACGCATCGTCGGCGGCGCAGGCCCTGGCTCCCAAGGGCATCCGCGTCAACACCGTCTCGCCCGGACCGGTCTACTTCGACGACGGCGACTGGGGCAAGATCAAGGCCGGCCGCCCCGAGGTGTACGAGAAGGTGCTCGCCTCGATCAAGCTGGGCCGCATGGGCAAGCCCGAGGAGGTCGCCGCGGTGATCGTCAGCCTCGCCAGCCCGGCCTTCGGCTACTGCGTCGGCACCAACGTGGTGTGCGACGGCGGTATGACGGTACGCACGCAGTACTGATCGACACACGTCACCGACGATGGCCACCCCCGCGCGCTGCGACAGCACGTGCGTGGAGGTGGCCCTTGTCGTCGGCGGCCGCTGGCACGACCTCGACTTCGCGCGCCGTGAGCTGCTGAACCTGCTGGGGGAGCACGACGCGGTGCGGTGCAGCGTCCATACCGACTTCTCTGACGTCGCTCGGCTGTCCCAGGTCGACGCGATCGTGGCGTACACCTGCGACGTGCGGCCGACAGCGGCGGAGACCGACGTACTACGCGCGATGGTCGCCGATGGCGGCCGTCTGCTTGCCCTGCACGCGACGAACTCCGCGATCGACGCCCCCGATCCGGACGGGCCCCGGATCTTCCGCACTCCGGATGCCATGCCGGAGTTCACCGCGCTGCTCGGCAGCCGATTCCTCGCCCACCCGAGGATCGGGCCCTACCTCATCGAGCCCACCGCGCGCGAGCACCCGCTGACGAGCGGTGTCCCGGCCTTCACCACCGTCGACGAGATCTACGTGACCGAGACCGGCGACGGGCTGGATGTCCTGATGGACGTCGAGTACTCCGGCCCGTGCCCCGGGTTCGAGACCGACCACGGTGAGGGCCGGCATCCGGTGCTGTTCATGCGCCGCGAGAGCCAGGGTGCGGTCGTCTCCTTCACCCTTGGCCACTGTCGAGGGCGGTTCGACGTGCAGGATCTCGGGGTGGAGGATCTCGGTGTGCTCGATCGCGTGGCCTGGGACTCCCCGGAGTTCCGCATCGTGCTGCGCCGATGCGTGGCGTGGGCGGTGCACGGCGATGACTTCACACACTGTCTGAGCAAGGGAGAGGCATGAGCAGCGGAACAGCAGTCGTCACGGGCGCGGCCCAGGGCATCGGACGGGCGGTGAGCGAGCGCCTGCAGGCCGCCGGGTACGAGGTGCTCGCGCTCGACGTCAACGCGGAGGCTCTCGCGGGGCTGGCGGGCGACCTCGGCTGCCGCACCGCCGTGATCGACGTGTCGGACGCCGATGCCGTGGCCGCCGTCGCCGACCTCGCACCCGACGCCAGCGTGCTCGTCAACAACGCTGCGATCCAGGTCTACAAGGACCTGCTCTCGTCGACCGTCGCCGAGATGCGAGCGCTGTGCGACATCAACATCATCGGGCCGGTGCTCATGGCCCAGGCCCTGGTGCCGGTGATGGCCGAGCGGGGTGGCGGCTCCATCGTCAACCTCTCGTCGATCACCTCGGTCGCGCACGCGGCGTCGACATCTCTCTACCCGACGACGAAGGCGGCCATCAACCTGCTCACCCAGGCCATGGCGGTCGAGTTCGCCGATCGGGGGATCCGCTGCAATGCCGTCGCCCCGGGCACCGTCCTGACGGAGGGAACCGCGGGCCACTACGGGACTCCGGCGGCGCAGCAGGCGATCGCCAGCACGCTGCTGGCCGGCCGCATGGGCCGGCCCACCGACATCGCCGACGCGATCTGCTTCCTGTGCTCGGACGAGGCGTCGTGGATCACCGGCCAGGTGCTGTTCGTCGACGGCGGCTTCACGGCATCGCAGGGCCAGTACTTCCGGGCCGCGCGCAAGATGGCGATGCCGTCATGACGCGCCCGTTCCGCTTCGCGGTCCAGGCGTTCAGCTCGCCGACGAAGAAGGAGTGGGTCGATCTCGCCCGCAAGGTCGAGGACTCCGGCTTCTCCACGCTGCATGTGGCCGATCACTACCTGGGCCCCGGCAGTCGCATCGAGGGCACCGGGCACCGCGTCCAGGCGATGGCGCTCATCCCTGCCCTCACGGCGGCGGCCATGTCGACGACAACCCTGCGCATCGGATCCCGCATGGCATGCACGAGCTACCACCTGCCCACGATCCTGACCAAGGAGATGGCGACGATCGACGTCCTCTCCGAGGGCCGGCTCGAGATCGGCCTGGGAGCCGGGTGGCTCGTCAACGAGTACGAGGGGATGGGCATCCCGTTCGAGTCGGCGGGTCGGCGCATCCAGCTCATGCGCGAGACCGCCGAGTTCATGCTGATGGCCTATTCGAGCGACGCAGAGGTCGACTACCACGGTGAGTTCATCCAGTCGTCCGGGTACGTCGCCGTTCCCCGCCCGGTGCAGCGTCCGCACCCGCCGCTGATGATCGGGGGCGGCGCCCCGAAGGTCCTCGGGATCGCGGGGGAGCTCGCCGACATCGCCAGCGTCAACTTCAACAACAGCAGCGGTGTCGTGGGGGCGGGCAGCATCTCGTCGTCCACTCAGGACGAGACACGCAAGAAGATCCAGTGGATCAGGGACGGTGCCGGCGAGCGCTTCGACCAGATCGAACTGGAGATCGCCACCTACTTCATCGCCATCGAGGGACGCTCGCAGATCACCGCCGAGGCGGTGTCGAAGCGAACCGGCCTGGAGGGTGACGACCTGACGACGTTCCCGCACTCGGCCGTCGGCAGCGTCGACCAGGTCTGCGAGGAGCTGATCCGTCGTCGCGAGGAGTACGGCTTCAGCTACATCACGTTCGGCGACGCCCACCTCGATGCCGTTCTGCCGATCGTCGAACGACTGGCCGGCACCTGACATGGCCCGGGAGTACTCACTCGCCCACCTGTCGATGATCGCCGTGCCGCCGGCACGGCTGGCCGACGTCGCTGCCGGCGCAGGCTTCGAGTGGTTCAGCCTGCGGTTGACGCCGAGCCCGTCGACCGGTGTCGACCACGGCACACTCGGGGACGATGCCGCCCTGGAGCGACTGCGCAGTGAGATCGACGGCAGCGGAGCGCGCCTGCTCGACCTCGAGGTGATTCGGATGACCGGTCCGGAGTCGGTTGCGGCGGCGACGCCGCTGCTCGAGGCGGCGCAGGCCCTCGGAGCCAGGTACGTCATCGCGACCGTCGAGGACGCCGACCCGGTGCGCCGGGTCGACACGCTCGCCGCCATGGCGCAGGCCGCAGCGGCGCACGGCACGGCCCTCGCGCTGGAGTTCATGGTGTTCACCGCGTGCCCGGCCCTCGTCGACGCCGTCGACATCGTCCGGGCTGCCGAGGCGCCGAACGTCGTGGTGCTCCCCGACGTTCTCCACCTCACCCGCTCCGGCGGGACGACGGATCAGCTCGCGGCGACCGACGCTGGCCTGCTGCCCTATGCCCAGGTCTGCGGGGCGCAGGGCGCCGGCCCCGTCATCGACCCCTCCGCCGCGCGGGCCGAGGCGGCGCGTGCGCGCCTGCTGCCCGACGAGGGCGACTTGCCGGTCCGCGCATTCGTGCAGGCACTGCCCGCAACGACCATCCTGGCGGTGGAGGCCCCTCTCGCGGGCCAGGCGGATCCGCAGGATCCGCAGGCGCTGGCGCACGCAATGATGGCCGCGTCGAGGGCGGTCAGCGCGTGAGCGACCGTCACCCGCGCGAGGTCTCCATCGACGGACTCGTCAACATCCGCGACATCGGCGGCCTCGTCGTGGCGGACGGCCGCATCGTCCGGTCCGGGCGCGTGTTCCGCAGCGACAACCCCAAGTCCCTGACCGTGAGCGGGCGCGGGCAGTTCCGCGAGGTCGTCAAGCCAAGGACGGTCATCGACCTTCGGATGTCACTGGAGGTCGATCGCGAGGGGTATGAGCTCGACGACCACGTCAACGTCATCAGCTGCCCGATGACTCCGCAGTCCGGCGTGAATGAGAGGCAGATCCTCGCTGGCATGTGCGACAACCTCGTCGATGATTACATGAAGCAGATCGACGTCAACGCGCGGTTCGTCGCGCAGGCCCTTGGCCTGATCGCGGAGAGGACGAATCAGCCCGTCGTCATCCACTGCACCGCGGGCAAGGATCGCACCGGCATCATCATCGCGATGCTGCTCGACATCCTCGGAGTGCCGCACGACGAGATCGTCGCGGACTACCACCTGACCACGAAGAACATGGCTCCCGTGCTCGAGCGCATCCGGAACTCGCCGGTGTTCCAGGAGAACGGCCTGGCCGATGCGCCGGACTGGATCTTCGCGTCGGACCCGCAGACCATGGCGGGCTTCCTCGCCCGCATGACTGCCACCTACGGCGGCGCTGAGGTCTGGGCGCTTGGCCAGGGCATGACGCACCGGCAGGTGGAGCAGCTGCGGACCGACCTGCTCGTCAGCTGACTCCTGCAGTTCGCGTCACAAGGGACGTCCCGGAATGACGCGAACTGCAGGAATTGGCGCTACGACAGTGCGCGCTGCAGGGCGGCGATGCGGTTCGCCCAGATCTGCTGGCTGAGCGCCGCAGTCGGCGCGAACACCTCCGACGCGTGGTACGCACCCGGGTAGACATGGAACTCCGTCGGCACGCCGGCGGCGGCCAGCCGGTCCGCGAAGGCCACGTCCTCGTCGTGGAACATGTCGCGATCGCCGACGTCGATGAAGTGCGGCGGCAGCCCCGCGAGGTTCTCGGCGCGCGCGGGGGCGGCGTAGGCGTCCGCCTCCTTGCCCCCGAGGTACCAGGCCCACGCCTCGATGTTGCCGGCGCGGTCCCAGATGCCGATGTCGACGATCTCGCGGCTGGACGCCGTCTCGTTGCGGTCGTCGATCATGGGGTACGGGGCCATGACGAAGCAGATCGCCGGACCACCGGCGTCGCGGGCGCGCAGTGCCGTCGCGATCGCGAGACCGCCTCCCGCGCTGCCGCCGTAGAGGGCCAGGCGGGACGGGTCGAAGCCGACCTCGTCCGCGTGAGCGGCCATCCACTGCAGGCCGGCGAAGCAGTCGTCGGGGCCGGCGGGGTAGGGGTGCTCCGGTGCGAGCCGGTAGTCGACCGACACCACTGCTGCGCCGAGCGTCTCGCACAGCATGACGGCGGTCAGGTGGTCGGTGTCGAGGTTGCCGAGCACCATGCCGCCGCCGTGGATGAAGTAGATGCCCGGCCGCGACGCGGCGGGGTTGACGGGCCGGTAGATACGCAGGGCGAGATCCCCCGCAGGCCCGGCAATCGTGATGTCCTCAAGTCCGACGTTCGGGTTCGGCGGGATGTCCGCCGTCATCTGCGCCAGCATCCCGTACAGCGTCGCCCGGCGGGCCTCGATGTCCGGGATGGCGTTGAACCCGCCCGGCAGCGCCTCGTAGAGCGCGGCGAGCGGAACCAGGGACTCCTCGTCAATGCGGTCGTGCTGCGGCATGGCCTTCTCCCAGGGTAGGTAGACCGCGAGTGTGCCACCGACAGCCGCTCGTCGGCCGGGAAATTCAGGAGACGGTCAGGAGATCGTCTCGCCGCCGTCGACCACCAGCGTCTGGCCCGTGATGAAGGAGGCGTCGTCGCTGAGGAAGAAGCAGATGGCTGCGGCGAGCTCCTCCGGCCGTCCCATGCGCTTCATCGGGATGGGCGCCCCGAAGATCTCCTCACCCCTCTCCATGTCGCCGCCGCGCTGCACCATGAGCGGGGCCGTCATACCGGTGATCGTGCGGCCGGGGGCGATGCAGTTGACGCGCACCTCGGGCAGGGCCTCGAGGCTGAACTGCCGGGTCAGGCCGGTGATGCCGGCCTTGGCGGCGCCGTAGGGGACGTTCTTGTTGTTCGCCATGACGGCTGCCGTCGACGCGATCGTGACGATCGAGCCCCGACCCCGCGACTTCATGACGGGCGTGACGTACTTGCACACCCAGAAGGTGCCGCCGAGGTGGACCTCGACCATCTTCATGAACCGCGCGTGGTCCCACTCCGCGATGTCGCCGAACTCGGCGTGACCTCCGGCAGCCAGCGCGAGGTCGATGCCGCCGAGCTGCTCGACGGTCGCGTCGACGGCCGCCTTCACCTGCATCTCGTCGGCGACGTTGGCAGACAGGCCGATGCATCCGTGGCCGATCTCGGCCGCGACCGCGCGGGCCCGGTCACCGTCGAGGTCGACAAGGGCCGCGCGTCCACCCTCCGCCACGACGCGCTCAGCGGTGGCCCGGCCGATGCCGCTCGCTCCGCCGGTGACGAACAGGACCTGGTTGTCGAAGCGCATGGAACTCCTCGCTGGTGGGTGCTGCTGGCGGGTCGGCCGCTAGTGGCTCTGGGGCCCGGACGGGGAGTCCGACGGGCGTGCCGCCTCGGACGCGGCCCACATCTTCGCGCTGTTGAAGCCCACCCGGACCTTCGGGATCAACTCGAAGACAACGCGGCCGGGGGAGTCGAGCATCTCCAGGAACGCCTGCGCCTTCTCGGGCTCGCCCGGCCGCATTGCGCCGGCGAACTCGGGGAGGATCCGGTCGAGCGTCTCGCGGTCGGTGTGGACGACCGCCTCGCACTTGTAGGTCAGCGACTGCCGCTCGATGATGCTCGAGCCCTTGGACGAGATGGCGATGCAGACGCGCGGGTCCTGGCGGATCTGGTTTACCCGTGGGCGCTCCTCGCTCGCGGTGAGCCAGAACCGGCCATCACGGTGGATGTAGTTGACGATGACGCCCATCGGCCAGCCGTCCTTGCTGGCCCAGATGAGCGTGCACTCGATCTGCGCGTCGAAGAGGGCGAGCTCGTCCTCCTGGTCGAGGGAGTAGGACTTGACGTCCTCCCAGTTCTTCGCCTGCTCGGCCACAGCTGCTCCAGGGTCGGGGATATCGGGGAATCCTTGCAATAACCGGAGTCTGTGTCTAGTTTCTCGCCCGTGGCCCTCACCCTGCAGCAGATCAGCGACCGGATCGAGATCGACGAGCTCCTCGCGCGGTACGCCCGCGCCCTGGACTACCGGGACTTCGGGGCCCTGGACCTGATCTTCACCCCCGATGCGATCTTCGACGCCGGAGGGCTGGGCGCGCCCGAGGGGCCCACGGCCATCAGGGCGATGATCGAGGGCACGATCGGGCATCTCGATGCCACGCAGCACCTGGTTGGCAAGAGCGTCATGGACTTCGCGGACGACGGTGACAGCGCAGAAGTGCGCACGTACCTGATCTCCCAGCACATCCGCGAGTCAGCGCCCGGCCCCGTCAAGCATTACTTCCTTGGCGGGGAGTACTACGACCGCGTCGTCAGGACCGACGATGGATGGCGCATCGCGTACCGGCGCCTGGACCGGCTCTGGAAGCAGGGAGACCGGGCGGTCATCTCCGGCTGAGACCGATAGCGTTCCTGTCGGACGTCCTGCAAGGAGGAGAGCCATGGACACCTGGATCACCGACACCGAGCCGAGCGAGCGCTTCCCGCTCTACACGCGCGCCAACGCCGACGAGGTCGGCCCCGACCCGTTCACGCCGCTGAACTGGACCCTGACGTGGGAGCAGGGCATCGTGCCCGGCACCGCGGATGCGTGGATCGCCCTCGGCACGTTCACGCCCGACGAGTTCCTCTGGGACAAGCCCGAGACGTACGGCTGCTGGGGCGGCTACTTCTTCAATCAGGTGTCGCTGGGCCGTGTCTTCGGCTACCGCATGCCGGGGGCCACGCCGGATGCGATCGACATCTCCTTCTTCGGGCAGAACCCGACCGTCCCGCCGTACAAGCACGACCCGCGCGACGATAACGAGGCGTGCTCGGCGAAGCTCGGGGAGTCCTTCGGGGCGATCCTCGGCGGCTCTCAGCAGAAGCTCTCGGACGACTACATCGCGCAGGCCCGTGCATGGGTCGCGTCGCGGCCCGACCTCGCGTCGATCAGCGACGCCGAACTCGTGGAGTACGGACGCACGTCGGCTCGGTGGCAGCGTCCGGGCTGGGATGCCTACGCGCAGGTCGTGATCGGTGCGACCGTGGGTCCCCAGATCGTCCAGGGCATCGCCGACGCCGTCGGCAAGCCCGACCTCGCCATCCAGATCTTCGCGGCGCTCGGAGACGTGGCGTCGGCCGGGCTGCCGGAGCGGGTGTGGGACCTCAGCCGGCTCGTGGCGGCCTCACCTGCACTGACGGCCGAGTTCGACGCGGGTGTCGCCGGCCTTGCCGATCGGCTTGCGGGCAATCCGGAGGCGGCCGGGTTCAACGCGGATTTCGCGGCACTGCTCCGGGACTTCGGGCATCGCGGCGTCAACGAGTGGGAGATCAGCGCCGACACCTGGCTGATCAATCCGGTGCTCGGGTACCAGATGGTCGACCGCGTGCGTCGACAGAACGACGCGATGTCGCCGCGGGCCCGCGCGGCCGAGGCTGCCGCCCGCCGGGAGGCCGCGGTCGCCGAACTCACCGCGGCCGTTGCGGGCGACGAGTCCACCTCGGGCCTGCTCGCCGCCGGCATCGCCTCCGGGCAGATGTCGTACCGGCTCCGCGAGGGCGGCAAGAATGCGACCGTCATGCTGATGCAGGAGCCCAAGCTCGCCTTCCGCGAGCTCGGCCGGCGCATGCACGAGCGCGGTCACCTGAGTGACCCGATGCACGTCTTCCATCTGCTGGAGAGCGAGCTCGACGACTTCATCGCGAACCCGTCGTCGTACACCGGCACGTTGGCCGATCGCCATGCGCAGTGGCTGACGCTCGCTGACCTGCAGCCGCCGTACCTGGTGATGCGCGGTGAGCCCATCCCGCCGATCAGCGAGTGGTCACGGCGCCAGCGCGAGGCGCAGGGAGAGGCGGCTCCCGTGGGCACGCAGATGAAGGCGATCGGCGGTTCGCCGGGCACCGTGACGGCGAAGACCCGCGTCATCCTCGACCTCGCCGACGCGGACTCGCTCGAGCCGGGCGAGATCCTCGTGTGCACGACGACGGACCCGTCGTGGGTGCCGCTGTTCATGATCGCCAGCGCAGTGATCTGCGAGATCGGTGCGCAGGCGAGCCACGCCGTCATCGTCAGCCGCGAGCTCGGCGTCCCGTGCGTGGTGTCGCTGGCCAATGCCAGCAAGACCCTGCCGACGGGCACGACGGTCGAGCTCGACGGCTCGGCGGGCACGGTGCGGGTGGTCGATACGGCGTGACCGCGAACCGGCCGCCGGTTCCGCCGGAGCCGCCGTTTTCGGTGCGCCGTCCGTTCCTGCTGCTCGAGGAGGGCGTGACACGCCTGACGATCACGCGCCACGCGCAGCAGGACTATCCGACCGGTGATGTGTTCGACTTCTCGCAGTGGGAGGACCCGCCGCTGAGCGGCCTCGGTCGCACGCAGGCCATGGCCCTCGCTGCGGTGCTCGGCGAGCAGGACGTCGACGTGGTCGCCTGCAGCACCATGCGCCGTGCCATCGAGACGGCGCGGATCGTGGGGTCGCCGCACGACCTGGAGCCCAACATCCGGCCTGAACTGGTCGAGATCCAGTCCTACCGCGACCTCGAGCCGGGCATCGACCCGCAGTCGGTGGTCGACCCGGAGGAGTGGAGGGCGCGGGAGGCGGCCTTCACCGAGGAGGTCCGCTGGGACCACATGTTCTTCACCGAAAGCTCGGCGGAGTTCCGGGCGCGGGCGGTGGCGGCGGTCGATGCGCTCGTCGCTGACCACGAGGGCCAGCACATCGTGCTCGTCAGCCACGGCGGCGTGATCAACGCCTACCTCGCGGACATCCTGCAGATCCGCCCCGACATGTTCTTCCTGCCCAACCACTGCTCGATCACCGAGGTGCTGGTCAAGGGTGACCGCAAGCGCATCCAGTCGGTCAACGAGCGCCAGCACCTGCACACCGGGATCCTCACCAACTGACTCACGGCACTTTCTCGTTTCTCCCGCGACGCGGGACAACTGAGCCAAAGTCGGGCTGTTCGGGCCCCATTGCCTCATCTCTCCCAGTGCTGTGGTGGTGGGCTGCCGGGAGCAGTGGTGGGAGAAGTGAGCCAAGATCGCGGAATTCCCGTCGGTTTGTCTCGTTTCTCCCGCGTCGCGGGAGAAACGAGATGGGGGATGACAGGGGGAGGTGGCGTCGCCTAGAGTCGTATGGAGTCGTCTAGATGACTTGGGCCGGCGGAGCCGACGATCCGCCCCCGCGGAGGAGCCAGCCATGACCGACACCGTCCCCCAGTACCTGGCCGGAGCCCACACGGCGATGAGCCGCGACGAGGCCCTGGCCATCCTCGACCGGCTGGCCGACCACCTGCGCAACGGCACGACCGACATGGCCCCCGAGCAGATGCGCGTCCCGATCGCGGAGTACCTCGACCCCGCTCAGTGGGACGAGGAGATCCGCCGGGTGTTCCGCCGCATCCCCCTCCCGGTGTGCACGTCGGCGGAGCTCGCGAACGTCGGCGACTTCAAGGCACTTAGGGTCGTCGGCACCGAGGTCGTTCTCGTGCGGGGCAAGGACGGCCACATGCGCGCGATGCTCAACGTGTGCCGGCATCGCGCGATGAAGCTCGTCCCCGAGGGGTGCGGGACCACGCGCCACGGCTTCGTCTGCTCGTACCATGCGTGGGCCTACGACACCGCAGGACGTCTCACCGGCGTCACGGAGGAGTCCACGTTCGGCGACGTCGACCGCGAGTCCCACGGCCTGGTGCAGCTGCCGTGCGCCGAGCGGGCGGGCATCGTCTTCATCGGCCTGACCCCGGGTGGGGAGTTCGACATCGACGCCTGGCTCGGCCCGGTGCTGCCCTGCCTCGAGGCGCTCGAGCTCGACAAGTGCACGCACTTCACCACCAAGGAGCTTGCGGGACCCAACTGGAAGGTGACGCTCGACGGCTACCTCGAGGGCTACCACTTCGCGACACTCCACCCGAACACGGTCGCGCTGACCAACCACTCGAACCGCATGACCTTCGATGCGTTCGGCCCCCACCTGCGCAATGTCTTCGCGCTCAAGGCGCTCGACGCGATGCTCGACCGGCCGCGCGAGGAGTGGGACCCGGCGGCGGCGATGGGGCTCGTGTACTGGATCTTTCCGGGCATGTCGATCGCGGGCGGCTGGCGCGAGCGCACCGTCATCTCGATCATGCTGCCGGGCGACTCGTGGGGCGAGTCGATGACGTGGCAGACGACGCTGCTGCGCACCCCTCCCCAGACCCCGGAGCAGTTCGAGGAGGCGGCGAAGACGGCCGAGTGGTTCTTCGCGGCCTTCCGCGACGAGGACTACACGGCGCAGACCAAGGTCCAGAACGGCCTGCAGTCGATGCCCGACGGCCACATGATCATCGGCCGCAACGAGATCGGCGTGCAGCACGCGCACGAGGCCCTGCGACGCCTGATGGCCGGCGGGCCGCTCGCCCCCTGACCGAACCCGCTGGTGCCCCGGGTGGGGGAGTGGCAGACTCCCGCGGAGTTGACCCCGACCCGAAGGGAAGGCAGATGTCCGAGAAGGCCTGGCTCACCGATACCGAGCCCAGCACCAGGTTCCCCGTCTACACGCGCCTCAATGCGGCCGACGTCATGGCGGATCCGATCACCCCGCTGGGTGCCTCGATGTGCTGGATCCCCAACGTGCTCCCCGGCTGGGCGTCCGGGTACGTCGAGGACGTCTGCTTCACCTCCGACGAGCTCGCCGAGCCTGCGTCGGTCGCCGGCTTCATCTACGGGTACCTGTACGTCAACCAGAGCTCCGTCCGCGTGCTCGGCATCCGCAAGGGCATGACCGCGGAGATCATCGACTCCATCTTCTTCAACTCTCCGGGTGCTCCGCCCCACGAGGCTTCCGACGCCGACCAGAACCCTCAGCTCTCGGCCCTCGGCGCCGCGCGCGCGGGCTGGGTGCTCTCGACGAGCAAGTTCGAGGGTGCTGACGAGGACGCCGCCATCGCCGACGACCTGCGTCGCAATCGCCCGAACCTCAGGGGCATGAGCAACCGCGCTCTGGTGGCGCGCGCCCGCGCGATGATGCCGTATGAGCGCCTGGCATGGCGGTCCGAGCAGATCGGCTCGTCCAACGCCGCGGTCGGCCCGGCCGTCGCGGGTCAGATGCTGCCGCCGGAGAAGGCCCACCTGCTCGTGACGATCCTCGGCTACGCCGGCGATGTCGAGTCCGCCGCGCCCACCTACGCGCTGTGGAGCCTGTCGCGCACGGTGCGCAACAGCCCGGAACTGACCGCGCTGTTCGACTCCGGTGTCGACAAGGTCGTGGCCCAGCTGCCGACGGCGTCGGGCGGATTCTGGAGCGACTTCGCCGCGTTCATCGCCGAGTTCGGCTACCGCGGCCCGTCGGAGTGGGACCTCGGCACCGAGTCGTGGGAGTCCAAGCCGTCCCTCGCACTCGCCCTCGTCGACAAGATGCGCCTCCTCGACGACACCCAGTCGCCGTCGGCGAAGCAGGCGGCGCACGCGGCCGAGACCGACAAGGCCATGGCCGAGGCGACCGCGGGCATGGATGCGGCGACCGAGGCGATGTTCCGCGGGGCCATCGGCTCTGCCCGCCGCTTCGCCGGATGGCGCGAGTCGGGCAAGTCGTCGTGCATCAAGATCATGAACGAGGCGCGCATGGCGCTGATCGAACTCGGCGAGCGGTTGGCCGCGGAGGGGATCCTCGATCACTCGCGCCAGATCTTCATCGCGCTCGACAATGAGCTCGACGCGCTGGCACTGAAGGATGCCTCGCTCCGCGAGGTGCTGCGCAAGCGCGAGGCGGACTGGAACGCGCTCAAGCAGCTCGACATCCCGACGTTCGTCGATGCATCCAAGCCGATCCCCTCGATCGGGGACCTGCCCCGCAAGGGTGCCTCTTCGGCGGACCGCGCCAAGGCCGGGGACGTCCTGCAGGGTGCGGCGTCGTCGCAGGGCATTGTCGAGGGCACGGTGCGCGTCGTGCTGAGCACGGATGCGATCGAGGACTTCCAGCCGGGCGAGATCCTCGTCGCCCCGCAGACGGATCCCTCGTGGACGCCGCTCTTCCTGGTGGCTGCCGGTGTCGTCGTCAACACCGGCTCGATGGGCTCGCACGCCATGATCGTCGCCCGCGAGCTGGGCATCCCCTGCGTGGGCGGCCTGGTGGGAGCGACGTCGATCCTCGCCACGGGTGACACCGTGCGGGTCGACGGCGCCAAGGGCACCGTCGAGGTGCTGACCACGGCGTGACCCGTGCACAACCCGAACGCGGAAGGCCCCGGCATCAGCCGGGGCCTTCCTCATGCACAGCGCGGGTGCGGACTCAGGGCGTGATGACGGCGCGACCGGTGAGCCGGCCCGCCGCCATGTCCGCGTAGGCCTGCAGTGCATCGTCGAGGGCGTACGTGCGGTACTCGGGGGTGATCAGGCCCTTCGCCGCGAGCGCGAGCACCTCCTTCAGCTCGGTGCGCGTGCCCCAGTAGATGGACCGCATCGCGGTCTCGTAGGGGGGCGCATACAGGTTGAAGGGGAAGCTGCCGCCGGCGACGCCGACGAGGGTGAGGTCGCTCTGGTACTTGCAGCTGCCCACCGCGGTGGCGAGGGTCGCGTCGGTCCCGACGAAGTCGATGACGACCTCTGCGCCGCCCTTCGCCGCCTCCTTGATCTGGGCCGCGACGTCGTCCGCGCCTCCGTCGATGACGACGTCCGCTCCGGACTTCACCGCGAGCTCGCGCGCCGCCGGCTTCACGTCGACGGCGACGACGGTGGCCGCGGACATGGCCTTGATGATCTGGATGCCCATGTGGCCGAGGCCGCCGGCGCCGATGACGACGACGTTCGAGCCCGGCGTCATCTTGTGCAGCGAGAGGTTGACCGCGTGGTACGGCGTGAGCCCAGCGTCGGTCAGCGGGGCCGCCGCGACCGGGTCGAGTGCGTCGGGGATCGGCACGAGGAAGCGCGCGTCGGGAACGAGCATGTACTCGGCCTGGCCGCCATTGGTGCCCAGGCCGCCGCCGAAGGCGCTGTCATAGCCGTCGAGGGGCGCGACGCAGTAGGTGTCCTGACCGCGGTCGCAGGCCGGGCAGCGGCCGCAGCCCCAGGGCCCATGGACGGCGACGGCCTGCCCGACGCTGACCCGGTCGACACCCGCACCGACCGCGTGCACGTAGCCGGAGTTCTCGTGCCCGAGGATGAAGGGCACGTGCCAGGGGAGCATGCCCTCCTCGAAGTCGTGGAGCAGGTGCAGGTCGCTGTGGCACAGGCCCGCGCCCGCGATGCGGAGCACGACCTGGCCGGGGCCGGGGGTCGGGTCGTCGACCTCGATGAGGAGCGGGTCGGACTTCCAGTTGGGTAGCTGTACGGCCTTCATAGCTTCCTCTCGCAGGGGGTCCGATGGGACCGCTGGTGGGTCGCTGGGATGCTAGTGCGCCGCATCTGGCGGGCGGAAGGGTTTCTTGACGCAAACTCTGGAAACTTGTCCGCCGCTCTGAGATAGTAGGACGTCCACATGAATACGGGCGCAAGCCCGGGCGGGAGGCAGACATGGGCGAGGTGGCCCTGACCGACGAGCAGCAGGCGGCGCTGGTCTCGCTCGTGGTGCGCGGCATGGCCCGCGGCCAGGCGACTCAGGCGCAGCAGGAGCTGGCCGACGCCGGCCTGATCCTGGTCAAGGGCCCCGTCCTCATGCCGACCCCGGCGGGCACCGAACTGGTGGGCAGCCTCCTGCGCCTGCCTGACGACGCTCCCGAGCGCGAGCGCATCATGGCGACCTTCCACCGGTTCCTCCCGGTGAACCGCCAGTTGCGCGACCTGTGCACCGCATGGCAGGTGCGCCCCGACGGCAGCGCCAACGACCACTCCGACGAGAACTACGACGCGGACATCCGCGACCGGCTCGACGACATCGACGACGCCGTCGGCCCCCTGCTGAAGCGCTTTGCCGAGGACATCCCGAGCATGGGCGCCTACCGGCCCCGCCTGACCGAGGCGCTGGCGAATCTCGACGAGGGCGACGATGCCTGGCTGGCTTCCCCGCTGATCGACTCGTACCACACGGTCTGGATGCACCTGCACCAGGAACTCCTGCTGACCATCGGCATGTCCCGCAAGGAGGACGAGGAGCTCGAGGAGCGGCTGGTCGCCGGAGGCGGTGCGTGACCGAATGGGCCGCGCCGGTTGATGACGTCGGCCTCGTCCCCTTCGGCCGGGGCTTCGAGCGCGGACTCGACGCACGATCGCTGTGCACTCGCGGGGTTCAGCTCGAGACCCTCGCGGGCCTGGGCCTGCCGGTGGGTGCAGGGCTGACCATCCCGGTCCCGAACGTCCCGGGCTTCACGTCGCCCGATCGGGCGAAGGCCGCGATGAACCTGCTGGAGACGATCTCCGGCCGCCAGATCAGCAGCACCACGGACACCGGCGGCCTGGTCCTCCTGCGCCTGAGCGCCAGCGCCCCGGTCGAGGCCGCCGGGCTGCCACCGGATCTGGTCTGCCTGGGCCTCAAGCGGAGCGTGATCCCCGACGGTCTGGGCGCTCGCGCCCGAACGTCGCTCGGTGCCGCGTGGTGGAAGGCCGCCTCCTTCATCGCCGAGCACGCGCTCGGCGTGCCCGGCGATGAGCTCGGCATGCTCGACATCGACCACCCCGACCCGGTCGAGCGCATCGAGCCGTTCAAGCGCCTGTGCGAGGAGCATGGCTCGGCGCCGTTCCCGACCAAGCGGTCGCAGCAGGTCGCCGCCGGCGCCCAGGCGATGATCGAGCGCTGGAACTCCCCGCGCGCCGCGCGGGCACGCCGCAAGCAGAACCTCCCCGCCGACCTGCCCCTGGCCCTGCATCTCGAGACGGTGATCGTCACCGAGCACGACGACGAAGGGCACGGCTACGCCACCTCGCGCAATGCGGAGACCGGGGCATTCGAGCCGAACGGCCGATTCCGCCACGGTTTCCGGCTCTCCGGCGAGCGCCAGCTGGAAGGGCATCCGCTGGACGCACTGCCCGGCGGCGTCGAGATGCTCACCGGCGTGCTCGCCGAGCTCGAGGGGCGCCTCGGCAGCGTGGTCACCGTCGATTTCGAGTTCGGTCCCGATGGCCTGGCCCTCGTCGGGCTCGAGGAGCAGCGTCGCCCGAGTGCCCGCGTCGCCACGAGCCTCGCGGTCGACCTCGTCATCCGGGGCATCAACGATGAGCAGCGGGCCGTGGCGTCCACCGACCCGGTGCACGTCGTCGAGCTGCTCCACCCGCAGCCGCGGCTGAGCGGCGATGAGGTCGCACTGGTCAGCGGGCTCGGCGCGTCCCCGGGAGCGGCCGTGGGCCGCATCGCGCTCGACAGCGAGACCGCGGTCGAGATGGCCGAGCGGGGCGACCCGGTGATCCTCGTCATGAGCGAGACGACCCCCGGTGACCTGCCCGGCATGATGGCCGCCGCCGGGATCCTCACCGCCAACGGCGGCTCCGCTTCGCACGCGGCCGTGGTCGCACGCGGCATGGGCCGTCCCGCGATCTGCGGCGCATCCGGCCTGCGCATGGACACCCAGGCGCGCACGCTCGCCGCCGGC
>Ga0129333_10000634_pt1 | contig 29787 bp, 28 predicted proteins | sample CPB6_08_DNA_FD_94474 | JGI IMG/M metagenome (GOLD analysis project Ga0129333, IMG submission 94474) | Freshwater to marine salinity gradient microbial communities from Chesapeake Bay, USA - CPBay_Sum_0.6_0.8_DNA | ecosystem: Environmental > Aquatic > Marine > Coastal | place: USA: Chesapeake... | reverse complement strand
TGGTTTAGATTACAGAGTGCCAATTGAGCAAGGTTTACAAGCTTTTCAAGCGGCGCAATTAAAAGGGTTGAAAAGTAAGTTATTGTATTTGCCAAATGAAAATCATTGGGTATCTCATGCACACAATGCATTAGTTTGGCAACGTGAGTTTTTTAAATGGCTCGAAGAAACCTTGAAGTAATTTATTTATCTTCCACAAAAATTAGCTATCATGAAAAAAATCGGAATCCTTGTTTTGCTGGTATTCGTTGCCATTCAGTTTATTAGACCCAAAAAAATACAATCCATAGGCGTGGACAAAGACGATATTGTATTTACTACAGGTGTATCAAAAGAAACCTGGCAAAATATACAACGCGCATGTTATGATTGCCATAGTAATAAGCCTAATTATCCTTGGTATTTTAATATACAACCGATTGGTTGGTGGATTAATAATCATATGGAGGAAGGTCGCCATCATTTAAATTTCTCTGAGTTTAATAGCTACAAATTAGGTCGTAAGCGTCATAAACTAGAGGAAGTTGCGGAATCAGTAACCGAACATTGGATGCCTTTATCTTCCTATTTGTGGATACATAAAAATGCTCGTTTGTCGGATAATGAATTAAAAGCTATTGCCGATTGGGCAAATATGGAACGCTCTATGTTGCCTCCGCCAGATAAAGAAGAATTAGAATGGTTAGATCATAAAGAAAAGAAAAATAAAGATTAATGCGCATCATTTCATATAATGTTAATGGTATACGTAGTGCCTTGAATAAAGGATTTTGTGATTGGTTAGCCACTAATCCAGCTGATGTTATTTGCTTGCAGGAAATAAAAGCAAATGAGTCAGATATTGATCGTGCAGCTATAAAAGTAGCAGGTTATGATGCCTATTTTTTCTCTGCTCAAAAAAAAGGGTATAGTGGAGTAGGGATTTTAACACGTATACAACCTGATGAGGTAATTTGTGGCAGTGGTTTTGAACAAAGTGATTTTGAAGGTAGAGTTATGCATGCAATAATTAATGGAATTAAAATTATATGCGCTTACTTTCCAAGTGGTTCTTCGGGTGATGATAGACAAGTATATAAAATGCAATGGCTTTCTGAATTTTACTCCTTTATTTCTGGTTTGAAAAATGAAGCTTTAGTTATTTGTGGCGATTATAATATCTGTCATAAACCTATTGATATTCATGATCCGGTAAGTAATAAAAACAGTAGTGGCTTTTTGCCAGAAGAGCGTGCTTGGATGGATACTTTTTTTGAAATGGGTTTGGTAGATACGTTTAGGAAAATTAATCAAGAACCGCATCAGTATAGTTGGTGGAGTTATAGAGCAGGAGCAAGAGCACGAAATAAAGGTTGGCGTATTGATTATATCAGTGTGAGTACTTCTTTGGAGCATGCCGTTCAAGATGCTGCCATTTATCCTGATGTTATCCATTCCGATCATTGTCCTATTTATGTTTCTTTAAAATAAAAAAGAGCCCCAAATTTTTTGGGGCTCTTTTTATTGTTTTAGTATTTTTTTAAACGCTTTCTTCCATGATATTTTTTTCAATGACTAAATTGTCTATAATGAACCCTTGGCGTTGTGGCGTATTTTTGCCCATATAGTATTCTAGTAATTTTTGAATTTGCGCATCTTGACTTAATAAAACAGGATCTTTTCTGATGTCATCGCCTATAAATTGAGCAAATTCTTCTGGAGATATCTCTCCTAAACCTTTAAAACGCGTGATTTCAGGTTTTGTGCCTAATTCCATAATCGCTCTTTGGCGCTCTTCGTCGTTATAGCAATAAATAGTTTTTTGCTTATTTCTGACCCTGAATAATGGAGTTTGTAAAATATAAACGTGACCATTTTTTACTAAGTCAGGGAAGAATTGCAAAAAGAAGGTCATGATTAATAATCGAATATGCATACCATCTACATCGGCATCGGTAGCAATGACAATATTATTGTAGCGGAGTCCATCCATGCCTTCTTCAATGTTTAAAGCATGTTGCAATAAATTAAATTCTTCATTTTCATAAACAATTTTCTTCGTAAGCCCGAAACTATTCAAGGGTTTACCACGCAAACTAAATACCGCTTGGCTTTCAACATTTCTAGATTTAGTTATTGATCCACTTGCCGAATCACCCTCGGTAATGAAAATGGTAGATTCTAATTGCTTCTGTTGAAATTCTTCTTTGTTTTTTGCTGGCGCTTCATCATTTAGATGATAGCGACAATCTCTTAATTTCTTATTATGAAGATTTGCTTTTTTTGCACGCTCATTAGCTAATTTTCTAATGCCTGTTAATTCTTTTCGTTCGCGTTCACTTTGCTCTATGCGTTTCTTAAGCGCTTCTGCAGTACTTGGGTTTTTGTGTAAGAAGTTATTCAATTCCGTACCTAAAAAATCACCAATAAAGCTCTTCATAGAAGGGCCGTTTTCAGCCACGTTTTGAGAGCCTAATTTTGTTTTTGTTTGCGATTCAAAAACCGGTTCTTGTACACGAACGGCAATAGCAGCACAAATACTTTGTCGGATATCTGCAGCATCGTATTCTTTTTTGAAGAAATCACGAACCGTTTTTACAAAGCCCTCTCTAAAAGCAGCTTGGTGTGTACCACCTTGAGTAGTATGTTGGCCATTCACAAAAGAATAAACATCTTCACCATAATCGCCGGTATGCGATAAGGCTACTTCTATATCTTCTCCTTTTAGATGAATGATTGGATATCGAAGATTATCAGGGTTTGTTTTTCGTTGTAATAAATCGAGTAGTCCATTTTTTGAAACAAAATTTCGTCCATTAAAATTAATTTGTAAACCTGCATTCAAAAAGCAATAGTTCCAAATTTGATTTTCAATATACTCGTGTACGAAATGGTAATTTCTAAAAATGGCATTGTCGGGTGTAAATTCTACATATGTTCCATTCTCTTCGTTTGTGCTGCTTTCTTTTTCTTCTTTCAGTAAATTACCTTTTTCAAAGCTTGCCGTTTTCATTTTGCCTTCTCTGTAAGCAGTTACACTAAAATAAGAACTTAAGGCATTTACCGCTTTAGTACCTACTCCATTTAAACCTACTGATTTTTGAAAGGCCTTGCTATCATATTTAGCACCTGTATTGATTTTGCTAACTACATCTACTAGTTTTCCTAAAGGAATACCACGTCCAAAATCTCGAACACTTACTAGTTGATCGGTAACTTTGATTTCAATACGTTTCCCAAAACCTTGCATATACTCATCGATACAGTTATCGGCAACTTCTTTTAGTAGGATATAAATACCATCGTCCATACTACTGCCATCGCCCAATTTACCGATATACATACCCGGTCTTAATCGGATATGCTCTTTCCAGTCGAGTGATTTAATACTGTCTTCGTTATAGATATTGTTATTGATAGCCATTATTCTTTATTTCTTTTTGCAAAATAATCCAAAACATTGGATGCTACTATAGGTGTGTATAAATTTTTATGTGTATGTATAGAAAAAGGCACCGTAATGGTGCCTTTAATTTTTTATAGTGCCTCTTTAAAATAGGCTAAAGTTCTTTTTAGTCCTTCATGTCGATCTACTTTTGGTTCCCAACCTAAAATAGTTCGTGCTTTGGTAATATCTGGTTGTCTTTGTTTAGGATCATCTTGAGGAAGCGGTTCATAAACAATTTTCCCTTTGGTGCCAGTTAATGCAATCACTTCTTCTGCAAATTCTTTTAAGGTGATTTCAGCTGGATTACCAATATTAACAGGTAGAGCATAGTCGGAAAGTAATAATCTATAAATACCATCCACTAAATCATCTACATAACAAAAAGATCTTGTTTGAGAGCCATCTCCAAAAACAGTAAGATCTTCATTTTTTAATGCTTGGCTCATAAAAGTTGGTAAAGCTCTACCGTCATCCAGGCGCATACGCGGACCATAGGTATTAAATATGCGTATGATTCTCGTTTCCACTTGGTGGTAATGATGGTAAGCCATAGTAATACTTTCCATATAGCGTTTAGCTTCATCATAAACACCTCTTGGCCCTACAGAATTTACATTACCCCAATACTCTTCAGGTTGCGGATGTACAAGAGGATCACCATATATTTCGGAAGTTGAAGCAACTAATATTCTTGCATTTTTAGCTTTTGCTAATCCCAATAAATTATGCGTACCCATTGCGCCTACTTTTAATGTTTGAATAGGCATTTTTAGATAGTCGATAGGACTTGCTGGAGAAGCAAAATGAAGGATGTAATCAATATTCCCTGGCACATGCACAAACTTGGTTACATCATGATGATAAAACTCAAAGTTTTTCAATGGGAACAAATGCTCAATATTTTTGATGTTTCCGGTAAGCAAATTATCCATGCCGATAACGTGGTAGCCTTCTGCAATAAAGCGATCGCATAAGTGTGATCCTAAAAAGCCAGCGGCTCCTGTAATTAAAATTCTTTTTGCCATGTTGATAGTTTAGTTTGTAACTGTTGTGCGTCCAATGCTTTCATAATAAAATCCTTCTTCTTTCATTTTTTCAAGAGAAAAAACATTTCTACCATCAAATATGGCTTTAGATTTTAAAAGTGATTTTATTTTTTCAAAATTTGGATTTCTAAATTCGCTCCATTCTGTAACAATTGCTAAAGCGTCTGCTTGTTCAATAGCATCGTATGCATTTTGTGCAAAATAGATTGAATGTTCTCCAATTGTTTGTTTAACATTAGCCATAGCTTCAGGGTCAAAGGCTTTTACCTTAGCTCCGGCTGCTAAAAGCTCTTGAATCAAAGATAAAGCGGGAGCTTCTCTAATATCATCCGTTTGCGGTTTAAATGCTAATCCCCAAATTGCAATGGTTTTGCCATTTAAATCTTGATTGAAATAATTTTTAATTTTCGACCCTAAAATACTTTTTTGATGATCGTTAACTTGCATAACGCTCTCTACTAATTTAAAATCGTAGTTTAATTGTTTTGCAGTAAGTGCAAGGGCTTGCACATCTTTTGGAAAACAACTACCTCCATAGCCTACGCCAGGAAATAAAAAGCGTTTACCAATTCTAGAATCACTACCCATACCAATGCGCACATGGTCGATATTGGCTCCTGCCGCCTCGCATAAATTAGCCATTTCGTTCATGAAGGAGATACGCATAGCTAAATAGGAGTTAGCAGCATATTTAGTCATTTCAGAAGAACGCTCATCCATGAAAAATATGGGATTGCCTTGTCGAACGAAAGGTTGATATAATTCTTCCATCAATTTTCTAGCGCGTGTAGAAGAAGTGCCTACAACAACCCGATCTGGTTTTAAGAAATCATCTACTGCTACACCTTCTCTCAAAAATTCCGGGTTAGATACTACATCAAATAATGAAGGGTCTAATTTTTTTGCGAGGATAGCCGCTACTTTTTCTGCAGTACCTACAGGCACGGTGCTTTTATTGATAATGACTTTATATTCAGTTATGAGTTCGCTAAGTTGTTCAGCAACCCCTAAAACATATTTTAAATCTGCTGCACCATCTTCGCCAGGAGGTGTAGGTAAGGCTAAAAAAATAAATTGTGCCTCTTTAATACCTTCGGCTAATTGTGTGGTAAAATGTAAACGACCTTCTTTAATATTTCTTTTTAAAAGTGCTTCTAAACCAGGTTCGTAGATGGGTGTTTCCCCATTTTTAAGCGTGTCTATCTTTTTTGGGTCGATATCTATACAAATAACGTTGTTTCCCGTTTCTGCAAAACAAGTTCCAGAAACTAATCCAACATACCCAGTGCCAACAATTGCAATATTCATTTTTACTATTTAGGAGTTTATAAATTATGTGCAAATATATGCAAGTTTGTTTAATCTATTAGATACATGATACTTAAAGCGATGATAAAACCTGCTTTATAGCGGCGCAAGCATTTCTAATTTCATCCAAGCTAATAGTAAGAGGAGGTGCAATACGAATGCAATTTGGAGCAAATAAGAACCAATCGCTAAATAAATTATTAGCAAGACAGCCTTGAATGCTAGCTAATACTAAATCACTACTATCCAATTCTATTGCTATTAATAAACCTTTTGAACGAACCTGTTTAATTTTTTCGTGATGTAATGCTTCAACAAACAACTTGCTTTTTTCTTCGATTTGTCCAATCAATTGTTCTTCTCTTAAAACATCTAAAGCGGCTATACCTGCAGCGCAAGAAACTGGATGGCCACCAAAGGTAGTGATATGACCTAGTATGGGATTATTAGTCAGTTGTTGCATGTGCTCTTTAGAAGCTACAAAAGCACCTAGTGGCATGCCTCCACCTAAAGCTTTGCCCAATAAAACGATATCGGGTATAATATCACTATGTTCAAATCCCCACATTTTTCCTGTTCTACCAAATCCCGTTTGAATTTCATCTACGATCAAAAGCGCACCCAAGGCACTACATTTTTTTCTGAGGGCTTGCATCCATTCCTTATCGGGCATATGCACACCTGATTCGGCCTGAACCGCTTCTATGATTATACAAGCCGTTTTTTCATTGATGGCATTTAAAAAGGCTTCGCTATTATAATCGTGGTGCCAAACGCCAGGCATTAATGGACGAAAAGCATTTCTCCAATATTCATCTCCCATTACACTTAAGGCGCCTAAGGTAGATCCATGATAACTTTTATGCGCAGCTACGATCTCTACTTTACCTGTAACGCGGCGTGCAAGTTTTATAGCTCCTTCCGTTGCTTCTGAACCTGAACTGGTAAAATAAACAGCGCTTAATGGATCTGGAAGTAGTTGTGCTAATTGGCTGGCATAGTCTACTTGTGGGCTCTGAATGAGCTCTCCATAAACCATAACGTGCAAATAAGATCCTGCTTGTTTTTGAATTGCAGCTACCACTTTAGGATGGGTGTGACCTACATTACAAACACTAATGCCACCAATTAAATCTAAATAAGCTTTACCTGCACGATCGTACAAGTAATTGCCTTGTGCCTTTACAATATCCAATGCTAAAGGAGCATCGGATGTTTGTGCAAGATGATTTAAAAATTGGCTTCGTATGTTCATGATTTAAATAACGATATTGATCATTTTACCTTTTACAAAAATGAATTTCTTCAAGGCTTTGCCTTCCATCCATTTTTGAATGGTTTCATTTTTTAATAGTTCTTCTTTCAAAAAATCTTCTGTTGCGTCTAATGGAAATTCTAATTCCACTCTTGTTTTCCCATTAATAGCAATAGGATATAGTTTGCTATTGTCTATGGTATAGGCAAGGTCATATTTTGGATAGCTAGCATCTAAAATACTAGAGGTATTGCCCATCAAATGCCACAATTCTTCTGCAATATGAGGCGCATAAGGAGTTAATAATACTAATAAAGGTTCTAAGATCGCTTTGCTTCTGCAGCCAAGAGCACTTAGTTCATTTACTGTAATCATAAACATACTCACTGCCGTATTGAAAGAAAAACGTTCGGTATCTTCTTCAATTTTCTTAATGCCTTTGTGTAATACTTTAAGTGCTTCTATACTTGGTTCACTTTCGTCAACTAATATTCCAGTTTCATTAGTATATAAACGCCAAAGTTTTTTTAGAAAACGATGAACGCCTTCTATGCCTTTGGTATCCCATGGTTTGCTTACATCAATTGGACCTAAAAACATTTCATACATTCTAAAGGTATCCGCTCCATATTGTGCTACAATATCATCAGGGTTTACCACATTGTATTTAGATTTTGACATCTTCTCTACAGCAGTGCCACAGATATATTCATCGTTTTCAAGAATAAAGCTTGCATTTGCATAATCTGCACGCCATTTTTTGAATCCTTCCGTATTTAATAGTTGTCCATTGCAAAGCGAAACATCTACATGCAATTCATCTACTTCATATTGATCTTTTAAACCGTAAGAAACAAATTGTTGGGTGTTCTTAATTCTATATACAAATCGAGAGCTCCCTTGAATCATACCTTGATTAACTAATTTTTTGAAGGGCTCATCAAAAGAAATATGACCAAGGTCAAACAATACTTTCGTCCACATTCTGCTATACAATAAATGACCAACAGCATGCTCGGTTCCGCCCACATATATATCTACTTGGTTCCAATAATCACTTGCGCTTTTACTCACAAATGCTTGGTCGTTATTTGGATCCATATAGCGTAAGAAATACCATGAAGATCCCGCATAGCCAGGCATAGTATTTACTTCTCTTCGTGCTTGCTCATGTTGCGTATCAGTTACCCAATCTTGCAAATTGGCTAATGGTCCTTGAGCGTCCGGACCAGGGGTATATTTTTCTACGTAAGGAAGCGTAATAGGTAGGGCGCTTTCAGGTAATGCAATCGCTACACCGTCTTTCCATTCAATAGGGAAAGGTTCGCCCCAATAACGTTGTCTGCTAAATGCAGCATCACGTAGTTTGTAATTGGTTTTGGCTTTTCCTATCGATAGGGTTTCTATTTTCTCTAGAATTAACGGCGTGGCATCTTTATAAGATAAACCATTTAGAAATTCACTATTATCGAGAATAGCATTTTTGGTGCTTAGTGCTTCGGTGCCATTAAATGCGGCTCCAAATATATTAGTGATTGGAATAGCAAAATGATTTGCAAATGCAAAATCACGTTCGTCGCCACAAGGCACAGCCATAATAGCGCCAGTGCCATAGCCTGCTAATACATATTCAGAAGTCCAAATAGGGATTTCTTTATGGGTAAACGGATGTATAGCATATGCTCCGGTAAAACAACCTGAGATTTTCTTTTCACTCATGCGATCGCGCTCACTTCTACTTTTTACATAGTCTACATATTGCTGAATCGCTTCTTGTTGCGCTTCACTACAAATATCTAAAAGCCAATGACTTTCAGGAGCTACTACCATAAAGTCTACTCCAAAAATAGTATCTGGTCGAGTTGTATAAACATTTAGTTGGTCAACTTTCTGTTGTTCGCTTTTTATGGTAAATGCAATTTCGGCACCTTTACTTTTCCCTATCCAGTTGCTTTGCATTTCTTTCATCGCATCACTCCATTCCAGATGTTGAAGGCTATCTAATAGTCGGTCTGCAAAGGCAGTTATTCTTAAATACCATTGACGCAATTCTTTTTTCTCAACCGGATGGCCGCCGCGTTCACTCATGCCATTAATTACCTCGTCATTTGCCAATACGGTACCAAGGGCTTCACACCAGTTTACAATTCCCACGCCGCTATAGGCTAAACGATAATGCATGAGAATAGCTTGTTGTTCTTTGTATGAATATTGCTTCCATTCTTCAGGGCTGAAACTAATTTTATCATCACCTGGACAAGGATGTTGCTTGTTGCCTTCCATTTCGAAAATGGAAATCAACGCATCTATAGGTGTCGCTTTTTGACTATGTGTATTAAACCAGCTATTGAATAATTGTAAAAATATCCATTGTGTCCATTTGTAATAGCTTGGATCGCTGGTATTGATTTCTCTACTCCAATCAAAACTAAAACCAATATTATTTAATTGCTCTTTATATCGTGCGCTATTTTTTTCGGTAGTAACAGCAGGGTGTTGTCCTGTTTCTAAAGCATATTGTTCGGCAGGAAGGCCAAATGCATCAAAACCCATTGGGTGTAATACATTAAATCCTTTAAGTCGTTTGTATCGCGCAAAAATATCAGATGCTATGTACCCAAGCGGATGACCAACATGAAGTCCGGCACCACTAGGGTAAGGAAACATATCCAAAATATAGAATTTTGGCTTGTTACTTGTATGACTTATGGTATAGGCGTTTTGCAAATTCCATTCCTTACGCCATTTTTGTTCTATTGTAGAAAAATTGTATTCCATGATTGTTTCGAAAGCACAAAAATACAAAATCTATATCGCTTTGTTAGTCACCCAAGCATATAAATCGCCCTATTTTAAATAGCTGTTAAAATCTATCTCTTTTTGAGAAAGGCCAATTATCTTTGTGTTTATGCAAGTCGACTTCCTGATTAAAGAGCCCCAAGTGAAAAAACACCAAATTGTGGGTTTTCACCTTCTTAGTGCTATGGCTTTATTTTTAGTGGGTTTAACACATACCTATGCTATGCATTTGACATTTACAGTTTTCTCTATGAGTATTATTAGTATTGCTTTATTTAAAAGTAAATGGTATTTAAATCTACGACTGAATACCGTTTTTAGATTGGGAGAACTTATTTTTTTATTGTATTTTCTTTTTATTTATTGGCAAACCAGAGGCGTGTCATGGGTAGTTATTTTGATTTGTTGGTTGTGTGTATTAATTGGTTTGCTAACTTTATTTGAACAGCGAATGCACAATTTATTACGCATTAGCTTAGGTGAAAGTGGGATTACCGTTCATAAATTTATATTTAAAAAGCATATTTCATGGAAACAACTGGCATCTGTAAATGTGCATCACAATACCCTTACGCTTATTTACAAAGATCAGCATATGAAACAATGGGTATATGACAATACCTTGGCACATGCAGACGAAGTAATTGCCTATGCAGCAGCACAAATAGAAAAAAATACAGAAGCCATTACTAACGATTGGTAAAACTACACTATGACCCCTTATTTATTATACTCAGACGGACAAGGTAATATATTTGAAGATACGAGCTTATACGCTATTGGTAGAAGCGGATGGGATGCCATGCCGGTAGCGGAAGAAGACTGGATACCCTTGCCAGATGGGGGCTCGCTATATGAGTTGCCAGGTAGAAAAGGAATAGGCGTGGATGTAGTAAGTGGTGAATTGCGTTTGTGTGAATTGGGATGGGCTGTAGCTGCATTTATTCCACCAGCCCATACTGGCTTGTATATGGCTGCTTACGAAACAGCTGAAGATGCGCCTACCTTGCCTTTATTCTGCTATACCGCCGTTGGATGGCACAATGATATATTTTATGTAACGGCCATTAGAATTGAACAAGATATTCGTCAAGAATGTAGTGGATTTGATGCCAATAAAGTGAAAGAAGGAGTAGGTCATTTGATTAGTGCTTATCCTCATAATCGATTAGTGCAGCATTTAGCATCCAATTGTGCCTTGACTTATGAATGCCCGGCAGCAAGAAACTTTTTTATGGGAAGATGGGAATGTCCTGTACCTAGTTCGCCAGCATGTAATGCAAATTGCTTAGGATGTATTTCATTTCAGCCAGAAGAAGAAACTATTGTATCTACACAAGATCGTTTAACGTTTAAGCCGAGTGCTGCTGAGATTGTAGAATTTACAGTTCCGCATTTGGAGCAAGCACCGTTTCCAATTATTAGTTTTGGACAAGGTTGTGAAGGCGAACCTTTACTGATGTGGGAAACCATTAAAGAAGCTATTATCGAAATTAGAAAGCACACCGCTAAAGGAAGCATTAATATCAATACCAATGGTAGTAAGCCCGACGCGGTATCTAAATTAATGGAAGTAGGATTGGATAGTATAAGAGTGAGTTTGAATTCTGCCCGAAAAGAAATATACACGCAGTATTATTTGCCTAATAATTATCAGTTTGAAGATATTGTAGAAAGCTTGAAAGTAGTGACCGATCGTGGTGGATGGGCATCGATAAATTATTTTGTTTTCCCGGGAATGACTGATTGTGAGGAAGAATATCAAGCCTTGAGAGCCTTGATAAAATATACGAATCTAAGTATGATTCAATGGCGTAATTTTAATATCGACCCGGATTGGTATTTAGGTAAAATTGGCGTTTATGAAACTGGAGATCCAATTGGTGTAAAACATATGATGGACTTGATTAAAGAGGAGTTCCCTAATGTGAAATTTGGTTATTTTAATCCACCAAAAGAACGTATGCTCAACTTCGAAAATGATTTTGCCCATTAATATGTTTCCTTAAAAATTTGTACTTATTTTTGAACAGATAAAATGCTTATTTCAACAACACAATATAAACGTACGATTTCAGCTTGGATGATTACATTAATAATCCATGCTTTACTAATATGCATATTGTTATGGTGGCGTTATCAATTACCAAGTCCAGAACTAAAAGAGGAAGAGCTGGGCATGGAAGTGAATTTAGGTATAGATGAAAATGGTTTAGGTAATCAACAAAGCTTAGCCAGCGAAGCGCCAGCTAATCAAAAAGATTTAAGTACGGCTTCTCCAAATAACAGTGTTGATTTTCCTACTACTGATCAAGATGCGCCTGCTATTATTACTTCTAAGGTGCCAGTTAATCAGCATTTGAGTGCAAATGCTACACAGCGCAATGCAGCAAGAAACTTAGTGAAACCTAAATATATATTAACAGGCGCTATAGGTAAAGGTGGAAATAATGCAATGGGTGATGAGTCTGGTGCAAGTGAAGGAAATACACAAGGGGCTGGAGATAGAGGTGTTTCTGGAGGAGTTGCAGGATCAAAAAACTATACAGGTTCGCCAGGACCAAGTTCTAAAGGCCTAACGTTAGAATTAGAAGGGCGTGCTATTATTGCTTATCCTGCACCTGAAGCTTTTTTCAGAGAAAGCGGAAAGGTAGTATTTAGAATAACCGTAAACAGAGAAGGCGTCATTACTAACAAACAAATAGTGAGTTGTGATAATCCTGAACTTCGATCTATAGCATTACAAAAAATTGCACGCGTTCGCTTTAATAAAAGTGCAGATGCACCCGTAGAGCAATTTGGAAAAATAACTTTCGCCTTTACTTTAAGAGAATAAGCATGTTGGACCATCAAGATGCAGTTTTTACTACCTATCAAGATACGCTCACATTTTTGTATGAACAATTACCCATGTTCTCAAGAATTGGGAGTAAAGCCTATAAAGCAGATTTAAATAATATCATTGCTTTAAGCGAAGCTATTGGAAATCCGCATCTCAAATTTAAATCCATTCATATCGCAGGTACTAATGGAAAGGGAAGCGTAAGTAATATGTTGGCTGGTATATTGCAAACTAATAATTATAAAATTGGTTTATATACTTCACCTCATATACTCGATTTTAGAGAACGCATTCGTATCAATGGTGCAATGATTGCAGAACAAGTCGTTGTTGATTTTGTTAATGAACATTATGCGCTGATCACCCGCATTCAACCTTCTTTTTTTGAAATTACAGTGGCTTTGGCATTTGATTATTTCGCTAAAGAAGCCGTTGATATAGCGGTTATAGAAACAGGTTTAGGAGGGCGGTTAGATAGTACTAATATTATTACGCCTATTTTAAGTATCATAACGAATATTAGTTTAGACCATACCGATTTATTGGGTCATACAGAAACGGCTATAGCTTTTGAAAAAGCTGGAATTATGAAATCGAAAGTTCCGGTGTTAATAGGTAACGCTAATCAAGAAACGATGAGTGTATTTGTGCAGCAATCGCTGTTAAAAGGGAGTACCTTATTCGAAGCTAATTTATTTTATGATATAGTGAGAAGTAAAGTAGATGCTCATCATCAATACTTGAAAGTGGTGCATAAAACGAAACATACGATAACGGATATCGTTACAGATATGTTGGGCGATTTTCAGTTAGAGAATGTAAAAACTGTGATGGCTGCTTGCGATATTTTAGTCAACTATGGTCTGCCTATTACTATAGAATCGATTCAAAAAGCGCTTTCTAAAATTAAGTCCATTACCGGTTTTATGGGTCGATGGCATACCGTTCAAGAAACGCCCCGCGTTATTATGGATGTGGGTCATAATGTTGCAGGCATAAAAATAGTAGCACTGCAATTACAACAATTAAAAGCAAAAAGAGTACATCTTGTTATTGGATTTGTGAAAGATAAAGAAGTAGCCGCAGCTTTGTCTTTATTGCCTAAAGATGCTAACTATTATTTTGTAGCTGCTCAGATACCAAGAGCATTGCCAAGTAATGAGTTGATGCAAGTAGCTATTGAATTAGGCATGCAAGGTTGCGATTGTAATGCTGTAGCTGTTGGTGTGGAACAAGCTATGCAGGCTATGGATGCAGAAGATGTATTATTAATTACAGGTAGTTTTTTTGTAGTTGCTGAAGCAATGTCTTTATTTCCCTCTGCCTTGAAATAACACTTTAAAAGTGTATAGTATTATTTTGATATCTAATGCTAGGGAGCAATTTTCAATATAAAGTAAATCATATTTCATGCGATCTATCATTTGATCGACATTTTCTGCGTATCCATATTGTACCATACCCCAAGAGGTAAGCCCAGGCTTTACTTTGTGTAAATATTTATAGTGAGGGTTAGTAGTGGTAATTTGTTGTATATAATAACTTCTTTCCGGTCGCGGACCTACTAAAGACATATCACCTTTAAGTATATTAAAAAATTGAGGCAACTCATCTATGCGCCATTTACGCATAAATTTCCCCCAGTTGGTTATTCTTGGATCGTCGGTTTTTGATAAAGCAGGACCCATTTCTTCAGCATTCACATACATCGATCTAAACTTGAGTATATAAAATGGAATACCGTATTTGCCAATACGTTCTTGTTTGTATAGGATTGGTCCGGCAGAAGAGAGCTTTACGCGTATAATAGCGAATAGATATAAAGGGGATAAAAAAAGGATAGCAAAAGTACTAACTGCAATGTCCATACATCTTTTGCATACTCGTTGCCAATCGGGCATTAAATCTGGATAGATATTGATCAGTGCCGCTGCGTTAATACTAGTTGTTTTCACAACACCAGAAATAATATCATATAAATCAGGAAGTACTTTGATGAATAAGGGGGTATGGCTAAGGCGGATTAAAATAGAGCTTAGTAAATGATGTTCTGAAGTATCCATAGAAATGATGACCACTTCAATTTCATTTTTCTCTATTACGCTTTCTAAGTTCTGCAAACTGCCTAATTTGGGAAGCTGTGTTGCTAACTCATCTTGTTGCTCATCTTGCAAGCTTATAAAGCCAATACATAAATTGCCATCCTGATTATTTTCTTTTTTTAAGGTATTATAAAGTTTTACAGCATTATGATTGCCACCAATAATTAAGGTTTTAAAATGCACAATTCCCTTAATGATATTGTTTTTAACTTGTTGAAAGAGTATGAATCGGAATAAGGCTAAAATGCTAAAATGCAGCAGCATATAACGTGCTGTTACTTTGATAAAGTACTTAAAGTGGTCATTGTCATTAGAGAAGAAAAATATGGAAATGAGAATGCCACCAAAAATAGTTGAAATAAACATTCTGTTGATTTCTATCAAGCGAGATTTATGATAGAGGTCAAAATATGTGCCGCTTAGTAGATATATAAAAAGCCAAATTGCAGGAATGAAGATTAGTCCTATGAAGAAATCTCTTGGTAGTAAGTCTTGTAATGTGTTTTGGAAAGCATGAAAACCTAATATGTTTTGACGATACATCCAAAAAATAAACCACGCAATTAGAGCACTAAAGAAATCCAATATGATTAGACTTCTTATAGCGCGCTTTCTTTTTGTAGGTATATTATGTAAGGCGTTAATAAGAAACTACTTTAAAATTGTCAAACAATACGTATCCGCTACTCATGCCACTCGGTAAATCGGCACGAATCATAATTCTATAATTTACACCTCTGTTGTTAGAAGCAAATTTTTGGAGGTCAACATAGACTTTGTTCCATTCGTTTTTTGGTTTAAAACCGCTAATATATTCATAATAAACACCACCTTGATCGTAGCTTACTTGAATGCCTACTTGAAACTCTATGTTATTTTTATAATGTAATTCTAAATAAGATGCTGTTATTGGAAGTGAAAAGTTTGCTGTACTGATTACTTGAGCAGTTTGTTGCGGTGCTTTAAAATACAATTTACCAGAAGCACCTCCTTCAAATACTTCATTAACATTTAATGTTCTGTTTAAAGTAGTGTCGCCTGTTACAGAAGTAAATGTGTTACCTCCTTCAAAATCTTCTTGCCATTTAAATAGGGTAGCGCTGTAGTAAGAAGAACTAGGAATTATTTTTTTGATTGTGCCGGGTTGATTGACTAATGTGACAGTATCAGGTTTAAAAAATGGATAAGCTAATTGCAAACCATTTAATCCATTTAAGATAACACCAGGTGCTACTTTTAAAAGTCCTGGTTTGTTGGAGATAATAGGGATTCGAGCGGGTAATTCATAAGCGCCAATGAGTTGATTATCTAAATATACAAAGGCACTATTGATTTTTTGTCGAGCCGTACCTGTCAATACCGGGTTGCTTGTTTTGAATTGGAAAGAATCTATTTGTACATAAGTAGGAATGGGCTCGCTAGGGTTGATGAGGTTACAACTTGCTAGCACAAATAATAAATATGTATAAAATAATGCCTTACTAAAATTCATATGCTTGCAAAACGGATTAGTCATTACTTGTATTGTGTGAATCTTCGTGCAGACTCATTTTTTTCAATATTTGATGAGCTACATCCATGGCTTGATAGCCATCTATGACATTTACTCTTACAGGCTTGTCTTCTATGATAGCTTTTGCAAATTCTAATAACTCCATTCTAATAGCATTTGCTGCAGGTATTTCCGGCAATTCTACGGATATTATTTTTTTATCTCCGCTTGGTAGTTCAATAGGGAAATCCATCATGCCCTTAGAGCTGTCTTCTGGTTTTAATTTTACAATTTCAGTTTTCTTTTCTAAAAAATCTACACCGATATAAGCATCTTTCTGGAACATACGCAATTTGCGCATTTTCTTAAGTGAAATTCGGCTAGAGGTCAAGTTAGCCACACAACCATTATTAAACTCAATTCGGGCATTGGCAATATCTGCAGTTTCACTAATAACGGCTACTCCACTTGCTGAAATTCTCTTTACGGGGGATTTAACCAAATGTAAAACGATATCTATATCATGAATCATTAAGTCTAAAATAACCGATACGTCGGTGCCTCTTGGATTGAATTGAGCTAGACGATGCGCTTCAATAAATAATGGGTTTAAAGGCGCATTGTTTAAGGCCATAAATGCTGGATTGTAGCGTTCTACATGACCTACTTGGCATTTTAAATTGGCTTCATTAACTAATTCTACCAGCGTTGCTGCCTCTTCTAAGGTATTGGTCAATGGTTTTTCTACGAATACGTGTTTTCCTGTAGAAAGCGCTTTTTGTGCAACTTCAAAATGGGTAGTAGTAGGCGAGATGATATCAAGAGCATCGATTTCTTTGAGAAGTGCCTCTAAGGTGTCAAATCTTGGAATTTGATATTCACTAATAACTTGAGCGGCATGCTGATCGTTGGGTTCGTAAAATCCTACTAAAGTAATCTCTTCTATTGTTTTCCACTGTTGAATATGAATTTTACCTAAGTGGCCTGCGCCACAAACTCCAATTTTAAGCATGCTTTTATTTTTATGAATGGTTTGTTTGGCAAGTTACAAATTATTTGGCCAAGTTTAAGACGGAAGAGCGATCTTGCCGGTAAAAACTAATTGGGTTTCACCCTTAAGCCACACTTGGATAGCATGAGTTGGACTAGTTTTTTCAAATTGAACACTCAAATCTCCGCCACGTGTTTTAATGGCAATATCAAATTTACCAATGCCTGTATTACTATGGGCAATTGCAGCAGCAGTTACGCCAGTGCCACAACTTAAGGTTTCATCTTCCACACCTCTTTCGTAGGTTCTAACAAATAAGGTGTTATTGTTTAATACTTCTACAAAATTCACATTGATACCCGCCGGAAACGCTTTATTATTTCTGATGGCCCTACCTTCATTTACAACATCTATAGCTAATAAATCCTTTTCAAATTTCACATAATGTGGCGAGCCAGTTTGTATTTCAAAATGATCTTGGATGAGCTTATTCTCATTTACATCTTGCATATGCAAAACAACAATACCATTAGGCATGATTTTTGCTTCATGAAGGCCGTCTATAGCCTCAAATTGGGTGCTATTGTCTTCTGTAAGTTGAAGCTCTTTGGCAAAGGATACCATACATCTACCCCCATTACCACACATCGTACTTTCTGCTCCATCGGCATTGTAATACACCATTTTAAAGTCGGCAACGGTACTCGTTTCTAATAGCATGAGCCCATCTGCTCCAATCCCTTTTCTGCGGTTGCACAAAAAAGCAATTTGCTCTTTGTTGAGTTGCCATCCATGTTTTCGGTTATCAATGATTACAAAATCATTGCCGGTACCTTGATATTTATAAAACGCTAATTCCATTTATCTTCTATTGAAATACTGTAAAGCTCTAGAGTTGTCGCCTATCGGACTCTGTCCGCTCGTATATAAAGACGCTCTCCAATTGGGGTCAAAAACATCGCCTATTACATTACTATGCAAAAGTAGGTATTCATTCAACGCAAAGGGTGGGATATAGAATAAAAATAATCCTTGCGTATTTCTATTGCCTATAGTATTATACTGCCAAATAGTATAAGGTAAAGCCCCTGTTTCGTTCTGAACGGATATTTGTTCATTTGGTGCTCCATATTTTAAATAGGTGATTCCCATGTCTGTTTCGTAGCCTATTTTCCCAGCTCTAGTAAAGAGTTTATTGACCACTTTAATTTTTTCTGCGTATTCATTCCATGCTTGTGCTGGATTGGTTTTGTTGCGTTTTTCCCAATAATTGTAGAGGAAATAGCGAATATAAGTATCATTGGGCTCGCTCAAAAATTGTTTGATCTGCGCTTTTTCTAAAGGACTTGAAACGGGCGCAATCATTTTCATGATTGCTTTCAACTGGGCGGTATTATATTTTGCAATAAAAGTAGTAGCTAGGTTTAAAAAAGTAGCAGGCAGCTTTTCTTCGCTAAGCGTATCTTCTTTTTTAACAGGGGCTACTATAGGAGCTGTATTTAGAATTTGAAAAAAACAATGCTGCTTGGCTAATATCAAATTTTCTTTTGTGTTAGCTATAAGGTTTAAATAATAATTTCCAGACTTTAATTGACTTATGGGAAAGGTTTTTTGATGTACATAAACGCCTTCGCCATAAAGGGTATCAAAGTAAATTAAATTATTGATGGCATCGCCATATGCTTTTTTAGAAATATACAATTGATACATGATCGTATCCTTGGTATTCAGCTGATAGCTCTCCGCATAGCAATTAAGCGTTTTTAAATTTTCTAAAAATAAACTAGCATTTGGTATCTGATATAAACCGTTCTTGAAAAATATGGCTTCTTGCATATTGCTGTCGATAGGTCCTTGTTTATCGATAATTTGTATACTCGATAAATGAACGGGTTCTTTGGGGTCTATGTTTATTTGCAAACTATCTTCCCAAATTTGTTTGTTTTGAATATTACTTTTGTCTGTTAATACAATCCTGCAGGCACTTGATTTTATGGGAAGGTATACTCTATTAAGGTCAAATAAAGGGGCTACTTGCATGCTGTCGCTTTCCATTCCTTTTAAGATATAGGTTTTTAGATTAGTCCATCCTGTATCAGTTCTAGCATCTATTTGAAAAATAACTTGTTGTTGCCACTGTCCAATTTTTGTCTTGACAAAGCCCAATGTTTTTGGGTTTATTTCTGATATAATTTCTATGTAGGGTACTAGTTGCTTTTCGTTTTTTTCGTAAAAAAGACTTGCATGATGCAATCCTTCTATCGCACATAAACGAGCACTTAGAAAAATAAATAATAGGATAATGGAAATGCTCTTCTGCATTTTATTAATTTTATGCAAATTACTAAATGCTTTTGTTTATTTTCTATGTCTATGCTAATTAGTTCCTATATGCCTTTTCCAAGTATTGCTTGGTGTGCAGCTATGCTTAAGGCTGATACAATAATATTGGACAATCAGGAGCTGTATAGAAAAATGACTTATCGAAATAAATATGAAATTGCTACTGCAAATGGTCGATTGAAATTGAGCATTCCTTTGTTGAATGGAAGAAATCAACGTGTGCCTATGGCAGAGGTAAAGATTTTTAAGGAGGAGGATTGGCAACAACAACATTATAAATCAATAAAAAACGCATACAATCGTTCGCCCTTTTTCGAATATTATGAGTTAGAACTACATCGCTTGTTGGCTACTCCATACGATCGATTGATCGATTTTAATAAAGCCAGTTTAGATTTTGTATTGCAAAGTTTAAGAATAAAAAAAGAAATACAAGTGCTTGGGGATATCACGTTAGATGACAATCATGACCTTGTAGATTGGCACAAAGAACAGCAGGCCGTTTCTCAACAAAAACCTTACTATCAATTATTTGAAAGTAAAAATGGTTTTTTAACGAACTTAAGTGTTTTGGATTTGATATTCAATGAAGGCAACCAAGCGATCAACTTTTTATAACTGCTTCATTTTCCATACGCCCATCATCGCTTCTTTTACAATGCCTTTCGACATTTTAGATACGCCTTCTGTGCGGTCTATAAAGGTTATAGGTACTTCCGTAATTTTGAAACCGGCTTTCCAGGTGCGATATTTCATTTCAATTTGAAAGGCATAACCTATAAATTGAATTTCGTCTAAAGGTAAGCTAGCTAGTACTTTTTGCGTATAGCATACAAATCCCGCTGTTGGATCTTTAATAGGCATCCACGTGATGAGTTGCGTATATAATGCCCCTCCTTTAGAGATAAATATTCGATCCCAAGGCCAATTGACCACCTTGCCACCTTTGGTATAACGAGAACCAACAGACATGTCTGCCCCTGATTCGCATGCTTTATGCAGTCGAATAAGATCTTTTGGATTATGAGAAAAATCGGCATCCATTTCAAAAATGAAAGCATAATTTCTTTCTAAAGCCCATTTAAATCCAGCGATATAAGCAGTGCCTAAACCTAATTTTCCTGTACGCTCAATAATAAATAAAGATTCCGGAAATTGAGCTTGCATCTCTTTTACAATAGCTGCAGTACCATCAGGAGAGCCATCATCTACGATAAGTACATGAAAACCCTCGTCCAAAGAAAATACAGCCTTAATTATGGCAGCAATATTTTCTTTTTCGTTGTAAGTAGGTATGATAACTAGTTTGCTCAAGTAGATCTTTAATTAATATTCGGCAATTTAGTAAATAATAACTAATTGATCCCTAATTTCGTATGGTAAAGTTTTTTAAAATTGAATTTGTCCTTATCATGCAAATACATCACGATCAGTTTCTTAAAGAGCAGTATATTCCTTTATTAGAGCAAATAAATCCCCATCAAGTACCACATTGGGGTAAAATGAGCTATCAACATATGCTAGAACATATGATTTACTCGTTTGAAGTTTCTTGTCAACATCAGCCAGTGCCATGTATTAATGAGCCTGAACGGGTTACTAAGATGCAATCCTTCTTATTAAGCGATATGCCTTTTAAAGAAAATACTAAAAGTCCAATATTAGGAGAAGATCTTAAGCCTTTGCTTTATGAAAGTGCTGAGGAGGCTTTGCAGCAATTGAAAGAAGCATTACATAAGTATATAAAACAATATACAGAAACAGAAAACGTCCTTGTTTATCATCCTATTTTCGGAACCTTAGACAAGCCATTAAATGATGCGCTTTTATATAAGCATGCGGTTCATCATTTAAAACAATTTGGCGTAGAACTCTAAACTAATTTTTATCTTTACCAACCGATAATCTATTTTATGTCTATACAAGTATTACAAAATTATGCCGAAGGCAAATGGGTAAATGCCGCTGCTAGTGGTGAAACCTTATTCAATGCTATCAATGGCGACCCTATATATACAGCATCTAGTGAAGGCTTAGACTTTGGAAGTATGATGGAGTATGCTCGAAAAGTTGGTTCTCCTGCATTACGAAAATTAAGTTTCCAACAACGTGGACTCATGTTAAAAGCATTAGCCATGTACTTAAATGATCGAAAAGATTATTTTTATACCATTAGCGCCCTTACAGGTGCTACTAAAGCAGATTCTTGGGTTGATATTGAAGGTGGTATTGGTAATTTGTTTACTTATGCATCTATGCGAAGACAATTTCCAGATGCTAGTTTTTATGTAGATGGAGAAGCTGCTAAATTAAGTAAGGAAAATACGTTCATAGGTCATCATATTATGGTGCCCAAAGAAGGGGTTGCTATTCATATCAATGCCTTCAATTTCCCAGTATGGGGCATGTTAGAAAAAATTGCAGTTAACTTATTTGCCGGTGTTCCTGCAATTGTAAAGCCAGCAACAGCTACTTCTTACTTAACTGAAGTAGTTTTTAAAGAAATTATTGCTTCAAATATCTTACCAGAAGGCGCATTGCAATTGATTTGTGGTTCAGCAAGAGGTATTTTGGATTATGTTGAAAGTCAAGATGTAGTCACCTTCACTGGTTCGGCAGAAACAGGAAAAAAATTAAAAGCGCATCCGCGTTTAATAGAAGAAGCTGTTCCTTTCAATATGGAGGCCGATTCTTTAAATGCCTGTGTATTGGGTTTAGACGTAGTACCAGGTTCTGCAACTTTTGATATTTTTATTAAAGAGGTGGTTCGTGAAATGACTACTAAAGCTGGACAGAAATGTACGGCTATTAGAAGAGTAATTGTCCCTGCTAATGTACTAGAAGAAGTACACATAGCTTTAGGAAAACGATTAGCAAGTACTATCATCGGAGATCCTAGTGTTGAAGGAGTGCGAATGGGCCCATTAGCCGGACAAGCACAACGTGAAGAAGTGAGAGAAAAAGTAGCGCAATTGGCAAAAGTACAATCCATAATTGTAGGTAGTTTAGATCAGTTTGAAGTAAAAGGGGCAGATAAAAATAAAGGCGCATTTTTTGCACCTATTGTATTTTTAAATGAGCAACCTTTCCAAAATATTGCTTGTCATGATATTGAAGCCTTCGGACCTGTAACAACCTTAATGCCTTATAGCACTAATGACGAAGCTATCCAATTAGTGAAAATGGGTAAAGGTTCCTTAGTGTGTTCTATCATCACGGAGGATAATGAAATTGCTAAAGAATTTGTATTGGGTGCAGCTACTATGCATGGTCGTATCTTAATCCTCAATGCAGAGTGTGCAAAGGAGAGTACAGGTCACGGTTCGCCTATGCCTCAATTGGTTCATGGTGGTCCAGGAAGAGCGGGTGGTGGAGAAGAAATGGGCGGCAAGCGAGGTGTGCTTCATTACTTACATCGCACAGCTATTCAAGGTTCTCCTACAATGATTACTGCGGTAACCAATGTATATCAGCAAGGTGCCCTTCAAAAAGAAACCGATATTCACCCATTCAAAAAACATTTTGAGGATTTAGAAATTGGTGAAACATTAGTTACGGCAAAGCATACAATTACCGATGCAGACATTGTAAATTTTGCCAATGTAAGCGGTGATCATTTTTATGCTCATGTTGATGTAACATCATTAGATGGCACTATTTTTGAAGGTCGTGTAGCACATGGCTATTATATTTTATCTAAAGCTGCTGGCATGTTTGTAGATGCCAAAAAAGGACCGGTATTACTCAATTATGGTATCGATGAATGCCGTTTTACAAAACCCGTTTATCCAGGCACTACAATTGGTGTGAAATTAACCGTTAAAGAAAAAATAGGACAAGAGAAAAAATCAGCTGAAGATATCGCTAAAGGCATCGTGAAATGGTTGGTAGAAGTATATGATCAAACCAATGAAACGGTTGCTATTATTACTATATTAACAATGGTTAAAATGAAACAACAATAATGATCAATGGGGATTTTTAAAATACTCTTTCTTGTTTTTGTAATTACATTTATACCTTATTTTTTTAAAACAACTTGGGAAAATAAAAAATCAGACAAGTCATCTAAACAAAGAGTTCAACTATTATTTTTTCTTGTTGCTATAGCATTATTAATTCTTATAAATAAAATAAAATGAGTACACAGCTTGGTCATGTTCAAACATCAGTAAATAATCATATTGGAACGGTTACGTTTTTTCACCCTTCTAGTAATTCCTTACCAGGTGCCATATTAAATGAATTGGCAAACAGTATTACTTCTCTTGCAGCTCATCCAGAGGTGCGTGTTTTAATTTTGCAAAGCGAAGGCAATAAAGCATTTTGTGCGGGCGCTTCTTTTGATGAATTGATGGCTATAGAAAATGCTGAACAAGGCTTGACGTTTTTTAGTGGCTTTGCAAAAGTGATCAATGCAATGCGTACTTGTGGTAAATTAGTTATTGCAAGAGTTCAAGGCAAAGCTGTTGGCGGAGGTGTTGGATTGGCTTCAGCTGCCGACTATACGTTTGCAACCGAACAAGCATCGGTTAAACTAAGTGAATTAGCTGTTGGTATAGGTCCTTTTGTGGTTGGACCGGCAGTGCAAAGAAAAATGGGTTTATCGGCATTCTCTCAATTAGCTATAGATGCAAGTTCTTTCCGTTCTGCAACTTGGGCTTTACAAAATGGTCTTTATGCTAGCGTGCATGCAACGATTGAAGAAATGGATGAAGCCATTATGCAATTAGCTAATATTTTAGCAGCAAGTAGTCCGGAAGCAATGGGCGATTTGAAACGTATTTTTTGGGAAGGAACAGAAAACTGGGATACACTCTTGGTGGAAAGAGCCGGAGTTAGTGGTCGATTAGTATTAAGTGATTTTACCAGAAATGCCATTCAACAGTTTAAAGCAAAATAAAAAAAAGAGCTCCGAATTTTTCGGAGCTATTTTTTTATAAATAAGTATGGAGTGTTGAGGTTGGTAATCCCATGACATTATAATAGTCGCCCTCAATTTTTTCAATACCGATGATACCAATCCAATCTTGAATGCCATAGGCACCTGCTTTATCAAGAGGTTGGTAATGTTCAATATAAAAATCAATATTCGACTCTGTTAGTATTTTGAAATAAACCTTGGTGATCACAGAGAAAATATGTATTGTATCTGGCTTGTAAACGCAAACTCCAGTTACTACTTCATGCATAGTGCCAGAAAGAGTTTGCAACATTTTTTTAGCTTCTGCTTTATCCTTGGGTTTGTTTAAGATTGTATTATTGATGATTACAACCGTATCTGCAGCAATAACAATAGCTTCTTGTTGTGTACTTGCAATTTTTTCAGCTTTCTTTTGAGCTAATACCTGTGGCACCGCATACACATCAATATGAGCAGGAGGTGTTTCGTCAATATCGGCTTGTTGCACGCTAAAGCTTATTCCCATTTCAGCCAATAGTTGTTGTCTTCGTGGCGATTGAGAAGCTAAAATATAGGTTGGCATTACTTAATAATTGATATAATAGATAAACAAATTGCTAAGGCCTAATAGCATTATAAATTTCAAGCTACTGCTCAATTGAGCATAGTGTTCACTCGTAGCCTCTTTATTTACTTGAGCGATGACCATGATGAGCGGTAAGCAAGTGCTTAGGCTAAGGTAGATGCTGAAAAAATAATGAGCACTATTGAAAAGCAGGGTCGATAAGAGTGCTAAAAGGAGCACACTTAGTATTCCAATTACTTGCACGATTCTTCCGCTTTTCTGTAAGCCAATTACTATTGGCATTGTTTTACAACCAGCTATGGTATCACCTTTAAGGTCTTCCATGTCTTTTACTAATTCGCGCATCCAAGTCAAGGTAAAAGCAAAAAGAGCTGTAGTAAAAAGTACTGTTTGTGCATTTTTATGGATAGCCAATTGGGGCTCGTACCAATAAAACATTAAAATGCAAATACTAGTTAATGCGGCTACTAAAATATTTCCGGTCAGATACGATTGTTTATAACGGGTAGAATAAAACCACAATAGTAAACTGCTTATGATTTGAAAGCCAACAAGCAGTATATTGTTATGTTGCAATGCGATGATGACTCCTATGAGCACACCTACCAACGTTAGTAAAAGATGAAGTAAGATCGCTTTTCGACGATCAATCGTATTTTCTAATAAGAGTTTATTAGGTCTATTTATAGCATCGGTTTTGATATCAAAATAATCATTGATGATATAACCAGCAGCTGCAATAAATAAGGTAGATAATAATATGCCTATAAGCGTTGCAATAGAAGTATGCAAGGGCATATGGGTTTGGCTATAAATGGGCTTAATTAAAAAAAGCCAAATGAAAAATTGTGTAATACTAATAATTACAAGATTTTTCCATCTGACTAATTGTAAATATCTCATCGTTTTTATTTATTCCATGTTGAAGGAGATAAGCGCCATGTTTCCAAATGCGCTTTTTCTTCTGTGGAGATGATTTTTTGATCTTCAGCAACTTCCATTAAAGCGCTATAATTGCTAATGGTAAATAAGGGTACATTTGCTTTTTCAAATGCAGCAGCAGCTTCTGGAAAACCATAAGTAAATAAACCAACCATGCCAATTACTGTTGCGCCATGCGCACGAACTACCTCTGCAACTTCTAAGCTGCTCTTGCCTGTAGAAATTAAATCTTCAACTACCACTACTTTTTGGCCAGCTTCTAATACTCCTTCAATTTGGTTGCCCATGCCATGTTCTTTTGGCTTAGAACGAACATATAAAAAAGGAAGTTTTAATAAATCAGCAGCCATAACACCATGCGCAATACCAGCGGTTGCAACACCTGCAATAGCATCGGCATCAGGGAATTGTTCTAAAATCATATTTGCCAATTCGCTTTTTACAAAATCTCTAACGTGAGGGTAAGAAAGCGTTTTTCTATTGTCGCAATAAACCGGAGAATTCCAGCCAGAAGCCCAAACAAAAGGTTTTTGGGTATTAATTTGTAAAGCTTTAATTTGCAATAACTTCTCTGCAAAGTGTTTTTGTGTACTCATGCATCAAACCTACGCTCAAATATGGAAGTTTGCAAAAAAAATCATGGAATTTTTAAAAAATATTTATTTCAACGCCCTTCAAATGTGCGTTACTAATGCAATAGGCACTGCACTTGCCTCAAAAGACGCTACTGTTTTTTATTGTCTACCTAATACAACTCCTAACGAGCTTAAATCCTTTATTTTTGAGCAAGAAGCAAAAGCAAGGCTTTGCTTTATTATTGTAAAGGACTGGGATCAAATTTTAGATATATTAAAAGCTATTTTCATTTTTATAGAGGCCGGTGGAGGTGCTGTTTTCAATGAAAACAAGGAGTTATTATGTATTTATAGAAGAGGTGTTTGGGATTTACCCAAAGGGAAATTAGATGATGGAGAGCTAATTGATGAATGCGCTTTAAGAGAAGTGGAGGAAGAAACTAACGTGAGTGGTTTACAATTAGGAGCGCTACTGCTCGAAACTTGGCATGTATATGAAATGAAAGGCAAATGGTTTTTAAAGAAAACAACTTGGTTTAAAATGAATACCGACTATAAAGAGCAATTAATTCCTCAAGCCATAGAGCAAATAGAAGCAGTAGAGTGGGTGCCGATGAAAAAAATAACTACCTATATCAATGAGCATTCATTTGGGACGCTTAAAGAAGTCATTAGCGCCCTACAATAATCTACTTGATGAGTTTATGTATTATTTGTTGCAAGGTGGTGAAAGCGATATAGATATCTAATCGGATACTTGCATTTTTATTGTAGTATATATCCCATAAGACTCTTTTTTTCAAATCTCTCGGAGTTATAATCTCTCCCAAATATCCTTTTATTTGAGCCATGCCAGTCATTCCAGGTTTAGATTCGTGGCGTAATAAATAATAGGTATAAGCCTTTGAATACACTTCTGTGTGGTATAGCATATGAGGTCGTGGTCCTACAATGCTCATCGTACCCATTAATACATTTAATAATTGAGGTAATTCATCAATATGGGTAAGGCGTAAAATTTTTCCTAAACGAGTAATGCGAAGGTCATTAGTGATTGCTTGTTGGGTATCTGCCTCTTTGTTGAGTTTCATTGTTCTGAATTTGATACAATGAAAGGTCTTGTTATCCTTCCCTGTTCTTTTTTGTACAAAAAAAATAGGTCCTTTAGAATTAAGTTTTATAAGTAAAGCTACAATAGGGGTTAGCCAAGGCATGATTAAAAGTATAATGCTACTGGCTACCACTATATCAATTAATCTTTTACTTAATAAATAGCTTGTATTCTTTTTATAGACTTGGTGATTAGGTAAGGAACTTAAAAATGCCCTTATTTCAGTAAAGCGTTGGGTAGAGGTCATCTTGTTAAACAGTTGATTGGGTTTCTTTACTGGAATAATAATGTTGTAAAAACAGCATAGAGAAAAAGCTAAAGAATATAATTCCTGCTTGAGTTTGCAGCGCTGATTCTATAAAAAATACAGCCATACTAGTTAATTGGAAAGACCAAAATAACCATTTGTAATGGGTTGTGAATTGAAAAAATAAAGGTCTACATAAAATAAATAGGAACGTTAGTAATCCGATGATACCCAACATAAAGAGCTCCTGAATATACATGTTATGCATATTGAACTCCCATATTTTCTTGGCTCTATTGCCTTCGTTTAATTCAGAGTTGTGTTTTTCAATTGTTTTTTGTTGAATGGCAGCTACATCACCAATGCCGGATCCATACCAATACAAATGCTCTTGTTGTATGCTTTCCATAGATGTTTTCCATATGAAAATGCGCAAGGTAAAGTTGTTGAATTGTTGTTTGCTAGGATCTTCTTTCGACACCCAATTTTTTGTTTGCGAAGGTGTCATTTCTTTAAAGCGTTCTTTGATAGGGTTGTTAGTCAAGAATATAATTCCATATACAGCCAATAATACTAGGGCAAATCCACTATTTATCAATCCTTTTGTAAAATCCTTTTTGGTGCTTTGGTAAATTAAAATAGGTAATACAATGGCGAACTGGCAAAGTAATACCATTCGTGCCGAAAGCATTAACAGGAATAGCTCTAAGACGATTATAGTGATGATCTGTATGCTTTTTTGTTTGGTAAAAAAGAAAGCTGTTGGAGCTAATAATAAAATTGCAATACCTATCAATACATACCACGACATATAAACGGCATTGGCGTCAGCAAAATGCACGAGGTTGTGGTAAAAGAAATGGGATATCTGATGGTCTTTTTGGTAAGCTAAATAGCTACTGCCAATACTGAGGATGCATATAACAAGCAAGCCTATAATGAAGCTTGTGAATACGCCTTTTAATTGGGTTTCGTTTTCTTTGTTTTGGGTGCCAATAACTAAAGGAAGTAGTAGGATAGAGAGCTTTGACTCTAAATCGGCACTTGCAATCGTTTTGTAATCACTATAAAAATAACTAATGGCATGAAGTGCGTACCATAAGATCCAGCAAATGAGTAAAGGGCGTTTTTTTAATTGTGTGAATGTTGATTTAAAATCTTCAGTAAAAATCCAGCTTACAGCTAATAAAACAACAGCCAATGCATTGATTCTGTAATACATTGGAATGCTTAGTGCTACCAAGAATAAACAAGCGGTATATAACTTGTTGGCTAATGGGTTAGATTTTGTAAGCGACGCTGTTGGCATGTTTTGCATGGTGTTTTAGTTCGACTAAAACACTAAGATACAGTATTAATCTATTTTTTAAAAAACAAGCAAAAAATTGTACTTTTAACCTTCTTACATGAATATCAATCATCTTAAAAGTTTATCCGCAAGTGGCTTTCAAATTATCGTAAATCAATTGTTTGGTTTAGGGTTCTTTATGCTTGCTGCTTATTATATCGATAAGCAACTTTTTGGAGAGTTAAATTTATCAATTGCCCTAAGTACAACCTTTACCCTGCTTGCTACTTTTGGCTTTGATCATGTTATTGTTCGTAGGATTTCTGCAGGTATGTCAATTGCCTCAACTACGGGCATTTACTTAACCCATGCATTAGTTATGGGACTGCTCTCCATTATTTTGTTATTAGTGTCAAAATTTTATTTTCATAGCTTTTTTCAAATCCATTTTTTACTCATTGCAGTATTCATCAGTTTTATTTGCACTTATATTGCTTCTTGTTTTAAGCAATTGGCTAATGGTAAAGAGC
>Ga0129333_10000633_pt1 | contig 29808 bp, 27 predicted proteins | sample CPB6_08_DNA_FD_94474 | JGI IMG/M metagenome (GOLD analysis project Ga0129333, IMG submission 94474) | Freshwater to marine salinity gradient microbial communities from Chesapeake Bay, USA - CPBay_Sum_0.6_0.8_DNA | ecosystem: Environmental > Aquatic > Marine > Coastal | place: USA: Chesapeake... | reverse complement strand
TTGGAGGTGGTGTACTAAGGTTTGGAGGTGGTGTACTAAGGTTTGGAGGTGGTGTACTAAGGTTTGGAGGTGGTGTACTAAGGTTTGGAGGTGGTGTACTAAGGTTTGGTGTTTTAATATAATAAGTCTGTAGCAAAACTCATTAGCCCGAGTGATGAAATTGGTAGCACATACGGGACTTAAAATCCCGGGGGAGAAATCCCGTGTCGGTTCGAGTCCGACCTTGGGCATAATACTTTACACACCATATTATGATAAATAGCGATATTGAATTTTTGAGTTCTTAATTTTTTAACGTGAGTATAATATGGGAAAAATTAATAAACTATACACTAAAAATGGTGACAAAGGTACTACACATCTTGTCGGAGGCGATAGAATCGAAAAATGCTCTATTCGTGTCGATGCGATCGGTGACATTGACGAGCTTAATGCTTATTTGGGTTTGGTTCGTACTGTACTAGAGACAAAATACAATAGAAGTTTAGTCGAGCTACTTTTGATTCTTCAAAGCGATGTATTTAATATTGGCAATATTATTGCTACTTCTCCAAGTCTATTTACGGATGCAATAAAAGTTATCACCGAGGAAAATATAAATTTCCTAGAAAATTGGATAGATAAGTTGTGTGAGTCAATTCCAGAATTAAATTCCTGTGTTGTTCCGGGTGGAACAATTTTAAATTCCTATTTACACATAGCAAGAACTGTTTGTCGCAGAGCCGAGAGAAGTATTTGGCTTTTAAATTCTCTTCACTCTTTGGAAGTTGAAGATGCTAATCGTTGGGATAAAAATCTTCCAATATATCTTAATAGATTAAGTGATTTGTTGTTTGCTTTATCAAGATATGATATATTTGATAGTGAGAAGATCGAGCACGTTTTTAATAGATAGGAAATAATACAATGAATGAATTAAGTGATAATAATATTATACTATTTTGCGCTTTTAGATATGCATTAGGTAGAAGAACCTATGTTGTTGATGTGGTTGTTGATGGAATATTATCCAGATGGGCTAGACTGCCTGAATCCGACAAACAATTATATTGCTCGGAAATTTTAGAACATGCTGAAAAGTTTGGTAATCTAGGACAAGAGTGTGATACAAAAAGCTGGGGTAGAATATTAGATAAGGGATTACAAGATGGAATTATTGAAAACTATTCTCTATAGAATAAAAAACTCCAATGTTGTTATTACCATAACAATAAACCCCATGGGATGGAACTTTATTCCCACATTTAAGAATATACCTACCTATGCAGATGAATGGATTTATGAACCGGATTTAAAAGTGTATAGATTTCGTTGGATGTTTTTGAGAGTTTCATTTTTCATAGAAACTGGAAAAATAAAAGATACAGATGATTGGCAAGATTTTATAGCATAATATATGTTTTATCATTTCAGAAAAATTGTTGATTATGTTGCGTTTAGAACCACTAAAAATTATACTGCAATAAAAATAAAATCTTTAAAACCAAATTATTGGGATAAAGATACTCTAATGCTACACGCAGTTATGCAGCTTGTTGTTGATTATGTGGAAATAGAATTGTCTGCTTTACAGTTAGCAGATAAAAATCAGAATTCTTTTAAAGAAAAATTATATAGATATCTTCCTTGGCCTGTAAGACCGTCCAATTTAATCCGCTCCCGAGAGAGAGGATTAAAACATATTGATTATATAAAGTCCTTTGATGGGCAAGACGATGAGTCTGCACCTCTAAAGGAACAAATTGAACACATGAAGATATTGGAAAATGTTTATTTGTGGTGGAAGGATGTTTATCCTAACAGAATAGATCCTGATGTTTTATCGGGGTTTAGTTTGGATTATAGCAGCGATAAGGCAATTAAATCCATTGAGATAGAGGAAAATTATTATAAAGAAGAAACCGCCATGCTAAATCTAATTGTTAATATTAGAGGTTCTCTTTGGACGTAATTTACATTTGCTAACATAGCTCAATTGGCAGAGCAATGGTTTTGTAAACCATAGGTTGTTGGTTCGATTCCGACTGTTAGCTTACTTATTTTTGTGGAATTTTTATGATAAATATGCTATTATTCATGCTGTTGATATTTTGTTTAATAGTATTAGTTACCGTAATTACAGAAATATGAAATTTTATTTGCTACTTTTACTGGCGTATATTATCATAAGAATAGATCCTCGAGGGGTAGATTGTTTTTATTTACATTTTCAAATATCGGAATCTCCTTCGTTGGATAATACGGACTTGGGCATTAAAGTTTATCAATTTAATTTGAACAGATTGTAAATATGGCTGATAATACAATAGACATAAAATCCATACTCAGTGAATATTCCTCTTTAGAGGACGATTTTGGCTTTTCTGCTGTTAGTGAAGAAGAGTATAATTCGGCGATAAACGAATCTGAACAAACTGTGGAATCATACAAAAAGAAATTAACCGAATTGGAAAAATTAATGGTGCCATTTTTGATGAAACTATTAAAGACCGCCGATAAGGAATACATATATTGGCCTAACAGAAAGCCAGCTATAGAAAGTCAAATACAAAAAATTGTTAAACTGACTAGAAGTTAGTATATCTAATTAACTTTTTATTATGAAACCGTTGAAAATTTTTCAAGCCGACTTATCTTATTTGGATAATAATCCAATTTTAATTTTAAAACTATTAAATGAAAATATTCCTATTCAACTTTCTGATGAGATGTTGGATAGATTATATCATTTATTAACTGTTGCATCTTTGGAAAAAGGAGATAAAAATGATAAAGCGTAATTTGGAAGAATACAAAGAATTGCTGCAAAATTTAGATGACGATGATTTACACAAGGAATTGTGGATGTTGGATACACACATTCAATATTTAAGAAAGGATTCCTTTAACACCGAAGACGAAGATTCCGTTTTGGAATTAATAGAAATGTATAAGACTGCGGTTGATGAAAATAAAAAAAGATACTCAACTATGTAATTGTTGATTGACACCGGTAATTATATAGTGTACTATAAAAAGATAGAGCATTTATTTGAAAGTTATTTTTATGGGCTGTGATATACATTGTTATATAGAATTTTATAGTAGAGAAGAGTTTGAAAAAGATTCCACACCATTTGTTCACTCTTTTAGTTCCGGAGAATTAAATTTTTGCAGGAATTATACTTTATTTGGATGTTTAGCCGGTGTTAGATGTATGATTGATCCGGAAATATCACCTAGGGGTATACCTAAATCTCCAAGGTTAAGCTATGTGGCTGCATCAAACTATTATACTTTGATTTTATCCGATAAAGAATATCAAGAGTATTTAAATGACGTGCAATCTCGTGGGTATTATAGCTATACTTGGCATCCATATTCAAATACAATTTCAAAAAGTCAATTGGATGAAAAGTATATTTCAAAGGGTTATAAAGTAGACATTGAAAATATTAATGGTGTTGAACTGCTTTGCGATCCTGATTTGCACACACCTACTTGGTTTTATTTAAATGAACTAAAAAAAATTAGAAAAAACTATTTGATAGAATATACAACCTATTGGTCTCAACTATCAAAAAGGAAAAGCAAAGAACTTTTAAATTTTATTAATTCTAAAAATCAATTTGAATTAATGAATTATACCTTTTCTGATTTGGAATCTCCATGTTTATATACAACTATAAGCACAATGGATTCCATGGAAAAATGCAACCCTGATATTAGAACTAGACTTGTTTGTTGGTTTGATAGTTAATTTTATAGGAGATAATGCAGTATGCGATATGAATATTCAATAATTAAACAGGCACAAAAACTATTTCCCGAAGATGCAAAACTTCATACTATGTTAAAGTGTGGTGATCCAAAAGCAGTTGATTTGGTTTATTCCAAAATTGGATTCTACATTGATGAAGATGACATTCTGCGAGCGTTTAGAAACAAAAAAGAAAAACAGTTGATTGAAATGGCGCAAAGAGCCAAGTCTATTAGAGATTTGTACCAAAAAATATATTCTCAAGCTAGTCTATCTGCATGTGATGTGGAAAACGATGAGGATTTCGTATAACAATGAATATTGAAAATACAAATAGAATCATAGCAGTTTGTCCATCTTTGTTTCGTGATATAAGAGCATTTAATTCTGATAACACGACTGTTCCCTTGCAGCTTGAGTTTGGATTGGAGACTAGAATCCAAACCTTTGGATTCGAGTGTGGTGACGGTTGGGCTGACTTGCTAGTGGAGCTATGCTCTAAAATCCAAGATTACTTCCTGACGATACCAGAAGAGGTGGTCGAAAATATTCGTGCAGTGCAAGTAAAAGAAAAATTTGGAACACTAAGATTCTATTTGAATTCTTATAATGAAACCTTAGAGGGCTTAATAGAAGACGCTAGAATAAAATCCAGTAGCACCTGTGAGGTTTGTGGTGATCCAGGAGAGGTCATTGGAGATTCTTGGTTGCGCTGTGTTTGCAAGAAACATTCCAGATAACATTCATAAATAGTGATATAATTTTATTGTATTGCTATTTATGGAATCAAATTTCTTTGGTAAAGATGGATTTATTTGGTGGAAAGGTGTTGTTGAAGATAGAAAAGATCCTATATTTCTAGGTCGTGTTCGTGTACGCATATTTGGATGGCACACCGATGACAAAACAATACTACCAACTGCTGATCTTCCTTGGGCATTACCTAGTTTACCCATTGATAATGGAAGAAATCCGGTTGGATTCAAAGAAGGTGATTGGTGTTGGGGATTTTTTCTTGATGGACCTGATGCACAAAAGCCTATTGTTATAGGTTATATTCCAGGAATAGACGAGAAAGCTGCTGATCCAGCCACAGGATTTTCGGATCCTACCACTCCGGAAGAGCTTGTATCAACACCTCGCCCACCTAGCATGACTTCTACTCAACCAACGGAACCATTTTTAACAAAGGTTTCTTTTCTTAGACTTGTTGCAAAATTGGATCCACCCGAAGATATTATACCATCTCTAATACGAATTATTGATGCGCTATTTTTGGATAAGGAAATATTAAAACTATCTGAACTTCCTACAGGAATAGTTTCCGCAGTAAATGAAATTATTGAAATTGCGGATGAAATTACCGATGAGGTAAAGGGTCTATTAAACAAGGCTGTTAGTTTTGTTGTTAGTAAAATAACAGAATTAACCGATCTTTTAAGTTTAGATATTTTAGAAAATGGTCTAACAGAAACCGCGTCACGATTTGCAAATGATAACATTTTACCTGGAACAAATTTAGCGTTTGGAGAATTGCGTGAAACTTTTGATATAACAAAATCAAAGTTTGATGTTGATAAAAACGGTGAATATAATGAGGATGATGCCGAGCTTTTAATAAGACAAATTGTGGCTGGTGGTGAATTTTTTGATGGATATGCCGATATAATTCCTCAAGTTCCCGCCTCATCTTATCCCTTAACAGATAGATTAAATGAGCCTTCAACCTCTAGGCTTAGTCGCAACGAAAACATAGAACAAACAATAGTAGGCTTAAAAAAACAAAAGCTAACCCCAATAGAAGGTGCTGGATATTCTGGCAATACTGTGGGTGGATCAGAATCCACACCAACATCATTTATTGAACCTCCTACTCCATATAATGCTGTATATCCATACAATCACGTTTACGAAAGCGAATCTGGGCATGTAATGGAGGTTGACGACACTCCAGGAGCAGAAAGACTCCACAGATATCACAGAAGCGGAACATTCAATGAAGTTCATCCATCTGGTGATGAAGTAAATAGAGTAGTAAAATGCGAATATAATATAATATATGAGGATTACTTCAACTCAACGGGAAAAACATATCATGTTGACGCAAAAACTGGAATAAAATTAAAATCTGGACAAAATATAAACTTGCAATCCACATCAAATTTAAATCAGCAGGTTGGCTCGGATTTAAACTCATCTGTTGGCGGTAATGTAACTCTTGACGCGGTAGGGGATATGACTGAAAGAGTTAAAAATAGAACTTCTTTAATAGAGAGTGATTTTACAGAAAGTATTGGAGGATCTGAATGGAGAACAATAGCTGAGGGTGTTTATATCAACACAACCGGCGGACCAGTTAAAATAAAATCGGCTAAAAAAATTCAATTAATTTCCGAAGATAGTATAGATTTAATTGCTCCTAAAGTTAATATTAAAACAGATGGAGCCCCAGCAACTTTTCATGCGCCTGGATTAGATGTTGCTGGTTTTATTACCGCGGCTGATGTTTCCGCTCCTAGTATGAATAGTGTATATAATAGCTTTGTTTATGGATCCGCTTTCATATCTCTTTCCGCCACTGCAATTACCAGTTTAACTATAGGATCCAATACTTTTACTGGAAATTTTGTGGGTGGATTGAGTCCCGGACCAGCTCCTCTTATACCTCCTCTTACTATACCACCGCTACTTACTCCACCCGTTGTTATACCTCCTAGTGAAATTGAAAATTCGGATGATGATAAAAATAATGAATTAATTGAGGACACACTGAAAAAGACACTATCTTCTGGTGATGGTGGACCTAAATATGGGTTTTTCATACCCAATGGAGTTGTAGGAGACGTTTGGAAACCTGTATCTGATAGTAATGGTAATTTAGTAACTCTTAGTGCCACCATGGGTTCACACGAATTAAGAGAAGCTATTCCAACTGGAGCATTAGAGTCTGTATTGATTAAATATGAAGATCCTAGCGGCGCTATTACTGAATGGCGGGTTGTTAGACCTGTTCATATCCCAGGAAAATTAATTGATACTCCAACCAAAATGGATATGTTTGAAGATGGTGTGAGACAATTAGCCAGATGGTCTAAGCCAGGAGCCAGTTATCCTAAACAGTTATTCTGGATAGTAAATGGAAGACCTATGCTTATATTGGATAGCTCAGAGCGGCATCAATGTAAGTTTGGACCATATAATGATAAATTATCTTAGTATATTGTGGTTTTGTTTAATAAATAGAATAGACTATTTTTATATCATCAGATGGAAAGTTTAAGAAAACAAAACGTAAAGAAGTTTTCCGATATTGATTTGGATTTCATTCCGCATCCAGCCACTGGAGATATAATTCCTCTTATGGATTCAGATTCTATTAAGAGGGCTATAAAAAATTTAATGTTTACTGGTCTTTATGAAAGACTATTTGCTCCTAATTTGGGTGCAAATTTAAAGCAGTTGCTATTTGAACCTGTTACTCCACTGACCGAGATAAGCATAAGAACTTTGGTTTTGGATGTTTTAAGATTATATGAGCCTAGAGTCACAGTAGTTGATTTGCAAGTGTCTGTTACTCCAGATGAGCTTGGTTATGATTTATATCTTTTATTTTCCATAGATAACATATCTGAGATAACAACAGTAAACATATTTTTAGAAAGGCTTAGATAATGTCCGAAATAAAATATAGCGAATTGGATTTTGCACTAATAAAACAGAATCTTAAAACATTTTTAAAATCTCAAGACAAATTTAAAGACTATAACTTTGATGGATCTTCAATGTCGGTATTGCTAGACGTTTTAGCGTATAATACCGCCTACAATTCATTCTACTTAAACATGGTCGCCAATGAAATGTTTTTGGACAGTGCGGCTATAAAAGAAAATGTTTTTTCCCGAGCAAAGCATTTGGGATATACTCCTAGGTCCACCACTTCAATAAAAGCCAAAATTGATTTTCAAGTTACTTTCCAAAGCGATGCTCACGCAGATTTGGTTCCTACTAATTTTGCACTATCAAAAAATCAAGAATTTTATACTACATCCAATGATACAAGATACACCTTCTTCCCTAGAGTGGCTGTATTTTTTGAAAAAATTGGAACAAGAACCTTTATAGCCAGAAATGTTGAGTTGGTTGAAGGTAAAAGATTTACTCATTCTTATACAGTAGATACCACCTTACCAATAAAGCAAAAGTATGTTATACCAAACAGTGGAGTGGATACTTCTACCATATTGGTTACTGTTAGAGACAACGCAAATAGTTCCGCTTTTACTACATTTTTACCAAATACAGATATAAATTTATTAGATTCAAATTCTCCAGCTTATTTCATAGAAACATATAATTTTGATGGAGATTTATACGAGATTGTTTTCGGAGACAATATAGTAGGAAAAGGATTAGTTGATGGAAATATAGTCTCAATAGAGTATATTGCATCAACCGGAGATGGAGCAGATGGTGCTTCGGTTTTTAAAACAGGAAGTCTTATCACTTCGTTAGACAATCCGGCGTTAATGACTATAGCATCAGCAGCCACATCATCTGCTACTACATTAAGTTCAGCTAGTGGATACGCAGCACCAGAAACCATAGAATCGGTTAAACTTTTGGCTCCTAGATTTTATGAATCTCAAAATCGTGCTGTTACCAAAAATGATTATGAAACTTTAATTTTAAAAGACATATCTTTAGCTGAATATGTTAGAGTTTGGGGTGGAGAAGAAAATGTTCCTCCTGAATATGGAAAAGTATTTTGTGCTATTAAACCTAAAACTGGAACCTCTTTAAATTTAGATGATAAGACATCAATTATAAATTCTATTAGAAGTAGAAACTTGGTTTCCTTGGAAGTAATAATAGTTGAACCAGAATATATAGGTTTATCATTGACTACACAGGTAAATTATAACTCCGGAAAAACTGTTCTTAGTGCAGATTCTATAAAATCCAAGGTAAATGCAGCTATACAAACATTTAAGGAAGAAAATATTTCTGGGTTTGATTCAGATTTTAGATTTTCAACGCTATCAAAATATATCGATGCGGCAGATGCTTCAATAGTTAGTAATATATCGGATGTTGGTATAAAATATAAAATTATACCAACATTAAACTCCAGAAATCAAATATCTATAGTTTTAAATAACGAAATAGATACCGGAGATTCTGCCAATTCTGTATTTTCTATAACCAGCTCTCAATTCTATTTTAATAATAATTTGGTATCTTTGGCGGATGATGGTCGAGGAAAAATAGTATTGTACTATATTTCTTCCACTGGCGTAAAAGTTATTTTAAATGATTCGATAGGCACAGTTTTTTATGAGAATGGAACCATAACTATACAGGATTTGTTAGTTAGTTCTATACCAAATAATCAAAATTATATTACATTCTTCATAACACCAAAATACAATGATATCATAGCTCTTAGAAATCAAATGTTAATATTGGAAGATTCCGATATAGATGTTACTGTTGTGGATATATCAAAACTAAGATTATCATAAAATGGATAAATTAACTACCACAATAAGTCAATTAATTGACTCTCAGTTTCCAGAATTTGTTAGGGATAATCACCCCAGATTCTTGGAATTTATGCGTAGTTATTATGAGTGGATGGAAAGCCAAGAGCAAGTTCTTAATCACTCAGCCAATTTATTAAATAATCAAGACATAGATTTTAGTCAAGACAAGTATCTTGAGCAACTTTTTAGAGAGTTTTTGGTAAATTTTCCTAGAAATATTGTGGCTGATAAAGCCAACTTGCTTAAAAATATACGTCAGTTTTATAGTGCAAGAGGTACTGAAAAGTCTTTTGAATTATTTTTCAGATTATTATACGGGCTAAATCCAGAATTTTACTATCCCAGAACAGACATCCTTAAAGTATCCGATGGAAAATGGATTAAACCTAAAGCTGTTAGAATTTCTTTATTAAATGGATCTCCAAATTTATTCATCTCAAACAGAATTAGAGGAACGGTTAGTAATGCAACAGCATTTGTTGAGAGGCTGTTTCGCATACAAAAAGATAATACGGTGGGTTATGAATTGGTTTTAAATCAGTCAAGTATAACCGGCGATTTTATTTCCGATGAGATAATTGAATTGGATGTTCCTAATACCAATGTTACTGCTGTTCTATACACTAATCCAATTGGTGTGACTGTATCAAAGGATCTTAATCCCACAATAGAATATTCTGGAAATGGATATTCGGTTGGACAAAAATTTAAAATAGTTTCTCCAATCAATCAGCCAGGAGTAGGATTAGAAATAGAAATAACTTCTGTGGGATCTTTAGGACAAATACAAAAGATGAGAATTTTGGATCCTGGCTTAGGATATTCTCAATCCGTATCTATAAAAAAATATGTTTTATTCCGACCGGAGCAAATTTACCAGGATGCGTTAATAGACATTGAATTTGGTCCTTTAATTTCATACGATGGGTATTATTTAAATGAAGATGGACAACTATCTGTTTCTAAATTTATACACGATGGGGAATTTTATCAACAATTTTCCTATGTTATATATGTAAATGAAACTATTGATAGTTATAGATCCGCGATAAAAGAAGTTTTACATCCCGCTGGTTTTAAGTTATATGGTGGATTTAGAACACAAAATCTATTTAATGCATCAACAAAATTAAATGAGATTACTTTACAAAGAAATATAAATCATAGACGATTGAGTATAGACACTTTAAATTTATCGGTAAGTGTCTCAAACAGACCAAATTTAGGAACAAATATTAGGTTTATACATGAGCCTACAAAAGATGTAAGTTCTCATATATTGGGACCTAGCAGATATTCCATTTATAGAGATAGGTATAGATATAAACCGGTGGCTAAATACAATGCTAATAATGAATTGCCTACAATTCCAAATTATTTTGGAATATTTGGAGATCTATCTATGCAATTGGCTCTTACTCCAGTTTCGGTGTTTGACCAAGCAGGATTAACTCCAGCAAATATAGAAACCATGATGCATCTAGTAACAAACATACTTCCAGATGCTGTGATTATAAAATCTTAGGAGTAAGAAATATCCAGTTATTAAATAGAACTTACTAAATAACATCAACAGCTAGGGAAATAATATAGTATGACTGCAATTATCAAAAACAATTTTAAACTTCAAAATGCCAGAGATTTCTTAGAAAATTTCACCGTTCAAAGTTCTACCAGAAATCATTATCTATTCATAGGTAAGCCAACTGTTTGGGGTACTGGCTCTCAAAATGAAGAATTAAATCCTCCTGTGCCTCAAGATACCGAATATGAGGAGCAAAGAGTTTGGGATGAAATGTTGAGCTTAAAAAAGATAGATTCCGCCAATGTTTCCTTGGTTGTTCCTCGGTCAGACTGGGCTCCAAATACAATATATGCAGTTTATGATGACAGAGATTCCAACTTATATAAACAGCCAACTATAGAAAGAAGTCAGCAAGCGGGATTGCAAGGTAAGTTGGCTGGAAATTTTTATGTTATCAATGATCAGTTTGATGTTTTTGTGTGTCTCAACAACAACAATAATAATGCAAGTACATTAAAGCCAGTTAGACCAACTTCTAATCCTGGAACTAACTTGGTTGATTATTCAACTACCGATGGATATGTTTGGAAATATATGGCTACTCTTACAGCCTCGGATGTTACAAAATTTGTTACAGATAGTTGGATTCCAGTTCAGACATTAACTTCAAATGATGGAACCAAAGAAAATCAGTGGGCAGTACAAACCAACGCCGTTGCGGGGCAGGTAGTTTCTATTCAACTGGATAATCAAGGAACAGGATATACAAATACATATTCTGGAAAATTTCAAACAGGAACAATTTTAAATGATGGTGGATTAGGAAAGGCATTTATTGAAAAAAGTTCTCCATCAGATCCGGATCCTTCTACTACAGCGGGAGCTTATGCTGGTGGGCAAATACACATAATAACAGGCGCAGATGCTGGATCTGTATATACAATTCAATCATATTCTGCAAGCGGTCAAATTACTCTTACTGGACCTTGGTTGGAAAGCGGGGGTTCTCCTATAGTTCAACCAACTTCAACCTTTAGAATTTTACCTAGAGTAGATGTTGTTAGCAACGGAACTACATCATTAAAAATACGTCCAGTCATAGTTGGTGCAAAATTTGATAGATTTGAAATAACGGATAGAGGCACTGGAGCAACTTTTGTTCAGATAACAATTCCAAATACATTAGGTGGATCAGGAGCCATAGCCAGGGCTGTGTTGTCTCCTTCATATAGTGGATTAGGAGCAGATATTGAACGAGATTTAGGAGCATTTTTTGTGTTATTAAATGCAAGATTGCAATTCGATGAAGGTTTAGGAGATTTTCCTGTAACTAATGATTATAGACAGTTGGGTATTATACGAGACGTTAGAGATTATAATACCACAACATTATCTACCGCACCCACTCTGATTGCAACTAAAAAATTAACTTTAAGTGGTGTGGTCGGCGATCCTTTAACATTTGATGAGATATTTCAACAAGGCACTGGGGTAAAGGCTAGAGTTCTGGATTATAAAGCAGCCGCAGGATTGAATCCGGCTACCATTACATTTATTCAGAATCCTACCACCGGATATGGATCATTTGTTGTTGGACAGCAAATACAAGGAACGGCGTCTTTAAATCCTTTCACCGCAACTATTACTGCAATTACAAATGAAGAAGTTAATAAGAAAAGAGGTGAAATATTATATCAAGAAAATCGCAGAGCAGTATTAAGAGCGCCAGACCAAATTGAGGATATTAAAGCTATTATTGAGTTCTAAATAGTTCTAAGTTTATAGATTAAAAGTTATAACATGACAACAGTAAATCTTAATCAGTCACCATATTTTGATGATTTTAATGAAAATAAAAAGTTTTATCAGATCCTTTTTCGACCTGGTAGAGCAGTACAAGCCAGAGAATTGAATCAAATTCAATCTCTATTAAAATCTCAATTGGAAAGATTGGGAAAATTTGTATTTGATAATGGTACGGTTGTTTATCCAATAGGATCGGAAGAAGCTGCAAAATATATCAATAATGTTGGATTTATTAAGTTGCTCTCCTCAACATCTTTGTTCACCGACACTGAGGATAATTTAAAAACCTATTGGCTAGGAAAAAAAATAATAGGTACAGCCGGATTATATACCGGAGTTACTGCTGAGATTATAGGAGTAAGACCGGCTGATTCTCTAGGAGAAGTTAGATTATTTTTAAACTATGTGGAAGCCGACACAACTGGAGTTTATACTAAATTTGCTCCTGAGCAAACTATAACCACAGTTGAAAATGCGCCTATATCGGCAACAATATCTGCCGGCTCATATAAAGTAGGAACAGTATCGGCTGCAAAAATACAAAAATCAATTTTCTTTTATAATGGAAGATTTGTTTTAGTTGATGAGCAATTACTGTTCATAGCTCCAGAAATAGATCAAGACCAAAATTGGACAAATATTCCAACTGTAAGTATTGGTTTGGAATTCATTGAAAGTTTGGAAACTTGGATAGAAGATTCCTCTTTACTGGATAATGCAACAGGATCACCAAACATAGGTGCACCTGGCGCCGATAGATTAAGAATTGCAGCCAATTTAATTCAGTTACCAATAAACTCCACCACAAATGTTCAAGATTATGTTGAGCTTTTAAAAATACAGTCGGGTGAAGTAACAAAAAGATCCACCAAAACAGATTTATCGGATCTTGGATTAGAAAAGCAATTAGCTACCAGAACATTTGAAGAATCTGGTGACTATACTGTGCTATCTTTTCAAATACAAATCAAAGACTTTTTGAGAAATAGCTCAAATGTCAATGGAGCAAATGCCGAGGAAATTTTTCAATATGACACTCCAGCCGCGGCCGCGGCCGCATCTGTGCAAATATTCGGGCTGGAAAGTCCAGGACTTTCTGTTGAGTACAATGGAAAAAATTATCCTGGTGCATCGTATAATTCTACCGCACCGGCGGAGCAACCATCTTTTATATCTTTATGTAATGATAGATTGGGAATAGTTGTTGATCCTGGGTTAGCCTATGTTAAAGGTTATAGAATTGAAAAGACAAGCACGACAAATGTTCCTATTAAAAAAGCCAGAGATTTAAAATTTAGAAATAATAATTTTATTTCAACACCTCTGGGAAATTATATTTTTGTAAAAAATATTTTTGGTGGACTAACTTCTACATATGATTCGGTGGATTTACATGATGCTCCAATAACAACTCGCGGATCTTCTTCGGGGACAAAAATTGGTACTGCAAGAGTTTTAACAATAGAAAATTTTTCAGGATATAGATCTGGTAGTACCAACGATACAAGATTCTATAGACTGTTTCTGTTCAATGTTCAAATGATTGGATCAAATGATTTCGCTCAGGTTAAATCAATTTACTCTAGCAATCCATCTTTCACTTGTGACGTTGAATTGGAAAGATTTAGATTGACTGGTTCTGTAAGTAGAGTTCCTAATGTAATCAGAACTGGAAATATAACCAATAACTCAAAAGTTGTAGCTAACTTATCCACAACAAGAGATTTGTATGTTGGAATGTCAGTTACTGGCACCGGAGTTTCAAGTAAAATTTACTCTATAGACAGTGAAACTCAAATTACTTTGATTGCAAATGCGACCGCCACAACTACTGGCGTGTCTTTGACTTTCATTGGAGAAAAACTTTTACTAGGGACAGGAACTTCGTGGAGAAATGATGAGTCTCAATTATTATCCGCCGGCGATTATATTGAAGTTGACGCCGGACAACCAACTTCAAAAATTTATAAAGTAAGTGCAAATCCAACTTCGGATAATATATTGCAGATTGTAGAATCTACCCTAACTCATACTTGGACCAATGGTGCAAAAATTGACTATCTATACACACTATTGAGAACCGATTCTAAAAATGCCGGATTAGTTTATAAATTGCCTGATAGTCCAGTTGCAACAATCCGTACAGCATATGCCGATGGTAGTATTAATTCAGAAGATTCGGGAATAGACACTACATATACAGTTAGAAAAATTGCAAGCGATCTGCAACCATCTGGAAATAAATTAACTATATCTGGAATTAGCGGCTCTCAGTTTGAACCATTTAGCCAAAATTCTTATTCGGTTATTAAAACCACAAAAGTTGGAACCGGAGCAAATGCGGTACTTGCGGGAACTTGGTTGCAAGTTCTTCCATATTCTGCCGGAACACCTAGTGCAGGATTTGCGGAAATTCGTCCAAATATAGGCACAAACAATAACTTGGAAATATGGTTAAACTCCGACGATGCCGACTCCGGAGACAGATATCAAGTTCATTATACCACAACTAGATTGGGTGGAAGTGCTTCTAAGGAAAAGCTAAAAAATTTGGCAAAAGGAACATTCAATTTAGTAAGCGGTGCATATCAAGATGGTGGGGTTGTAGTAACTGCCGGGGCTGATGTTGCAGAAATATCATTAGGAAAACCAGATGTTCTTAGAATTACCAGAATTGTTGAAAGTTCCGATTACTCAATCACACCTTCAGATAATAAAAATTTAACTGGAACTGGAAGTAAAGATATTACAGGAATATATTCTTTGGACAATGGTCAAAGAGATCATTATTACGATATTGCCAAAGTTACTCTTAGACCAGGATATGCAAAACCTAGAGGGCGAGTTAGAGTTGAGTTCGATTATTTTGAGCATACAGAAAATGGAGAATATTTTTCTGTAAATTCTTATCCTTTCGTGGGAGGAACAAATCCTCAAGCTGTAATGGAATATGGTGATATACCGATATTTACGGCCACTGATGGCTCAACCTATGATTTGGCAAGTTCCTTGGATTTTAGACCAGTGGTTGGAACATCAGGAATAAATGGAACAATAGCCCGAGAACTGGGCATACCCAAGGAAAGTGTTAGATGCGATTATCACTTTTATTTACCTAGAAAAGATTTGCTGGTTTTAGATCCGGACACCAAAGATTTTTACATTAAGTATGGAAAATCAGATGAATCTCCTGTTTTTCCAAGTGATCCTGATAGAGGAATGGTAGTCTATGAGCTTGATGTTGGAGCATATACATTTTCAACAAAGCACGTCTCTCCAAAAATGAGAGAAAACAAACGATATACCATGAAGGATATCGGAAAATTAGAGAATAGAATTTCAAATCTTGAATATTATACTTCACTATCTCTATTGGAAAAAGATACCAATTCTTTAACAGTTAAAGATGCTTTAGGACGAGATAGATTCAAAAATGGATTTTTAGTAGATAACTTTAAAACATTTTCAGCCTCTGATCTTTCGTCCAGAGATTTTAAATGCGCCTTAGATACTTTTAGTGGAATGGCTAGACCTATTATCCATGAAGATCCTAATCCACCTAAATTGTTTGAGCGAGCTTTATTATTTGGCACCACAACCAGCGAAATCGCCAATCAAACTGCCATTAATAGTAGGAGAGCATCCAAGAATTATCAAAAAACCGGAGAAATATACACTCTACCATATACAACTCAGACGTTTATAGACCAACCTTTGGCTAGTAAATTTGTAAATGTTAATCCATATTCGGTATTTGTATTTGTTGGTAGTGTTGATATTGATCCTTGGACGGATGAATGGAGAGATACCAGAATAGCAGAACCAATAAACATAAAAGATGAGTCTCAATGGCAAGCAACTCGCGGAACTTTTGGTCCATCTGGAACTAGAATTGATTATTCCACTACGGTAAATAATTGGACTGGAGTGAACACGACCACGGTAGGAACTGGAAGACAGGTGTTAGAAAAAGCTGGTCATGCCATACGAGAAAAATATTTTCCCAATATAACAAAAGCCAAATGGAATAAAATGGATTTCATTACTGTGCCTGAGGGGTACGCTAATGCCGGCGAGAGAATTCCTATTGACAGAAAGAGTTGGGTTTCCGAAGAAACTCAAACCACAACAACTCAAACTGGAGAGAGAATTACTACCAATTTTACATCGTCTTTTGTGGATCAAGGATTCTCTGCACCCATAAATTTAGGTGAAAGAATTATTGATACCGCAATGGCGGAATTTATCAGAAGCAAAACTATAAATTTTGTGGGTCGAGGATTTAAGCCAAAAGCCCGAGTTTATCCATTCTTTGATGGAGTAAATGTATCGACTTATTGTCGCCCTATTGGTGGGGCTGTTGGCGCCGCTTTAATTTGTGACGGTACGGGAACTGTTAGTGGATCATTTACTATTCCTTCTCCCACAGAAACCGGTCTTAGATTTAAAACTGGCGAAAGAATTTTTAGACTTACAACTTCAAGTATAAATTCTTTAAATCCAGCTCCTGATTCCGCAGGTGATGCAAGATATGTTGCCAGAGGGTGGATTGATACCAAGCAGCAAACAACTCTTTCAACCAGAATGTTTACTGTAGCAAATAATACAACCACATCCAGTGATCCTATTAGTCAAGTGTTAAGCACTACTTTTGGAGACACGCAAGCCGTTCCTCAAGATCCTCTTGCTCAATCATTTTTAATTAAGGAAAAAGGTGGATGCTTTATAACTTCCGTTGATGTTTATTTTGCAACCAGACCGTCTGATGTTTTAAATGCTCCTCCAATAACCTTACAACTTAGACCAATGAGTGATGATGGTTTCCCAACTTATAAAATATTACCATTTGGTGAAGTTATAAAAGACGCCTCAGAAGTAATAACAAATCATTTTAATTTGAATAATCAAGGTGAATTAAATGGTACACTAACAATAACTGGACCTGGTGGACCTTGGTTAAATGGAGAATCCAATAACTCGGGTAATTTTGTTTCCGGTATTGCAACAGAATATAGTGGAAATCCTAGAAGCCAATTGGTCCCCACCAGATTTACATTTAAATCTCCGGTATATGTTGCCGAAGGACAATATTATTCAATAGTTCTAATAGCAAATAGTACAGAGTATAATGTTTGGGTGGCAGAAAGTGGAACAGACGATACTAAAGCAACCAAACCATTTAATGTGGAAATAGGAACTCAAATTCCAATAAATCAGCCAGTATTTTTGGATGGATTATTATTCTATTCAGAAAATGGTATAAATTGGGTTCAAACTCCAAAACAAGACATGAAATTTAGGGTTAACAAAGCTGTATTTAATACCGCAGTTACCGGAGAAATTGATTATGTAAATGAAGAATTATCTCTTAAAGCTCTGACTTTGGATCCATTTGAGTTTTTAAACTCCAGCGATTCTTCGCAAACCGGATCAATTCGAGTTTTGCATCCAAATCATGGTCATACCACAGCAAGAACTTCTGGAGCTGGAGCAAGTAAGGTAGTTTTTAGCCCAGCATATGACACCACAATAACTGGTATAACAAGTGTTGGAACAACACTAACTGGAGCTGCGCTTGCAAATATTCCAGATGGTGCATATATTCAACATCCTACAACCAAAGAAAATCGTAGAATTACAAAATCTACACCCACCGCAACTACAGCTACCATAAGAACCCAATTTTATAATAACACGGTTCTTTCAGCCAGCATGGTTATTCCAGCAACCACATTTAATTTACCTTCAGCCGGTAATTTGGGTGGATTAAATTCTGATGTGATATTTGACTATCAAGGATTTGAAGTTCAAAGTACAGAATTGGATTATTATACTATAAATGTAGGTAAGCCAAGAGGTGTGGTTTTTGTAACCAATGGTAGCACTACTGTAACCGGATCCAATACTCAATTCGATGTGGATTATGTGGTGGGTGATACTATACTAATAGCAGGCGCATCTTATATTATAGCATCAATATCAACATCTTCTCAATTAACATTGACTAGCAATTATACTGGCATCACCGTTCAATCTCCAACTCCAGGTCTTCCAATATCAAAAAGTGGAAGATATGGTGGAAATAAAATACTGGCCACAGAAAATAAAAGATATGAAGAATTGACTCTATTAACCACTCCTCTGGAATTCCCTGATACACAAATATCTTGGAATATTCAAACTATTTCAGGTTGTGGAGTAAATGATTCTTCCACTCAGACCTATAGAATTCAACCCAGAAAAACCTTATTTGCAAATGAGAAATTGATATTTGATAATCCAATGTTGGTTGCTTCTTATATAAATGAGTTGCCTTCTGTTGGATTACCACCAGGACCCGCAAACAGTTATAGTACGGACGATCAAGATGTTGGAGCCAGAAAGTCTATTCAAGTTAGAGCGATTTTAAAGAGTTCTAATCCAAATATTTCTCCAATAGTAGATGAGTCAAGAATGACTGCTATGCTAATATCCAATAGGCTGGATGATCCCAGAGGTCTTTCAGTGGAAGGAGTGAATCCAGGTCAAGTAATAAACACCGCATTAGATGACTATCAGGTTGTTCCAACAACCGTGTCTCCTGCAACAGGAAATACAAATGGGAAATTGTATTTTACAACATCAGCTCCTCAAGCTACGGGAACTGTTACAGGAACAGCAGGTAGCAGAGTTTTAACTGGTAACTCAGATACAATTTTCAGAGAGCAAATACGAGTTGGAGATACTGTTACAACCACGGCAAAAGAATCCAGAAAAGTTGTTTCTGTGGTTAGTGATAGCGAATTGCTATTGGATTATCCATTAAATGTGGGATTTTCGGGAGCTTTATATATAAACTCGCAAAACTTGAAAATAAAAACCGCAGATGGAAATATCGCAAAACATTTAAGTAACTTGGATGTTGGAAAATATGTTACTATTACGGGTTCAAGCAGTGGTAGCAGAGATATTGGAAACCCAAGCGTTGCTACTAGCGGACAACCAGCCTTAATTTTGGCTGTAAATTATACACCAAATAATACCACTCCTGATACTGATTTGTCTGGCAGCCCTAAGCTAATTGAAATCGAAATTGATAGAAAGATTTTAGGAACCTCGGGTTCGGAAAATTCAAACATAACTATAACACAAAAAGATAGATTTGTAGATGAAATATCTCCTGATGCCGGAAGTTGTGGGTCGAAATATATATCCAAGAAACTTGTTGTTTCAAGACCTTCAAATGCATTAAAAATTATGTTTGAGGGTTCCCGAGATGAAACATGCGCTATAGAGTTATATTATAAATTAGAATTGGTTAATGCATCAACACCATTTGAGTCCACTATTTGGACTAAGGCTACATTTAATACCGAAGTAAATGGTGCGTATGTTGATGCAACTCCAGGACCTAATTTATCCAACCTAGATTTCAGTGATTATGAATGTACTTTAGGTGGATTGCCAGCATTTACTGGAGCGCAAGCTAAAATAGTAATGCGAGGAGGAAATCCAGCTAGAGCAGTAAGAGTTAAGAATTTTAGGATGCTTATATTAGATGAATAGATTTTTAAAAGTCCAAGAACATGATGGTTTAGTTAGAGATTCTATTACCGGAGCCATTATAAACGTGGATGAAAATTCATATAAAAAATATAAATCCGAAAGAAATACAGAAAAACAAAGACTAGAAAAAGAATTAGTTCGGGAAAATAGACTAAATACACTTGAAAAAAAAGTGGATATGGTCGAAGAGAAATTAAATAAAATTTTGGAACTATTAACTAAATGACAACGCCTAAGACACTATCACAAAAGATTGCACAGCATCAAAACGATAGCTTCAATGTGTGGATGCAAAAAACAAATATTGCAGCCAACGAAATAGGCGATTTGAATAAATTAAGTTCACCGCTTTTAGTTGAATTGCAAAGTTTAACAGCAAGGAGTGGAACCGTAAGCGTAAATATTGATCCATTAACTGGTACTGGTCCGCAAGTATTAAAAGGAACTGGAACCACATTTACTAATTCTCTACTATTTTCTGTTGGTGATTTGTTGAAAATTACAACAGTTTCTCCGGCGAGTGTAATTGAAAAAAGAATTCAAAGCATAGTGGATAATGAAACTATAATAGTTGACACACCATTTCAATCCACTTTCAGTGGAGCCACCTACGAGAATTTACAAAGTTTAAGTTTAGTGTATGCACTAAATCATATATACGAACAAGAAATCAGAAGATGTTTAATTAGATCAATAGCGATGAGTTAAAATATGGCAGCATTAGGAATATTTAAAAACGCAATAAAATCTGGAGTTGGTAATACATACATCACAATATATACTGCACCAGCCGGCAAAACATCATATATAATTGAGTGCGATGTTGCCACTAATAGCAATAGCGGAGTCCAAACTTCAGTTCAAATTGTGGATGTTTCAGCCGGAGTAACAGCACATATTGTAAAAAATGCTCCTATTCCGGTGGGTTCAGCAATACAAATAATTGACGGGCAAAAAATAGTTTTAGAAGCCGGAGATTATATTCAAATTAAGTGTGATTCTGTAGGAAGCACAGTGGATGTTGTTGTATCCTTGGTTGAGGATGTATAATAAAAAGAGTTTAAAATGGCATATATAGGAAACGGCAGAACACTCCTAGTTTTAGGGTCAAATGTAAGAGATGATATTGTTCCAGACAATACAACTCAAACATTTAATCTCAGTCAAGAAGTTCCTGGTGGCTATGAGGGAAATGTATATGTTTTCCGCCAGAAATATATTCTTGAAAAAATAATAACTGATGGTGGGGCATTTACTATTACAGTTCCTGCCTCGCCGCCAGCGACAACTTTTACCATAACAACCACAGGAGCTGCGGCTGCTGCTGTATCTACTATTAGAGAATCTCTAACCAAATTCACAGATTCGGATCACACACTTACAATAACAAATGCGGTTTCTTCCAACAATAACAATAAGTTTGTGATTTCTGATTGCACATATGATGGCACCACCGCAACGATTACATTAATACAAAGTGGTGCTCAAACCGCAGGAACAACAACCAATGACAATTTAACTTTAGTTCATGGATTTTCAGGCTTTTGGGAAATTTTAAATCCCGAATCTCCTCATTTTGATTATACAATAGGTGGAACTGGTTTAAATTTAAATAAACAAATAACTTTTCCTTCTGCTCCAAAGACGGAAGATAGACTATATGTTGTTCATAAAGGTGACGCCACTTACAATTTAGTTCCATCAGATAATTCTGTAGGTCCAAATCAATTAACACAAAATCTTAGAAACTTTGTAACTCAATCTCCTTCCGAATTTACTCCAAATGGGACCACAACCGATTTTACCCTAGCTCAAGATGCAGTAAATCACAGCGCCATATTAGTTACGGTAAATGGCTCTGTTCAGGTTGGAGAAAATTGGAACGGAACTTCAGTGACAGCCAATTCTGATTATGCATTAAGAACAGATTTAGTGCCAAACAGAATAAAGTTTAGAGTTGCTCCTGCAAGCGGAGCTAAAATAAGAGTTCTGCACCTCGGCTTCTCCACCGTTAGTAGAAGATCCGTACTATCTCCTGGTCAAACCGGTGAAGTTTCAAACAATGCAGTTGGAACAGCACAATTACAGAACTTTGCTGTCACCGAGGGAAAATTAGCAGCAAATTCCGTAGTTAATTCAAAAATTGCTGATGATGCTATTAGCACAACAAAGATTCAGGATAATTCTGTAGTATCATCTAAAATATTACTATCAAATAATACCTCCATTCGTTCTTTTTTAAGTAATGGCACAACAGTTCAAAATTTGTTATATTCAGATGCATCTAATATTACCAATGTAAATGCTCCCACTCAGATTTCGGCTTCTATTGCTGGAACTAAAATTACAAATATAACCACAGGATCTATAGCTTCAGAAACCACAGAAACTCAAACTTTGGGCACATCAACAAAGAAGTTTACTGACTTGCATTTATCTGGAACAGCAAATGCAAATGCTGTTCAAGCTAACTCCGCAAATATCGCAGGAAATATAACAGTAAGTGGTACTGTTGATGGTGTGGATGTATCTACTCTTCCAGGATTAATAAATGAAATTGTAACCAATTTAATGCCTATAGGATCTATAACACCATATTCTGGAACGGCCAGTTCTGGAGTTTTAATTAATAGCAGATGGCTTTTGTGTGATGGAACACCAATATCCAGAACCACTTATTCTGGATTAAACACTCTATATTCTGCTGGCGGATATAGATATGGAGCCGGCGACGGTAGCACAACATTTAATATTCCAGATTTAAGACGCCGTGTTCCTATCGGTGCAGGTCCTTCGGATCAATTAGGAACAAATGAAGGTATATCCAACGTATCTTTACGTTCTCTTACTCACGATCACACAGTGCCGGCACATAATCATGAAATGACTCACACGCATACTATTCCTGGGCATCATCATGTTCACGACACGGCCGTAGGATCAAGCATAGCAATTACTGGAGCTGATAGCGGAACTCATACTACTACCATAAATATTGGTCACACTCATTCTAATAATGGTAGTACCAGTTTACACCCTCTCAGCGGAAATGCAACAACCAACGGATCTATAGCAAACATTACATTAACAGACCCAGGACACGGTCATCACTGGGGTGCTACAGCTAATACTTATTATGGCAATTATGGTGGTCCGGCGCCCGCAGCGGGTGTAACTAGAACTCCGTCTACATATACTTCATCACCCGCCACACCACTTTCGGGAGCAGCAGGTAATACCAGATCTTGGTCTGAAACATATGGTGGCTCTGGTGCGAGCACACATAGTCACGGTGGAGGCACCACTTCCGGCGGTGAACACACTCACACTTTAAGAATATGGGGAACGGGTAATAGTTCGCATAATCATGAGACGGGATCTATAACTTATGTCTCAACTAGAGCCAATAATGGCAGTGCTCAAACAGATGGTGGTGTAATACAAGGTCCATCACAGGGAAATCACAGCCATTCAATAAGCACAGATTCCAGAGATTTAGATCATGTTCATAGTATTTCCGCAGCAGCAACCGGAATGTATATTGATCAAACCTCTCATACACACTCAATACCAGCTCATTCACATGGTATACCGGATATTATTTTATCTTCAACATCCAATCTTCAAAATAGAAATAATACTTCAGCCATTGGTGTGACTGCGAGCACTAACGACGGCTCTCACACTCACGCAACCGGAGCATTTAGTGGTAGCATAGGAAAAGTAACCGGTGGAAATAACGGAAATAATGATTTAACAACCAATAGTCAAAATGTTAGCACGACCTCCAATTCTGCGGTTCTTACTTCTGGAACTCAAACAAACACACCACATTTAATATTAAATTATATAGTCAGAGTTTTGTAATATGGGAAAATATATAGGCAGAGATAATCCATACGGCTTATTTGAAACGCAAACTCTAACTCCAACTGGTAGTGCAACTACTTTTACTTTAACATATAGAGTTTCTAGCGCATCTTCCATTTTGGTTGTATATAGTGGACAAGTACAAAAGCCCGATGATGATTATGCACTATCCAATGGTGGCACTCAGATAGTTTTTGATTCAGCCCCATCTGCGGGCTTTCCTTTGTATATTGTATATTTAGGTAGAGAACTTGCTACTAGCCCAGGAACCATAGTACCAGATGGAGATAAAGGTGCTTATATAACCGTATCCAATGAAGGTGCAACTTGGACCATAAAGCCAAGTTCCATAACCTACGATAGAATACAAAATGTTTCAGCCACAGATAAAATTTTGGGTCGTTCTTCAGCCGGAGCTGGAGCAATTCAGGAAATTACCTGCACAGCAGCAGGAAGAAATCTTCTGGATGATGTTGACGCCACCGCACAAAGAACCACATTGGGTCTTGGTACATTAGCAACTCAGAGCGGCACATTTAGTGGTACTTCCAGTGGCACAAACACCGGAGACCAAAATTTATTTTCAACTATTTCAGTTACTGGAAACGCAACCACAATAACGGCAAATAGCTTAACCACAAATTTGAACCTTGAAGCTGGTGCTGGAATAACTTTAACACCAAACAACACTACAAAAACTGTTACTATTGCATCTAGCGCATTAAGTGATGGTGATAAAGGTGATATAACGGTCTCTAATTCTGGCTCCACCTGGACAATAGACTCACAGGCAGTTAGTTTTTCAAAAATACAAAATATAACCGGACCATCTTTATTGGGAAGACAAACAGGAACCGGATCGATAGAGCAATTAACTTTGGGTTCCGGTTTTGTTTTAAGTGCAGGAACCTTAAATTATATAACTTCTTTTGCAGATGGCTCACAATCATCTCCTGGAGTTTATTTCACAAATGAAACTACCATGGGGATGTTTAGAGCAGCGGCTGGAACTCTGGCTTTTTCCACAGCATCAACTGAGCGTTTGAGAATAACCTCCACCGGCCAAATCCAAGTAGGCAACGGCTCCGCAGCGGCTCCGGTGTTGAGTTTTTCTAGTGATACAAACACCGGAATTTTTAGACCAGCAGAAGATAACATCGCAATTTCTACCGGAGGAACAGAAAGATTTAGAATTAATAATGCTGGATACGTTGGAATAGGCACATCATCTCCTGATGTTGCCCTCTCAATAGAAGGACTTACACAAGCCGTAAGCTCAATATCTAGCACCAGGTATTTTAACGATCAATATTCATCTGAGTTTTTATTTAAAAAAAGTCGTAGTGGCACCGTTGGCGTAAATGCTGCGGTTTCTCTAAATGATACGCTTGGTATGATATCATTTAAGGGCGCAGATGGCACAACCTATGCAAATTCGGCTAGAATATTAGCAACAGTCACAGATACTATAACTTCTGGAATTATTCCTGGCTCACTCGCATTTCAAACTGCAAACGCATCAGGTACACTAACTACAAGACTTACTCTAGACCATCTTGGAAATATTATTGGCGCAGGTCAATTTGAAGGAATAACTGGTTCAGCGTCTTCGCCATCATTTTCATTTTCTGTAGATACTAATACTGGCATGTTTAGACCGGCAGAGGATATACTTGCAATTTCTACCGGAGGAATAGAGAGACTTAGAGTTAATAATAATGGAAAAGTTAGAATTGGTGGAGTCACAGAGTATACTTCACTTAGTTTATCATTTTTAGGTGGTCAAGATGGTATAACAATTCAGAATCACGATTCAGCTAGTACGCAAGCAAATATATTTTTACGCAGAAGTAAAGGTACTACATTCACTGATTTTACGGCAGTTGCCGCAGGAGACAGTTTAGCCGCTATTAATATGCAAGGTTCTGATGGAACCGGATTTACCACCGGAGCTAGAATTTCGGCAATCGTAAATTCTGCAGGAACAGTTAGTTCAACATCTATGCCGCTTGATATAATATTTGCAACTTGCCCCAATGGCTCTATAACAGCCACCACTCGCATGACAGTTACAAGCGAAGGTCAAATACTAATTAATGGAACAGGAACAGCCGGTGCTCCTTCACTGTGTGCTGGTAATGATTCTAATACCGGAATATTTGTTCCTGCTGCTGATACTTGGGCTGTAGCTACTAATGGAAGCGAAAGAGTAAGGATTGATAGCACTGGAAAATTAGGAATTGGAACTACAAGTCCAGATGCTCCATTAGATGTAGAAACAGCAAGCTCATTTAGTCAAACTGGCAACGACAGCATTAGAATTACTAATAGTAGTGCAACTGGTCAAGCTGTTTTGCAAGCTCAAATTAATGGAACCCTTCGAGGTCGTTGGCGGGTTGATTTTAACGGTGCAGTAAATTATGCCGCAAATGGTAGCGACCACATATTTTATACTGGCGGAGATGCGACGGTTGGCACTGAGCGTTTCAGGATTAATAATGCTGGGCAAGTTTTAATTGGCACTAGCGCATCCGCTGGTTCTTCAGGTTCTATATCATATCTCAAATTCGGTAGTGGGACCACTTGGCAAGTTGGGCCAGGCTCTAACGGTAGTGGAAATGAGTATTGGATAGTCAATGGTTCAGATGTTGGAGTAAGACTTAGTAGTGGGTCTACTAGCTGGGCTACCGTTTCAGATCAACGTCAAAAAAAGAACATTCAAACTCTTGAGTATGGTCTTAGCCAAATCCACAACTTACGCCCGGTTCGCTTTGATTATATATCCGATGAATCAAACAACTCGTCTCGCATTGGTTTTATTGCTCAAGAAGTTTTGCCGCATATTCCAGAAGCGGTATCCGGATCTGAGGAGGATTACTATGGTGTTGCTATAACTGAAATAATTCCAGTGTTGGTTGGAGCTATTAAAGAACTAAACGCCAAGATAGAATTACTAACTGCCAGAATTGAAGAATTAGAATAAATTAAAAATTAGGAAAAATATGCCAACTATAGGAGTAGGACTAATAGATATAACAATACCCACGGGATCTTCATCTACTGATATTATTTCACCCAAGGGAATACAACCAATATCTGCATCCATAATAAATGGTTTGGCATCAGATATGCAATCCGACCTCATGGCATATTCTAATCCAGCATCGGCCTCTTTTGCCAAAGTTATATTATTTTTAGATGTTGTTACACCAGTTGGACTTCCATCTAGTGTTAAATTAACTGACGGCGTTAGTCAATATTCAATAACAACATCCAATACCACATCTTCCAAAAGAATTGAATTTAATAATATACCTGTTGCTTTTTTGGCTTCGTTTTCAATAATAAATGATTTGGGAGTTGCATTTCCAGCAAACAATAATTCAATAATTATTGCACCAATGTAATTATTGGTCCCTTACTGGAAACTTTGATATTATTGATTGAACTATTTCCACAATTTGACCGGCTTCTTTTGAAGCTGGATTTATGGATAATTGACCGATTAGTTTTATTATAAAATCACACTCTTGAAGGTTAAGATTTATGGTAAAGGTATTTGTTGGTTCCATTTTTATTCCTTATAATATTCAAACTCACTTAGACATAAATAATTTTGATTTATAGTATATATTTGAAAAAGATTTAAGTAAAGAGATATTTAATGAATATAGGCACTTCCAAATTAGACATATATATAAAAAGACCAGATGAGATTTTGCCTATAGAAATTGGATTTGGCAAATTGCACATTCTTCCCAGAGGTGCAACCAAAATCACCGCAGCCACAGCCAGTGCTAAAAGATGGAAAAGAAAGTTTCCACAGAATGTTGAAGGCGCCAATGACTTTCTAACATCAACTACACCTGCGATACTAACACCCAACGAAACCACGGTTAGAATCACAACAACCGGCGGTTTGGATGGCTATGATTATGTAATTTCTTTGCGTGTTACATTTGACAATAATGCAGTATTAGAAGATGAGATTTATGTTAGAGTAAAAGAACCAATAGGTGATATTAATTATATCGCAGATACTCCATCAGGCGGGTTTAATTTGGATAGATTAGATGATGTAACAATATCCACACCACTTAATAACCAATTATTAAAATACAACTCAACAACTTCTCAGTGGGTAAATTATTCACCAAGTTTTACCTACGCATCATTTACAGCAAAAGATAATCAACCACCCAGTTTAAATTTTGCAACCGAAGATAGTAGAAATTCAATTAAAGTTTTAGACTTTGATGATTCTGTGAATGAGTCAGCAGTTTTTTTAGGAATAATCCCTCAAAATTCATATTTGACCGGAGGTCTTAAAATCAGATTGCACTGGTTAACCACCTCGGCGATTTCTGGAGCTTGCAGATGGGGTGTTTCTATAGAAAGATGTAATACAGATTTGGATTCTGATTCTTTTACCACCAACATCGAGCAAGTGTTCACCTCAAATGCAACATCTGGTATTATTAATATTAGTGAAATATCTCTTACAAACATTGATGGATTATTATCTGATGAACTTTACAGACTGAAAATTTCCAGAATTGCATCTCATGAAACAGATACAATTTTGGGTGATGTTGAATTGGTGGCGGTGGAAGTTAGAGGTGCATAGATAAATATATTTTTGTATAAATGAGCATAAAATAAATGTTTGCTGAAATAAAATTTTATTTAAAAAGCGTGTTTAGTTATTTTGACTTAACTAATTTTGCTGCGGCTATAAAAAGCTGGCTAATTATTGCGGTGTCTCTTTTAGCACCAATAAAATCTGCAATTTTCGCCGTTTATTTTTTAATATTTGTTGACCTCATTACCGGCGTCTGGGCTTCATTAAAGGAAAAGCAAACCATAACAAGTTCTAAGATGTCTAGAAGTATCAGCAAGATTTTAATATATTCTATTACTATAATAGTTTCATTTATAGTTCATAAGTATTTATTGACAGATTTTGATTTGCCCATCGAAGCAATAGTTTCTGGATTTATAGCAATAACAGAAACCAAATCAATTCTAGAAAATTTAAATAGAATTAGCTCACATAGAGTAATAAAAGACCTAATAATTCTTCTGTCTAATGAGAGGGAAAAAAGAATGCCAGTTAAACCAACTAGGCACGATGAAAAATAAATTGAGAATATATGACATTTGTTCCTTTTGACCCGCTTGACCCTAGTCCGACACTAAATCCAGACGGCTCGACACTTACACCACAGAATAATTGGCGCTTTTAAATTATTTGTCGCCCGGAATAAAGAGCACTCTTCTATCTGTGGGTAATTTTGGATCGTCAACAACAACTCGCATATTTAATGTTTTGCAATCTATAGGCAATTTTTCAGACTTTCAAACATATTTAGTAAGTGAGACCATATTAAATTCTTTACCATCCGCACCAACACCAAAAATAACTATTGATAATGGCACTAATTATTATGAATTGGTGGTGACGCCTGGTTTATCTGCAAAGAAACTTGAATTTTATAATATTCCAAGTTCATTCTTTCAAGCTGGATTTACTATAGGAAATTTTTCAGGAGCAACATTAGCTTCTCCAGGAAATTCGATATTTATTGTGTCTTTGTAATATAAATACTAAAGAGCAATATTTTATCAATAGAGTTTGATCAGACATGCCAATAACCAAAATTCGTGGTAATGCACAAATACAACCATTAACGGTCACAGATGCAGAGGTGGCTATTAATGCTAACATAAAATTAAGCAAACTTGAAGATGGTTTAAAATTAATAAAAAGTGATGGTTCT
>Ga0129333_10000632_pt1 | contig 29829 bp, 35 predicted proteins | sample CPB6_08_DNA_FD_94474 | JGI IMG/M metagenome (GOLD analysis project Ga0129333, IMG submission 94474) | Freshwater to marine salinity gradient microbial communities from Chesapeake Bay, USA - CPBay_Sum_0.6_0.8_DNA | ecosystem: Environmental > Aquatic > Marine > Coastal | place: USA: Chesapeake... | reverse complement strand
TAATGTACGGAATTATAACAGAGACTAAACAATTTGTGATGGATAATATCAAGGACTCTTCGGGTGAAGCCCGCAAGGGTCTTTTGCTATTCAAAAAGAAAACAAATGCTGTTGCGGAAGCAGAACAACTAAATGAACTTCGCAAGAGAATGAAAGCATCTCAATGTTATTCAGTACAGAAGATAACCGTTGACGATGTTCCATCTTACGGTATAATTATAGATGGAGTGTGGAAACAAAAACTATGAAAGACCTATCTAAATTATCCAATGCAGAATTGATTGAGTTGAAGAAGCAAACAGAGAATGATATTTCTAAGTATCATAATTTTCAACTTGTAAGAAAGATTCAATTAAATTCTGCATATGGTGCGATAGGCAATCAATACTTTCGATATTATTCAACTGAACTCGCAGAGGCAATTACTCTGTCAGGTCAATTGTCAATTCAATGGATTGGTCAAGAACTTAATAAGTATCTCAACAAAGCAGTAGGAACAACTGATGTTGATTATGTTATCGCATCAGATACAGACTCAGTTTATCTTTGTTTAAATAATCTTGTAGAGAAGGTGTACCCATCCGTTTCAATGTTTGATGGTGAAACAAAAGTATCAAAACCAGATACCAAAACTATTGTTGACTTTCTAAACAAAGCAGCAGAGGAAATTATACTTCCATATATTGATAAGAAGTTTAAAGAACTTGCAGCAAAGATGAATGCATACGAAAACCGTATGCAGATGGGCAGAGAGGTCATTGCAGACCGTGGAATATGGACTGCAAAGAAAAGATATATGCTCAATGTGCTTGACTCTGAAGGCGTTCGTTACAATGAACCAAAACTTAAGATCAAGGGCATTGAAACAACACGCAGTTCGACTCCTGAGTTTGTTCGTAAACATTTGAAGACAGCAATCAATATCACCATGAATGGCACTGAGAGTGAACTGATTGATTTTGTTGAGAAGTGTAGAGAAGAATTCTATGCACTACCTCCAGATCAAATGGCATTTCCTCGCAGTGTTAATGGCATGAAGAAATATTTTGATGCTAATACAATATACAAGAAGTCAACACCCATTGCAGTCAAGGGTGCTTTGATCTACAATCATTATCTTGATAAACTTAAGTTGGGAAAGAAGTACAAGAAGATTGGAGAGGGGGATAAGATCAAATATCTCATTCTCAAGAAACCAAATCCTCTTGGTGGAGCACGGGGGGAAGATCAGGTAATTTCTTTTCCAAATACTCTTCCCAAAGAATTTGATCTAAAAGATTATATTGATTCTAAAGTTCAATTTGAGAAATCTTTTATTGATCCTCTGACAACTATTCTAGATACTATTGGGTGGTCAACAGAGCGAAAGTCTACACTAGAAAACCTATTTGGTTGAAAGGAATATTATGAGTGATTTTTTATCGTCTATGGTTAAATCTTCTGGAAATAAATACGCATCGCTAGTAGCAGATGGGTTAGATGGATCAGATGTCAATGGATTTGTAGATACTGGTTGTTATATTTTTAATGGTCTATTATCTGCAAGCATTTATGGTGGTCTTCCCAATAATAAAATTCTTGCTCTTGCTGGAGAGTCTTCTACTGGTAAAACTTATTTTACTCTTGGTATTGTATCTAAGTTTTTAAAGGATAATCCCGATGCTGTTGTTCTTTACTTTGATTCAGAGCAAGCAGTTACATCAGAGATGTTTAAGAAGCGTGGTATTGATCCAAAGCGTGTAGCAGTATTTCCTGTGGCAACAATTGAAGAGTTTCGTCATCAAGCAATTACTATTGTTGATAAGTATCTTGAACTCGCAGAAGAAGACCGTAAGCCTACAATGATTGTTCTTGATTCTCTTGGCATGTTGTCAACATCTAAAGAGATGAATGACACTGCCGAAGGTAAAGAGACACGCGACATGACTCGCGCACAAATTGTCAAGTCAACATTCCGTGTACTTACAGTCAAGTTGGGTATTGCAAAGATTCCTATGATTATGACGAATCACACTTATCAAGTCGTTGGTGCATATGTTCCAATGTCTGAGATGGGTGGTGGTACTGGTCTTAAATATGCAGCATCAACTATTGTTTATCTTTCAAAGAAGAAGGATAAGAACGCTGATGGAGAAGTAGTTGGTAATATTGTTCATGCTAAACTATACAAGGGAAGATTTACTAAAGAAAATAGTATGGTAGATCTGCGCTTGAACTACGATAGCGGTCTTGATCCTTATTATGGTCTTGTTGATATTGCTGTAGAAGGTGGAATCTTTAAAAAGAATTCTACTCGCATTGAACTACCTGACGGATCAAAGGTGTTTGAAAAGACGATCTATGACAATCCTGAAAAGTATTTTACAAAGGATGTGCTTGACCAGATTGAGAAGGCAGTGTACAATAAGTTTAGTTATGGTGGCGAACAAACACCAGAGGATGAAGAATGACAGACATTGAAAAACTGATACTCCACAACCTAATCAAGAATGAAACCTATTCACGAAAAGCAACTCCCTTTATCAAAAGGGAGTATTTTCATGACAGAGCATTACGATTTGTTTTTGAAACCATTCATGATTTTATAATCAAGTATAATAATCTTCCAACAAAAGAAGCACTATATATTATACTTGACAAAAATAAAAGCATAACACAGGAGGAAATGAAACGTGTCTCATCGATCATTGAAGAAATATCGAATACTAAGGAGACATGTGATAACGAATGGTTGCTCAATGAAACAGAAAACTTCTGTAAAGAAAAAGCAGTCTATAATGCAATTATGGAATCCATTCAAATTATTGATGGCAAGTCTCAACAAGCGCAGGGTTCAATTCCTGATATTTTATCAAAGGCACTTGCTGTCTCTTTTGATGTTCATATTGGTCATGATTACATAGAAGACTACGAGAAGCGTTTTGATTTTTATCATACCGTAGAGAAGCGCATACCATTTGATTTAGATTTTTTCAATCAAATTACAAATGGCGGAACTCCTACAAAAACTCTTAATATTGTTATGGCAGGAACTGGTGTTGGTAAGTCTATGTTCCTTTGCCATCATGCAGCAAATTGTTTGAAACAAAATCAAAATGTTTTGTACATTACATGTGAGATGGCAGAAGAAAGAATTGCAGAAAGAATTGATGCAAATCTTCTTGATGTTACTCTTGATAATTTGCGACAACTACCAAAGTCCGTCTATGAAAAGAAGATGAATAACTTGAGTGCTGGTGTGAAGGGTAAACTTATCATTAAAGAGTATCCAACTGCGACAGCAAATGTAAATCATTTTAGATTTCTCTTAGACGAACTTGCACTTAAGCGTAAATTTAAACCAGACATTATCTTTGTGGATTATCTTAATATCTGTGCTTCTGCTCGTCTGAAGAATGGTAATAATGTAAACTCATACATGTATGTTAAGTCGATTGCAGAAGAACTTCGTGGTCTTGCAGTAGAATATGGTGTACCACTGTTTAGTGCTACACAAACAACACGATCAGGATATTCAAGCACTGATGTTGGTCTTGAGGATACATCAGAGTCGTTTGGTCTTCCTGCAACTGCTGACTTTATGTTTGCGCTAATCACAACAGATGAACTTGCAGAACTAAATCAAATTATGGTTAAACAACTCAAGAACAGATATAATGATACGGCAGCAAACCGTAAATTCATTCTTGGCATTAATCGTGCAAAGATGAAGGTGTTTGATATTAAGAAAGAAGAAGCAGCAATTATTCCTGCATCAAACAAACAAACACAAATGACTTCATCTGGTAAATCATTTGTTAAATCAAATGATGTTGATTCTTGGAAGTTCTGATGTCTCTTTACGTTGATAAAAAATATGTAAACTTAGTTTCCACTTCTCTTGAAAAATTTAAGTGGAAGAAAGTTAATCTTGCAAATTGTAGATGTCCAATTTGTGGTGATTCTGAATTGAATAGAAGTAAAGCAAGAGGATATTTTTTTAGCAATACTGACAGTTATTTTTATAAATGTCACAATTGTGGAGTCTCGTATAACATCTACAAATTTTTAGAAATTGTTTCTCCTTCTCTATTCAAACAATACTGTTTAGAAAAATTTAAGGAGAAACATGAAGTTATTTTTGATGATGTTCAAACTGAAAAACAAGAGAAGATAACCTCTCAAGTTAAATATCAGTTAATTGAAGAATTACCACCAGATCATGTTGCAATTAAATTTTTAAAGAAGAGAAAGATACCAGAGAATAAATGGGATAGATTTGGATTCACAAGTCAATTTGGTATCTTTGCAAAGACATTTAATTCTCAATATGCAAATTTACTTGAACAGGATGAAAGAATATTAATTCCTGTATTTGATGAGCATAATCAATGTATTGGAATCCAGGGTCGATCTATTGGAAATATAAAACCAAAATATATTACTCTTAAAAAAACAGAGAATGTAAAATTAACTTATGGGTTGGATACTGTAGACAAGAGCAAACCTATCTTTGTTGTGGAGGGTCCGATAGACAGTCTGTTTCTTCCCAACGCTGTTGCTTGCTTGGGTCTAGGAAATTTTCTAGAAATTAGAAAGGTTTTCCCAAATGAAGATTTGATCTTCATCATTGATAATGAACCAAGAAGTAGAAATGTAGCAAATATTATGAAAACTCTAATATCGAATGGTGAAAAAATTTGTATTTATCCATCAGATATGAAAGTTAAAGATATAAATGATATGGTGTTGTCTGAAATTAATCCTTGTGATATAATCGAAGCAAACACATTCAGAGGTGTATCAGCACTGTTAGCATTTAATATATGGAGAAAATGTGAATGAAAATTCCAGAAAAAGATTATAATTTATTGGTTGGACTTGTAGAGTTTCATTTTAAATTTGCTGAATATATCAGAGAACAAGATTCTGAGATGTTCCATAGAGCAATTGATTACGCTCGTACATTTACAAATTCAAACGGTGTCCAATTTGAATATTGGCATGAAGATAATAAAAAGTTTCTAAATGAATTATATAATATGTTATTGAAGAAAAGAAATGCATATGATAAATTTATTGATGGAAAAATTGAACTTGGAGATTCATTAGAAGAAGCATTGAATAAGTGGACACGAAGGAAAAAAACAAACAAAGAAGATCCACTAGCAATTAAAAATTATTTGGATAATTTTGTTCGTCATTCAAAAGAATTAGATTACAATTCCTTTGACGAAGAAGATTGGAATAATTTTTTTGGTGTTTGTGGTTTCATAACAAACGAATCTTTTATTTTATTTGCCAAGAACATAGTAAAAAAGTTATACGGTGAAGAAACAGAAATGCTAAAGAGGTTTGAAAAATGAATGAAAGAATAACTGTTCTTGATTCTGGATTTGTTGAATATGTCGATCACATGGGATCTGACCTCACGATTGTTAATGCTGCGAGGGTTTCGTTTAATAAGGAAAGTGAATGGGAAGAAATAGACCATGAAGGTGTTGGTCATCTTACTGCAAAAGATTCAAAATTAGTTAATTATCTTGCAGAACACAACCACTGGACACCATTCGCACATCCACAAATTACATTGAGAATTAAAGCACCAATTTCTATTCGCACTCAACTTTTTAAACATAAAGTTGGATTTGTAGAAAATGAAATTTCTCGTAGATATGTTTCGTATACTCCTGATATTTATTATCCATTTTGGAGAGAAAAACCAGCAGGAAGTGCAAAGCAAGGGTCTGAGGATTTCGTGAAAAATGAACAAAATAAGAACCTTTTTCAAAGAACATATCAAGATGCTGTAGATCGCTGCATGGAAGTTTACAATTCCCTTATAGATAAAGGAGTCGCCCCCGAACAAGCGAGATTTGTTCTCCCACAGGGAACTTATACTGAGTGGTGGTGGACTGGATCCCTTGCTGCGTATGCTAGGGTTTATAAACAAAGATCCGATCCACACGCGCAGTGGGAGGTAAGAGAATATGCAAAAGCGATTGGTGAAATTATTCAACCTCTCTTCCCTGAATCGTGGTATGTGCTGACAAAGGAGACTACATGAAAGAACTGCCTTCTGATTATCAGAAATTTATTCACACCTCTAGATATGCTCGTTGGTTAGAAAAAGAAAAACGAAGAGAATCTTGGGGGGAAACTGTAAAGCGGTATTTTGATTTTTTTGAGTCGTATCTCAAAGAAAATAAAAATTATACAGTTACAAAAGAACTACGCTCTGAATTAGAAGAAGCAGTTCTTAACCTTGAAATCATGCCAAGCATGAGAGCATTAATGACTGCTGGGGAAGCACTGCGACGAGATAATGTTGCTGGATATAATTGTTCATATGTTGCTGTAAATCGTATACGAGCATTCGATGAGATTTTATACATTCTCATGTGTGGTACAGGTGTAGGGTTTAGTGTGGAGAGACAGTATGTTGAAAAACTTCCGACGATTGCTGAACAGTTTACGGATTCTGACACCACGATCATTGTGGAAGATAGCAAGGCTGGTTGGGCTAAGGCTTACAAGGAACTTGTCTCCTTACTCATTGGAGGTCAGATTCCAAAATGGGATGTATCAAAAGTTCGTCCTGCTGGGGCCCGCCTCAAAACATTCGGTGGTAGAGCGTCTGGACCAAGACCGCTTGAAGATCTATTTAAATTCACCGTTGATACTTTTAAGAGAGCAGCAGGGAGAAAACTTACATCTATCGAATGTCACGATATCGTATGCAAAATTGCAGAAATTGTCGTGGTTGGAGGAGTCCGTAGATCTGCTCTTATTAGTCTCTCCAATCTTACGGATGAAAGAATGCGAGATGCCAAGTCAGGAGCATGGTGGAATGATAATCCACAGCGCGCACTTGCCAACAACTCGGTCGCGTACAAAGAAAAACCAGAAATAGGAGTGTTCATGGATGAGTGGGTGGCACTATACAAATCAAAGAGTGGAGAGCGTGGTATATTCAATAGAGATGCATGTCGTAAGACAGTATCTAAACTTGGAGAAAGACGCGATTCAACATATGAATTCGGCACAAATCCATGCAGTGAAATTATTCTCAGGGATCGTGAATTTTGTAATCTCACTGAAGTTGTAGTTCGTCCAGATGATGATGTAAAATCTCTTCGTCGTAAAGTAAGACTTGCTACAATCTTAGGAACATGGCAAGCGGCACTCACACATTTTCCATACCTTTCATCTGAATGGAGAAAGAATTGTGAAGAGGAAGCACTACTTGGTGTTTCACTGACAGGTATTCTTGACAATAAAATGATGAGAACTCTTGATGTTGCAGACACGCTTGTGTCACTAAAAGGATTAGCAGTCCAAGTAAATAAAGAATATGCAAAGACTCTTGGCATTAATCCTGCTGCAGCAATTACATGCATCAAACCATCTGGTACAGTTTCACAACTTACAGATGCTGCATCGGGTATTCACCCACGACACAGTGAGTATTATATCCGCACAGTTCGTGCAGATAAGAAAGATCCACTATGTCAGATGATGGTAGAGATGGGATTCCCAGCAGAACCATGCGCAATGAAACCAGATCACACAATGGTGTTCTCGTTCCCGATGAAGGCAGAAGGGTCTGTAACTCGTAATGACATGACAGCAATTGAACATCTTGAACTATGGTTGACATATCAGCGACACTGGTGTGAGCATAAACCATCCATTACAATCACTGTTCGTGAAAATGAATGGATGGAAGTGGGAGCATGGGTATACAAGTACTTTGATGAAATCAGTGGTATCTCATTCCTACCACACAGCGATCACTCATATCGTCAAGCACCATATCAAGAATGCAACAAAGAAGAATATCTTAAGGCATTGGAGAAGATGCCTAAGAATGTAGATTGGGCGATGTTAACCCAATATGAGAAGGAAGATAAAACTGTAGGGACACAAACCTTCGCTTGTAGCGGAGATAAGTGTGAACTAGTAGATTTAACTAATTAAGGAGTATTTAATGAAGAAATTCTCAACTATCGTATTATCAGCACTCGTAGCACTTTTTGCAAACGGATTTGCAATGGCACAAGAAGCACAGAACAAGGAAAGTTGCTGTGCGGACACTTTTAAGATTAGCATCAACGAAGAAGTAACAATTTATAACTTCGATGGTGGCGATATCACACAATGGGATACAACTCTCGCTTTTAATATTGACGAAAATATTCAAGCAGATATTAATCTCCCAATTTATAATAACAGTGATAATAATTTTTCTGGATATTCAACTGGACTAGGCGATGTCCAAGTTGGTCTTAAATATAAGAAGGCATTTACTTTCGACAAGGTTTGGGTAGACCTTGTTGGTGGAGTAGCACTACCACTTGATGGTGATTATTCATCAAGTGATGCAACTTTCTCGGGTGGTGCTGTATTTGGACTATCTTGGGGTGATGTTGATGTTAATCAAACAGTCAAGTATACTCTAGTCAATGACTATACTTACATGCCCGTGTTTGGTGGATTTGTGGAAGATAATGTTTTTGAAGCAACTACTTCAGTCAAGTACAAGGTATCTGACAAGTTTAAGGTTGGTGGAGAACTTTCACAATTTTACACTGATGGTCAAAATGTTATTGTTGTTGGACCAAATGCATCATATAACATTGCTAATAACGTTGCGCTAAATGCTGGCGTAGGATTTGCAGTCACCGATGATCTTGATTTTGAGGACATGGATACTGTAATGTCATTTGGTGTTGGATTTAAGTTCTAAATTCAACCAATTCTTCCTTCTCGAAAACCCCCGTGAAAGCGGGGGTTTTCTTTTATACATACTAATAAAAGGAATTCCATGTCAAAAGAAAGAAAAGTTCTTTTTGTTATAAAACAAAGATATGCATACGGTCAGATGACAAAAGCATATGGGTTATATAACTCTTGTGATTTTGTTGCAAGAAAATTGCAAGAACTTGGAATAGAATCTAAAGTTGTGCAAGTTGTTGATAATAATTGCATAGACAAAGAAGTTCATCTGTTTAAACCAACAGATGTTTTCATAGAAGCAATATGGGTTGTTCCTGATAAGTTTAGAATATTATCAAAGTTGCACCCAAATGTTAAATGGCATATAAGACTACATTCAAAAAGTCCATTCATTGCAACAGAGGGTATTGCATTTGATTGGATGAATCAGTATATGCTTTTACGAAAAGAAGGGATTGATATAGAATTAACTGCAAACAGCGAAGAGTTCTATAAAAATTTAAAAAGTATATACGGACATAATATAACTTATTCTCCAAACATTTATTATCCTTCATCCAATTGTTCCTCTTCTGTTCCATATGTGAGAGATACTGATGAGTTTCATATTGGAATATTTGGTGCATTACGACCACTCAAAAACCATCTACAGCAAGCAGTATGGGCAATAGAATTTGCAAAAGAGATTCAACAACCAGTTGCAGTACACATTAATGTTTCTGAGCATGAGGCAAATTCAGCACAACATGGTATTTCAAATGTTCTGTCTAATTTAAGAAATTTATTTAAAGATAGACAAGACTCTAGATTGGTCGAGCACCCCTGGTATCCTCATGCTGATTTTTTAAATTTAGTTGGTCAGATGGACCTTGGAATGCAAGTTTCTTTTAGTGAAACTTTTAATATCACTGCTGCTGATTTCATCCACAAGGGAATTCCTATTGTTGCTTCTACTGAAATTTCTTTTGTAAATTCTTTATGTAAGGTACAAACAAATTCTTCGTCTGATGCTTTAGGTGCTATGAAATTGGCAACTAAATTTGGAAAATATGGATTAAATAGAATAAATAAAATGCTTTTAAATAAATGGAATGATAAGGCAACTAGGGAATGGGTAAAGTTACTTGGTTGTAAGCATAAATAGTCGTATGTATGAATATGCAATAAAACAAATTCTCAGAGTTGTTGACGGTGACACTGTAGATATTTTATTTGATCTAGGGTTCAATGTTTTTCACAAGGAAAGAACTAGACTCACTGGGGTGGATACACCAGAATCAAATAGCAAAAATGATCAAGAAAGAATTCTTGCATCAGAAGCAAAAGAGTTTCTTGCAATTTGGTTAATTAATCAAAACAATTTAAAAATTAGAACTACAAAGGATGACAAGTACGGAAGAATACTTGGAGAAATTTATGGAGATAATAATATTTGCATCAATAAATTACTGATTGAAAAAGGTTATGCTTGGGAGTATAACGGTGATGCAAAAAATAAAGATTTCAGTTTATTAATAGAAAAAAGGAAATCATATGAAAATTAAAAATTTACTAGGTTTACTGTTTGCGTTTGTAATTACATTTTCAGTGGATGCACAAACACCACCAACTAAAGTTCCGCAACCAGATGGAACAATTCAGTTAGTTCCAGTTCCCCCTGCAACTGTATATACACCATATTTTATTGATCCTACAATTGGATATCAACTATATCTCTCTTGTGATTGGGCAAATAAAACATGGAATGGTAACACTAGATACGGGCAAATTGCTCACAAAGGACAGATCATAACAGCAGATATTATGGCAATGCCCATTACCAAGACAAAAGTTGTGAACGGTAAAACTGTTGCTATGTTCAGCATTTATCGTTCATCTGATGTTGTAGTACAATACGATCACACCAGATTAGAGTTATTACCAGTTGATACCACTGCTTTTGGTCCAGCATTTGATAAAAATGTTATGGATGCAACAAAGGTACAACAGACAATGCTCAGTGATGGCGTATTTCTCTTTCACTCAGAAGCACTGAAAGCACCAGAATTACGCACCCCATCACTAAAACCAATGTATTATCAATGGAACTTTGATGGATATATGTGGCAAGGTGGATATCGTCTTCTAGGAAAAATTCGATTCTTGGTCAAGGATGATTTTTATCTACCTGTATGGGGACAACAGAGAGCATTCATCAGAACACTCCCAACAACCATAAGTCAAGGAAACACAATCACAACCAAGATTGATGGAAGCCCAACAACTGGCACAAACGTTTTGAAGGAAACTCGAAACCAAGGTGAGCAAATTATGTTTGGTGTTCCAGCAGATTACAAGGTTGCTCATTACTTGAAAGCACCAGTTACTAAGTTTAAGATTGGTGATACGATTCCAGTTCAGATTATGATTAAACCAGAGACAAAGCCACAACTGCTTTCATCTGTATGCACCAACTTTGTTTGGGATCCAAATGTTCTTGAATTTACAGGATTAAATAAAACTGGTGCACCACCAAGCATGGAAAATGCTCTTCCAATGCCAGGTGCAGGAAACATTAATGAATCTTCAGTACCAAAGGATGGTAATGCATCACATAATTGGTTGAGTCAACTTGGAAATAAAACTTTTTATGATAAAGAAACTTTAATTGTTACTTTAAACTTTAAAGTTGTTGCAGACTTCAATACAACAAAGATTGAAATTGCAAAACAAAATGATCCAAGATTTATTGGTCTATGGGTATCCGATGAATCTATGCCAATTGGCAGCAGTATTCCAGGAGTCAGTGTTCTTGGAGCACAAAACGGAGCAACAGTTAACGGTATATTACCTTAAGGAGAAAAAATGGATATTCCCGATTTACAAATACCAGACCTAGAGTTAGAAGATTATAAAGAACCAGATTCTGTACAGGAAGAAGTACAGGACGAGAGTGGCGGATCACATGTATTTGCATGGATAGGTTCTGGTCAGGGTGGTGGAAGACTTGCAAAGGCTTTCTACGACCGTGGATATAAGAAATGCATAACAGTCAATACATCTAAACAGGATCTTGCACTTTTAGGCATTCCAGATACACAAAAACTTCTATTAGATATAGGAGAAGAGGGTGCAGGAAAAGATATGGAGCGTGGAGCAAATGCAACAGTCAAATACAAACAAGAGATATTTGATCTCATGCGTAAAGTCTATGGCACAAAAGTGGACCACATTATGGTTTGTATTGGTGCTGGTGGTGGTAGCGGAAGCGGTTCATCACTTGTACTAATTGACATTGCAAAGAAGTATATGAAGTTCATTGGTCATGATAACCCAGAAGAGCGTGTAGGTGTTGTCATGTCTCTACCTACTCGCGGTGAGTCCACATCCCCAAAGGTTTCTTATAACGCTTACCGAGTTCTCAAACAAATAGGTGGTCAAGCAGAACGCAAGGAAATATCACCTCTTGTTATTCTTGACAATGCTAGAATTGAAAAAATGTATAGCAATCTAACAGTCAAGGAATTCTGGAATACTATAAACAGTACAGTTTCTGGTTTGTTTCATATCTTTAATGTACTTTCCAAGCATCCTTCTCAATACACCTCGTTTGATCCAACTGATTACGCTACAACCTTCCGTTGTGGTGGTGTGATGGTAATGGGTGTGTCTAAGATGAACATTGATGGAAATAAACCAGCATCCAAGACTTCAAATGAAACTGAAATCTCAAAATCAATTAAAAGTAATATAGACAAGACTCTTCTTGCTGAAATTGATATCTCAAATGGTACATTTGCTGCTTGTTGTGCTGTTGGTGGCAAGGAATTGATGGCAAACACCCCAGGACTCATGGACAGTCTATCTTATGGGTTTGATACCCTATCGTCCCTAGTGCCAAATGCGACCTTCCACAGAGGCATATACGAGGATGACAAACCAACTCTACGGTTATATACTCTTGTGTCTGGGTTAAAGATACCAGCAAAGAGACTGGAACAGTTTAAATTAAATTTTGATAATAAGATGTTTGACGAAAAACATCCGTTTGAGTAAACAAAAAAGGGGTCGTAAGACCCCTTTTTCTTTTATGATTTAGTTTTTATCTTTCATTTGGATTGGTTTCCCCATAATAACTTCCAGGTCTATCCTCTGTACCTAATTGCTTCATACGCCATTTAAATACATCTTGTCTGTCTTGTTTTTCTCTTTTTGCTGCTTTTGCGTCTTGGTCTTGCATCCACGCTTTATCTGCTGCTTCTTTTCTTGCTTTTTCAGCAGCGTCTTTTGCTGCTAAGTCTTGTCCTGCTTTTTTGAAATCAAATTTTGGATTTGTTTCTAGGTACGATCCGCTTGGAGAAAGTTTTGGATTTGGTGCTTGTGGGGGTGGTGTACTCTCTGCTGGTGGAAGACCTTTCTTTGCTCTGTCTTCATCAGACATAAAATCTTGAGAACCCCAACCTTTAACTCTATCTTGCTGTTCTTTTGCTTTTCTCTGTTGTTCCGCTTGCTTTGCTGCTTCTTCTGCTTTTATTCTTTTATCTCTGTCCCATCTACCTTCGTCATTTTCAAATACTTTACCCAAAGCTTGTTTGAATTTTTCTATTTGTGATCTGTTCATCTGAATTTCTCCATAAATATATATGATTATGCATATTGCTGGAATTGATTATTCTTTAAACGGTCCTTCCATTTGTGTCTTCGACACAAAGAACAAATTTAATTTTAATAATTGTTCATTTTATTATCTCACAGATATTAAAAAATATGCAACTACATTTCATGGCAATATTCATGGTGAGTTGTTTGACGACTACGATGGGGATTGCGAGCGTTACGGTTCAATATCTGACTGGGTGATGAGGGTAGTCATTGGATGCTCTAGAATCGCCCTAGAAGGGTACGCATACAATGCCACTGGTAGAGTGTTTAATATTGCAGAGAACACAGGAATATTAAAATATAAACTGTATCAAGCATCTCTTCCAGTAGATATTATAGAACCAACTGTTGTTAAAAAATTAGCAACTGGTAAAGGAAATTCAGATAAAGAAATGATGTTCAAATCTTTCTTTGATGAAACTAAAATTGATTTACAGACTATGATAACACCCAATAGGACAATGATCGGTAGTCCTGTTAGCGATATAGTTGATTCATACTATATCTGTAAGCAATTATTTCATGAAGTTATTGGAATTTAAAAAAGACTCTGCAATCTTTCTTTTTCTTCTCATTGGACCAGAGCGAGTGTAACGCTTCTGTGCTTCAACAGGAACTGCAACATCTTTTGGTCCACCAAGTCCTGCAAGACCAGCACCAGTACCAACTGCCATTTCTTCTTTAAGATTGTTGTTTTCGATAAATGGTACTTCTGGGTGAGGAATTTCACGTTCTTTGGTGTATCCCTTTTCAACACCTCGTCTACGGTTTCTTGCACTGAATCCAGATATTCCTTCTCTGGTGAGTTTTGCAAGACGACCAATAATTCCACTAATCATTCCTGGTTTCTTTTTAGCAAACGCTGAAACCACACCTTCGTGTTCTCCACCACCATGAACTTGTAATGGTGCTGTGTGACCATGTGCCTTGAATTGATCTAGCATGTGGTGTTTTGCATCAGCAACATGTTGCATTGATTGGAACATTGCTGATAACTTATCACCGTGTTGGTTTATGTGATCTTCTATTTCTTTTACAAGTCCTGCTCTGCTTTTTTCTGATTTGTTTCTTTGTGTTGCTTTCTCCATATACCCATAAGATGTTCTTGTGCCCATGATTGGTTTATGAAGATATGTTTTTAACGACTCAACATCTCTCTTACCAGTAGTTGCAACTACTTCATTTGCATACTCTTGTATGAACTTTTGCATATTTTTATTGGTTGCAAGTGAATTTGCATACTCTTGAACCTCTGGTGTCATTAGAGATCTTGCTTTTGTGAGAGATTCACCAACTGCTTTGTTTCGTTCTCTTGTGAGCATTATTTGACCAGGTTTGATTTGTAAATCTGGAGCAAATACTTTTTCATGTTTAATTTGTGAAACCTCTGGTGCGTTTGTTGTTCTATTTAAATTGCCAGCATGATCCATTTCATATTGACTGTGTACAGCAATACCTACATCATGATGAGTTGGTTTATACGGAATAGTATTTGGTTTTATATGTGTCCCGTCATGAATTTCTTTGTCACGGTTAGTCCACAGCAAATCACCTTGAAATACATGACCTGGTTTAATATTCATCTCAGTCACATATTTTAATAATCTTTTTCCTGCTTCTGCCCAAGGAACTCCTGCTGCTTCTATTTCTTCTGGAGTATGAAAATGATTCTTTGCGCTTTTGTAAGCAACAAAATGTCTACCGTCTTGCTTTTTACCAAAGGTTAAACTAGTCTCACCGTCTATCTTCCAGGATACACTGTGACCTTCTGTTTCTTGACCATTCATAAATCTGTGCATTGCTTCTGCGTGTTCTAGATCTTCCATAGAATTGCCATAAAGTTTCCAGTCAGACATGTGAGTCATGTGACCAGTTGTTTCTGCTTCCGCTGCTTCTGTGATGTAAGTAATTTGTTTTATCAGATCTATTACATGTATCATTTTAATTCTCTTAAAATTTTATCAATTCTGTGGTCAGTATTTATAGTTGTTATATCTACCTCTGGTATATACTTTGGTAGATATTGTAGGTATGCCAAAAACGATTTTAAATATGAATGTAAATCCTTGTGAATTTTATGAAATAAAATTCTAGAACACGCTTCTGCACCAAATACATTTTGTAATATTATTATATGATTAAGAATAAGTCTTTCTTTTAAATCATGATTTTTTTTATACTTTATCAACAGTCTTTTAATGTATTTTATTCGATTAATATCTTCATAAAATTCAGTAAGACCAGAGGATGATGTGCTATTATACATCTTCATCGCATAAAGAATAAAATTATCACTATTTAATTTTAACATTTCACTTCTTCTTTTTGTTCTTAATCATCTTCTTTACTTTATCTACTCTTCTCTCGCTCTTGATTTTCTTATCCCATGCTTCTGCGATAGTTTTATCTTTTGGTTCTAGTCTTCCGCTTAATTTAAATCCATCTTCATCTTTACCCATTGTTACGGTAAGAGTATAACGTGGAAGATCTGCTCCATGATCAAATCCCTTTGAGAGATCAGTCTCGGGAGTAGCACCGAATACATTACCATGAGTTACCTCAAATGTATTTGTGCTTTCAATTGGTGTATTTGAAGTTAAAGGAAAATCAAGATTTAAATGATTAAGTTTATATCTCAATTCAACAACAGCATTGTGGGGATTTAGTGTTCCTTTAGAACCTAACCAATGATTAATCATTGAATTGATTCTGTGCAGTCCCTCATTTGTTTGTGGATTAAGACGCATTTTCCCTTGTACGGTTTCTGCGTCAAATGGAGAGAATATACTTTTATATTCTGTATATGGTATTGTGTAGTTATGCATATGTTACCTCTTTCTTATTTAGTCAGCATCGCCTTTCTTCTTTTTGCCCTTTTTCATTTTCCATTCAATATAAGTTGCAAGACGATGTTGAGCATTAAGAGGTGTATCTCCCTTAACAACAACTTTTGCTACACCTTTTAGTCTTTTTGCTCGGGCATCTCTACTCTTAATCATCTTTCTTGACATTTTTCCACGATGTGCTTCGTTCTTTACTTCTTCGTTCAGATCATTTCCTTTTGGTTTTTGAACTGGTCTTGGTTTTGGTTTTGGTTTATTACCTCCACCACAACCACATCCTTCTGCAAGGAATTTTTCTTTAACTGATTGTTGAATATAATTTAAATTTTCTGACACCCAAGTACCACCTTTCTTTTTATACCATTTTGCTGCCCATCCATTTGCATACGCTGATGGATATACATCAAATTTTTGACGAGCAAGTGCTTTTGCTTTTGCCCATAATTTTTTATTCTTTGGTTTATTTTTGCCTTCGTTTAATTGAACTGACTCGTTGGTGGGAACGCAGTTTGGAACCATTCTTCCACCTTTTTTCTTCATACCATCTTGCTTATAGCCACTCCAGCAAGAACCCTTCTTCTCAAGAATCATTCCAATGAACTCTTCTTTAACTTGTTTTCTAGATTTGCCACCACATTTGCATCCCCACACTCGGAGTGCTGCATTGATCTTGCTTTTTGGATCTCTGGCAGTTTTTGCACTAGTTCTTCTTCTCTTCATTCCACACATACGAGCACAGAAAGACTTTCTACGTTTTTGTGTTTTACCAGAAAGTTTACCAAAACCACCTTTGCGCTTTGCTTCTTCTTTGGTTTCAATACCAGCATGAATTCCTTGTCTGCGTGCTTCTGCGCGAGACAGACCACCCTCTGGGTGATTCTTGCCTTTCTTGAATCCCTTGTATGGTTTTTTCTCTTTTGCTTCTGCCAATAGTTGTTTTAGTGCTTCAAACATTTCTTTTAACCTTTTCTTTTTTGGTCTGTACTTGTTTTTCTTACCATCCCACGTTTTACCTGATTTATGAGAACTAAATTGCTTTCCTTCTCTGTGTGCTTTTTGTTTGAGTCTGACTGCTTTTTTCTTTTCCTTTGGTGACATTTCACTCCAAGTTTCTGGACTTTCATCAGATACTTTGCGTGATGGTCTGCACTTTACTCTTCCTCGACCTTTATAGTCACCACACTCTGAACCATCTTGTGCAGTCCATTTTTCTTTGAACCAACGACGGAGATCTTCTGATAACTTAATCATTGTCTGCCCTATTTGCTGATTTGCTACGAACTCGTAGATTGTTCTTTCCGTTATTTCTTGGATTTCCGTCTTTATGATCTATATCCTTGCCGTCACCTTTGCGTGCTCTTCCCATCTTTATCATTAATCTTCTTGCTTTTACTCTTCCAGCACGATTCTTTCTCTGCTCTGGTTTGCCATGATAATTATCATATTCTTTGCGATAATTTCTTTTCTCTGTTAGATATGATTCTTCGACATTGACCGTTGGAATTTCCATTCCAGGTGCAGGATAATTCATTGGTGTTTCAACTGGTATTAGAATTTCTCTACCATTTATATACACTTTATTTGTTGTGTATCCATCTGTTCGTAAAACATCTAACCAATTGATTGTTGTTGGTGTCATTTCGTATTCGAATAATGGATACATTATCTCAAACCACATGAGTGGATTTTGTTCAGCAATTTGCTTCATATCTTCAAGTGCTGCTTTTATTTGATCTGGTGGCAGTTCTGGTGTGTCAATTTGAGTCATGGAATCTTCATATGCATTTTCTACTAACATCTTTAATAGTTGAAATCCATCAAGTTTAGTCAAAGGGGTTGTGTCGTAGTTTTCGTTTGCTTTTTCAAACTTAGATTCCATTAACAGTCTAGCAACATTTCTGTATGCATATATTTTTCTTAACTCTTCTGCTTGAATTTTTTTCCCTTGACTTTCAGCAATTTTGATTAATCTTTGTACTTCTTTTTCCTCTGCCTTACTTCCTTTTACTCTTCCAGATTTAAATCTTGATATTAATTGCGAATTAGTTTTTTTCATCAGATCAACTGTGATTGGTTCAATTTTGACTTGAGTACCGTCAAGTGTTGATGCAAGCATTGTGTCTGCTACTGCTGGACTATCTTTATCAAATTTGTGAATACCTGTTACTTGAACGTATTTGTATATTGCAGCAATCTCTGGGAAACTCTTTTCAAAATCATTATACATATCAGTTAATTTTTGATTTGATTTTTCTTTGCTTAAAATTCTTTTGTCTTCGCCTTTAAATACTCCTCTGTTTCCACCAACTGTATATAACTCTGTTGGTCCTGCTGTTGTAAGAGAAGTTCCTCCATATTCATCACTAGCAAGAAATTCTTGCATTTCTTTTATTTTTTTCTGTGCTTTTTCTGGAACTTTTATTCCAAGTTCTTTTGCTACATCAATTGAAACTTGCAATCCTCTATGAGTGTCTTGCCAATTACCAGATGCTGCTTGTGTTTCATCACCAATTTTTACAGAAGCTCTAGAAACTATTTTTCCTGTTTTTCTTTCTTTGATTAATGCATCGGTCTTTGCAGTTTTGCTTACTATTCCTGCTGCTTGTGCTTCTTTTGTTAAGTCAACACCTTCTATAGTTTTACCTGTTGATTGGATTGATATTCCTGGACCAAACTTTTTAATTACTGCTTGTGCAATTTTTTGCGCTGCTGGTAAAAATGATTGATGTGGATTTTTAATTACTTTCATCATATCATCTTTTGACATTAATCCTTCTGAGACTTGAGTTTTTGGATCCATTCCCAGTGCCATGTTCACACTTGCAATAAGACCAAGTTCAAGAGTTGAAGCATCATGTGATGTTGCTTCAGTGTCATATCTTCCTTGTTTTCTTTTTGCAACAATATTACCAGGAACAACATCCCATTCACCAGGTTCTTCTGGCATCATTTGTTTTTGTGCTTTCTTTTGTTCTGGTGTTGGTCCCTTATCTTCTTTTTCTGCTTTTGCTTTTGCTTTTGCTTTTTTTGCTGGTTCAGCAAATTTTGCTTCTTGTTTATTTGCTGGAAGTTTTGCTGATTTCTCTCCTTTTATTTTTCCAAAGAGAGAGACAGATGAATCTGTTTGTGTGAAGTTTTCATCATCAAGTAATTTTTCACCAGCTGCCATTGTGAACTTATCTGGAGCAACAACAATGTCATGAACTCTTGAATTGTATGAATGACGATCTACAATCATAAGATCACCTTCGTTCTTACCAGAGGTAGCACGAACTACTGCATAATGACCTTTAACAGAGCCTGTTGTTTTTCCTGTGCTTTTTGATGCGTCTTCTTTTGCTCTTTGTTTTCTTTTTCTTTTGCGTGCACCCGATCTCTCTGCTGCACTATTTGCACCAATTTTACCAGATCTTAATTTTCTTTGACCTATTCTTGCTTCTGTTAATAATGGAAGAAGCAATTCCTCAACTGATTCTTTTCTTGTATTGACTTTGCGAAGTCTTTCATTCTCTCCTCGTATAACATCTGGAAAGATTCTGCGAACCATTGAATCTGCAATTTTCTTTCTCTTGTTAACATTTGAATCAATTCTTGCGCGAGTAGAAAATCCTAACTTCTGCCAACTTCCTTTGTAATAACGATGACGAAGTTGATTCTTTACATCTTGTGTCGCTCTACCTTTTAATTGCTTGACATTTCTTCTTCTTTTAACACGCGCTCTTCTTTTTGCAGCACGAATCTTTGCAGTTCTTTTTGCAATGCGAGAAAGTTTAATTCTTGTTTGTGCAGATACTTCTTCTCCAAGTATTTGTTCGTACTGATGTTGTACTTCTGGGTCACGCATGACTCCATAGTGTTGCATGAATTTTAATTCATCAGTACCAAATACATGACCAGCACCAGTGAAGTGACGGTATTTTCCATTACCAATGTGAACAAGACCCCAGTGATCTGCAGCATGTTCAATTGATGGGAATAGTGGTTCTTTACGACTAAATTTACGATTTGTATTCTCTACTAAATCTAACTTTGCTGCTTTTAAACCACCACGAACATCACTGAACATTTCTCTTGCGTGGTCTTCTGGTACATGTCCTGGTAACATTCCTTTGAATGCTTCAAAGTTGTTTGCTCTTGCATGTTCACGCATCTTTGTGCTTGATGCACCAGCAATACCCTTTTTACCTTCTGATCTTTTTTCTCCAAACTGAACAGGAACAACTCTATCTCCGTATTTTTCTCGTAATCCTGGAGCAGTATCTTCTATGCGGTCAGAACCAAGAATTATATGTACATGAGAATGACCAGCAGCGAGTAAGCTCTCTATTGTTGAATATGGACTTTCTTCAAAATGAACTTTATCGACACCAAGAACTCTTGGAAGATGTTTTGCTTTTTGTTCTGGACTGAGTGGAGTTTCTGCGTGTGGTCTTGGTGTTTTTAATTTCTTCATGTGCTTTTTGCTTGTATACACTCTGAAGTCCATATTATTTTTTCTAGCATAATCTGCTCCAAACTGAGCAGCACCATGATGACCCACATGAGGTGGACTAAATTTGCCGAAAGTTATGGTAATTGGTCCTAAAGATCCAGTTGTTTCATTTTCATTTATCATATAGAGTATTTATAATAAAAAACCCCGCTATGCGGGGTTTTCGATTGTTACGAATTTGTATCCTTTATGACTATTTCTTGTCTTATTGATCAATTCGTATATTTTTGCTCTTGATAAATTATTTGTTTTGCAGAACTCTGTGAGATTAGTTGTGGTGTGTCTCTCACCTGTTGCATCTTCAAACACCCAAGTTTTTTCTTTCGGGGTATCAGATTGTTGTATACTATCATCATTTATACTATCAACTTTTGTGTTGTCTGTCCACTCCCAATACGCTCCTACCCGTTTAAAATTGCCACCGTTTTCCTTAATAAATAAATTACGGTAAACATTTGATCGGGAATTGTCATTACAATTTAACCAGGTTTGTGAACCTTTACGATTAATATCATTCTTGAATAAGTGCATCTAGATTTACCTCTCTACGGTATGTATCTATGCACTGCTTGAGTGGTTCAACGAAGTTAATTACCTTCTCCTTGAACACCTGACAGAACCCCTGTTCATTTGCAATCAAAATGACAATATCTGGTATTTGAATACCAGTTCTTTCCTGCAACATCAAAGAGTATGCAGTTGCTTGGCAATAATAATGTTGAATATCTACCTTGCGTTTGGGTCGAGTGCTTGCCTTGAAGTCGATGACTGAAGGAACACCATTGTATTTTGCAATACAATCCACTCGTCCTGCAAGTCCTACGGTTTTACCCCATAGGAATTGTTCGAGGGCGTAGACATCGGAAATCTTATCCACCTCTTTCTTGATAAGATTAAAAAGATCAAATACAGGAGATTCATTATTCATGTCAACATGCTCGTTGAGTAAATAAGATTCTATGTTAGAATGGAGAAGAGTACCACGGTCACAGACACGCTGGGATTCCTTGGTATTTTCTTGCCTCCAGTTCTTGTATTTTTTCTTATTTTCATGACCAGTAACTGTGGTTACGGATGGAAAAAGTCCGTCTGGTGTTTTATACAGACGGACTTCCCCTTTCTCAATAACCTCAAAGTTTGGTTCGTTAAGTTCAGTAAGAAAATTATGTGTAAAGTTACCAATCACAACCATATTATACCATCCTTTATTTTAAAAGTCAAGATGGTTTCTGGAGAATCTTCTTTGTTGCTGGAATCTTTTTAGATTTTTCACTGATAGGCATACCCGCGTATTTTGGATTGATTGTTGGTTTTGGTGTCTCAACATTCATGGCAGCAATTGCATCTTTCATTCTTTGAATTGCATTTGCTCTATTTTTACGAGTGTCTGGTGTTGACATTGTGCTGAGACTTCTCTCTTGCATTCTTGCTGCTTGTGGAGAACGAGGACCACTTATGCTAGGTTCTAGACTCTTTATATCTTCTTCTGATAAAAGGTTTAGAATGGTTTTCTTTCTTAAAACATCTGCAAGATTTAAATCTTCTGCAACTTTATTCCTACTAACTTCTCTCTGAAATACAGGGGAAGTTTCTTGTGCAAAGTTTGTCGAAGAATATGCATACTGTGGAGTTGATGAACCTCTTGGTACAGAAAGTAAATCTGGACCAGTGAGATCACTTTCTTTTGTTTTAGTTGCAGTTGCAGTCTTTGTTTTTGTTCCAGTTTCTGATTTACTTTGTGGTTGTGGTTGACCACCCGCGAATGGGTTAAATCCTAGTTTTAATCCTAGCAATTTACCAAGAAGTGGAAGACCCCAAGAATCAACCCACGATGGAGTTTCTTGACCAGGAACTACTGCTTCTGGTTTTGATTCTGATTTATCATCTGGTTTAATTTCTGGTTTGTCTTCTGGTTTTGATCTTGGTCTTAAAATTGGTTCAAGTTCTGGTGGAATTGTGGTTACAGTTGCTGCTTTTGGTTCTGTAGATACTGCTTTTTCAGCAGCAGCAGCGACTGGAGCAGCGACAGTTTCTATTCCTGCCTTGGCGACTTGCTCTCCTGCTTCTTTTGCTGCTGTTTTAGCAGCAGACTTTGCTGCACTTTTAGCAGCTTCTTTAGCAGCAGACTTTGCTGCACCTTTTGCAACTTCTCTTGCTGCAACTCCTATTATATCTTCAGTTAGGAAATTCTTTATCTTTTCTTGTTCTGTACGAAAATTATTGCTCATTGTGGTCCCTCTGTTGGTGGTTCTGGTTTGATCTTACCTTTTTTGATTAGTTCGTTTCTTCTCAGTCTTGCTGCTTCATCTCTTGCTCTTTGTGCTGCTATTTTTGCTTCACCTTGTTCAGCAGCGTGTATATCAAAAAGTTTTGCATCACCTTGTTCTCGTTGATGTGCTGTTGCAACTCTTGCTTCACCTTGTTCAGCAGCGTGTGCAGAAGAAATATTTGATTGTTTTGGTGCTATTGGGGGTCTTCCAGTTTTTAATGTATCTCTAACTGCTTGAGTTACCATAACTTCTGGCATTTTGTGGATATTTTTTGCCATTCCTAGTGCTGTATCTGCTGCTCTCTCGACAGCAGCAACACCTCTACCCACAGAAGATTGCTTGAATCCTGCTTCTAATGGCTTTACAAGACCTGGTGCAATTTTACCACCAACAAACATACCAGTTGCTATTCTTCCAAGACGCTCCCCAATTCCTGCTTCCTCTGGTGTTGTGAAATCTGCTATTACTGCACCTCCAGCGGCTCCTGCTGGGTCATAAGCAAATCTTTGATTTATATTTTTTGCAGTAGATGCTGCTCTTGCTGCTGCATCTTTTACTGCTTGTGGAGTTGATGCAATCACTTTCTCTTTTGCTTGTTGTGTGAGTTGTCCTGCTTTTTGTGATACAGCACCAGCAATTTCTTCAGTTTTTTGTACTACTTTTCTACCTGTATCGACTACTGGTTTTCCTAATTTAGTTGCTGCTACTTTTTCTACTGTTTTCTCTGCTGCTTTTTTGCCAAGTCCTGCGCCATATTGAGTGATTGGTTTGATATATTTTATACCACCAAGAGTAACTGATCCAACTCCTTGTTCTACCGCACTTTGAATATTTTCTTCTTTTGATTTATAAGTGGGAACGCCAGCATATGCTTTTGATGTATCAACTGCTGATTTTAATCCTTTCAGGCCAGCAGCAACACCAAATGCTGGAGTATAAGTAAGAGCATCTGTTGCAACATTAAATGCAGTATCTGCTACTCTTTCTCCAGTTTCTAACCAGTTTTGAACTTTATCTTCTCCTTGATTTGCAAGTGCTCTTTTCTTCCAAGTTCTTGTCATTTCACTTGCTTGTTTTCCAGTTATTTGACCACTTGTTAGTAGTTCTTCAACTTTTTGTAAATCGTCATACTCACGATCCATTCTTTCAGCTGCAGCAGCATCAGTTGCACTGACTTTATTCATTTCTCTATTCCAATAGTCACCATATGCACCAAGTGTTGAATCGTATGCTGCTTTTGCAACTCTACCACCAGCATCTCCAGGTGCTTTTGCTTTTCCTGGTTCAACAGGATCATCGACCAGTGCTTCTTTTAAATTCATTGGTTTTTTACTGAGATTGCTGAGGTGCTGTAAAAATTCTTGGTGCTTCATTTATTATCTTTCTCTTACAGTTACATCTGGAGTGTATGCAGATGGAGGTAACCAGAACATTCCCATACCTTTGAAGAAGTATTCATTGGTCTTTGGAACTCCCATAGTATCCTCTGCTTTTTTCTTTGCTCTACCACCAGAACGAACTACTTTTGGCATTTCGTCTGCTCTAAATTCTGTTCCTTCTGGTTTTTGTGTGTCTATTTTAATTGTATCAGTTCCTGACGGAAAATTGGAAAACTTTTTAAGTTCTCGTTCATACTCTGGATTGTCTTCAAGCACACCAGTGTTTGGGTTTTTTATTTTTTTAGGAGGCATCATACCCATTGTGCTGGATATAAAATCTTGATCTTCATTTAATTCAATAAATTGTTTAAAAGTTATCCTAGCCATCTTCTTCCTGTGTTTCTGGATGCTCCATCCAAATTTTCATGATATCTCTTTGGAATTCCGCGTTTCATTCTAGACATCAATTCGTTCCATCTACCACCAGTTACTTTATTTGGTGTTAATAGACTATCTGAATTTAATGCTTGTTTCATAGAACCAAAATCTTTAACTATCTTTTTTTCGCCACACTGGGGGCAATCTTCTTTGAGTGGAACTTCCCTATCATTGATTGGTAAAAGTTTATCAAAAGAATGATTGCACCCCTCACATATAAAACCATAATTAGGCATAAATTTTATCCTCTACCGCCAGCTTCGTTTGAAGACTGCATTTTTTGCATATAGCGTTGTCTGAACTCCCCAGCATTTTCTCTAGTTCTTCTTGGAACATTTGCTAGACCTTGAGTTCTACCAGAAATTCTTTCGCCAACCATTCTTCTTGTATTCTCCCCTGCTTGAGATACAGTTTGGTTTACGCTTTTTCCTACAATTGGTAATCTTGGCATATTAATTCTCCTTATTTTTATTTATGCTCATCTTCTTTTTGAGATGAGAGATAATTCTCTTTGATTTTTCGTCTATTGGTGCTTTTTTCTTTAAAATAGTACCAAAATCTGTCTTTGATACATCAAATATGTTACCATCTGGATCTATTCGATCAATAAGTTCTTTTGTAAATTTAAATCCTTTTTTAATTTTAAGGACATCAGGATCATGCGATCTCACATGGTGTTGTACTGCTGGTAATAAAGTTCTTCGAAGATTAACATCTGTTTCTACGCCATTTAATTCATGTGAGATTGTAGATGTTGTTTCATGACCACTTGCTATACTTTCATTTACTCTGTGATCTATTTCTATAATACCAGTTCCATCATCTGCTTTGAAATGATAAACATGAGTTCCTTCATTTTTTGATTTTCCTTTTGATCTGGGAAGAAAATCATATTTAAGGGGGAATGTTGCATCACGAACATAACCTCTATGAATTATTTCAGCATCACTTGGTTTATCAATAACATATGCTTCTGGGTTATTTCTTTTTTTAACCGATTCGTGTAGAGATTGTACTAATTTTTCAATCATAGAAATATTTAGTAGTTTATCTTTTGTCCTGGATCAATTCTATTCGGATCTTTAATTGATGGATTCTTTTTTAATATCTCTTCAACTGTAGTTCCATATTTTTTAGCAATTCTTGATAAATTATCACCCTTGCCTACGCTGTGAACATTTGCTGTTGTTGGTTTTTGTGTGGTTGTTGTGGGTGTAGTTGGTGTTGGTGCTGGTTTCGTTTGAGAACCACCAGACCACATTTGTCCTTCTTCTGCGCGACGGGTAACAAGACCACCTCTAACTTTTCCACCTGATTTATTGTATAATTTCATTGCTTCTGGAACTTTATCCCATTCTTTTCTTTGTAAATGACCACTGATTGTTTCATATCCTTTTGCTCCATAGAATGCACCACCTGTATTGTACGCAAAACTCATGAGTGCTGCTTGTTTTCCGACATCCATTTCATCCCAACCTGGGATCTTTTCCATTCGTGGAGTCATTCTACTAATGTGACTTGACAGATGCTGTGCTGCTTCTGGTTCTGTGATTTTGTCGGTTGGTTTAATTGGTGTGCCATCTGGATATACTCTTGTAGTTCCATAACCAATCATTAACGGTTTTCCTGTGGCAATCTCATCGGGTCTTGCAGTATCAATGAAATTTTCTTTACCCTTAATATAGTCAGTCGCTTTCATCAATGCTTCTGGTTTTGGGGGTGCTGCCATTGCACCTGATGCTAGTGCTGCTGCGGTTGCAAATGATGCTAGACGATTTTCTTCTAAGTATTGTTTAAATGTTTTCATTAATAATTCCTATGTCTCTTGAACCATTCTATCTGTTTTAATCTTTTCTCTGCTGCTTCTTTACTGTCATACTTACCGAGTTTCTTACCTTTTTCACTGTAGATTGTATAATCACTACCAGTTTTGCGAATTGTTTCCGATAAGATTCTCTTGAATTTTTTCATGTTTGTTCTCTAGTATAAACTCTTTGAATGTCATGATTGGTATGTACGAATCACCAAGACCTTTTCTTCTCCAAAAGTTCCATTCAGCAGTTGTCATATTTCCTTGTGACATTGATGGTTCTCTTCCAAGTCTTGATGTATCAACTGCTGGTAACTCTCTGCTTAATCTTTTTCTTTTTATTTCTGCCTTGCTTTTACCTATAAAATTTTTAATATCATCAATTGATGTGAGATCAACAAATCCATCAAAAGGAGAAGGTGCTTCCCTCCCAGTTGCTCTTTTATATCTTCTAACAACAGGATGAGATGGATCTTCTTCATCACCTATTCCTAAAGATATTTTAAATTTTCTTTCTGGGTTTTGAGAATAATGTTGTAAAAGAGTTCTCAGTGCTGGTTCATAGTGCTTTGGTTTTGCCTTCTGACCCATGTAAGTATAATTCATATCACTCATACCGATATTATCATTTATAGCATAATTTAAGTAGTGATCAGTCGTTCCTTCATTTGGATATGGTGAATTCCAAATATGTCCATGCACAAATCCTCTTCCGATTGGTATCGTTAACGAATTATCTCCTAATAACATTTCATGAGAAGCATTTCCCCGCCCTTGAATCAATTCTCCCGAAAGTGTAAAAATATGTTTGTCATTAATTCTCATCAATTTTATTTATAAAGTTGGGGGAGTTACTATGTTAACTCCCCCCTAGTCCCTACGGTAGCGAAAGCCCATGCGGCACTAGTATTTTATTTTCTTCATATATTTTTTATTATGTGAGAAAAATAAAAGAGGATCTATTTTCCTCTTCTTTGACTCTTTCTCTATTGTTTGAAGAAATTGGGTTGAAAGTAATTGTTCAGGGTCGCTCGACCGCAGTGCAGACTTTAGAAACTTATTGTATCTTTTGTCTTTACTCATCTACCAATATATATACTAGTAAAGGAGTTTACAATGGCAGAAAATAGAAATACTACAATCGCAGGAATTGGTGCAATATTAGTAGCAGTGGGTGCAGCACTCAAAGCATGGTTTGATGGCGACGCCACAACCGCTGTTGATTTTGCAGCAACAATTGCTGCTGTAATCGCTGGAATTGGTCTTATCATGGCAAAAGATGCCTCGAATAAAACCCCACCAGCAGCATAATATTGGAGTACAATGCTTGAAAAAATTGTCGCACAAGTCGCACTTGCCTTATTTAACTGGTTGGAAAAAAGAATCCAAGCAAGCAATACAGCAGTTGATGCGGACATTGACCGTGAGCGTCTTCGCCGTGCTGGTTCTCGTATTGATGAATGGCTGCGGGAGCAGAACCGTCTTCATCCCAGAGGACTCACCCATTCGACTGGGACCGAACGCCAGAGTGAGGGTATACACACTCCAACAGGGGGAATGGGTACTCAGCAACCACCAGGTTCCACTTCCTGAAGGTTGGTATTGCGTACCACCTTCATATGTAAGTGAAAGAGATCCATTGCCACGAAAAAATAATCCGTGAAAGGGATTGGAGAGGAAACGAGGGGCGGAAGATTCCCCTCGTTTTCTTTTATATAAATAAATTTATGCAAAGATTTACAGAATATTTAAATAATCCAAGAGTTGTGTACGGTGATCTTTTACCACACGACAATGCAAAAATAAGAGAAGATGATCCAATCATCTCTCATTTTCGTAAAACTGGATTAATGAAACAATTTGAAAATATGAAGCATCCCAATGATAATGAAACACTTCGTGAACTTATGATGCTAAAACAAATAATGAATGATGTAACTGAAGATGATTTATTATTTGCAATAAATTCTGAAAATGATGAAAATGAAATGTACAATAAATTTGCAAGGCAAATTGGATTAATATTACCATCACATTTTTTGCCTGATATTCTTGATAAAATTACACCAGTGATGTTTTATCTTAAAAAATATCATAACAGAGCAAGACCAGAACAATTTGCAGCAGCGTTTAATGTTCCATTTCAAACTGCAATATCACACACAGCACTTCATCCAGCATATCCATCTGGTCACGCTCTTGATTCATATATCATGGAATATGTTTTGTCTAAACTAAGTCCATTACATTCGGATGAGATTAACACATTCACATGTAAAATGAGAACAAGTCGTTTACATGCAGGACTACATTACCCATCTGATAATGAAATATCAAAGCACATTGCAAATGCTATAATAAAAAATAATTTAATCGGAGTACAATGATGAAAACATTTAAACAACTATTATCTGAAACAGACTTAAGATTTGGAACACCAGAAGATCCAAGATTAAATATTCATGATCCTTTGTATGATACAACATCTGCATACGATCCAGAACATGCAAAGATTATGAGAGCAGTTGCTGGAAGTGATTCTGATATTATTAATACTAATGCAAGAGGAGGAGGAAGAAGTGGTAGACTTGCAAATGAAGTTGTTCCATTTCCAGATGCAGAGAACACACCACACCGTGATACTTTCCATTCATTCAACCCAATGACTCAAGTAGAAGTTGCAAAACATTTGGGGTATAAAGATAGACAAGGTGCAAGTGCACTCGAATTTGCAGCATTGAAAAAATTACTTGCTGGTTTGCAAAATGATGAAAAATTAAAAGCTTTGTTTGTTAACAGTATAAAAGATAAACAAAAAGGTGAATCATGAAAAGATTTAAAGATTTATTGCCATTTCTAACTGAAAAACAATTATCTCTTGACATTGAATATGATGAAGCAGAGAAAAAGAAAAAAGAAGAGGAAGAGCAAAGAGAAAAAGAGAGAGATGAAGCAATGGATGACAGAGAATTTGATAAGTCTTTCTACCAAAAAGGCAAAAAACGATCTTAGGCTCAAGGGTCAAATACTATCAACAAATTACTATCAACAAAAATAAACGGTCGAGTTTCCTCGACCGTTATCAATAATTATATACGGATCTTTATATCCGTATTTGAATACAAAAAACGGGAATGGTTTTTAGGCCATTCCCGATTGAAAGGGGTTGGGATTGCTTTATGCGGCAATCATCGCGTGGACGGGTTCGCAATCACATCCGCGAATCGGTTGAGGAACG